>Ga0105240_10007447_pt1 | contig 15886 bp, 11 predicted proteins | sample KBSC54metaG_FD_80426 | JGI IMG/M metagenome (GOLD analysis project Ga0105240, IMG submission 80426) | Corn rhizosphere microbial communities from Kellogg Biological Station, Michigan, USA - KBS C5-4 metaG | ecosystem: Host-associated > Plants > Roots > Rhizosphere > Soil | place: Michigan, USA... | reverse complement strand
TGGCGGCACAGACGATCTCCGTGCTGGTGGCCACGCAAATCCAGGGAGTAGTCGGGACGCAGCAGGATACGCAAACCAAAGAAGAGCGCTGGGATTTTGCGACCCAATGGAGCCTGCCGAAGCGGGAGGCCATCGGGTTGGTCGTCCCCGGGTTGTTCGGATACCGTATGGACACCCCGGATGGAGGTAATTACTGGGGAGCCGCGGGGCGCGATCCCTCGTGGTACCGGTATTTTGAAAATGGAAAGCAAGGGCCGCAGCCGGGTGGGTTTCTGCGGTTCACCGGGGGTGGCAATTATGCCGGAGTGCTGGTGGTCATGGTGGCCGTGTGGGCGGTGTTTCAGGGATTTCGGAAAAGGGATTCGGTCTTTGTTGGCCCCAGCCAGCGGTGGATCTGGTTTTGGTCCGGAATGGCGGTGGTGTCGTTGCTGCTGGCATTCGGGCGTTTTGCGCCGTTTTACCGGTTGCTGTACGCATTGCCCTATTTTTCCACCATCCGAAATCCGGCTAAGTTTACCCATGTGTTCAATTGGGCCACGGTGGTGCTCTTTGCATACGGGGTGCACGGGCTCTGGCAACGTTATATGGAACCGGTGCCAGTGGACGCGAAGCTAACCAAGGGCGGCAAGGCCATAGCGGTGGGTAGCGCGGACCTTGGGATGATCGCTGGATTGAAAGCCTGGTGGCAGCGGGTGCGGGGATTCGATCGCCGTTGGACGCTCGGGTGCATTACGGCCTTCGGCCTTAGCGTTCTGGGGTGGCTCATCTTCAGTTCCAGCCGAGGGGGGTTCGAACAATATTTGCAGGAAGTGGGCTTCGACGCCGGCATGGCGAAGGAAATCGCCGGGTTCAGCCTGGGGCAAGCCGGCTGGTTCCTTTTGTTTTTCGCCGTGGCGATTAGCCTTTTCATTCTGGTGCTAAGTGGTGGCTTTAGTGGCCGACGGGCAAAATGGGGGGGAGTCTTATTGGGCCTGTTCGTGGCGGCCGACTTGGGGCGAGCAAACCAGCCGTGGATCCTCACCTGGGATTATGAGCAAAAGTACGCCACCAACCCGATCATCGATTTTCTCAGGAACAAACCCTACGAGCATCGGGTCGCGCTCCTTCCGCTGCGAGCTCCACCGTCCCTCGATCTGGTCAACCAGCTCTATAGGATCGAATGGGCACAGCACCATTTCCTTTATTACAACGTGCAGTCGCTCGACGTGGTGCAGATGCCGCGTGTGCCCGAGGACTTGGCGGCTTTTGAAACAGTGCTGGCCCCGACGAAGGACCAGCCGTGGCATTTGTCACGGCGCTGGCAACTCACCAATACCCGCTATCTCATCGGCGCGGCCGACTTTTTGCCCTTGTTGAATCAACAGATCGATCCCGAGCAGCACCGGTTCCGAATCGCGGAGCGGTTCCAAATCGTGCCCAAGTCTGGCGAAGTGAACCCGACCAAGCTGGAACAATTGACGGCTGCGCCTGCTACGAATGGCCCCTTCGCTGTATTCGAGTTTACCGGTGCCCTGCCGCGGGCCAAACTGTATACGCATTGGCAGACCAGCACCAACGAAGCGGCGAACCTTGCAGAACTGGGGAACGCGTCGTTTGACCCCGAAAAGACAGTTTTGGTGACTGGGAGTCTGCCGACCGCCGCCCCGACAACGACGGCTGCGTCAAGCGACGGGAAAGTGGAGTTTGAGAGTTACGCCCCGAAGGACCTTGTGTTCAAAGCGAATGCAACGGCGGGGTCGGTGTTGCTCTTGAACGACCGGTTCGATCCAAATTGGAAGGTGACGGTGGATGGAAAGCCCGAAACTTTGCTGCACTGTAATTATCTCATGCGCGGAGTTTATGTGCCCGCCGGGGCGCACACGGTGGAATTCAAATTCCAACCGCCGATGAACACGTTCTACGTGAGCCTTCTGGCCGTCTGCACCGGGCTGCTGCTTTGCGGATTGCTGTTAGTGGTAAAGGACCCGGGACCGGAAGCACCAAACACCGGAGATATCACACCGGACCCCTCGGCGGCAGGATCTCGGGACCACACGAAAACAGGCTTACAGGACCGACGCATTGTCACGAAGGACAATCAAGCCACCGTGAGGGAAGCGACGGCAAGAAAAGACTGAGACAAGAGAAGGACTGGTGCCGGAACTTCAGGCGCCCGGTGCCTTGAACACGCGTTCCCGGAGCGACAAACACCCCCCGAGTTCGAGGTTTGAGGGCTGGCGCCGAGGGTTCACCAGAGAGGGCTTTTTTTCGTTTCCGCAGGGCCACCGTTCAGGCTTAGGAGTCCTTATCTTGCAAGTTCCTTCACCTTAAACAACCGCTTGACTTCAAGCCAGGCCTGACGGAGTCTTTTCGGGTCACCATTGTTAATCTGTTCGACGCGGTTTGGCCAAGATGACCTGAACATTATGAGTACCTTCAAAGTATTCCGGCAGGTTTGGGCGTTCACCTTAATCGAGTTGCTGGTGGTTATTGCCATCATCGCGATTTTAGCAGGCATGTTGTTACCCGCTTTATCGCGCGCAAAGGATAAGGCGATTCGAATCAAGTGCACGAGCAACCATCACCAGATCGCCCTTGGCTTCAACATGTACGCCAACGACAGTTTGGACTTTTACCCAATTTATGAGGATTGGGCGGCTTGGGGTGGAAAAACCGGGCCGATGACACTCCACGGTGGGCACGTGCCGCCCGAGCGCCGGCCGCTTAACAAATACGTGTCCGCCTACGAAACATTTCACTGTCCCGGCGACAAAGGCGATTCGCTGTGGAAATCTCAATTCCCGCCGAACATCCATAGTTGCTATGATGGCTGGGGCAACAGTTACCTGGCGGTTTGGTCGGTGGAAACCATGCGAATTCAACACGTCACGGGAGACTCGTTAGCGGCTCCAGGAAGCAAGGAGGCCACCCCCATACGACTGAGTGCCGTTGCCCGCAGTCCCTCCAACAAGCTCATTGAGGGCGATTGGCTGTGGTGGGCGGATCGAGATAAAAACGATCCCTGGAGCCAATGGCACAATTACAAGGGCCAGTACAAAATGAACGTGATGTACGGCGACGCGCACACCGAATTTTTCCAGTTTCCCAAGGAAACCTACCAATGGGACTATACGGGGCCGGCTCCCAGCCCAAGCTTCACCTGGTGGTAAGGTTTAGCTCCTGTCATAATCCAGACCCATTCAACCGCTCTGCCGGATAGTCCTCGACGGGGTTGAATAAGCCCGGTCAAAGGCCATTCAACGTTTTCCCTTCTCCGCCACCAGAACCAACTCATCCCCCGCCGTTGGGTTCCGGCGGAGCTCCAGGCGTTGCCGGAGTTGGTAAAGAATGCCGCGGACGAGATTGGCGGGTTTTCCCAGCTCGGACATTTCGGCACGGCCGGTCCGGCGGATACAATCGCTGAGAGCGCCATAGACCCAGGCGCTGCGGGCGGTCGAATCCAGGCGCTGCGGGGTGAAGCCGGCTTGCTCGGCTGCTTGGCGAAGAGTGGCCTGGGAGAAAAGGACCAAATGGCGAGGGGGATCCAGGTTGAGCCAGGCAGACCCGAAAACTCTATGACCAGAACTCTCGAGGTTGGGCGTAAGGATGATGAGCGTGCCCCCCGGCTTCAGGATCCGGTGGCATTCCCGCAATAAACCGACCGGGTCATAAACATGCTCAATCACGTGCGCCGAATGCACGGCGTCAAAGTGATTTTGGGGGAAACCTTGTTCCTCAAGCGTGCCTTGGCGAACCGAGACGCCAAGCGCACGCGCGGCCTTGACTCCATGCGGGTCAAGTTCCACGCCTTCGACTTGCCAACCGAGTGCCTGCATGCGAGCCAGGAGAACGCCACTGCCGCAGCCGACATCGAGCACGCGCGAAGGTTTGTTGGGAGCCGGCAGGTGCATCGCGGCCGCATCCAATTCGTCGCGACCGCCCGGATGGAGCAGGGCCAGCGGGGCGAGCAAGCGGCGCCATCTAGGCCCGACGCCCCGCGAATAACCGAAGCGCCACCCCAGGTAGCTGTGCCACACAGCCCAGACGGCGTCTCGGACCAGGCTCGGGCCGGGCTCCGGTTGGCTGTGGGTGTAGTAGCCTTGATAAGCTTTGCCCACGTCCTCAGGGAGGGGCTGCGGGTCAAGCCAGATCAGGCCGCAACTCTCCCGTTGACAACGCTGAATATTCCACGCTCCGGGCGCCGCGTAGGAACGGTCGGTCATCTTTTCGTAAATCAACCGCCCTGGCGACTGGCAGAGAAGACAGTTGGGAACGGGGCGCGTGCGGATGGTGGAGGTCATGCGAGGAAGCCTCCAAATGCGCTCTGGATCTTAGCTATAGACATTCTTCGGGTGCCGCGTGCGGCGGAGCAGACCGTAAATGAGGAGGTCACGGGCTTCGACCACGCCTTGGCCCATGTACCAGGCCAACGGCCCGGAGATCTTCTTGCCTTCCAAGACGATCTTGCGGGAATAATCGAAATTATTTTGCTGGCGGATGCGTTTGGCTTTGATCCCGGTGCGAACAGCAAAGAGGCCCTTGAGTTTAAAGCGTCGAACCACACCAGGTTTCGCCGCCCGCAGTTGCTCGTTCAACTGCATCACCCGCCACTCGTCCAGAATGAGCGCCTGCATGCCGGGCATAACGAGGTTTGTGGTGTTGTCGCCGTGCCAGCGGTATTTGCAGAGCGGGAGGTTAACCTGAACAATTCTGTGGCAATGTTTGCCCCACGCGGCCCACCAGGCAACGTCGGCCAGGATCGGCATGTCCAACCGGAACTGGCAGGGCGGCTTTTGATAGTTGGTCTTCATCAGGCTGCCGCTGAAAGCTTGGTTGGCGATTTCCGCCTTCCTGGTAAGAAAGACGTCCGGAAGAATTTCCTCGGCACTACCCGTAACTTTGCCGGAAAGGCTGAGGTGGCGATCCTGTTCGTCAATCCGTTCGTCCAGGGAGTAGGCCAAGCCTAGACCATTGCAGGATTGAAGCTCCGATGTGAGCCGCTCGTAAAAGGTTGGCTCGATCAGGTCATCGGCGCAGAGCAGGTGCAGAAAGTTCGTCTCGGGAGCAAATTCGAGGGCGCGGTTGCAATTGCCGAACAAGCCCAGGTTAGTGGGGTTGCGGAGCCATTCGCACTTTATCGACTCAAAGCCATGAACGATTTTCTCCGTGCCATCCGTGGAACAATTATCCAGAACGATCAGCCGGTCGGGACGAAGCGTTTGTTTTGCGACAGACTCAAGGGTCTGACGAATAAACTTCTCGCCATTATACACGGGAACGACCGTGATGAGGTTAAACTTCATCGAATGAAAAGATAGGGGAGATTAGGGGATAATCACAAGATTGGAGAGCAGCTGGGAGGGCGTCGAGGGACGGACGAGGTTAAAGGCCGGTGGGGTGATCCAGAAAAAGCCAGGGGAGGTGGAAGTGGTGTGAGAGTTGGGTGGTTAGGGATTTAACGCCGAAGGTCTCGGTGGCGTAATGACCGCCGTAGAAGACGTTTAGGCCGAATTCTTCGGCGAGGGCGTAGGTCCAGTGGGGGCCTTCGCCGGTGATGAAGGTATCGACGCCTTCGGCGGCGGCGATTTTGAGTTCGGAGCCGGCGCCGCCGGTGACGATGCCGATGCGGCGGCAGGTTTCCGGGCCGCCAGGGATCACGAGGGGGACATGGCCGAGGACGCCGCCCAGCATTTTAGTGAGGCGGGCGCGGGAAAGGCGGGTTTCAAACCGGCGGCCGATGTGCTGGCCATGATCGAAGAAGAAGGGGCGGGGTTTCTTAAACCCGAGCGCGGAGCCAAGCTGGACGTTGTTGCCGAGTTTGGGGTGCAGATCGAGGGGCAGATGGGAACTGTAAACGGCGAGGTTGTTCTCGAGGAGCAAACGCATGAGCTCATAGCGTTTGCCGGTCCAGGGATGAGAGGCACCCCAGAAGAGGCCATGGTGGACAATCAGCAGATCGGCCTTGGCCGCGACGGCGAGGCGCACGGTGGCCAGGCTGGCATCCACGGCGGCGGCGATTCGCGTCACCTGGCCATGGTTTTCCACTTGCAGGCCATTGGCAGCCCGGTCGTAGTCCTTCACTTCGGCGGTGCGAAGCAGGCGGTCGCAGTAGCGGCTGATAGTGGAGAGCGCAGTCGACATAGCGGGGAGCGTAAGACGGAAAGTGGAAAACGTAAAATGGGAATGAAACGTGATAAGCGCAAGCAGCGGAGCGAACGCGAACTATGAGATGCGAGGGGATTGCTTCAGCGGGCGCGCGAGAGGAGGGTGCGTGGTTATTCACAAACTATTCACAGGCTCTTGAAAAATCTTGATCACACGTATTGAATTCCAGGCGCAGAGTTCTATAGTGCGGTTCGATTGAGTCATCGAAATGAGCAACTCTAGTGAGGCCAACGACTGCTGGAACATCCAGGAGGCACGGAACCTGTACAGCATTCAACGTTGGGGCGCCGGCTATTTTGACATCAGCGAAAACGGACGAGTAAACGCAAAGCCGCTCCGTGACACGGGTGCGAGCGTTGATCTAACCGACGTCATCGAGGAGGCGAAGGCGCGCGGGTTGAAGTTCCCGCTGCTGATTCGCTTCCAGGATATTTTGCGTCACCGGGTGGACTCGATTAACCAGGCGTTCCGGAACGCGATCACCGAGTTTAATTACCAGGGCAAGTACCGGGGCGTTTTCCCGATCAAGGTGAATCAGCTGCGAGAGGTGGTGGAGGAGATTCTCGAGGCGGGCAAGCCTTATGATTTTGGTTTGGAGGTTGGGAGCAAGCCGGAGTTATTTGCGGGGTTGGCCTTGCAGAACCAATTGGGGAGCTTGATCGTTTGTAACGGGTATAAGGACGCTGCGTTTGTGCGGATGGCGCTCCTGGGGACCAAGCTGGGCAAGAAGGTGATCATGGTGGTGGAAAAGCTGGAGGAGCTCCGCCAAATCATCCAGGTCTCACGCCAAATTGGCGTCGAGCCGATTATCGGGATGCGGGTGCGCCTGCTGAGCAAAGGTGGAGGCAAGTGGGCCGAGAGCGCCGGCGAGAATGCCAAGTTCGGGCTCAGCACGGCCGAGCTGCTCGTGGCGATGGAATTGCTCAAAGCGGAGGGATTGACCCACTGCTTCAAGCTTCTCCATTTCCATATTGGGTCGCAGGTGCCGGATATCCTGGTGGTCAAACGCGCAGTGCAGGAAGCGGCGCGGTTTTATGCGAAGCTGCACAAGATGGGGTTTGCGATTGAGTTTCTGGATGTAGGCGGTGGCTTAGGGGTAGATTACGACGGGAGCCGGTCGGCGTTCGACAGTTCGACGAATTACACGCTGCAGGAGTACGCGAACGATATCGTGTATTACATTGCGGACGTGTGTAACGCGGAGAAGGTGCCGCACCCGGATATCATCAGCGAAAGCGGGCGGGCCGTGGTGGCGCATCATAGCGTGCTGATCGTCGAGGTGTTCGGGTCCATCGCCAAAATCCGGCCGGGAGATAATATTCAGTACACGGAGAACGAGCCGCCGCTGGTGAAGGAACTGCTGGATATCCGGAAGAACCTGCCGAAGCTGAACAAGCTGGAGGCGTATCACGATGCGCTGGAGCGGAAGGAAGACGCGCAGCACATGTTCGCGCTGGGGATGATGGATCTGCCGGAGAAGGCGAAAATCGAGAATTTGTACTGGGAGATCAGCCAGGAGGCTGTGACCAGTTACCGCGGGCAGGCGTATGTTCCGGAGGAGATCCGGAAGCTCGAGGACAGCCTCGGCGACCAATACCTGTGCAATTTTTCGGTATTCCAATCGCTGCTGGATCATTGGGCCCTGGGCCAACTGTTCCCGATCATGCCGGTCAGCCGGTTGAACGAACGGCCGACCCGCGAGGCGACCCTGGTGGATATCACGTGCGATTCGGATGGGCAGGTCAACAAGTTCATCGACCTGCGGGATGTACGCGACACGCTCTCGCTCCATCCGCTGCACCCGAACGGCAACGGCATGCCCGAGCCCTATTACCTGGGCTTTTTCCTCATGGGCGCCTACCAGGACATTATGGGCGACCTGCATAACCTGTTCGGTCGGGTGAACGAGGTGCATGTATTTTTGGACGTGGATGAACCAGCGGGGTACTACGTCGAGGAGATCATTGAAGGAACAACGATCGGGCAGGCGCTGGACTCAGTGCAGTACGACGAGAAGGAATTGAAGCGGCAGATGAAGGCGCAAGTGGATGAGGCCATCAAGTCGGACCGGATGAAGCCATCGGAGGCGATGCGGCTCCTGGATGATTACGAACGTGGGCTGAAAGAGTACACCTATCTGAGTTTCTGAGGTCCGGTGTTGAAGAGGAAGGATGATGACCGAATGGAAAGCACCCGAAGGCAACCATCCGGTGCCGCCCGTTCTCGAGTCCCAAGCCGGCGCAGGCGCGAGGCGCGCCGCCCCGGGGCCGAAGCCTGAGTTGCTTCGGTCGCTCGGCGGATTAGTGCGTGGGCTTTCGGCGCTGTTCTGGGGGTTGCCCGCGGCATTGGTGGTGTGTTTTCACGCGGTAAAGACGGACAACCTCAAGTCGATCGGTGCCGTCGGGCCGCTGGTCTGCACCGGGCTGTTGCTGTATGGGCTGTGGCAGTTGGGGGATTTCCAGCGGCAAGAGCGGGTTTGGCGCAATGCGCTGGACCGAGCGGGCGTGCTGGCGATGATAAACTTCGGCCTGAGTCCCTTTTTATATTGGTCGAGCAGGATTCCCGGGAATGTTTTTTTTGCCGCCATGGTGCTGGTGATGGCGGCGACGGCGCTGCTGTTCCTGGCGAGTTTGAACCAGGTGCTGCGGCGTTTGGGAGCCATGCTTCCGGATGAAGGGCTCCGTGCGGAGACGAAGCAGTTTACGATTTTAAATTTGAACCTGGTGGTCGTGGCGCTGGTGCTTTCGATTGGTTATTTCCTCCTGACCCATCTGCCCGAGGTGCCGGTGAAGTTGCGGCTGGTCATGGCCTTGTTAACGGACCGCGGTGGTTTTTGGTTTTTGGTTCTGCTGATCCCGTTTGTCCTGCTGCCGCTGGCGATGACCATGGCATTATTGTGGAAAACGAAGGAAGTCATCCTGGAGAACGTGTTCGGCGGGGAGGGTTGAGTGGGCTACATTGCCCGTGAGTTTTAGGCGATCGTTTGTTTCGGCCGAAATTCGGCCGTCCCTTCGGGACGGGTGGGTCGTTCTGTGCCTCACCACCCAACGTTGAAACGTTGGGCTATTTTCGGCGGTCCCCTCCGGGACCGGGATCGGGCAGCGACAGGCACGCGGAACGTAATCAACGAGAATGTCCATTCGGATCGCGGACCGGGCCCCTCCGGGACGGAGATGAGGCGGCGCCACGGTTTTCAAAAACACCCAGGAGGCGAATTCATCGGTTGGTTTGCCACCCCGGAGGGGGGGATGATAATAGCCCAACGTTTCAACGTTGGGAGGGGGATCCCGAGAGGATCCCAGTCCCGGAGGGATGATTGACAAACTATTCCCAGAGGTATCGAGGGTCGTAGGCAATTGCATGTTTCTTCAGCAGGGCCAGGAACTCCTCTTGAAAGGTCATTTTTCTGTGATGCTCCTCTTGTGTGTTGATGTATTCAATAGTGTTGTCCAGCAGGGACACGCTTGTGCTGAAGGCCCCGTATTTTATTTGCCAACCAAAGAGGTTGCGCTGCGGAAAGGTGTCGTGAACCCACTTTGAGGACCCACCCTTCAGGAGCTGCATCGCCTCGGCAATAGGAAGGGTGGAGGGCAACGAGAGCAGGAGGTGGACATGGTCGGGAATTCCTCCAATCGCAATGGGTTTGATGCGGTGCTGGCGGGCGATCCCGCCGAGAAACGGCCAAAGTCTTTGGCGCAGGTCAGGGTCGATCTGAGGCTGGCGATGTTTGGTACTGAAAACGCAGTGATAGTAGGAGCTCACATACGACATGACGCCATTGAGCACGCGTTCAGTTTCATTGTCACGTAATTTGTATTCGGGTCGGGGTGCCGTTAGATTTTGTAGGGGGGGTGGTTTGTGTTGCCGAAGAGGGATTCAGCCGTCCCTTCGGGACTAGTCGGCCTTTCGGCGGCGCAACCCAATGCTGAAGCATTGGGCTATTCTCGGATGTCCCTTCGGGACAGGGAGGGGGATGAGCCAGGCAACGGGATTCGGGACAGGGATGGGATGGGGCCAGGCAACGGGAGCGTTGGTGGATGTCCCTTCGGGACGGGGTGGGATGGGGCCAGAGTTCGGAAATACACCCATGAGCCGGATGAGGGCGGTTTCTTCTGCCCCGGAGGGGGTGAATGATAATAGCCCAACGTTTCAACGTTGGGAGGGGAACCCCGAAAGGAGCCGAGTCCCGGAGGGATGATGGAAAATTTGTTCCCCCGAGGTACCGAGGGTCGTACACCATCCCGTGTGTTTTAGGCGATTTGTTTCGGCCGAAATTCGGCCGTCCCTTCGGGACGGGTGGGTCTTGCGACGACGCAACCCACCCAATGCTGAAGCATTGGGCTATTTTCGGCGGTCCCCTCCGGGACCGGGATCGGGCAGCGACTGGCGCGGGGGGGCTTTGCCGTGGCCGAAGAGGCGGCCGCGTTTGATGACGTCGACGACTGGGGCGGGAACCATTTGCTCCCATTCATTGGTACCGGACTGGATACCGGTGATGACATCGCGACGGCGGATGCGCACGAGGTCGGGGTCGAATTTGCGAATGCCCTGGATGTAACGATTGGCCAGTAGATGGGCGTAGAGGTGTTTCAGATGCGGAGGCGCGGGATACGTTTCGGCGGTGAGAAGCGCCCCCGATTCGAGATCGAGGTGGGGATAGACGTATAACCGGGCCGGGTTTTTAAAGAGTTGACCCAAACCGCCCAGCAGTCCGCCTTCGCTCTCGTTGTAAAAACTTTCGTCGAGGATCTCCCTGAGATTCGAGGCGCCCAGGGCAATGCCCAAGGGCCGCTTGGTATAACGGGACAGGTAGGAGGCGAGGCGGTGGAATCGGCGGAAGTTGGAAACCAGGACGGTCTGGCCGAGCGAGCGCAGGATTTCGGCGCGCTCGAGGAAATCGGCGGCATCGATGACGTCGCCGGTGGTCAGGTGTCGCAGGGTCATTTCCATGAGGACGACCGGCTCCTCGCCCTGGATCTCGGGTTCCTGGATGAACTGCTCCAAACCACGCTCCATCACATCCAGCGTGGCTTTTGTCACCGGCCGAAAGCTGCCGCGTTGGACGAGGACAGGTTTATTGTAGAGGACCTCGGCCCATTGGATTGCCTCACCCTGGGCGGTGAACATGGCGGCTTCCGTCAGGCCTTCCCGAACCAACTGGAGGGCCATGAGCCGGTTGTCGATGCCCGCGAAGGCAGGTCCCGCCAAACGGATCATGTCCACCTCGACGCGTTCCCAGGTTAAATTGTCGAGCAAGGAGCGGACGAGGACGTCGGGCTGGTGATGGAAGTAAAAGGTGCCGTGCACGAGGTTGACGCCGATGACGCCGAGAGCCTCCTGTTGGCGGACGTTCTCTTTGTCGAGCATCCGGACGTGGATGTAGATTTCGGATGGATCGGAGCCGGGATCGGCTTGGAACTTGATGCCGAGCCAGCCATGACCTTCTTCACGGCGGGTGGTGACCGTATTGGCGAAAGCGAAGAAGGCGGTGGTGGAGCCCAGTTTCTCCTCCAACCTTTCCAGGAGGAGAGCGTATTCATAGTCCAACATCGCCTTGAGGCGACGCCGGCTCACATACCGGTCCGTGGGTCCATAAATGGCATCACTGACCGCCATGTCGTAGGCGGAGATGGTCTTGGCGACTGTTTTGGCAGCACCGCCCACGCGGAAAAACCAGCGGGCTACCTCCTGGCCGGCGCCGATTTCGGCGAAGGTGCCGTAGCGCTTGGCATCCTGGTTGATCTGAAGCGCTTTTTGGTTGGTATCGAGTTTTTCGGGAGGCATGTCAGCCTGGTAACGCGGCTATTTAAAGCGCGAAATGGATTCCGTTAACCCACGCGAGCTTCAGTCGTTCTCCCAGCCGGAAGCGGGCAGAGCGTTGAGCGCCTTGCCCAGCAAGGCCGGGTTCAAGGTTTCCAGATCATGTCCGCGACGGTGCGGTTGGCCGGGACAAACGGAATCACGTGTTCGGTATAGGGAACGATGATATCGAGGATGTAAGGCTCGTTGGCATCGAGCATGCGCTGGATGGCCGCGCGGAGGTCCTTTTTATAGACGACGCGTTCGCATTTCACGTTGAAGCTGTTACAGACCGCGACGTAATCGGGATAGATCTGCTGGCGATTATCCGGGTCACCGAGATAGGTGTGACCGCGGTTACCTTTATAGAAGCGGTCTTCCCATTGCATCACCATACCGAGGTGCTGGTTATTGAGGATGATCGCTTTGGCGGCGATTTTCTCGATGTGCGCGGTGGCCAACTCCTGCACGTTCATGAGGAAGGACCCGTCGCCGTCGATATCGACGACCTGGCGGTCCGGGCAGGCGACCTTGGCGCCGAGCGCTGCGGGGTAGCCGTAGCCCATCGCGCCCAAACCGGCGCTGGTGAGCAATTGTCGGGGATACTTGAATTTGTAGAACTGGGCGGTCCACATCTGGTGCTGGCCCACGCCGGTGGTAATGATCGCCTCACCGTTGCTGAGCTCATAGAGAACCTCGATGGCCATCTGCGGCAGGATGACTTCGGTTTCGCGGCCCTTGAGATGATCCCGCATGTGCTGAGATTTCACCACTTCGTCGGTGACGGCATAACCGAAAGGTGCCTTTTCTTTCCAGGCCTGGACCTGCTTGTGCCAGGCGGTGAATTTTTTCTCGAGCGGCCGTTCCTTCAGCATTTCAGCGAGGCGGCCCAAAGCGAACTTAACGTCGCTGACGATCGGCAGGTTCGCCGGTTTGTTTTTATTGATCTCGGAGGGGTCAATGTCCAGGTGGACGATGGTTCCATGCTCGCAAAATTTATCGACCTTGCCGGTAACGCGATCATCGAAGCGCACGCCGAAGGCGAGGAGCAAGTCCGCTCCGGGGGCGATGAGCTTCATTGAATCATTGGGATTCTTGCGTTGCTCGTATTCGCCGCTCACGGCCCAATTGGCAAAAGCGGCGCCGTGCATGCCGAGCCAGCGCAAGCTCAAGGGATGAGTTTCCGGGAAGGCGCCGCAGCCCATGATGGTGGAGGTCACGGGGATCTGGGCGGCTTCGGCAAAGCGGCGGAGTTCTTCGCTGGCGTTGCCGGTGATGATACCGCCGCCGATGTACAGAACCGGCCGCTCGGATTTCTCGAGGAGGCCGATGATTTCGTTCAATTCGAGATCGCTGGCGCGCCGGTTCGGATTGTAACCGCGCATGTGGGCTTCCTTGGGGAAGACCGGCTGGGTGCGGGCCTGCTGAATGTTTTTGGGGATATCGACCAGGACAGGGCCCGGCCGGCCGCTTTGGGCGATATGGAAAGCCTCTTTGACGATGCGCGGGATCTCGTTGATGTCGGTGATGAGATAACTGTGCTTCACGATGGGGAGCGTCATCCCGTAAATATCGGTTTCCTGAAAGGCACCCTTGCCGATCATGGCCTGGGGGACCTGACCGGTGATGGCGACCATCGGCACGGAATCCATGTAGGCGTCGGCGATACCGGTGACGAGGTTGGTGGCGCCGGGGCCGCTGGTGGCCATGCACACCCCTGCTCTGCCCGTGGCGCGCGCATAACCATCGGCGGCGAAGGCGCCGCCTTGCTCGTGACGCGGCAGCACGGTGCGAATCTTCGAGCGGGTAAGGGCCTGGTGGATTTCCATGCTAGCGCCACCCGGGTAGGCGAAGATGGTGTCCACACCCTCACGTTCGAGACAGGCGACGAGGATTTCACTGCCAGACATGGTGGGTCCGAGTTCCATGCCCTTTCCGGCAGCTGGCTGGGTCATTTCAGTTGTTTTGCTCATAATGATGTTACGGTTTGGTCTGGCTGCCGCGGGATACAAAAAAACCCACGACTGTTTGCCAGCCGTGGGTTTTTGTCGAAATCCAATTTACGGTCGACAAGATCCTACGGCGTCGCCTCCTACGACGACGACCAGCAGAACGACTTGTCGAATCAGTAACATTGAGCGGAATCTACTCACGTCGGGGGAAGGGGTCAAGCCTGGATTTGGACTAAAACAATTTACTTGGGAGGTGGGCTCACGCTAAGACGCTAAGACGCGAAGGATCTCACGGGACAAGGGGCGGAACTACCCGGAGGGGTAAACTGTTTGTAGCAACCCGCACGCCCTGGGGACAGCAAACCCCGTCAGGGGTGACCTCCAACGAGCATGACGCGAGGTGCAATTTTTTGCAAAGTTGGGACCGAGGGTCTGGAGCGGGCAAGTTCCGAAGGAACGGTCGAGATGGCTCGCGGCTTCAGCCGTCCCTTCGGGACTCGCCGGGTACGGTGCGTCAACCCCAACGTTGAAACGTTGGGCTATTGTCGCATGTCCCTCCGGGACAGGGTTCGCATGTTCCTTCGGGAGATAACCGACTTTATTGCCACAGCTCACCCCGTTCGTCACCACCCGACTGTGGCCGCAGACGTAGAGAATCGCCGGGGCGGGTTTTGAGGAGTTTTTGGGCAGGTAAAGGTTCCCGGTGACGTACAAGTGGGGCGAGGCTTGGAACTGGACTTTTTCGACGCTAAAAGCGTCGCGCTCGAGTTCGCCGGTGACCACCGGGTTCAGATCGGTTTTGGTCGGCATCGCCCAGAGGCCTAGCATTTCCTGCAATTGGCGGCGGTATTCCTCACGGTTGCTCTGCCAATCTTTGAGCGAGTGGATGTTGGCGAGGCAGGCGCGTTGCAGCGCGGCGGTTTCGGTCCGGAAGTACTCGGAGAAGGATGGATCAGCCGAGGTCGTGGAGGCCGCGTTCGATTTGGGGTCAGGATTGGCCTCGAGGAACGTTGGGATCAAAAGGAAGGCGAGCAGGAGACGAGTAAGCCGCTTCATGACGCGAGGATGGCGCGGGAGTTCAAAGGCGGCAAACAATTAAAGCGGGCGGGGGTGATCGAGGGCGCGCGTCATCGACGATACGACGTGCTCGACGGTTATTTCATGCATGCAGCGAAGGTCGATGGGGCAATCGCGACGAAAGCAAGGGGAGCACGGGGCTGTGGATTTTAGCAAGTAATGGCCTGGGGCACCGGGCAAGCCGGGTCCGGTAAGTTCCGGGGAAGTGCTGCCGAAGGGGGCGACGACGGTGGTGCCCAAGGCGGCCGCCAGGTGCATCGGCCCGCTGTCATTGGTCAGGAGGACGCGGCAGAGTTTCAGCAGAGCCATGAGTTCCCGCAGGGAGGTCTTCCCGGCGAGGTTCAGAGTGGGGACACCGGCTAGCTGGGCGATTTCGCCGCATAATTGGCGGTCAGCAGCGGAACCGAACAAGAGCCATAGACTTGGGCTGAATTTTTTAGACACCTGCCGAGCGACCGCGGCGAAGGATTGCGCCGGCCAACGTTTCGCGGGTCCGTAGGCGGCCGAAGGATTGAGGCCGAGGAACAGGGTGGTTTCGGGGTAAGGTAGAAAAGCTGTTTGGACGCGGTGAAGTTCCTCGAGTGAAACTGCGAGCTGGGGCGGGAGCGGATCCGGGTCAGCGCCGAGCGCGGCGGATAGATGGAGGTAATGGTAGATGTGGTGCGAGCCAGGTTGAGAGCTGGCCCGCAGTCCAGCCGCAGCGGAGGACGCGGAGCCGCCCACCAATCTCCGGATCTCCCCAACGCTTCGTTTGCGCATGGGCACGGAGCCTGGGTGGGACGGAAGGGGCTGGGTGAGCAACCAATTGCGCCACGGCCGGGCATAACCAACGCGCTGCGGGATCCTGGCGAGCCATACCTCCAAAGCAGCGCGTGGTGAGTTGGGAAGGACTAGGGCCGAGTCGAAGGAATGGC
>Ga0105240_10007441_pt1 | contig 15900 bp, 8 predicted proteins | sample KBSC54metaG_FD_80426 | JGI IMG/M metagenome (GOLD analysis project Ga0105240, IMG submission 80426) | Corn rhizosphere microbial communities from Kellogg Biological Station, Michigan, USA - KBS C5-4 metaG | ecosystem: Host-associated > Plants > Roots > Rhizosphere > Soil | place: Michigan, USA... | reverse complement strand
GTCGGCCTTCTGGGCGTATGTGACGGGTAAGCGGCGCGCGCGAGATGACGAGGAAGACAATTTGGGTGAGTAAGGCGAAGGTCGACTGACGACATCCTCCGCGGTCGCGTGACCAGCAGCTCCCTCACGAAGACCGGTGCGCCTGGGACAGGCCGCCCGGGCAACGCGATAGGTGCGTCGCTGTTGACGCGGTATCGACCGGCTCTGCCGACGACGGACTGACGGACGAAGGCGAACGTTGAAACTATCCCAACCGGACCAACGAGGTCGCGCCCGCTCGCATGCGCAAAGCCAGCAAATGCGCAGCAAGGACGCCGTGATGATGCTCTCCTTGCCAGGTCCAGTGGGTCCGTCCTTCACATTGCGGATTCCTCGCGATAGCTCCCGTAATCGCCAGCTGGCGATTAGGGCAACTTCACGCAGATCACGTGTTCGCAATAGGCGCCCGGCAGGTCGACGCCTTCGGCCATGCTTTGCAGCCCGAACAACACCGACTGGTCGCCGCGGTCGATGGCTGCCCGGTGCCGGGCCAGCATCTCGCTCTTCGGCAGGGCTCCCTGCATCAGGGTGACCCGCCGCAGATCCTCGGCCAGCTGCTCGTGGACCGCGCGCATCTGGCGGGCCGAGGCGAACAGCACCAGCGTGCCGCGGCTGAGCATCAAGCCCGGCAACCGGTGAATGACTTCGCTGGTGTGCGCGGCGGGCTCGCTGGGATCGGCGCGCATCGCCGGGATGACCAGCCTGGCGTGGGTCCGATAGTCGAACGGCGAGTCGACCTGCAGGAACGCCACGCGCTTGAGGCCGGCCAGGCCTGTCTGGCGCAGGAACAGGCCGAAGTTGCCGCCCGACGTCAGCGTCGCCGACATCAGGATGGCGGCGCTCGCGCGGTTCCACAGCAGTCCGCGCAGGCGGCCGCTGCCGCTGATCGGCGCGGCACACACCAGGTAGTCCTGGGCGCGACCCTTGTCGTCGTCCTGGCGTTCGACCCAGCGCGCCACCGGCGCCTCACCGTCGGCATCCTCGTGAAGCAGCAGGTCCCAGGTCGCGTTGAGGTTCTCCAGCTTGCCAACGAAGAAGCCGATGGCCGCGAGCACGTGCGTCGCGAGCGCCCCCTCCGACGGGGCCCGCTCGAGCAGGGCCTCACGCAGCGCCGCGAGCGTCTTGGCGAGCGCCTGCCCTGCCTCCCGGATGGTTTCGCCGCCCGACCGGACCCAGTCGGGCAGCACGCCCCGATTGAAACGTCGCGCCTGCTTGTCTTCGAAAGCGCGCAGCGCGTGGATGCGTTCGCGCAGTTGCCCGAGCTCTGCCGCCAGCCGCTCGCCGCTAGCGCTGGCGTCGGCGAGCAGCACGGACGACAGGCGCAGCGCGAGTACCGCGTCACGCACCGCTTCGATGGCGCCCCGCAGCCACTCCTGGGCGCCATGCAGCGCATGCCGCGCCGACAGGTGCTCGACCAACTTGGCCGCCAAGCCATGCGCTTCGTCGAAGACATAGATCGTCTCGGCGGCCGGCGGCAGCACGCTGCCGACCTCCATGCCGAGGGTGGACAGCACGAGGTCGTGGTTCGCGATCACCAGGTCGGCTTCTCGCACGCGCTGCCGGGCCGCATAGAACGGGCAGCGCGAGAATTCCAGGCAGCGGTTGCCCGAGCAGCCTTGTCGGTCCGTGCTCAGCTCGGTCCAGATCGCCTCGCTGACGGGGACCGGCAGCTCGTCGCGGTCGCCGCTCCAGCGGCCGGCCTCGAATTCCTCGGCCAGGCCGATGACGATCGTGCGCCGGCGCCGCGTCGCCGCGGTGTCCGGCGCCGCCCCGGCCTCGCCGTCGACCTCGAGCTCATGCTGGCCGGCGTCGGCCGCCCGGCCCATCAGCTTGGCCGTGCACGCATAGCGTCGGCGGCCCTTGGCCACCGCGAAGCTGAAGCCGAAGGGACTGATCCGCTGCAGCAATGGCACGTCCTTGTCGGCGTACTGCTGCTGCAGCGCGACCGTCGAGCTCGATACCACGAGGCGCCGTCGGCGCGAGCGCGCCATCACCAGCGCTGGGACCAGCGCACCGAAGGACTTGCCGGTACCGGTGCCGGCCTCGATCGCCGCGATGTGCTCACCCTCTCCCGGCGCCGAGTCCTCGCAGCGGCAATGGGCCAGCGTGTGGGCGACGGTCGCGATCATCTCGAGCTGTGGCCGGCGCGAGCGGAAGCCGTCGATGCCGTCACGCAGTGCGTCCATCCACGCGCGGATCTGCCTCTTCTCGTCATCGGTAAGCATGGGTTCAGGCGACGGGTCGGGCCAGGCACTTCAAGCCGGCGCCTTGGGCCAGCCGAGGGTCGACAGCCACAGGTTCTCTTGCGCCGATACGCGCGCACGCAGCCTCGACGCCGGGTCGTGCCCCTCGAGACCACGCTGACGCGCCTGGGTACGCACGACGTCCCCCTCGCCAGGATCGCGGGCGGCGTAGCGCGCGCTGTCGCCATACCGACTGACCGGGCTCCCGCAGCACGTGCTGGGGTCGGGAGCGCATCCAGCGGCGCCCAGAACGCCGTCCCGCCGACGGCAGCGGGGCGTGCGCGCGTCGCCTTTGTGCCGGCCGAGCTGCAGACGGCGCCCGCGCAGCCCGACCGAAGGGACGCTGCGACCGAGGGTGGCCGCGATCTCGGCCCGGGACAAGCGCTGCCAGTGCGTGCGCAGGAAGTCGTCCTCGCTCGCCGTCCAGCGGCGGCGCGCCGCCGCAGGGATGTAGCCGCCGCGACGCGCCGCCTGGATGACGTTGTGGCGTCGCAGGCCGGGGTATCGCAGCTGCCAGCGCACAAGCAGCGCGTCGACGGTCGGCGTCGTGCCGTCGAACTCGGCGGCAATCTCGCGGCACTCGGCGTCGGACAACCGCGGGGTGCGGCCGGGGCGCTTCGTGGCGGGGGGCGGTACGTCCTCGGACATGGCTGGCTTCCCGAAACGGGTTGCCTGATGGTCCGCGGGTCGACGTCACCGTCAACCCGGAGCGGCGTGCCAAATACGGCCCCGTTCCGGATTGCAATCTGGCACCGGCGGGGCAGGCTCACGGTCGTGCGGCCGCAGTGGGCAACGACTGGACCCTGTCGAGCCGCACCGCGTCGCGCGTCAAGCTGCCGTCGTCGCGTCGCCGACGCTCGCCGCGAGGTCGGTCGGCGGCCGTTCAGGCACGTCAGTGCATTCGGGACCCTGAGGCCGCTCGGTGACGGGCCGGCACGCCGAAGGCACCCGCGCCGGAACCTGCGGCGGGAACGGCGGCAGGTCGCGCTCCGTGCGCCAGACCCATGCGTCATCGCCCAGGGCGCGCACCGCCTTGTCCTTGATGCTGCGGTCCTTCGGCGCCATGAAGGGGCTGATCACGTGCAGCGGCACCGGCCGCGCACCGGCATCCAGCAGCAGCACGTTCGCAAAACCGGCGGCGGTCTTGGCGTCGAACTTCAAGGGCTTGACGAACGCCCGCCCCTCGCGCTGCAGCGCCTCGATCAATCCCAGCTCATACAGGCCCTCGAGCGGAATCCATTGATCGCTGACGAGCATCAAGCTCAGCGCATCCACCTGGTAGAGGTGCTCGCGCTTTGCGTAGATCAGTGCCGCCATCAGGATCCGCGGTTTCTGTTCGACGTCGGCGTCGACGGCTTGCAGGGTCAGGTGATAGGCGCGCTCGGCGCGTTCCCACGCCTTGGTGTCGATGACCAGCGGCACGTCGGGCATGTGCTTGACGATCAGGCGGCGGCCGCAGGCGGTGACTTCCACGCCGACCCACTGGCCGACCAGGATCGCCATCCTGAACTGCACGTCGGCCTCGGGCGACATCAGCATCGCCAGCTTGCGTCGGCGCCGCTCGCCGATCTCTGCGGCGTCCGCGAGCCGGAACTGCTCGGGCACGTAGAGCCGCTCGTCAAGGCTGCATCCCTTCAGCATCACGCCCTGGGCCGCCGCAGTGAGGTGCTTGCAGAGGACCGCCTGGCTGCGTCGGCCGGCCATCCGCGGGTACCACCGGTTGAAGCCGGCGCGGTCATACAGGAAATGGAGCACTGCGCGCAGGCTCATGCGCTTGCGCGGCGCGCTCACGGTCGGCGGATCGTCCACCGCTTTGCCGCGAGGCATCGGCTTGCCCGCGACGCGTGCAAGTGGGAACGCGGTACGGATCTCCACCTGCTCGGGGGCGTGCTCGACGATGGCCTCGCCGAGCAGTTCGCCGAGTCCCGAACTCCCGGCTTCGGGTTCGAACGAGTGGCAGCTCACGTGGTGCAGGTGGCCGGTGCCGGGCATGCGCTTGATCACATAGTCGGCATGCTTGGCCACATACATCTCGACGCCCCCCTGCACGCACATGCAGCGCGGGCGTTCCGACGTGTCGTAGACGCGCGAGAGGGCTTGCTGCAAGGCCGGGTCCAAGGCCGCATAGGACCGTCCGCGAACGAAGTACTTCGGCTGATCCATGGACGGTCCTTCAATGGCTGGTGCCGCGCTAGGCGAGGTCCTTGACCAGCGTTTCGAGCGGCGGGGCGGGCCGGCGCAGCAGCCGCTTGACGGAACTGAGGTGCGCCAGGCCGAGGAGCTCACGAACCTGTTCGGCGTCGGCACCGCGGTCGGCCAACCGACAGGCCACCTGATTCCGGGCACTCTGGGCCGTCACGCCGATCCAGCCGGTGCGGGTGAAGATCGTCCGATACGCCGCTATCAGCGCCGGGCTGCCGGGTCGCCCATCAGTTTTGCGGCGGCGCAGTTCGAACGGGCGCCCCGCCTCGGTGAGGAACAACGCCGTCCTGGGATCCAGCCCACGGTAGTCGCTCGCATCGCGCATGCCGTGGCCCTTCACTGTTCGCTCGTGCAGGTACGCATCGATCGCCGCGCAAGCGCGCGTCGAATGGAAGTAGAGGGGTCGGGGACGGCCTCGCGCGGCCGCCTCGGCCCGCAGTTCGGACACGGCGCGCACCGAGCCGTCGTGGCTCAGGTAGTCGCGGACCTCCAGTCGCGCGATCTCGATCGGTTTCGCGCCAGTGCAGAACAGCACGTACAGCAGAGCGACGTCACGCTGCGGATTGCCGCTCAGCCGGCGCAGCCGGCTGGCACCGGCTGCGAGATCTTCAAGGTCGACGCGCCCCCGACGCGGTCGAACGGCCGCAGCGGCGGGGTCGAAGGCCCGCACGGCACCCATCACCGGGACGGCGCAGTGGCGGAGCAACTGCAGCGACGCGAGCGCCGGATCGTCGATGCCGGGCAGGCCATCGACGCGGGCGACGTGGCGCAGCAGCGCCTTGACCTGGCGTTCGACGGTCGACGAGCCGACGCCGAAGCGAGTTGCCGCCTGCCGATAGGTCGCGCCGCCCTCGAGCAAGGCGCCCAGCATCTGGGTTGCTTTGTGGACCGTCTCCGCTTTCATGGATGCCGTCGGTAGCGCCGCACGGCGCGGCTCGTCGGCCAGTGTTCAACGGGGAGGTGCTGCCGCGAAAGGGCCAAACCCGTCCATCGAGACACCGCGTTGCGGTGATGCGCGTGGCTCATGACACAGCACCAGGCCGCCGCACCCTGCCTTCTGTGAGGCGTGCAGGGAGACGCCGCGACGACCGCCGGTCGACGCCCCGTGCTCCGCGCGAACCTGAGTGGATCGCTACGCCCACCCCGGCCCGTTGGCCGTTAGCACTGCCCATCTCGGACCCCCTCCCCTGGAGCTTCCGGTGCCTTCCGGCCGGTGCCGACAGCAGACTTGCCTCCATGGAATCCACTGTCCGCCCACTCGATCCCTCAGGCCGCCATGTCGCCACCCTGAAGGCTCCGACGACTCCCGAGACCCTGCTTCGACATGCCCTCGGGATAGTGGTGTGCATGACCGACAAGGACGAACGGAGCCTCGCGGTGCTCGTCAGTGGCGCCGGAGGGAGCTCCTTCCGATCGGCCCGAAGGTGCCCGCAGTACCGTGCAATCGGTGAGCAGGAGCCGACGAGCTGGCTGCGCACCTACCTGTCTCGCCAAGCGGACATCGACGAGGAAGCTCGCAGGGTGGCTCGTGAACGAGGGCGCCGTGTCGTGCAGCTCATCGAGCATGACGATCAGGAAGACACGATGCCAGCGACTCTCTCGAGGCATCGAGCCCTCCAGCCCCTCAGCCTTCGAAGGCACGCACACAGCGCCCCGCAGCATGGCCCTTCCCTGCTTGGGATCCGCGAGGTCTCAGCCACGAATCTGACGACGGTTGCGCGCGGCACCCGCATCACCAGCAGGGCGGATCGTAGCGAGCTGCCGCGTAATCGCCGTCCTCATTGTCCATGCGCCTCATGAGCGCAGTCACGGCGTCGCGGCGGGCTGCGGCCTCGGCGCAAATGGTTGGCGGATCTTCGCGGCCAGAGCGCACGGTGAATGACCGGTCACCCGCCAGCCACCGTTCGAGCTCGCCCTGGCAGGCCGAGCAGACGCCCTTCCCCGCGCCGCGGTCGACCGCCAGCCAGTGGCAGGCGTGCCCGCTCGGGTCCTCCCGGCAGGCGGCCGCGTCGTGGCAGCCGCAGCCAATGCAATAGGCCAGAGAGATTTTCATCGAGCGCAGGCTCGGCAACTCTGCCGGCTCGGCGTTGGCATGTCGGTTCATGCTTGAGCTCCTTTCGTTGCAGCCACCGGTCGGCCGACCGGGCGGAGCGTCTCTTGCCGGAACACGTCAGGTGTTCCGGGCGGCATATTGTTCAAGTGCCCCCTGTGTGCCACGCGCCGCCGCCGGCCCGTGCTCGGGGCGTTCCTGGACAGCGCGAGGAACGCGGCCTCGTAGGCCGCGCCCACGCCGCCGTAGAGGTTGTCGGCGAAGTACCTCGTGGAGAGGCCGGGCGGACGAATCTGCCACCCATCGCCCGCCCGCACCAGATACATCGGGCATTCGTAGCTCACACCGTCGACGATCTTCTTGCGCATGGCCTGTCCCCCTCCATCATCGGCGCGTCCGTCATCGGGAGAAGCTTCGTGTCTCGCCTGCCGCCCGTCTACCCTGAAACTCGTCCCTTCGGGGGGTCCGTTGCGGGGGTCGGCTCGGCTTACACCCCTCGACGCGGAAGCGGTGCGGTCTCGGTCTGGGCGCCGATCACCTGAAGTCTCGGCTCCTGGTCATCAGCCGGCCAAGCAACGGCGTCAGATCCTCGATCCGTCCGGCGATCAAGTTCTTGACAACACCGTCGCGCTGCCACGTCCCGAAGACGGCCAGCAGCCGCGAGCCAAGCAGCACCTATGGCTGACGCTCGCGCAACGACTTCCAGCGAATGTATGGATGCCGCCGCCGAACTGAGCCATCGCGCCGACGCTCCGCTACCACCCGAATACCTTGCCGAACCAAATGTGGTGCGGGCCGACTGCAAAATTCAGTGGCTCACTCGATCGTCGTCATGTCCATCAAAAGCGGCGCAGGTCAGCGTCGGCGCCGACAGGGCGGACAGTACGCCTCATCGACTAGAAGCACCACGCGAACCGTGACCCTCGCTCCAGCCCGGGAATTTACGCGCAACTCGTTCAGCGACCGGCGGAAAGTAAGTCGTGCAACGTGTCCACCCTCAATAACGTTGCCAATGGAAAATGCGTGTGCGACCACTCGTCACGGCGATTGACGTTGGACCAAGGAGTCCATAGCATTCTCCACACGTTCAGCCCGCTGCCTGCGGTGAGCTGCGCAAGCAATCCAGCTTCGTGCTGGCGTTAGCGGTCGTGACCCGCATTCAAATCATTGTCTCGATACCGGGCAAGCGAACATCACCGCCGGCACAGTTCGGCCGGTAGAGTGGCGTATCAACTCGAAGCATATTCGGGGAACGACGCTGTGTCGAAAAGCCGTTCATGGGCGCTTGAGACTCAACCCGAGCGGCTCCTTCGACGCTCCCCGCACTTAGAGTTTTCAATCTCGACACTTGCACGCGTGTGCCGGGAAGACATGCTCATCGTCAAGAGATAGGCTGACGCCTACCCAATACCACTGACTACCAGCGAGCGACGAGCTCGCGTAGAGCAAGCGCGTGCGCTACTTCAACACCCAGGGTCATATGATGGACGCCACTGTCTCAATTGCATTATTGCGTCTGCCCGATGTCATGAAGGTGACCGGGCTTGCACGATCGACCGTCTACAAACTCATTGCGGAACGCTCATTCCCCGTACCCGTTCGGATCACAAACCGATCCGTGGCTTGGCATGCGAACGAGATTCAAGCTTGGATCGGAGAGCGGGCGCGAACGATCTAGCCTCCGGCCGCAAGCTGCACGTATCGATCGGTATCGAAGGCCGACTTTCATCGGGCAACGTAGCCGGGTTGGGGGACGCACCTGTCCGGGCGGCACCTGCGCGCAATATTAGGTGACGCTCTGGTACACCCAGGAGCGCCGCGACGGTTCGTGGCGGCCGCCCGCCGACGGTGGGCCGGCAGCCACTCGATCGACGACGCCATCATCAATCGGGCCTTGATGATCCGTCAACCGGTCGAGATCTAGTCTGCTCGTCGATTGCTGCGTATCCGTCCGGTCAAGTCACATTGCTGGCTCAAATTTCAATCGGAGCGGACGGTCCGCTGGTCCACTTATCTCGGGCCGGGTCGTGTTCAAACGAGAAACGAGTGGAGCCAGCTCTCCGTACATCAGAACCCTGACCATCATCGCCGGATGGAACGGCTGACTGCGCGCCGCCGCCTGCGTATCCGGCATAGAACGCATTGAGGTTCAACGCATCGACCGCGTCACTGATGAAGTACGCCCAACGTCGTCGGCATCTCGCCCAACGACAAGTCCATCACTCGGCTCGTCGGCGCCATGATGCTCGAGCAGAATGACGAACGGAGCCTCGACCGCCGATACATGCTGCTTGAGGGTCTTCGAACCCTCAGCGATGTGTCTCCGACTCGCTTGTCCGCTGTGGCTCGCGGAGTACCGCGCATGACAGCCTGTCCGGGCTATCGACTTACATCCTTTCGCGGGGCACGGCCGAGGCGCCCCGCACCCCACGCGTGACGCGGGGTTTGCTGATGGTATCTGTCCGAGATCCCCCGTTCTTGCGCCGGTAGCTGATCGCCGATCGTTGAGCTCTCGACGGAAGCGAGGAGTTCGTGATGGAAGACGCCACGGTGGCGCCGGATCAGGCACGAGCGCAGGACGGAGAACGCGCCCAGTTGCAAGGCGCTGCTTTCTGGAAGGCGCATGAAGCGCGCAGGGTCGAGCAGGGGCTGAGCGCCGCAGCGTACTGCGAGGCCAACGGCTTGGCGAAATCGACCTTCCGGCGCCACGCGTCTGTGCACGACCCGGAACACCGGAACACCCCAGGCCCCATCGCTCATCAGGCGTTCGACCAGCGCGGCCAGCTGATAGAGCTCCAGGCTCGTGGCGTTGCTCAGCGCCTCGATGAGCGCCGCGTCCTGCATCGGCGGCGTGCGCATTGGGCCGTTCACGCCGGCTTCCAATGCATCGGCAGCAGTTTCTCGAGCCGGGTCATGCCCGTCATTGACGGATGCGCCGGTGCGGGTGAAATCTGTGCTGGGCGGATTGCACCACGAAGACGGGCTGGTGACGGCGTCGTGAGCGCACAGTCAGAGTCGACGGGATTGCTCGCCAGCGGAAGACACCCTTCTCAACGTACTGCCGTCAGTTTCCGCAAGCGTTCGAACGACATTTTTGCGGAGCACAGCTCACGCCACGCTGCCAGTGCCCAATCGCGCGACCTCATCCAGCACGACATCAAACTGCGCGAGGTCCAATGGTTTGTGCAGGTAGTACATGAATCCTGCCTTCATCGCTGCGGCGACGACATCGTCCGTGTCCTCCGAGGACAGCGCAACGCATGGTATGCACACAAAAAGCGGTGTCTGGCGCAGCCGTTGGGCCAGCTCGATGCCGGTGGTGTCGCCGAGGTTGATATCCAAGAGGAAAAGGTCCGGCACCAGCGCCTTGGTCACCTCGAGGGCCTCGGCTCCGCTGAAAGCCAAGGCGAGTAGCCAATCCTCACGATGCTCGATCGCTCCACGAACAATCTCGACGTTGACCGGATCGTCCTCAACATAGAGGACCGTTCGTCTCGGAGCAGCGGCCCCTGCCCGGCTGGTAGGTGCGGCGCCAGCGCGGCTTGGACTTGCAAGCGGCTTACCCCTGCCGGTTTTGGCGACGCCGGTACGTGGAATCCGCCCATCGGGCGTGGTGTCGGCTGTACCTGCGGACACGCGGGCATCGGGGACCACTGGCGACTCCTGGCAGATGCCGGCTCCCCCCGGATCTGTGAGGTCGCCGCAGGCACAACGGTATGGCCTTTTGATGGTCCCAACGATTATGGAAGCGAGGATACATCACTGCGGGCGATCGGCGCTTTCGCCGAAATGTTGGGGATTCACCTGCTCCCTATTGCCTTGCCCGATTCAAGCGTCATCGTGGACGACTACTACTTCGCGGCGGCGCGCTGGCCGGCGACCGCGCGCGTTGCGCAGAGCGCAGCGGCGCAGAAGCGCGCGAGCGCTTGGCCACCCTGGTGGCGGGGGTTTCTTACGCGTGGTGCGGTCGGCCCCGCCGCGTATGATGGTTCGGTCGTGAGGTGTCATCGACCTAGAGCGTCATTGACTCGTCAACCGAAGGACCCCTGCCTTGGATTCGCACCGACGTCTGGATGTGGTCCGGCGCGACGCAGAGTACGTGCTCTTCAGGGTGCGCGACCGGGTTGCCACCAACCCTTTGCTGGCGAAGGTGCCAGCGTTTGAACCCGCCTCAGCGGGCAGCGTCGAACGGCTTGGCCACGAACTTGCTCTGAGTGCCCACCTCGATCCCGCCTGGGCGGTTTGCCCGCTGGAGCTGGTTCGCTGGGACGGCCGCCCGACCTTATTGCTGGCAGACCCCGGCGGAGAGCCGCTGGACAGTCTTGTCGGACGGCCGATGGAATTGACGTTGTTCCTGCAACTCGCAGGCGCCATGGCGGGCGCATTGGCGCAGTTGCATCGGCGCGGCATCGTGCACAAGGACATCAAGCCCGCGAATGTGCTGGTCGCGCCGACTGCGGGCGAAGTCCACCTGATGGGTTTCGGCATCGCCAGCCGCCAGCCACGCGAGCGCCATGCGCCCGCGGCAGTCGAAGACTCGGCGGGCACGCTGGCCTACATGGCGCCCGAGCAGACGGGACGGATGAACCGGTCAATCGATGCGCGCAGCGACCTGTACGCGCTCGGCGTCACCTTCTACGAGATGCTGACGGGGGTGCTGCCGTTCGAACCGACAGATCCGATCGAGCTGCTGCATTGCCATCTGGCGCGCGAACCCCTGCCGCCGGACGCGCATGTGCCCGGCATTCCCGAACCCGTCTCGGCTATCGTCGTGAAGCTGCTCGCCAAGGCCGCCGAAGACCGGTACCAGACGGCCACCGGCCTGGAGGCCGATCTGCGTGAATGCCTGTCGCAATGGCGGGAGGACCGGCACATCGGCGGCTTCACACTCGCCTCGCACGATGCCTCTGAACATCTGCTGATTCCGGAAAAGCTCTACGGGCGTGAGACCGAGATCGACGCCCTGGTCGGCGCTTTTGGGCGGGTGGTGGCCGACGGCACCCCGGAACTCATGCTCGTCTCCGGTTACGCGGGAATCGGCAAGTCATCGGTGGTCAACGAGCTTCACCGGGTGCTGCTGCCACGCCGCGCGCTCTTCGCGGCCGGCAAGTTCGACCAGCACAGGCGTGACATCCCTTATGCCACGCTGGCGCAGGCGCTTCGAGCGTTGGTGCGGCAGATCCTCGGCCAGAGTGAAGCCGAGCTGAGCCAATGGCGACTGACGCTGCAAGCAGCACTCGGCGCAAGCGGGCATCTGATCGTCAACCTCATTCCGGAGCTCGAATTCATCGTCAGCCAGCAGCCGCCCATTCACGACGCTCCAGACGCATCACAGCAAGACGCTCAGCAACGCTTCCAGATGGTGTTCCGGCGCTTCCTGGGCGTGTTCGCACAGCCCGAGCACCCGCTCGTCCTGTTCTTGGACGACCTGCAATGGGCCGACCCCGCCTCGCTAGGGCTGATCGAACACCTGATCGGCGAGCAGGACCTGCGCCACCTGCTGCTGATCGGCGCCTACCGCGACAACGAGGTCGACGCCACCCATCCGCTGACGCGCGCGCTGGAGGCGATCCGCCGCGCCGGACAGGTGCCGGTGCACGAAATCATCCTCCCGCCGCTCCGCCTCCGCGATGTCGAACGACTTCTCGTCGACGCGCTGCACTGCGGGCGGGAGCGTGTCGTAGACCTGGCGGCGCTGGTGCACGAGAAGACCGGCGGCAATCCCTTTTTCACGAACCAGTTCGCCTCGGCGCTGGCCGACGAAGGGCAACTCGTGTTTGATCCCGACCGGTCAGCCTGGACGTGGGACATCGCCCGGATACGAGCCAAGCGCTTCACCGACAACGTGGTCGATCTGATGGTCGCCAAGCTGAGCCGCCTGCCGGACGCCACGCAGGCGGAGCTGAAGCTGCTGGCGTGCCTGGGCAACAGTGCGGGCGCGGCCCGCCTGGGTCTGCTGCAGGGGGTGGCGGAGGCGCAGATCCACGCCACCCTATGGGAAGCGGTTCGCACCGGGCTGGTTTACCGCAGCGATGGGGCCTACGCGTTCCTGCACGACCGCATCCGGGAAGCCGCCTACTCGTTGCTGTCGCCAGCCGAACGCGCGGTCGAGCACCTGCGCATCGGCCGCCTGCTGGAGTCGCGCATCGCCCCGGGGGACATCGACGCCGAGGTGTTCGACATCGTGAACCAGTTCAACCGCGGCATCGGACTGATCACCCTGCCAGCCGAGCGCACGCGGCTTGCCGAACTCAACCTGATGGCGGGCCGTCGCGCCAAAGAGTCGACCGCCTACGTCGCGGCGCTGCAATACCTGGCTAGCGGTCAGTCGCTGCTGCCGCAGGACGGCGCCCGGCCGAGGAGCCGCGACCTGGGCTTCGCGCTCGCCTTCCACCGGGCCGAGTGCGAATACCTCACCGGCGATCTGGCATCGGCGGAACAGCGCCTGGCCCTGCTGGCCGGGCAGGTGCGCAGCGGCGCCGAGCTGGCCGCGGTCACCTGCGTGCGCGTGAACCTCTTCACCACCTTGGACCAGAGCGACCGTGCCGTCGAGGCGGGCCTGGCTTACCTGCGCCGCGTCGATGTGCGATGGCCTGCGCAGCCGACCCGCGACGACGTCCGTGCCGAGTTCGACCGCATGTTCGAGCGGCTCGGAACACGCTCGATCGAGGAACTCATCGATCTGCCGCTGATGAGCGACCCGGACTCGCGCGCGACGATGGACGTGTTGACCGCGATCCTGCCGCCCACGCTGTTCACCGACGAGAACCTGCTGGGCCTGGTGGTCGGCCGCATGGCCAACATCAGCCTCGAGCACGGCCACAGCGACGGGTCCTGCATCGGCTACGCCTGGCTGGGCATGTTCCTCGGGCCGCGCTTGGGCAACTACCCGGCCGCCTACCGCTTCGGCAAGCTCGGCCTGGACCTGGTGAACCAGCGTGGACTGGCGCGCTTCAAGGCCCGCGTGTACCTGCACTTCGGCAACGTCGTCAACCCGTGGACGCATCCCTTCCGCACGGGCCGTGCATGGATACGGCGCGCCTTCGACGTGGCAAACGAGAGCGGCGATCTCACCTTCGCGGTCTACAGCTGCAATCACCTGATCACGAACATGCTGGCCAGCGAAGAGCCTCTGGGCGAGATCGAGCGCGAAGCGCAGACCGGACTGGCGTTCGCGCGCCGCGCACGCTTCGGCCTGGTGGCGGACATCATGACCGGGCAGCTTCGGCTGATCCGCTCGCTGCGCGGCGCGGCACCCGGGTCGCTTGCGCCGGCCGAAGCCGTGTTCGACGAAGCGGCCTTCGAGCGGCACCTGGAGGAAGACCCGCGGCTGGCGATCGCGGCGTGCTGGTACTGGATCCGCCAGCTGCAGGCGCGCTTCTTCGCCGGCCAAGGCCGCGCTGCCCTTGCGGCCGCGGCCAAGGCGCAGCAACTGCTGTGGACGTCGCCGTCGCACATCGAGCTGGCGGAATACCACCTGTTCGCGGCGCTGGCGCGCGCGGCCTGTTGCGACGGCGCTGGCCCCGACGAACGCAGCGAACACCTTGCCGGCCTGGCGGCCCATCACGTGCAGCTGCAGGAATGGGCGCAGAGCTGTCACGAGAATTTCGACAGCGGGGCGGCGCTGGTCGGCGCCGAGATCGCCCGCATCGAAGGGCGCGACCGGGATGCGATGCGCCTGTACGAACACGCCCTGCAGGCGGCGCGGGCAAACGGCCTCGGCAAGAGCGAAGGCGTCGCGCACGAGCTCGCTGCGCAGTTCTATCTGGCGCGGGGATCGACGACCGCCAGCCGCGCCCACCTGAGCCAGGCGCGAGGCTGTTTCGTCCTCTGGGGTGCCGACGCGAAGGTCCAGCAGCTCGAGACCCGCTATCCGCAGCTTCGCGCGCCACCGGCATCGGAATCCGCCGCGTTCTCGAGCGACGGCGTCGGCCAGGTGGACTTGTTGTCGATCGCCAAGGCCTCGCAAGCCATCTCCGGGCGGATCGTGCTGGATGAGCTGGTCGACACCCTGCTGCGCATCGTGATCGAGAATGCGGGCGCCCAGACCGGCGATCTGCTCCTCGTGCGCGGCGAAGGCCTGATGCGCGCTGCCGAAGCCACGGTGGCGGCGCATGCGATCGGGGTGCGACTTCACCTCGGGGATGGGCTGCAAGCGCCTGCTCTGCCGGAGACCATCCTGAACTACGTCCGGCGCAGTCAGGCGCGGGTACTGCTGCCGGATGCGTCGCAGCCCAATCCGTTCTCGGGCGACCCTTGCCTGGCCCAGCGCCGGTCGAGGTCGGTGCTGTGCCTGCCCATCACGCGGCAAACCACGCTGATTGGCCTGCTCTACCTCGAGAACAATCTTGTCACTCACGCCTTCACGGCCGAGCGCCTGACGGTGCTGGAATTGCTGTCGGCGCAGGCCGCGATCTCGCTGGAGAACGCGCTGCTGTACGACGAACTGCGGCGCGAAAACATCGAACGTCAGCGCGCCGAGGCCTCGCTGCGCGAACGCGACAGCCGAATCCGCCGGCTCGTCGAATCCAACATCATCGGCGTCTTCTTCTGGAAACTCGCCGGCGACATCACGGATGCGAACGATGCCTTTCTGCGTCTGGTCGACTACAGCCGGCGAGACCTGCTCTCCGGAGCGGTCCGATGGGCCGACTTGACGCCGGCGGACCACGCGGCGGCTGATGCGCGAGCGCTCGCCGAACTCCAGCAGGCCGGAACGTGCGCACCCTACGAGAAGGAATACCTGCGCAAGGACGGTCAGCGCGTTCCCGTGCTGATCGGCGCCGCGTTCCTCGAAGGTTCGCAACAGCACGGCGTTGCCTTCGTGCTGGACTTGACCCAACGCAAGCAGGCCGATACGGAACGCGAAGCACGCCAGGTGGCCGAGGCGGCGAATCGGGCCAAGAGCGATTTTCTGGCCAACATGAGCCACGAGATCCGCACGCCGATGAACGCCATCCTCGGCTTGTCGCATCTGGCGCTGCAGAGCGGTCTGAACGCGCAGCAGTACAACTACGTGCACAAGGTGCATCGCTCGGCCGAGTCGCTGCTGGGCATCATCAACGACATCCTCGACTTCTCGAAGATCGAGGCCGGCCACCTGGACCTCGAGCACATTCCGTTCGAGCTCGGCGATGTCATGGACCGCCTGGCCAATCTGGTCGGCATGAAGGCCGAGGAGAAGGGCCTCGAACTCGTGTTTGCGCCGTCGCCGGAGCTGCCCAATGCGCTCGTGGGCGACCCCTCGCGGCTCGGCCAGGTATTGCTCAACCTGTGCAACAACGCCGTCAAGTTCACGGAGCGGGGCGAAGTCGTCGTCGGGATCGAGGCGCTCGCGCGCGACGCGGCCTCGGTGCGCCTCGGCTT
>Ga0105240_10007440_pt1 | contig 15903 bp, 8 predicted proteins | sample KBSC54metaG_FD_80426 | JGI IMG/M metagenome (GOLD analysis project Ga0105240, IMG submission 80426) | Corn rhizosphere microbial communities from Kellogg Biological Station, Michigan, USA - KBS C5-4 metaG | ecosystem: Host-associated > Plants > Roots > Rhizosphere > Soil | place: Michigan, USA... | reverse complement strand
CTGGGTGTAGACGTTCATCACCGCCTGGGCGTAGTAATCGCCGGCCGGCACGTCGCCTAACGTGGCAAACGGAAATCCGTGCGTCGCGCCACCGAGGCGCGTCGCTTCGTTAGGCGCGAGTTGCGACACGTCGGCGCCGAACACGGGGCCGTTGGAGCCGAGTGCGCCTCCCTGGAAACGCGGCTCGGGCGTACTGTCGGTCGAGAGGAAAAGCAGGACTCGGCCCGTGATCGGGCCCTGGTGCGCGGACGCCGGGAACGAGACGTCGAAGACCGGGCCCTGTTGGGAAGGGAGTTGCGACGTAACGACAAGCGCGAGGCTTGTCGCAATTGCGGCGATGCGTCCTATATCAATAACGTGAGTCATAGCTCTCGACGATTGCTGAGAAAAACGCAAAGGCTTGAAAGGATAACAAAAGTGAAACAGGGATAACGAAAGTGATCGTTCGATGCGGAGGGGAGTGCGTTGCCTAACGGAAAGAGGGGATGTTTTCTTGTTAACAAACAACAGACCATGCCAGCCATTGGCGACGAACTTCCCTCCGCGTCGCACGATCACTTTCGTTATCTCCTGTTTCCCTTTTGTTATCCTTTCAAGCCTTTGTCGAAGAGACTGTCCCTCCCGTCCCTTGTATCCTTGTCGGTATTCTTTGAGCCTGGCGGTTGCCGCGCCCGTCATTTGTGGGCAGCACTCGTCACAATCGGCGATGCCCCTGCCTCACCGAGCGCCGCGTTAATAGTCTTAAGACCGCCTAACGCTGCGTGCAGGCGCCGAAGCTGGGCGTCGAGACGTGTCGCGAGCTCGGTGAACACCGCGTAGTCCTGCGCGGTGGGCCGAGCGTTGCCCTCGCCGGTATAGGCCGCGAGCTCGGCGAGCTTGTCGTTGAGGCCGATCGGATAGTTGAGTGGATCTTCGCTCGCGCGCGTGCGCACCTGATAGATCGCCTGCTCGATGTGCGTGAGCGAGTCCTCGAGTGCGGACGCCGCGTCTCTGGCATCGCCGAGCTGCGACGAGCGCGCACCGAGTTGCGCGCGCACGCTGCGAATGTTCTTGACCGCGGTGTTGGCGGCGCCGATCGTGTCGGCGATGTGCGTGAGGAGCGCGAACTGCGCGGCGAGATCCGCCTGCGTTGCCTTCGAGCGCGGGTCGGGATGCAGCACGAACGACTGAGTTTGGGCGCGTCCGTTCACCGTAAGGCGAACCGCGTAGCGGCCCGGGATGACGCGCGGACCCACCGGATTCCCCGCCCACAACACCAGGCCCTTGAACGACGCCGGGTCGGGCATGCGGAGGTCCCACGCGAACGTGTTGAGTCCCGCCTTGTTAGGCGCGATCGGCTGGCGCCGCACGGGCACTTCGACGTCCTCGACGCCGCTGGACGTGTCCGACGGATTTGCCACTCGGCTGCTGAACGATCGGAGCACCCGACCAGTGGCGTCGAGAAAGTCGAGCGTGACCGTGTCGTTAGGCGAGCGAAGCCAGTAGTACACGACGGCACCCGAGCGCGGGTTCCCGGCTTTGGGCGGTCCCGCGTCGTGCTGGGCACCGTTGGTCGGGCCGCCGGCAAAGGTCGCGCGATAGACCGGGCGTGGCGTGAACAGGTACGCGTCACGCGCAACGACCGCGGGCGCGAGCTGCCGGAGCGGCGAGATGTCGTCCAGCACCCAGAATCCGCGCCCGTGCGTCGCGGCGATGAGGTCGCCGTTCTTGATCGCGAGGTCGTGTACCGGGACGATCGGCAGGTTCCGGCGGAGCGACTGCCAGTGTTCGCCGTCATCGAACGACACCCAGATGCCGCGCTCGGTGCCGACGTACAGCAGTCCGCGGCGTTCGGGATCCTCGCGGATCACGCGCGTGAATTCGGTGGATGGAATGCCGGCCGCGATCGACGTCCAGTGCTTGCCGTAGTCGGTGGTCTTGTAGAGGTACGGGCGGAGGTCATCCATCTGGTAGTGATTCGCCGCCACGTACGCCGTGCCCGCATCGAAGTGCGACGGCTCGATGATCGAGATGCGCATCCACTCCGGCAGGCCGGGCGGCGTGACGTTGGTCCATGAGGCGCCGCCGTCGCGGGTCAGGTAGATCATGCCGTCGTCGGAGCCCGTCCAGATCTCGTTGGTCACGACGGGCGACGGCGCGATGGCGAAGATCGTTCCGTAGTACTCGACTGACGTCTGGTCCTTCGTGATCGGTCCGCCCGATGGGCCTAACGTCCGCGGGTCGTGGCGCGTGAGGTCCGGACTGATCACCTGCCAGCTCGCGCCGTCGTTGCGCGACCGGAACAGCACCTGCGCGCCCGCGTACAGCGTGTTCGGGTCGCGCGGCGACATCGCCAGCGGGTACGTCCATTGAAAGCGATACTTGATGTCGCCGGCGCTGTAGCCCATCGGGTTGTCCGGCCACGGACTCACGACGGTCATCTGGTGCGTACGCCGATCGAATCGAGTGAGGCGCCCGTCGTAGGAGCCGGCGAACACCACGTTGGGCGAATCGGCGCGGGCGACGATGTATCCGCTTTCGCCGCCGCCGACGTCCTCCCACTGGCCGATGTCGATGCCGCCATCCCACCGCGTGGGGCCGCACAGCGTGCCCGCATCCTGTTGGGCACCGCACACCTCGTACGGGAAATCGGTGGTGGTCTCGACGTGGTAGAACTGCGCCGTGGGTTGCGCTTCGGGGAGCCACGACCGGCCGCCGTTGATCGACACGGTCGCGCCGCCATCGTTGGCCTCCGCCATGCGCCGCGGATCGTTAGGCGCGATCCACAGGTCGTGATTGTCGGTGGAGGGTGTCGCGATCGCGGTGTCGAACCGCGTGCCGCCGTCGTCGGACCGGAACACGTGCACGTTGAGCACGTAGACGCGGTTACTGTCCTTCGGGTCGCCGAAGATGCGCGAGAAATACCACGCGCGCTGGCGGAGCTTGCGCTCGTCGTTGGTGCGGTGCCACGTCGCACCGGCGTCATCGGAGCGGAACACGCCGCCCGAGTCGGCCTCGATGAGCGCCCACACGCGGTTCGGCGCGGCCGCCGACACCGCGAGCCCGATGTTGCCGATCACTCCGTCAGGCAGGCCGGGCGTGTGCGTGAGCTCGGTCCAGTGCTCGCCGGCGTCGGTCGACTTGAAGATGCCGCTGCCCGCTCCGCCCGACGACAGCATCCATGGCGTGCGTCCGGCTTGCCAGAGCGCGGCGTACAGAATGTCCGGATTCGCCGGATCGAGCACGAGCTCGATCGCGCCCGTGGAATCGTTCCGGTAGAGCACGCGCCGCCAGTGCGCGCCGCCGTCCGTCGATTTATAGATGCCGCGTGCGGTGTCAGGCACCCACACGTGGCCTAACACGGCGGCGTAGACGGTGTTCGGGTCGCGCGGATCGATGCGCACGCGCGCGATCTGGCGCGAATCCGCGAGGCCGGCGGCCTGCCACGTCTTGCCGGCGTCGTTGGACTTGAACATCCCGTCGCCGTGCGAAACGTTGCCGCGGATGTCGTACTCGCCGGTCCCGACGTACACGATGTCGGGGTTGGACGGGCTCACGGCGATGGCGCCGATGGTCCCGCCGAAATATTTGTCGGTGACCGGATTCCAGGTTTCACCGCCGTCGGTCGTCTTGAAGACGCCGCCGCCGGTGGTGCCCATGTAGTACTCGTTAGGCCTCGAGGCCGATCCGGCGACGGTGGCCGAGCGGCCGCCGCGGAAGGGGCCGATCTCCCGCCACGTGAGCGCGGCGAAGGCCGACGAGTCGTACGCCGCCGGTCTGTCGCTTGCGTTAGGCATCTCCTGCTGCGCGCGTGCCGGTGCGGGCCCGGATACAACCAGGGCCAGCACCGACACCGCGATTACCGCACCATACCGATATCGTCTCCCAAGCGCTCCGAGCATGCGGCTCCGCTCAGAAGTTCGGGTTGGCATCCGTCTCCTGCGGCGGGATCGGCGCGCAGATATTGGTGCCGAAGGCGCCGCCGCCCGAGTTCGTGTAGAACGGCGCGCCGGCGGGGTCGGCGAGTATCGCCGTGAGCGGTACGGACGGGTTGCGCCGGATGTCGCCTAACTTCTTCCCTTCCAGCCAGAAGTCGCGCGCCCGCTGGTTGAGCAGTTCCGAAAGCACCGACAACGTGTCGCTGCCGCCGCTGTACGCCGGTTGATTGCCGGCGGTGCGGCGCGCCGCAATGAGGGCCAATGCATCCGTCGTCGAGGCGCTGCCGTGAACTTCAGCCTCGGCCACGATGTACTGCGCTTCGAGTCCCGAGCCCAAGCGAATGGGATCGCCGTAGCTCGTGTACTTGGCCTGGACGACGTACGGCAGTTGGTTGAGCGTCGCACCGGGCGACGTGCTGTCGATCGGCATCCGCGGATCGCCGATCCGGTACAGCTTCGGCGCGACGATTTGCCCTTGCAGGCCGTTGAAAACGTAGGTGTTGGCGAGCGTTTCCACTGTGCTGGTATTGGCGGTCGTGACGACGTTGATGACGAAGTCGGGCGGGACCAGCGCCGCAGTGGCCTCCGCGTTCGCCCAGTCGCCCATCTGCAGGTAGGCGCGCGCCAGCCCAACGTTCGACCCGTTCACGATCGCCGCGCCCGCCGGTCCTGCCGCCGACGCGACGGTAATGGCTTGCGTAAACGCCGTGATGGCGGTGTCGAGCAGTTGTGTGTCGGTAAGCTCCGGGCCGCCCTGGATGACGGAGGAGCACATCGTCTCCGCCGACAAGTCCAAGGAGAAGCCGAGGTTCATCGCCGCGGTGGCGAGATTGAGGTCCGTCGATGCGTTAGGCCCTTTGGCTAGCACCGACACCGCGTTCTCGTTCGACGCGACCGCCAGACTCAGCGGCGCAAAGAAGTCGGCGTTGATGTCGTCGGTGCTCGCGAAGTTGCGGCTGGCGAGTCGGTTGGTCTGCAGGCGAACGGCGCCGGTCCACAGCTCTTCCGAAATCAGGCCGCCGAACATCGCGACGCTCTGGAACGCGATGTAGAAATTTGTCTGCGCCGACAGGGCTAACGTGGCGCCGTCCGAGTTCGGGTTGAACTTGCCCGCGTCGATCACCGACGGATTGTCGACGTTCATGCTGCAGGACGCGAGCCCGATCACCGCCACGCCGATCAGGACCGTTGCACGCATCCATCTGGAAAGTGTGGTCATGGTGGTGTCTCTCAAAAATCGAGGTTGAGCCGCAGGATGAAGCGGCGGGGTTGCGGCACAGTGAATTCCTCGGTCGTCGGGAACTGGAGCGTGCCGGAGTTCTGGGTGTTCGACAGCATCTCCGGATCGAAGCCCGTGAACTTGCTGCTCTTCCACAGCGCGAGGTTGCGGCCGGCGAGCGTGAGCGACGCCCCGGTGGCGTGCAGCTTGGCGGCAATGTCGTTAGGCAACGAGAGGGTGGCCGACACCTCCTGGAGGCGGACGAAATCCGTCGGCTGGAGGTAATGGTCGAGCACGAGGGGCACGGGCGTGCCGTCCGCCGTCTGGAACGGCCCGAACCGCTCGATGAATTGGGCTTTGGTGTAGCCACCTTTGCCCGCGGGCAGATTCGTGCCGGCAGAGGTGAAGGTGAGGTCCCCCAGGAGCGGCGTAAGGTTCAGGATCTTGGCGCCGCTCTGCCCGCTGAACGACGCGTAGAGGCGGAGATTGTGGAACAGCGTGACTGTGTTGGCGAAGTTGGCCTGGAACGACGGGAACTGCGACCCATCGTACACCGGCGTGCTGGTGACCGTCGCGAAGCCGGCGGCCGTGTCGACCTTGATGATCTTGCTCGAGTACCAGGCGGAGAGCGGCTGCCCAACGGCATAGCGCAGCGTCAGGTCGGGGCTGATCTCGCTCCGGTCAGGAATCGTGACGTCGCCGAGGCTGAGCAGCTTGTTCTTGAGCGTATTCATCGTGAACGTCACGTCCCACGTCGCCGCCTTGTTGCTGATCGGCGTCGCGCGCACGAGCAGCTCGAGGCCGCGGTTGTCCACGCTGCCCGCGTTGACGAAGGGATTGGCTTGGAACGCGAGCGACGGGGCCAGCGGATTCAGGAGCAACAGGTCTTTCGTCTTCTTGTCGAAGTACGTGAGCTCGACACCAGCGCGGTCCTGGAAGAAGCCCGCGTCGAATCCGGCCTCGAATTCGGTGCCGCGCTCAGGCTTGAGGTGCGGATTGCCCGGGCTCAGTTGGACGAGGCCAGGCCCAACACCGCCCGTGGGCGTGACGTACGGGGACGGCGCAAAGGTACGGAGCGACGCGCCGGGATCGGGCGCGCGACCGGTCGTGCCGTATGCCGCGCGCAGCCGGAAGGTCGAGACGACGGGCGACAGCGATTGCCAGAACGATTGCTGCGACATCACGTACGACGCCCCGACCTTGGGCAGGAAGAACGCACCGTAGTCCTGGCCGAACGACGAGTTCTTGTCGACCCGCGCGCCTAACTGCAGGAACAGCGTCTGGCCGAAGGCGAGGCCTTCCTGCGCCAGGAAGCCTAACGACTTGGACTGGCCGAACGTCTGGTGCGACTCGCTGGACGCAGCCGACGACACGAGGTTCGATGAATTGTCTGCCAGGCCGAGGCCGACGCCCGCGAGGTAATTGTCAATGGTATTGATGTACTGGCTGCCGAACGAGAGATCGGAGGCGATGTGGCCGTTCGAGCCGAACGTCAGTTTGATGTCGCCGAGGTAGTCGATCGTGTAGATGTGAATCGGGTTCTGCACGTCCTCGACGTACCCGTTGGCCTGGTCGCCGGTGTACCAGTTCCCGTCGTTCTTTGGGAAGAACGTGAAGCCCTGCGTCGACGAGAGGTCGCCGCCGATCGTTAGGCGGTTGGTGAGCCAGGAGAACGGATTGTAGTGCGCGGTCGCCGTGGGCGTGAACCGCAGCGTCGTGAGCTTGTTCTGGATGGCCTCGAGGCCCTGGATCGGCGTGCTCGTACCGCCCGATCGCGTGCCATCGGGGTTGACCTTGACGGCGAACGGCGACGTCAGGAAGTAGCCCTGCGTCAGGTAGCCGTAGTTTGCGTCGTCGCCTTCGGGCAGGCGGTAGTCGTTGTACGCGAGCCCGATTGCCGCGTCGAAGCTCAGCTCCGGATTCACCACCCAGTTGAAGCTCGTGCGACCTGTGCGGCGATAGTAGTAGTTGCTGGCTGCGGTGCCGAGCTCATTGCTCACGCTGCCGGAGACGAAATAGCCGAAGGAGTCGCCTCCGCCTCGTGCGCTGTAGTCGAGCGACTTCATGTTGCCGTTGCGGAACACACCGGCGTCGTTGAGCGGCTGGTCAGAGATGACCGTGCCCGCCGGCTTGTTGAGGCACAGGTCCGCGCCACCCGGTGCCGTATCGGCGGCGCTGCAGGTGCCGAACACCGACAGCGGCGTGAAGTTCGGCTTCACCTGGTCGTACTCGACGCCGATGCTCTGCGTGAACTTGCGAGAGCCTAACTGGCCATGCTTCGTGATGATCTGGATCACGCCCGCGGACGCGTCGGCACCGTAGAGCGTCGCCGCGGCCGGACCCTTCACGATTTCGATGCTCGCGATGTCGTCGGGGTTGATGTCGTTGAGCGCCGTGATGGTTTGGCCGCCTAACCCTTCGAGGCCGTGGTAGCTGCCCACGTCCTGGCGGGACCCGCTCTCGACACGGACGCCGTCGATGAATACGAGGGGCGCGTTGGACAACTGGATCGATGCCGGCCCGCGGATCTGGATGCGCGGGGCCGCGCCGATGGTGCCCGCCGCCGACGTCACGTTGACGCCTGCCACCCGTCCCTGCAGCACGTCGGTCACATTGGTCGGCGCTGCTTTCGAATTGATGTCCGACGCGTCGATCGTAGCGGCCGGAGCGCCCTGTGCCTCACGCGTCTGGTTGCCGGCGGTGCCGGTGACAACGATCGCTTGCAGCTCGGTTGCGCTGATCCGGAGCCCGAAGTCGGCCGTGACATCGCCGCCATCGGGGACGGTCACCGTCTTCGTGGCGGGCGCGTACCCGATGCGCCGCACGGTGAGCTTGTACGTACCGGCCGGCACCCGGGCGACGTGGTACGTGCCGTCCTCGCCGGTGGTACCGCCTAACTGGGTGCCCTCGATGCTGACGCCCGCAGCGGCCAGGGGCTCGCCGGTCTTGACGTCGGTAACCTTCCCGGAGACCGTGCCGAGGGCGCGCCGGTTGTCCGTTAGGCGCGCGGCTGGCGGGACACCAGTGGCGATGAATGCGGGCGTTTGTATCGCGGCCGCTTGAGCCGGCTGCTGCGCCGGCAACGACTCGGCGACCATCGTGCCGCCAGCGAGCAGCGAGAGTGCGAGCGCTAAGCGGAGACCCATGGTACCGTTCCTCACTTGATGTTGGGCACGGGTGGAACCTCGTGGACGGGTGTACCGGCCTGAAGGAGCGCGGACGGACGGCGTGTTCGATCGACTGCGGTAGGCGTGATGGAGAACGACGGAAAGCCCAACGGCGAGCAGTCTTTCGCTATTGATACGGACAAATTACTATTGGTCCGGACAAATGATAACGTCCACCCCTCCGACGCGCCAGACTGACGTTCCGCTCGACCACCCCTAGCCACTCCGTCCCTTCAACTGCCGCCGGCGGACTCACTTACCAATGGACCACCAGCTCGAACGCGAAATCCGCACGCTCCGTCGCCTCAACGCCGTCACACTGGGCGCACTCATTATATTGGCGGGCGCCGCGTTCACCGGGCTCGTCCGTACCGCGCCGTCGGCCAAGTTCGACGTCATCGACGTCGGCCGCATCAACGTCCGCGAGCCTGACGGAACCATCCGCCTCGCCATCTCCAACAAGGCGCACTTTCCCGATCCGGTCATCGACGGGAAGACTTACCCGCTTCGAAGCGGCGCCAAGCCGGCGGGGATGATTTTCTTCAACGACATCGGCGACGAAGACGGCGGGCTGATCTGGAACGGAAAGAAAGTCGCCGACGGGTACGACGCCGGCGCTTCGCTCACCATGGATCAGTGGCGGCAGGACCAGACGGTTCAGCTCTCGTACGAGGGGGGACCGCAGCACACCAATTGGGTTGGACTCCGCGTGATCGACCGGCCGGAGAAGCCGATGGCTCCGATGCTCGACCGCGCGATGCAGGCCATGAAGCTACCAGCCGGCGCCGCGCGTGACAGCGCCATGCGCGCGGTTCGACAGTTCGCAATCGACAGCGGTCTCACGCCGGCTTCGCGCATCCTCATCGGCAAGGGCGCCGAGAGAGCCGCGACGGTGCGGCTCAACGATCCTGCCGGCCGCACGCGGATCCTGCTCAGCGTCGACTCGCTCGGCGCGCCATCCATCCAGCTGCTCGATTCCGCGGGCCACGTCACGTACCGCATTCCGTCCGACAGCGGCATGGGCGCGCACTGACGCCGCTCCCCGCGACACTCCACGATCCGACACCGATTCGTCCAGATGCCTAACGCAATGACCGCGCTCCGGCTGTCCGTCCTCGCCGCATGTGGCGCGACCACGCTCGCCGCCCAAGCCGAGCGCGCCGCACCGCACGTCGCGACGACGGTCGAGATGCCGGCGCCGGTCGAGGCCGGCGCGCCGTCGCCGGATTCGCTCGTGCACCTTGTGCTCGCCCGCTTCGCCACCGGGACGCCGGCCGCGTTCGACAGCATCTACCCCGATCCGTTAGGCCGAGTGGTGGTGCAGGGCGCGGCGCAACGCAAGCAGCTGCGGACGCCGGGGCTCGGACGCGTCCTGTGGTCCGACGCGTCGCGCGCTGTCTTGCTCATCACCGGCACGGTGCACGAGGGTCACGCCACGGGCATCGAGACGGGGTCCGACGAAACGAATCGCGTCCGCCGGTTGTCGGGGCTGTACGAAGCGCGGCGCAACGGTACCGCGTGGATGCTCGAGCGCCAGATCCCGTTCGACACCCTCAACTACATTCGCGCGCACGTACTGCACGTGGACATCGAGCCGGGCCGTGTGAGCCGCATCGTCGACACGCTCACGATCGATGCGGGCAGCCCGTACGGGTTCGCGACGCGCCTCAACAACGCAACAGCGTTGCACCTGGTGCGGCTGGACAGCAAGGCCGCCCGGTACGCGTTAGGCGGCGGCGTGTTGTGGATCGACACGCGCGGGCGCAAGCCGGGACGGTCGCAGCTCGTGCTCGCCTATTCGATTCCCGCCCAGCACGAGCCCAAGCCCTCCACCGGCGACTCGGCCAACGTGAGGCAGGAGACGTCGCCCGACACGGTGCCTGCCTACGGCGCGATGAACAATACGGACGCGTGGCATCCGTTCTTCAATTACGACAGTGGCAACGATTTCAGCCGGCTCACGGTGACGGCCACGATCCCAGCGCAGTATCGGCTCACGACATCGGTGCCGCAGACCGAAACCGTGCATGATGGCGTCCGCACCGTGCACGGCACGAGCATCCATCCGCAGTTCTTGCTCGCGCTGCTCTACGACCGCGACTGGACGCCCGTGACGCAGCAGGTGAACGACGGCGAGTTCACGCTCGAGACGTTCTTCGCGCCGGGCTTCCACTTCTCGCCCGACACGATCGCGAAGACGGCCGGTTTCGTGTACCACGTGCTCGTGCCCCGGTTCGGCGAGCCGCAGGCGCCATCGCGCTACCTGGCAGTGGTCGAAGATCGCCAGTTAGGCCACAGCGGCTGGCAAGTCCGCATGAACAACGCCGTCATCTCGGGCGACAGCGCGATCATGCTCGACGAACCGACACTCGGCCCGTCGTTCGCGTTCGCGCACGAGGTCTCGCACGGGTGGACCATGAACTCGTCCGGCCTCGCCGCGAATTTCCTGCAGGAAGGCTGGGCGACATTCTGCGAGTCGCTCGTGTTAGGCGCGAAGTACGGCGCGGACATGGAGCGCGCGTTCTGGGAGCGGATGCGCACGTCGTACGTGACGGGCCTCGACCGCGCCGGATTCCTGGGCGGGTTCGAGGGCAAGCAGAGCATCCTCGACAACCCCGACAACGGCCGCATCCACTACTCGAAGGGGTCGTGGATCTTGCACGAGCTCGACTACGTCCTCGGCGATTCGACGTTCGATCGCGGCATGCGCGCGTTCATCTCGACGAACGGACAGGGTCCGCACGGCTATCCCGAGTTCATCGCCGACATGTCCAAAGCAGCGGGTCGAGACCTCACGTCGTTCGTGATGCCGTGGCTCAGTGGCAAGTACATCCCCGACGTCGAGGCGCGCGTCGACGGTTCGTCTCTGGTCGTGACGCAGGCGCAGCCGGACGTGCTGTTCGACCTGCCGCTGGACGTCGCGATCGTCGCGGGCGCGGACACGATGCGCAAGACGGTGCACCTCACCACGCGCGCCGACACGGTACCACTGGACAACGCCGGCGCCGTGACGCGCATCCTCGTCGATCCCGATCACCACTTCCTGCTGCGCCGCCACTGGGGAGAGGTCGAACGATTTACGCTCCACGCGCCTAACGCAAAAACGGTGGAGCTGGCCGGCAATTTCATGGCCAAGCCGATGGCCGCGACCCGCTCCGGCGACGACTGGACGGTGGAGGTGCCGATGCCCGAAGGCCGCTACCTGTATCTGTGGCGCGTCGACGGCAAGAGTCTGTCGGACCTGGACGCGATCGCCGCCGTGAAATCCGCGTCGAGCGATTCCACCGCGCGGGCCGGCGTGCGCATCGTCCGCCCGTTAGTCCATCTGGATGATCGCGACGCGCGTTGAGCGCGTTCGCCTCCCTTCACCGCGAGACCACATGACACGCGAATCGTTCACGCCGCTCAAACGATGGCTCGGCTTCCGGACGTACGTCGTCGCGTCCACGAGCATCATCGGCGTTCTCTCACTCGCCGCGTTCACCAAGGCATCGACCAAGCCGCACTTCCAGGAGATCGACGTCGAGCGAATCAATGTCGTGGAGCCGGATGGCAAGCTGCGCATGACGATTTCCGACGCCGCGCGCTCGCCGGGTTGGGTGTTCCACGGCAAAGTGGTTCCGGGCCGGCCCAAGGGCGCGGGTATGATCTTCTTCAACGACGAGGGCGAAGAAGACGGCGGCATCGGATACGGCGGCCACACCAAAGATGGCAAAGTGGAGGCCGACGGCGGCATTGCGTTCGACCACTACGAATCCGATGAGACCGTCACGCTGCGCTATTCTCAGAATGCCGGACGCACACAGTCGGGACTCTTCGTCACCGATCGCGCGGATGTGCCGATTCTCACGGTTATCACCAAGGAAGATTCACTGCGCGCGATGCCTGCCGGCGCAGCGAGGGACTCGGCGATGAAGGCGTTCGTCGAGAACGGCGGCCATCCGCTCGCCGCTCGACGTCTCTTCGCCGGGCGCGACGTCGATCACAACGCCGTCGTGAGTCTGGCCGACCCACAAGGCCATCCGCGGTTGCGTCTCCAGGTAGACTCGACCGGCGCGGCGAGCATTCAGTTCCTCGACACCGCGGGCCACGTGACGCGCACGATCGCCGCCGATTCGATGGGGGCCGTACGATGAGCGCGCGCTCGATGGTCCGCACCGGCTCTTGCCTGACGGCTGCCGCATTCGTTGCGTTAGGCGCCAGCGCGCCGGCGCAGTCGCCGCGCTTCGAGGTGACCGTCGCCCCGTCCGCGCACGCAGGCCCGCTCACCGGCCGGCTCGTCATCGCGGTGAGCAAGCTCGAGAAGCCGGAGCCGCGGCTCACCATCTCGCCGCGCGGCCCCGCGGTGTTCGGCGTGGACCTCGACCACCTGCCCGCCGGCAAAGCAGCGGTGGTCGACAACTCCGCGACGAGCTATCCCATGCAACTCTCCGAGCTGCCGCCGGGCGACTACTACGTCCAGGCGGTGGTGAACGTCTATCAGCAATTTCATCGCAGCGACGGGCACACGATCTGGGTACACATGGGCGACGGGCGCGTGGAGTTCTTCAACTTCGCCGGCGGCAATCTGTACAGCGACGTGCAGAAGATGCACATCGATGGACACAGCACGATCAAGCTGAACGTCGACCACATCATCGCCGAGGAGCCGAGGCCGGCGGACACGGAGTGGTTGAAGCACGTGAAGATCCAGAGCCAACTGCTCACGAAGTTCTGGGGGCATCCGGTGTACGTCTACGCGGACGTGCTCCTGCCCAAGGGCTACGACCAGCATCCGAACACGTATTACCCCATCTTGTTTCCGTTAGGGCACGCGCCGGACCCGTTTTCGTTCAACCCCGACTCGACGTCCGAGCGCCGGGGCGGCGAGCGGAATCCGCTGGAGCTGCGCCGCGGCGCGCAGATCAACCGGACCACAGGGCTCGAAAGCGGCTACGACTTCTACAAGCAATGGGTGTCGGACAGCTTCCCGCGCGTGATTGCGGTCACGCTCGAGCAGGCGACGCCGTACTTCGCCGACTCGTACTCGGTGAATTCGGCGAACGACGGGCCTTACGGCGACGCGGTCGTGCAGGAAGTCATCCCGTATCTCGAGCAGCACTTCCGCATCATCCCGAAGCCGTACGCGCGACAAGTGGAAGGCGCGTCGACGAGTGGATGGCAGACGCTGGCGCTTCTGCTTCAGCATCCCGATTTCTTCGGCGGCGGATGGGTTCTGCAGCCCGATCCGATCGATTTCCGGCACTATCAGCTCACCAACATCTACGCCGACACCAACGCATTCTCGATCCCGAACGGCATGTTCACGCCGGCGGAGCGACAGTTCCAGCGCACGACCGAGGGTCAGGTGGTGATCACGACGCGCCAACTGAGCGAGTTCGAGGATGTGTTAGGCAGTCACGGCCGCTCGGGCTATCAGTTGGAGGCGTGGGAAGCCGTCTATGGTCCGGTTGGCGCCGACGGCTATCCCGTACCGGTGTGGAACAAGCAAACCGGCGTCATCGACCACACGACCGCCGCCTACATGCGCGACCACGGTTTCGATCTGCGCGACTACGCCCAACGCAACTGGTCGACGTTAGGCCCAAAGTTGGCCGGCAAACTCCATTTCTTTGCCGGCGACATGGACAACTATTATCTCGACCTGGCGGTCTACGATTTCCAGAATTTCGTCGACAGCACCAGCAATCCGCACTCGGACGCCGACTTCACGTACGGTCGCCCGATGAAGGGCCACAGCTGGCACTCGTTCACGTGGGCGGAGATGGTGAAGAAAATGGCGGACGCCATAACGAGGGAAGCGCCGGCGGGCGAATCGACATCGAGTTGGAAGTATTGAGGACAGCGAGGGAAGCGGCGCCAGCCGCTGCTTCCCTCCTATTTGTGCCAGATGTCCAAATGGCCCGTCGGCGCATGGTCGTTTGCGTCGCCTTCCGGCAGCGCGATCCGGCCGTCGACGACGATCGGCGAATTCCAGTGGCCTGCGTCGCACTCGAGCGTGGTGATCAGCCGTCCGGTGGTTGGGTCGTATACGCGAAGGCCGCCGCGCGGATCGTACACGTAGAGCAGGCCGCCGGCGACGACCGGCGTCGTGCCGCCGTTCCGGTTCTGCCACACAGGTTGCAGCGTGTTGTCGCGGAACGTCCACGCCGCCGTGCCGCCGTTGTCGGCGGCGAAGAGCCACGTTGCGTTAGGCGTATGCAATACCGTCAGCGCGGTAAAGAGGCGCGCGCCGGTCGGCGTCGACACGCTCTGCCGCTCGCCGCCGCGGTGCGGTTTGGTACCCTCCATGAGCGTCGTGTCGAGCAGCTTGATCGTACCGTCCTTGCCGCCCTGCGCGATGAAGCCGCCGCCTAACAATGCCGGCGACGTCGAGCCGACATCGGTGTCGGTTTCGTCGAGCGACTGGGTGTTCTCGGGCGTGTAGTTGCCCAGCATCCTGGTGGCCGTCGAGTCGAGACGGATGGTGGCGTCGCCCCAGAAGGTGTGCCCGTCCCACCGGCCGTTGCCGGTCGCGACGTAGATGTCGCCCGTGGCGCTGTCGATTACCGCGCCCGTGCGGCCCCAGATCGCCGAACCGCTCTCCGGGCACGTACTCGGCTCGATCATCGAGGTGGAATCGCTGCACAGCGAATTCCACGTGTGCAGGAGCGCGCCGTTGGCCGCATCGAGAATCGAAACGTGTCCCTGATACGGCGGCGCGTCGCCGATGTACCCGCCGATGGTCGCGATCACGCGGCCGTGGAAATAGTTGAGCGATGAGGCGATCTTCTCGCGGTGCGCGAGCTTGGTGATCGCGGTACTCCACATCGAGTGCCCGTCGGACACCGCGAGCTTTTGAATGTGCCCATCTGGCGACGCCGCGTAGATGGACATCCGGTCCGGATCCGCCACCGGCGTCGCGTTCGTGATCTGCCGCGAGCTCGCCCACGACCGATAGTTAGGCGGCGTGTACGTCCAGAGGATCGTGCCCGCGGCCGCATCGATGGCGATCGTCTTGCCGTACGTGGTCGTGACGAAAAACGCGTCGTGCGAAGCGCCGCCGATCTGGACGCCGTGCAAATAGATGGCCGACGCATCCACGGTGCCGTCGATGGACACGCGCATCCTGCTGAGCGATGCCACGTTCCCGGAGTCGATGCCCGTCGGCACGGGCGAGCTGCCGGAGCCGGCGACGTCCCACCCGAACCGCGGCCAGTCATTGCCTAACGCAACCGGCGCCGCCGAGTAAGGTGGCGCCGGCCGCGAGGCAGCCACGACGGCTGCCGCCCCAGTGCACACAGCCACGACCAGCACGCTCGTCCAAATGACGCGTCCCATCGCTCGGCCTCCCGTGTGGTGGACGCCGGCCTGCACCGGCCTCACGCCCGTGCTCAAACTGGGCCGCACACCGCGTTCCGTCCAGACGGCGTGTGTGGGGTCAACGCGTCCTTAGCGCGCCGAGCCACGGCGCGCTGCGGCTCCTGCAGCCCGGAAAACCCGACAGCACACCGGAATTCGCCCGACGGACGCGGCGCGGACTGCGAGCGATGTTGTTCGAGCGTAGCGCGGGATCGTGCCGCGCGCGCGACATTGGACGTTTGGAGGATGTTATGAACGG
>Ga0105240_10007438_pt1 | contig 15906 bp, 14 predicted proteins | sample KBSC54metaG_FD_80426 | JGI IMG/M metagenome (GOLD analysis project Ga0105240, IMG submission 80426) | Corn rhizosphere microbial communities from Kellogg Biological Station, Michigan, USA - KBS C5-4 metaG | ecosystem: Host-associated > Plants > Roots > Rhizosphere > Soil | place: Michigan, USA... | reverse complement strand
TCCGGCAGCGTCCTGCCCCGGTCAGCCACATCATCTTTCCGCGTTATCAGGCCGGAGCCGTGAGTGAATTGCGGCGCCTCACGCGATCCGATGCCCTGGGACGGCTGATGGCCGAATGTATGGCGGCGTCCGAGAGATTTGACCTGGCCAAGGTTCGGGAGCTGGTCGATTGGATTGCCCAAACCGAGTGTTTTAGCCTGACCTTTTCGTCGCTCGACGAAGCGGTCGCCTCGGTCAAGGCCACGGTGCCCAAGTAAGAAGTTACAATAATTTTAACTAACCAGGCTCAAATTTGTCCGGAATTGGGCCGATTTTCTTACAACCGCAAGACGTATGCCTAAATGGGCCGAACGCTAGATATAACAAAGCGTTATGCCTAGCGGATGCGATCAAAGCCGGTGAAGAGCAGCCAAACCCTTGTAAACATATTTTACGACGCGATTTCCCCAATTTTTCTAAGTGATTGGATTTTATAGCAAGAATCACTGGCACGCTTCCTGCAATTCCCAGCGCATGGCATGCCCATTGGGGGGATGCTGAATTGGGATGGTGTTCCATGTCTGAGGACAACAAGATTGATAACACCGGCAAAACCCGCCGCGTGTTTGTTACCAAGGCTGCCCAGGTCGCCGTGACGGCCCCTGCTGCCAGTATCCTGCTTGCTTCTGTGAAGCCCGCTGCGGCGCAGATCAGCGTCTATCAGGCCCAGCAGGCGCATATTCTGGATGACTTCACCTTCGGTAATAACGAGGAAGACGTTGATGCCGCGCGTTTTGGCAGCAATTTCAACCCGTTCAACGGCCAGGCCAACCAAGACGACGTCGTCGGTTAAGCCCTTCAAGGTCGAAAACACTTCGGCCGAAGAAAAGATCGCGTAAGTTGATAATCCCGCCGCTTTCCAGCGGCGGGATTGTCGTTTCAGGCCCTTCAAGCCATTGATTTCGAGGCCGTCGGGCTGCGGTCTATGGCTCGTCCCGAATCGCACTCAGATCCAGCCCCGCGCCTCCCGGCCATTCTGAGTTAATGCCGTACCAGCTTCACCGCAGCTGCTCAGTGCCCGAGGCCGTTCGCAGGAAGCTCGCGAAACCATAATTTGATCTAGATCCACAGCTTTACGCCAAGTTGGGTTATAAAGATCGGAAATTGGCGGATTTTCCACGGCAAGGCGATTTTGCACGCCATGGCGATTTGAATGACAAAAGCACCTTCGACGCTTGAAGAACTGGTCGCCCCCATGGCGAAGCGAGACTTCCTGTCCGCGCTGCAACAGCGAAAATTGACCTTTCTGCGCGGTTCCGACCCCCACCGCTTTAGGCCTTTGCTGGATTGGGAGGCCCTTGTGGGGCAATTCCAACGGGGGGAGTATCCCCGCGGTTTGGCCGATGTCCGCGTCGTCAGGGAATCCACCAACGTCCATCCGGAACACTGGCTGACCAAAAACAAGGCCACCAATCGCAATCAGGTGGACATCACCAAGGTCGAGGGATTTTTGGCGGAGGGGCACAGCCTGGTCGTCACCCCGATCCAGTCCTATGTCCCGCCTCTGGCAGCGCTTAGCGAAAATATTCAGGCCCAGCTGGCGGAGAAAATAAAGGTGGGGGTGGTGGTCACCACGGGTACCTGTGGCGCCTTCAAACTGCATTTCGATCCCGAGGATCTCATTATTCTTCAGGTGCAAGGTACCAAACGGTGGAAAATCTATGGTCCCCCGGTCCCCAATCCGGTGATCGGCATCCCGAAGCCGCCGCCGCCGCCTGAGACCGAGCCATTGTTCGATGACGTGCTAAGGCCTGGAGATCTGCTCTTTGTGCCGGCCGGTAACTGGCACCACTGCGAAAACGGTCCCGACAGATCCCTGCATTTGGGGATTTTCTGCATCGCCCCGACTTTCTTGCACGTGCTGAAAGGCTTTTTATCGCAATTCATGGCCGAGGAAATGTTCCGCGTGCCGCTAACCAGGTTTGAGAATGACGAAGAGCTGGCCCAGCTCGAAGCGCGGGCAAAGGCCCGCCTTATCGAGAAAATCCAGCGGTTGGAAGTGAAAGATTTTCTTTCCGAGTCCGACAAGGAGAAAATGTCAGCTACCCCTTAGGCTGTGAATTAACCAGTTGATCCAGTTCAAGGGCCAGCGGTCCGAAATAAGCAGTATCTTGAAAGACATAGATAGGAAGCACAGGGAGGCCGTGTCATCGCTTCTTGCAAATTTCTCGACAATCTGTCGCTCGCAACGCTCGTCGCGCCCATAGCGCGGGAAGAATTTATCTCGCGCTATTGGAACAGCGAGCCTTTGGTTGTCCAGCGATCAGAGCCGGACTATTACGGTGATCTATTCACGTTGCAGGATTTCGACGACGCCATCACGCGCGATCCCAGCTATGTCAAACTAGCGAACGCGGCAACCAAGAAAAACCTGTCCTACAAACCATCGGCGCCCGGGCTGGAGGCGGTCATCGCCGACTTGCGCGACGGCGGGACGGTTGTGCTGGATCAGCTGCACAACAAGGAACCGAAACTTAATCTCCTTTGCCGCGCGCTGGCCCCGGAATTCGGCCATCGGTTTCAAACCAACTTGTATCTGACCCCGCCCAAGGGAAAAGGGTTTTCGCCCCATTGGGACAATCACGACGTCTTCATTCTCCAAGTCGTTGGCTCGAAAAAATGGATGATCGAGAAAACACGCCGCGCCCTTCCTTCCAAAGGAGAAACGATGGACGACGAAGGCCGCGAACTCAGGGGCGAGCTTCTTACTTTTACGCTTAACCAGGGCGACATCATCTATATCCCGCGCGGATTTGTGCATGCCGCCGAGTGCGACACTGAGGCGTCGCTTCATGTCACGCTGGGTGTGAGTGGGGTGTTTTGGGAAGACCTGTTGCATGCGGCCATCAAGGCCAAGATACAGCAAGGCCAGGATCAGGATTTGGGCGGCCTGCTGCCTTTTGGATTCATGCAGGCAAGCCGGGAGCAGCTGGTAACTCTCACAAAGGACATCCTGAAGCAGATGACGGACGAGGCGTTCTTGGCGTCCGCCGTGGACAACTTCCGGGACAAATGCGTTACCGACTATAAGCTCGACGTCTCAGGCCAAGTCGTTGATTTCCTGCGACCCTCTCCGCTGCTGGTTACCGACGTGGTCGGACCGCGCCGCAGCATCGTTTATCAGGTTCACAAGAGCGATGGCGGAGTGCGCGTCAACTTCGGCGCTCGCAGCATTACTTTCTTGAATCTCTTTCAAGATGCCCTGGACTTTGCGCTGAAAACTCCGTCTTTCGCCATCAAGGACCTCCCCGGCGACCTGATCGATGAGGAGCGGCTTGCGCTCATCGAACGGCTTATCGAGGAAGGCCTGATAGTCCGAAAATAAGCCGTCTGTTTATCGGCAGACAGAAAAACTGTCTGGCGGCAAGCCGGCTTGCTGGCGATGCCACATTGTGCGGAACGCCGCCTCCAGATCTCGGGTGAAGCAGAGCGTGTCAAACAAGGGCGTCGTTTCCCGGTTGTGCCGCAGCTTGGTTTTCAGAACGCCGAGCCGATCGGGATTCTGGGCAAGGGTTCGCGCCAATTCCTCATACTCCGTGAGCGACGCCGTCACCAGCTCGGGAAGCCCAATTGCATGCAACAAGCTCGCGGCCACGCGCGAGGGATAGCTATCGCCAGAACAAGTAACAATCGGCAACCCCGCCCAGAGCGCGTCTGCAGCCGTGGCATGGGCATTATAAGGGCGCGTATCCAAGAAAAGGTCCGCCAGGCGCAGCCTCGCCAGATGATCTGCATTGCTGGGAACCCGGGCGGCGAAAATAAGCCGGTCCGGCGCTACGCCCCGGGCCTGCGCCTCAGCTTTTAAGTTGGTGATGGTCCGCGCCGACATGGATTTGAGCCACAGCACGCTGCCGTCCACCGAACGCAGAAGACGCATCCAGACATCGAAAACTTCGGGCGTGATTTTATGGGGCGAATTGTGGCAGGCGAAGACTATGCCGGTTTCCGGCAGCCCCTGATCGGACCGAAGGGGCATAGTCTCCGTGATCGGGCGGCTTCGATCCGTGGGAAAGAAGCTGTTGGGAAGATAGACCACCTTTTCGCTGTAATGGACTTGGTTTTGCTCTGGAATTACCCGCTCGTCCGCAATGATATAATCGACAAAGGGCGCATTCATGGTGCCCGGGTAACCCAGATAGCTGACCTGCACTGGCGCAGGCCGGCGAGCGAGAATTCCCGTGCGTTTTTCACCGGAATAACCGTTAAGATCGACGACGATGTCAATTTCAAGCTCGCGCAACAGGGCGGCTGCATCACCGTCACTCATTTTTCGCGCATCTATGAATCTATTGAAGGCGGATACAAGCCGCTTGCGCATGTTACTGCCGTCGTCAGGGCCGATGGAAAACCCGATGGTTTCGAACCGCGTCTTGTCATGGTGCTCCAGGCAGCCGGCGATCACGTCCGACACGACATGATCCCGGAAATCCGTGGAAATGTAAGCAACCCGGATTCTATCGTGGCGATACCGCTCCCCTTTCCATAACGGCTCGAACTGCGGAAACCCCCTGGTCCACAGCCTAGTCAAAAGAGAGTGCTCGGCCTCGGACTCGATGATCGCCCGATGAAAAACCGGGGCAATCAACCGCGTACCGGTTCTCAAACCTTCACTTATCCGCCGTTTGTCTTCATCTCGCTCTTCCCAACTGCAGGTGAGCATTCTGACGCAGATACTCACCCGGATCGCTGCGACATTGTCTGGGTCTAGTGCGATAGCGTGCGCGTTGGCTTCGATGGCTTGCGTCAGGTGATTTGAATCGAGAAACTTTTGTGCTCTCCTGGCCCAGCCCTCTGCATCTGAGGGATCGGTCGGTTCGAGCGCGGCATTTCTACCTGCCCTTTTCGATTTTAAGCCAATGCCTTCGCAGAGCCGATAGAGGGGCAGCGCAATAACGTCATGCACAAGCTTGACCGGGACATATCCCAACCCCAGCCAGGCCGGCAATCGCACCAGCCCGACGTGATGCGGCTTAGGCAGGAACCAGGTCCGCATGATATAGCTCGCCTTGCGCGACAAGCCGTCGTGAAGTCGAAGCCGGTCTAGAGAAAGCACCCGGTTGCTGGGCGGACCTGTAACGCCGTCACTCTGCCAGTGTTCTACAATGCGTTTCAACATCGCGGCCAGAACCGGATCAACCGCTACCGATGCCGCGACGTTCTCAGGAATGATCGCGCCCAAATGCCGCCGGGCGAGAGATGCCGCTAGCAAAACCATGCGAAGACAACCCTGCGCCCGCGCGCGCAGCTCTATGACATTCCAGTCCAGGTACGGATGCAGATGGATAAACGCGGCAATGTCGCACGCCCATTTGATGTTCCACCACAGCTCCTTGCCGCCGTGAATCGCCAAGGTGATCAACTCATCCTCGGGTTCCAGCGCCAGAAAGGACCGTCCATTCAAATTTGCGGGCCGTGCCCGTCGCCAGATGCCCGTATGGTCAACGTCTAACGCCAGCGTCAGCGGGATCAATCTTGTGTGGGGTTCAACGGCCGTTCCGCCAGAGCGGTGGAAAATGATCTCCTGCCCCTGCAACCGGTGAATCATCTCGAATTGCGCTTCGGTGAATGAACCCCGCCGCTCATATCCCAGTTCATTCAATGCCACGATGGCCGTCCGCAGGTCGCCCTCTCGAACGAGAAAATCAAGATCTCTAAATTTGCGCAGCCCAACATCTCCGAACAACTGAATTGCCAGCGCCGGGCCTTTCAGCGGTATGGCTTCAACGCCCTTGGCGGCGAGCGCATCCAGCAGCCGGCCGAGCGTATCGAACAACCTTTGATTGGCGATGCGGGTTTCGTCGATGACGACCTGCAGGGCATCGCCGATTTCCGCCGGCACGAGATCAGCGGCAACCCGCGCGAGGGTATGTCCGCAAAGTGCTGCGACATCATGGTCTGTGGCCTTCTGCGCGAACGCATTCCAGTCAACGCCCTGCTGAATCAACCACCGAATACTCTTTACAGCCTGGTCGGTTGGTTCCCGCCTGGCGCTAGCCAATAGCAGAGCCAGCGCCACCCCCTTTGGATCATGTGCATCCGGTACGCCGTGCGGAAGCGACTTCGACACCTGAGGAGAACCGCTTGCCGCGTCTTGTTCTGTCGTGCTCAGTTCAGCTCTTCTCACAGCGTCGCACCAGAAAGCTCCCGTTGATGGACGTAGATTGCATCCTGCTGCCAGCGTTCGGTGTCGATGCGGGTACAACGCACAAATCCGGCCGAGGTAAGGAAAGATTCTACCTCGTCAAAAAGACACTGGCCTGTATAAATAGGCCGATGCGACACCTCGGTGTAAATATATCGAACGGAGTCCAGTATCGGACCGGCTGACTGAAGCGCGATGAGTTCAGCGCCCTGAAGGTCCATCCAGATAAGATCTATGGCTGTGATGCCGTACTGGGCGCACAAATCTTCGAGGCGAATACATTCCACCTCGACCTCATTCTGGACGTAGGTCTCTACGGGATAGTCACCATTGGCGACAAAAAGCGAGCTGGCGCCTGGATTGCCGTCCTTCCAACTGGTAACCGTACGTTCGGGATCAATCGGATAAAAACGGCAATGCCCGGTATGAGAATTGATCGCTTTCTCCACCAGTTTGATCCGCGAGTTCTTTGCGCTATTTCGGCGACACTGGTCGAGGGTCGCGGGGTTACATTCGACTGCGATGATGTTGGCGTTGCTGAATAGCCTGGACAACTGGAGAGACTGACGAGCATCTCGCGAGCCAATGTCGAAGATAGTGGAGAAACCTCCGAAATCGACTCCCCTCAGCGAAAGAAATTTGGCCAGTCCCTCTATCATCACATCAACCTGCGGCCCGCGAATTCATGAGCTGCGCCTCCGCCGAGATCGCCGCGAACTCGAACCCGATCCTGTCTAGCAGATTACATCCTCTTCAACAAAGCGGTTGCGGCCTTATCGTCCCCGCTTTCCTTCAGCGCCTGCGCCAAATGCCGAATGATCTGGGCGTTATGAGGCTGAAGCTGATTCGCCCGCTTTAACACTTCCAACGCCCCTTTCGGATCGTCCGTCTGAAGTCTGGCCCACCCAAGGATATCCAAGGCCTCAGGATCGTTGCTGTCCTGGAGAGGGTTCATAACCATCAAAGTGGCGCGAGCCTCATTCTGCTTCATCTGAACAGCCCCCAACCGAACTCTCAGATTTATTTGATCGGGCCATTTTCCAAGAGCGCCCGCAAGCATGGCCACCGCTGTATCGGCACGGCCGCTATCGATGGCCAATTGTGATAGCTGCAGAGCGTATGCCGGTTTCTCCTTTGCAAAGGCCGGCGGCAGTAGTTGCGCTATTTTCCATGCAGCCTCCGCGCTGCCGGTACGGGCCGTCACCAAGGCAGTGTAGTAACGGACGAGTGGGAAATTCGGCACGTTCGGCCCCAGGGCTAAGACGGATTCAAGCTCCGCCTTGGCCTTGGCATCCTGGTGCTTCCTCAGGAAAATCTCGATCCTTGTCCCTCTGGTCGTGATGTCTTGGGGAAACTGCTTGAGAATTCGCTCGCTGAATCCCAGCGCGGCATCGTCGTTCGAATGCGCCAAATCGTCCAGTTTCGCGAGTAAGACATGGCCGTTTTTTGGCTCGCGCGTCAAAGCTTCATCCAAAAGCTTTGTCACAAGCGCCGGATTGTTCTGCCGTTCCGCTATCTGAGCCCTTTCCAGCAGGGATCTCGCGGGCCGGTCGAGCGCGAGAGAACGGTCCATCTCGGCGGCGGCTTCATCCGCGCGGCCGAGGGACAGCAACGCCATTGCGCGGCCGCGAAGGATTTTGGCGTCAAGATTCCTATTCGTGCTGCCGACTGGCCTGGGGAATTCCTGGAGTATCTTGTTTTCCTCATGCCGTTCTATCATCGCGTCGAACAGCGACGGAAGAACGGTTTCGTCCGGAAATCCGTCGGCGCGCGCGGCGCGGAAATTTCGTTCAGCCGATACCGGGTCATGTCCAAGCAATTGGGCACGCGCCAGCAGATAGAGAACCAAACCTTCTTTCGGCGCTGCAGAGGCCGCGCGTTTGAGAATGCTGATGCCCAGCGTTCTTTTTCCGCTCCGAAACGCCTTCAAGCCATCGGAGACGAGCTGCCGGGCGGCCGGATCCTTTACATCGCGTTCCGTGAAAGCTCGATCTTGATCGGCCGCGAGAACCGGAGAGCTAAAGCGGGGGTTCAGCAAAAGGACAACCGCCAATAAGGCGGCGCCAAAAATCAAAGCGCTCAACGCAATCGCGAAACGGACATTTTTCACGCCACCGCCCCTGAAAATCTGCTGGCGACACCTGCCCCACCCTCCGCGTGATCGCCGGCGAAAATCCCCTTCGCAGCGGGGCTCGGGGACTATAACACAGATGGCCCCGGTTGCCCCCATCAGGCGCCTTTTTACGTTAATGCCCCTGCAGAATTGGTTGCTAACCGGTGATAAGTCCTGCTTTTTCCGCCATACTGGAGATCTTTACGAGGGACCTTCGGCAACCACATTCGGACCGAAGCCTATTTGTTCTGGTGGGCAGCGAAATCCCCATGAAAGGCAAAAGATCCCACATGGGTGAACTTGCTGCGGACGTCGACCCAAATCTCGCCGCCCATGGCACGCCAGCGATTGCAGAACGTATAGTCCTCGGGAAGGTAAAGCCCACGATCCCGATCCAAGGAGGTATCGAATAGGGCATAGAGATTGGAGACGTCCTCGGTCGTAGCCGTTTGATCAGCGGTGAAACCATGGGTGTATTTCAATTCAGGGTGCCCTGCGGCCATTTTCTCGAGCACGCGTCTGCTGATCAGCATAAACCCCGTCGCGGCATACTCCGCCTGCGCAAATCCCTCGGGGTCAGCAACCTCGCCGTCCATCAACTTGGTCGCATATCGCAACGTGGCCGCAACCGGTTGATCCTGCGGGAGGCTTCGAACCGCGTCGAGATCAAGTCCCTTGAGCGGATATATTCCCGCCACTATGTCCCGCTCGGCTTTCAGATACCGGAATACGACCGCCGGGTCGAAACCGATGTCGGCATCGATGAAAAGCAGATGGGTAAACTGCGGCCGGCCTAGAAATTGCGACACGATGAAATTCCGCGCCCGCGTGATCAGGCTCTCGGAACCCAGCATCGCGAGGGAGAATTCGATGCCTTTCTGGACAAACATTTGCTGCAACCGCAGCAGCGACGATACATATTGGATCGTGACCGCCCCATTGTAGCAGGGCGTTCCGATAAGGATCTTCGCGGTCACGGTTCGCGCCGATTCCGGGACATACAAGCCCGCTTGGATTGGTTCATATAATCAACCTATCATCAGTAAAGCCGATCCCAAAGACGCCTATCAAGCCGTGTTCTTTGCCGGCGCCCGGCCAAACACCCTTACCAATTCAAGTTGGGGATTAAGTAATGAAGCGACCGTACTTATAGCACTCGACCCATGCAATAGAACGTGGCAATGCGACAGCAGCAGCGTGTCGGTCAGAACATCTTCGGCGTCCGATAAAGACAATTTGTTCCAACCTTGAAAATGCACCTCCGCTTTGCCGGCTGTCGTCCGTTGCACGCCTTCCTGGACGATCAGGCGCCCGGCAAAGGCGCTCGCGAAAGCATCGACCGCTTCCGAATCGTCAGTCGCGAGAAAAATCACGCTTTCCCGGCTTTCCGATTGCAAAATCGACCGGCAGTGCTCGATCAGACTGTCCAGGGACGGAACTGCGCCGTCGCTTTGCAAATTCGCGACCATGACATTTCCAACACGCCGGTGAACCCCAAGGCAGAAACGCCCCTTGAAGCTCTCTTCGCGGATGTGCCGCACGCGCTCCAATACTGCCGGATTGGAAATCTTGATCCAGTTTGAAAGGGTTTTGTGATAGGCGCGGCGGTGGGCCCGCAGCCTGGCGCCAGTCAAATAATCTTTGCCAGTACCCCAAAGTGCGAGATCTATCGAGGCGTCGGCGCGGTATGCCGTGGCAGGAGGGTCTTGCCCCACGCTGCAAAACAACTTTGTCCAGACATTGTCACCGACGGCGCCGTACTTGAAACCCATTTCCTTGCCATTGAGAGTCCAGTCGATGCCTATGACCGCATCGGGGCGGACACGATGAACGACCTCGATCACATGCAAGAAATTGGTCAGCAGGCCTTCAGTCGGATCGCGCGGAACTACGATCTGCTTGGCCAACCTGACGCGCAAGCTTCGCATGAACACCAATTTGCAGAATTGTCTTTTCAGCCTGAAAATTTCGCGGCCGCTGAAGCCCCGTCGCGATCGAATTTTCCAGCCGCCGCCCGCCTTAACATCAAAAAGCGAATGGGCATGTCGCAGGGGAGCGATCGCCCAAGCCCGCGCCGCATCCTTCACTGCTCCAGCCAGTGCGAGGGGAAAGACGGACAGTTGAGATTTGAACAAGGCCGCCCCTTGAGATTTGTCGCCCGGATAGGGTGGAACCAATAGGCGTGCCGGTCAAATGGACGTTGGCCGATCGGCCTATCAGGCCGGCATCAGTCCGGATTGCACCAGTTCAGCGCGCGACAAAAGACTTGATCCGGAGATGGGACTCTTTGCCTCCTCGCCCAAAGCTGTGATGATCGTGGGCACCACGTCATATGCGCTTCGTGTCCCCCGCTCACCGGCAGCTAGACCGGCTGCACGAATGTATGCAACGCCAGACGCACCGGTGTGCCCCCCCGTTCGCCGGTAGGGGAGTGGCCCGATACGCCCCAGCACTGGATGCTGAAAGGCGGCGGCGGCGCTTTTCCAGACGAACACGAGATCCGCTTGCGTTTCGTGCAACTCTATTGGATTTGGCGGCGCAGTGAACTCGACGAAATCGACAACCGTTTCTCCAGTTGCTGGATCGATGCACTCGCGAATGGTTTGTTCGATCTCACCTATCACCGATTTATAATCGGTCAATTCCACCTTTCCTCTGGCCTCACGGCCCTTGAGATTTATCCTCACCCGACCATCATAGAAAGACGGGAGAGCGAATGCCGGCATAGCCTCCCAAAAATGCCGATAGGCGGTGGCGGGCATCCAGTTCAAAGGTAAGCGGTGGATGCGAGCCCGTTCTCGATGCGCGCCGGCTGGGAGCCGTGTTGACGGCTGAGCGGTTTGAGCTTTGCGCAACGTAGACTTAATGAAGGCGGGGACCACGCCCGCCGCGAGCCTGTGCAGGAGCGGCCTGGCAGACGGCGCGAACGCCTGGGCCATGCGATTTTGCCAAGTATCTGCTTCAGAAAGAAAGGCGGCCGATCCTCCCGCGAACCATGTCCACTGTTTCGGCTGTTTGAACAAGGAACGCTTGAAAGCGCTTCGGTACATCAATTCAGGCAAGAGGACCATGCTTTGAAGATCAGAACGGTTATCTCCCATTCCCCCCAACGCAAATGCGACGATTGTTGCGTCGGGGAATGCTGACGCCAGATTGCCCACAAGGCGATCGATGGCACGATACACCTCACGCACGCCTTCGCCTGCAGCCACAGTGCTGGGTATTCCGTGGAGCCGATGACCCTCGTCCACACCGTGCCACAGCGCTTCCACAACCGAATGCGACTCGCTTACCGCAACGAGCGCCAGTTCCCAATCCGGAAAACGGTCGGTCAGCAGCCACCGGGCAATTTGGGCTCTTACATCGACCGCGTGCGCCAGATCGCGCCCCATTTTCCGGCATTTTTCGGCGGAGGGCCATGTGAAACCATAAATCCATGGCTGCGCCGGGTAAGCGCCGAACTTCCGCTCCACTTCAAACATCAGGTCGGTGGGACGGCTGAACGGCGCCACGCCAGGATCATGCGCCCCCCAAGCTACGGCGCCACCAACGGAAGGCGCGGCCTTCAGGTCAAAATATGGAACGTCGAACACCACTGTTGGCGCGGCCAGATCGGCAGCGAAGGGCTTGAGACGGGTTCCCTCCTGCCAGGCCTCATAGGTTCGTGGATCAAAATGGACGGCGCTCCAGCGGCGCGCGTCGTCGGGCGAAAGTCCGGTCGCGACATGCTCTCCCGCAAGCCCGGTTCGCTGACCTGCGCCGTGATCCAAAACAAATCGCGCACTTCTTTGGGCGAGACGCGCCATTTCCGGCATCTCGCCGGCAGCCATGAGTTTCTGCGCGAGGGATTCCTCGTAGCCGTCCAAGAATAGCGCCAATACACGCGTCATGAACTACCCGCTTTGGTCCGGCCGATGCGTGGAACAGGCGCCTGTCGGCCTCAGCGTTGTTCCAAGCCCAAATCCAGTCAAGCATTGGTACGCATTTTGAAATAGCAGAGCAACCGCCGGCCTGGAATGTCGACAAGAGGGTTAACGGAAACGGTTGCTGGATCCGGTCTTTAAGCGACAATCCACGCGGCATTGCGGCGGGAAAATCGAAAAGGATTTCAGGTTGCTATTGGTTCCACCAATATCGAAACTTGCCCTTGGCAAAGCCGTAATCCTTGAGATGTCTCACCCAGACCGGCGCGGGAGAGACCAAGCGATGTATGCGATAGCAAATCCATTTTTGAACAACGCTGCGCCACATCCAGCGCGGAACACCAAAGAGAAACGGCCCCGTCACAGGATCGTTGTGATATGACGCCACGGTTTCTCCATAGGCGGCGTAATAGCGGGCGATATAGGCCGGGGTCTGCCGATGGCGGCCTATGCAATGCTCAACCCGCGCGTCCGGTATCCAATAGCCGCTGGCGCCTAACGCGAGAATTTTTCCGACCACCGCGGTTTCTTCTCCAAGCCGATAGCGGCCCGGAGACATTCCCAATTCAGGATTGTAGCGGACTCTACGATGCTCCAACGCACGCACCGCGAAATTTGCTCCGAAGATTTCGGGCCCTTGCTCTCTTGAAAGCGGGATGGGCGCACCGCCGAAATCGCGAAGAGCGTAGACATAGGAGATCAAATGCTCGCAAGCCGGAAGCCATTCGGCCACCGGGGATTCGTATCTTGGAAAAATCGCCCCGCCAAACACCGCGGATTCAGGCCAGCGTCGGAACGCCTCGATGTAGGCGGCGAGCCAGTCTGGATCAACGACGGTGTCATCATCGGTCCACACGATATATTCCCCCTTCGCGGCATCGAGGGCTCGATTGCGCGCCCGCGAAATCCCCCGCTGCGGCTCGGATTCGCGCCGAATTGGCAGACATCGTGCGTACGACGAAATGACGTCGTCGGTGTGATCGGTGCAGCCATTGTTGACGACCAAAACCTCCCATCGAAGATCATTTGGTACGCGCATCCTCGCCAAGGATTCCAGGTTCCGTCGCAACGATTCCGCGCGGTTCAACGTGCAGATTGCAATTGTAGCGAACATAATCCTCGATGTCCCGCTATCGGGGGCGAACTGTTCTCAAATCTACTATTCCCGATGGAGAGCGTCTACGTTGGGCGAGTATGAAATGCCGGCGCTCGGTCAATAGCCCAAGTGCCGGCGGCGCATGCTTGTGCGCCTCCGCCTGGTCACAAAACAAATGGTGAAGCACAAGCCCCGCTTTGCTATTTCAAGTTTGTTGAAAGACTGCTGAAGGTGGCGGAGAGATTGGTGCCCACCGCCGTCACGCCGGTAATGATGACCACGGCAATCAACGCGGCGATCAGGCCATATTCTATGGCGGTGGCGCTCACCGAGCGGCGTAAGGCGCGAGGGGAAGGGGATCCAGGCAGAAAGCTGCTATTCGGGAACGGATCCCATTTTGCAAGACCAGGCTCCCCGGCTAGGCTGTCCGAAAAGAAAGGCCCCGAATGCTGAAACCCATACTTGCTACTGCTTTGCTCATAACCGCGCCTTGCGCGGCAAGGGCCGATATTACCGTCTTCACCTCGGGCGGCACCAATCCGGGACTGCGCACCCTGTCCGCGGCCTGGACGGCCGAGACCGGCAAGCAGGTCACTATCGTGGGCGGCACGGTCACCAAGGCGCATGACAATGTAAGGGACAAGGCACCCGGCGACCTGGTGGTGCTGCCGCTGCCTGACCTCAAAGATGTCGCGGCCAACCTCAAGCCTGGACCGTACACACCGGTGGGCCGGGCCAATTTCGCCCTGGCGGTCAAGGCAGGGGCGCCACATCCCGACATCTCGACCCTGCCGAAATTCATCGCCGTGCTCAAAGCCAGCAGCAATGGCGTGGGTTTCACCGATCCCGCCCGCGGCAGCCTGGCCGGCAAGATGATCGCCGAGCTTCTGGCGCGCCCCGATTTTGCCGGGGTCAAACCAGTGCCCACCGCGGGTACGCCGGGCATCGCCATCGCTCGCGATGGAATCCAATATGCGCTGGGCCCGGTTTCGGAAGAAATCACCGTAGCCGGCGTCGAAGTCGCAGGCCTGATGCCCAAGGAGGTGGAAATGCACTTCGACTATACCGGTGCGGTGCTGTCTTACGCAGCGCAGCCCGGCGAGGCCGCCGCCTTTCTCGCCTATATCACCCGGCCTGAGGCCCATGCCGTGTGGAAAAGCACGGGACTGGAAAAGATTCCGTAGCCCACAGCATGATAAAGATTACCCCGCGCGCTCATGCTTTAATCTGCCTGCTGGTGATGCTTGGCCTTGCCGCCTGCGCCACCCAGCCGAAGCCGTCCTCCATCCCGCCCTCACCCCCGGCGGCAATTCAGCCGCCGCCCGCGCCCTCGCCCGCACCAGCCGCGCCGCCACGTCAGCAGCCGGCGGTGTCGCCCCAAGCCCTGGAGACGGGTCCTTTCTTCACTCAAATCGGGCTTGCCTCCTTTTACGGCCACGCCCATCTCGGCAAGCAGACCGCCAGCGGCGACAGGTTTGACCACCGTGATTTCACCGCGGCGCATCGCACTCTGGCCTTTGGCACCCTGGCCCGCGTCACCAATCTCGCCAATGGGCGGACGGTGACGGTGCGGGTCACCGATCGCGGGCCCAAGATCGAAAGCCGGATCATCGACGTGTCGCTGGCGGCGGCGCGGGCGCTGGGCATGCAGCAGAAAGGTGTCACGCGGGTACGGCTGGAAGCTTTTGCGCAAGACCAGTCCAGCCCGCAATAGCGGTTTTTTCCGGACCGAAGCGGGTTAAAAGATGGGGCCGCCCGCAAGGATTCCCGCAATGCCCGCTGTCGCCCCCATCGTGCTTCTGTTCTGCTCGAACGTATTCATGACCTTTGCCTGGTATGGGCAGCTCAAATTTCCCAATGCGGTCCTGTGGCAAGTGGTGCTGGTGAGCTGGGGCATCGCCTTTTTCGAATATTGCCTGGCGGTGCCCGCCAACCGCATCGGCCATCAGGTCTATTCCGCCGCCCAGCTCAAAACCCTGCAGGAGATCATCACCTTGCTGGTGTTTGGGGTGTTTTCGGTCCTGTATCTGGGCGAGACGCTAAGGTGGAATCACATGGTGGCGTTTATTTTTTTATGCTGCGCCGCATTTTTCTCATTCAACAAATGGAGTTAGCGGCCGGGGCCGCTCGCCCAAGCTCGCGGCGTTCGTCGCTCGAAAAGGTCCACAGGACCTTTTCGTTCGCCTGCGGCGAACCGCTCCTCACTTTCTCATTCCACAAATGGAACTGAATGCTACGCTCCCGCCTGGGTCATGGGGGTAATCTGATGCGCAAACTTCTGACAGCGGCGATCGCCGTTTCACTCACGCTGCCCGCTTCCGCGGTGTCCCACTTAAGCCCCGACCAGCAACGCTTCCGCGCCTTGTTCAAGGAATTGATCGAAACCAACACCACCCTGTCGGCAGGCGATTGCACTTTGGCGGCGCGCAAGATGGCGGCGCATCTCAAGACCGCCGGCTATCCCGAGGCCGATCTGCACATCTACACCGCGCCAGGCCATCCCAAGGAGGGCGGGCTGGTGGCGGTGCTCCATGGCACCGATCCCAAGGCCAAGGCTATCCTGCTTTTGGGCCATCTGGACGTGGTGGAGGCC
>Ga0105240_10007435_pt1 | contig 15910 bp, 15 predicted proteins | sample KBSC54metaG_FD_80426 | JGI IMG/M metagenome (GOLD analysis project Ga0105240, IMG submission 80426) | Corn rhizosphere microbial communities from Kellogg Biological Station, Michigan, USA - KBS C5-4 metaG | ecosystem: Host-associated > Plants > Roots > Rhizosphere > Soil | place: Michigan, USA... | reverse complement strand
TGGACCCTGAACCAGGATGATATTTGCGGCTGTGGATGCATTTAACTCTATCTCGTCAAAATCACTGTAATTTAATGTGTTATAGTCGTGATAAGGGTTCGTATAGTCACCTTTCAGATACTCGGCTTTCAGACTAAGATCGTAACCAACCAGGCTGATGATCAGTAAAGCCAGGGTTACTATTAATATTTTATTGCTTGTCTTCATTTTCCTTGTTGGTTTTGGTAATAGATTGGTTAGCCAGAAAATCCTCGTATTGCTGCCGCACCTCATCTATGGATATATCCAGCAGGTAGATGTTTTTAAAAAAGTCGGGCAGATTTTGCTGCACAAATTGCTGCTTGCGATAAACTTTCACCTTCTCAAATCCGTCGTCGGCTACAAAAAGGCCCAGGCCACGTTTGTTGTAAACTATCTCCAGGCTTTGCAAAAATTCGTATGAGCGCATTACTGTGTTTGGGTTAACTTCCAGTTCCACAGCAAGGTCGCGCACAGAGAGTATCTTTTGCCCGGCCGTCCATTTGCCGGTCAGGATATTCTCGCACACAAATGCTGCTATTTGCAGGTATATCGCTTCGTTATCTTTAAATTCCATATTAAACCTGCTTTTCCTTTAACCTGAAATAAGCCGCAACCCATATCAATACCGCCGAAATGAATAAAACAAGCCATATCTCCTGGGGTGCCACGTCCTTAGCAACAATGGAGTAATAATTATCGCCTACATTGAAATTGAGATAACCAAATGGTATCGCTGCCTTGATCACATCCAGCCCTATCATTGCCTTAAGAACCAACGTATTGAAGATCAATAAGACAACGTAGCCAATAAAAAATGAAAAACCTGTTTTAATAAAATGCAGCTTGTTAAAAAATATCGCGCCAAAAAGAGCAATGGCGTGTAAAAAGGAGTAGATGGTTAACACAGTATAAAGACCGCTTTGCGGAATGCTGAACAAAATAAAATGCTGATTGGGCCCCCAGTGCCTGGTGCTTTCCAGACCGATAAGCCCCAGGTAAAATACAGCCGAATAAATTACCAGGAATACAGGATAAGAATAGATCCACCCCACAAGGAATTTTTCGAATGCGGTTGCCGGGAGCGTCAATGCCGCCATTGCTTTATTCTTATCACCAAAATCACTGAAAACGGAGCTGGTAAATATGGTTCCTGCAATCAGCATAAGTATAATAAAGATGGCCGTTTGCATACCTGGATCAGGTGGTTCGGGTATTATAAAAAACAGGAATGCACCCCCGAGCAATATAACCCCGGCCAATACGGCTACAGACATGAGGTAGATGCGGTAATGCTCGGCAGTATGCTTGACAAAAAGACGGTAAAAGCGCTGTAAACTGAAGAAATTATTCATTGTCACCCCCTTCCTTAAGTATTTGGGTCAATTTGTTATTGCCCGAAGTGACCGCATTGAAAAGTAATTCAAGATCCATTTTGCTGTATTTGCCCGATGTATTTTGGATGATGGCATGTTTCCCCCGTATACTTTCTTCTTCGTAAAGCACATTCATGCTATTGGTGGTCTCGAATACGCCGAACAGCAATTTGTCTGTAAGCAGATCGACTGAGCTGTTGATGGCGATTTGATGGTTATCCAATATCAAAACTGTATCGATCAGGCTATCAAGGTCGCGCACCTGGTGAGTGGAAATAATGATACACCGTTCTTCATTCAGGACGGATGCGATCAACTTCCGGAACTGAACTTTCGAAGGAATGTCGAGGCCATTGGTGGGTTCATCCATGATCAATACTGAAGCGTTGGTTGCCAATCCAAATGCGATCATTACCTTTTTCTGCTGACCATAAGACATATTGTTCATCGCCTGTTCAAGATCAACATCCAAAGTTTTCAGGTAAGCATAAAAATCGGTTATGCTGAATTTCGGATAGAAAGCAGCTGTGTTTTTTAGAAATTGCCCGGGGGCGAGCGCAGGTACATAAACTTCTTCGGCAAGAAAGAAAAGGTTTTCGAGGGTCTGCACTCTCCTCTTCGAAGTTTCGGCACCACCTATAAGGCATTTGCCATGTGCCGGAAAAGACAAACCAGAAATGCATTTCAACAAAGTCGATTTACCTGATCCATTCTTTCCCAACAAGCCGTAAATATGCCCCGGAACAAGTGAAAGGTTCAGATTTTTAAAAACTGGCTTATTCTCTTTATACCAAAAGTCAAGATTTTTAACTTGAATCATATTAGTGTATTAGTATAATAGTACACTACAAACATAAATCAAAATTTTAATAATCCAAATAAAATTTTCATGTGGCAGAAATCTCAAGCTGTTATACTTGAATTTGTAGTTATCCGAGATTTTTAACAGAGTCACTTCCTGTTATAGATTAGGTTAAAAGAAAAAGCCTTGCACAATTAAGTACAAGGCTTGAGGATAATATAAAAATTCTGCTTAGTCTCTCGAAACATCCCCACTTCCTGATTTGGAAGAAGAAACGTTATGGGCGCCGCCGGTGTAGCGAACATCACCTGAACCGGATACCGATGCTGATACGCTGTTGCTGGCGTTAATTGATGCATCGCCTGAACCGGATACGTGGACAATAGTGTTTACGGTAACTAACCCGCGTGCTTCGTAATCGCCCGAGCCGGATACATTTACAGCTGAGTTTTCAGCATGGCCGCCAAGTTTTACATCGCCGGAACCGGATACGCCAGTCTCCAGATTTTTTACCTCTAGTCGGCCATACATATCGCCTGAACCGGATACTCTTAGCTTCATTGATTCAGCACGGATACCTTCTTTAAAGTAAACATCACCTGAACCCGAAACAGCGATTGAATTCAAGTCTTTGGCCACTATGTATACAACAATCTTTTTGTGATTGCCGAATACGTCGCCCCAATGAAAATTGCGGTCGTTTTTATTGTATACTCTCAAAACGCCATTATCAACTTCGGTAATAATATGGCTGATAATTTCATCCGGCGCCTCTACTTTAACCGACTCGCTTGAGCCTTGTGTGATATACACGTCAAAAGATCCGCCTGCATCTACCGCATGAAATCCGGTTAAGTGGCGGTCCTCAATTTTGCCCATATCATCAACAATAGTCGTGTTATGGGGATGGGCATAGACATAGGCTGACCCTGGTAAAAGCAGCGCTATTAATAATATTTTGGTTAGTGCTCTCATTATTATTGCATTTTTGAAAATAAGACGCGGGCTGAATTAAAAGGTTGCATGAATATAGTAAAAAAAGAACCGCTGATTTGAATGATTAAAAGATTACCATGATTTTTAAATCAGCGAAATCAAATAATCATGTAAATCAGCGGTCCAGATTAGTCTACCAACACCCCAATATAATAATTGAACGTATCTACCTCAATATTGTCTTTGGTCGCACCTTCGATAGTTACCGCGGTAAATCGAGTCGTTGGTTTGATGTATTGATATTCACCGCCTTTTATTTTTATGCGAACAGGCATATTAAAACCTTTTGCGTCAGCTTGCCATCGAACGGCCAGTTTACCGTCACGGTTGGTCATAAACTCTAATAACGGCAGGTTTCTGTAGTGTAAATACTGATCAAAAACAGGGGACAGATTGATGCCTGATTGCTCGTTAATATAATTCACGATATCATCATAAGTAACCGTTTGATGATAGAAGGTTTTGTTAAGCCCGCGAAGAATAGAGCGCCATTTTTCATCGTCATTAATGATTGTGCGGATCATATTCAGCAGATTACCACCTTTATAGTACATATCGCTGGAGCCTTCTTTATTCACGTTATACGGGCCAACGATAGGACGATCATTGGAGATCAGCAAACGCGTACCATGGACATATTCCTGTCCGGCTTGTTTACCCCATTTGGTTTCGATAAATAAGGATTCGGAGTAATTGGTAAAACTTTCATGGATCCACATATCACCCAAATCCTTTGAAGTGATGTTATTGCCAAACCATTCGTGCCCGCTTTCATGCACAACGATAAAATCCCATTTCAATCCCCAGCCTGTGCCCGAAAGGTCGCGGCCTAAATATCCATTATGATAATGGTTCCCATAAGCTGTTCCGCTTTGGTGTTCCATCCCCAGGTGATGCGACTCGATTAGTTTATAACCGTCTTCATAAAAAGGATATGGTCCGAACCAATGCTCGAATGCACTTAGCATTGGTTTGGCATTGTCGCCCCATTGTTTTTTGGCTTTTTCCAGGTTATAACTTAGCGGCCAGAAATCCAGCGTTAATTTGCCTTTTTCGCCGTCATAGGTATCGCTGTAATGTGCATAGTCACCGATGTTGGCTTCGATATCGTAATTGTTGATCGGGTTAGCCACAAACCAGTCGAAGCGGGTATATCCATCCTTCAGTTTGGTCACTTTACGCAGGCGACCGTTTGAAACGTCCTTCAAGCCAGTCGGCACACTGATACTGATCAGGGCGCTATCTACTTCATCATACTGATGGTCCTTATTTGGCCACCACACGCTAGCGCCCATGCCCTGGCAAGCGGTTGACACCCAGGGGTGGCCTAATGAATCTAGATTGTACTCAACGCCACCATCCCATGGAGCGCGTTTGGCAATGGTGGGGTTGCCGGAGTAGTAAACGGTAAATTCTTCCTTGCTGCCTTTGCTAATAGTTTGCGGGAAGGTTACGAACACCGCATTATACTCACGGGTATAGGGCAATTCTTTCCCTTTATAAACTACCTTCTCCACTTTCAGGTTAGAAAACAGGTCGAATTGCAGCTTAGTGAAGTCCTGAGTAGCTGTAAACTTAAACAGGACATTGCCGCTGATGAATTTGTTCGGGATATCGAACTTCACATCCAGATGGTAGTAATTGATATCATAACAGGTACGCAAAGGTGTAAGATACCCCCTGAGCGAATCGGCGCGGGTAAATGTTTCTTTATTAACACCTAACTGCGCGAACGTATTTAGCGCGAACAATGATGTTACGATGGTGAAGAGAATGGATTTCTTTATCATGGTATTTAAATAAGATCTAAAAAGTGTGTCATTGCAATGACAAGTCAATCTGTCACAACCCCGAAGTCTTTATATAATAATTCAATGTATCAATCTGTAAATTAGCTTTGGTTGCGCCGGGGATACTAACCGGTTCCAAAGTAGTGGTTGGCTTGATGAACTTAAATTCACCGCCCTTAACCTTAACTTTTATCGGCATGTCGAAATTCTTAGCATCGGCAACCCATTTGCAATAAGGCTTGCCATCCTTCCAGGTAAACTGAAGCGTAGGTAAGCCTTTGTAATGCAGGTATTGATCAAACACAGGCGATAAATTCATGCCCGATTGCTTGTTGATATAATTTACAACATCATCATAAGTAACGGTCTGATGGTAGAAGATCTTGTTCAATCCGCGAAGGATGCTGCGCCATTTTTCATCGTCGTTAATAATAGTCCTGACCATATTAAGCAGCACCGATCCTTTCGGGTACATATCTTCAGAACCCTCTTTATTCACGCCATATACACCCACTACCGGACTGTTATTTTCAATTCCCTGGCGCATACCGTGGATATACTCCTCCCCTGCTTGCTTTCCATATTGGTAATCAACAAAAAGCCCTTCTGAATAGCAGGTGAAGCTTTCGTGGATCCACATATCAGCCAGATCTTTTGCTGTGATGTTGTTGCCGAACCATTCGTGGCCACTTTCATGTACAACGATATAATCCCATTTCAATCCCCAGCCGGTTAATGAAAGATCGTGACCCAGGTAACCATTCAGGAAATGATTGCCGTAAGCGACGGCACTTTGATGTTCCATGCCCAAATGTGGCGTTTCCACCAGTTTATATCCGTCTTCATAAAAAGGGTATGGTCCAAACCAATGTTCAAAGGCTTTAAGCATCGGGTTAACGTTGGCTGCGAACTGCTTTTTCGCTTTCTCCAGGTCTGATGGAAGCACCCAATAATCCAGGTCAAGCTTTCCCTTTTCGCCGTCATAAGTATCGGTAAACTCAGTATAATCACCAATATTAGCCGCCACATCATAATTATTGATGGGATTAGCTACAAACCAATCGAAACGGGTATAACCATCACCTAAATCGGTCACTTTGCGCAGGCGACCGTTGGAAACATCTCTCAACCCTGTAGGTACAGTGATGCTAATCATCATGCTGTCCACCTCGTCGGATAAATGATCCTTGTTGGGCCACCAGATGCTTGCGCCCACGCCTTCGCAGGCAGTAGCAACCCATGGTTTGCCTGTTGTATCTTGTGTATAAACAATCCCTCCATCCCATGGTGCGTTTTTAGCGACTGTAGGGTTACCCGAATAGTAAACAGTAAACTCGTCCTTGCTGCCTTTTTTTATGGTCTCAGGAAACGTTACAAATACGGCATTGTATTCCCGTTTGTAGGGCAGTTCCTTGCCTTTATATTCTACCTTTCCAATTTTTAAGTTATCGAATAAGTCAAATTGCAGTTTGGTAAAATCCTGCGTAGCAGTAAACTTAAACAGGTTGCTGCCGCTGATGAATTTGTTGTTGATATCGAATTTCACATCCAAATGATAGTAATTGATATCGTAGCAGGTGCGCAGTGGTGTAAGTGTTCCGCGCAAAGTATCAGCGTGGGTAAATTTATCCTTGTCGACCAAAAGCTGTGCGTGCACATAATTATGCATCAGGCCAAGGGTGAACAGGATGGCAAATAGTCTTTTCATTCAGCGAACTTAATCGGGTGGTTTAAATTTAGCAACTATATCAGCAATAAGTTGATTTTAGCACATAAGTGTTACAATGCGGTGAGTGTGGGGTAAAATATGGGGAGTGGGATGGCGCGAGGTGGGTGGCGTTTAATTAATGCTAATCATCAACCATTACCCATTTTATAAGTTTCCACTTCTGTGTTTTAGAATTATACTGGAAAGTTTTTTTAGCCTCCTGACTTACATTGGCATGTAATTGAGTGGTTAATGTTTTACGCTTCGCATCAAAATATTTAGGAAATCCACCCATATGGGTTGTTAAAAAATTGTTTAGCCTGAAATTCCCGACGCTGTCCTGAATGTAAAACATATAATCGGGCCCGCCATCTACAGTATAGTGACATTTAATAGCAAAGTCCTCTTTTCCATCAAAATTTAGATCGGCAACTATAAAATCACCGAAATCATAATCGTCTACTTCTTTATTCTTACTATACCCAGTTATATATGACCGAACGCTATCACAATTATTAAAAGAATCAAGATGTAAATCGGGCAACTTAATATTTAAGGCTTGATGAATCTTCTTATCTGACTTATCATAAATCTTTAAATGAACAACTACATTTCTTACCCGCGGAGATTCAATGAATGTATCGACGTAAACGGTCTTCTTGACAGCCAGTTTATAGTTGAACTTGTAGGACAAGCTGGTGTGTAAACAGTCCTGCGCGCGTACAAATGTGTTACCTAATAAAAATACAAGTAAAACAAGTTTTAATAATCTCTTCATATTCTGCTTGTGCAATTTTGAACTAGTCTCTCACATAGATGTGTTTGGTCCTGCGCCATTTTTTTAGTTTAGAATTGTAATGATAGGTAGACTCTCCATGTTCTCTGACGTTAGCATGTACATGGGTGACTATTGTCTTTAAATCAGGATATATTTCAGCCGGGAAATGCCCGACTTTTTCTGATAAGAAATTATCTTCCTTAAAAGAATGGTCTTTTTGCTGAATATAGAATTTGTAAAAAGGCCCGCCATTGCCACCTGAATCATCTTTAATTGCAAAATCTTCTTTGCCGTCAAAATTTAGGTCAGCTACTATTAGGTCACCATAATCATTGTCCAGTGCTTCTTTGTTTACATTCTGGCCTGTCACATATGACCGCACTTTATCACATTGGCCGTAAGCATCATCAAATAGAAACTGACACTCTAAACTTACCTTTTGGTGTAGTGCTTTTTGCTTATTATAGATTAACAGGTCAATTTTTGCGCCGTGTGTATAACCACTCGTATCTGAATTTCTTAAAATATTGATTTTGAAATCAAAATGCCGTGAAAGATTTGTGTGAATACATTCCTGAGCAAATCCTGAAAAACTAGTCAATGAAAATATCCAAAAAACAAGGTAAAGGAGTATTGTACGGTACATGGTTTTGATATATGCAATTTACGGTATTTTATAATCCTCAAGTCAACTAATCTCCAATTAACTAATCTCTCCGAAGGAGTCCTACGGACTAATCTCTAAAATACTTACCTTTGCCGCACCACAAAAAATACATTTACTATGCAATATGATGTTATCGTTATCGGCTCGGGCCCTGGTGGCTATGTAGCTGCTATCCGTTGTGCCCAGCTGGGGTTAAAAACTGCTTGTATCGAGAAATATGCTTCCTACGGCGGAACCTGCCTTAATGTGGGCTGTATCCCGTCAAAAGCTTTGCTGGATTCATCCGAGCATTATTACAATGCATCGCATTCTTTCAAAACGCACGGCATCAACCTGGATAATCTTTCGGTAGATATGGAGCAGATGATGAAGCGTAAGGTAGATGTGGTAAACAAGAATACCAGCGGTATCAGTTTCTTGTTTAAAAAGAACAAGATTGATGGTATTCAAGGTATCGGGTCATTCAAGGATAAGAACACCATCATCATCAAAAAACCGGATGGTACCGAACAGGAGATCACCGGGAAGAATATCATTATTGCAACCGGTTCTAAACCGTCTGCACTGCCTTTTATCAAGAACGATAAGAAAAGAATCATCACCTCAACCGAGGCTTTAACCCTGACTGAAGTACCAAAGCACCTGATCCTGATCGGTGGTGGTGTAATTGGGTTAGAATTAGGATCTGTTTACAAACGCCTGGGCGCTAAAGTATCGGTGATCGAGTTTATGGATTCTATTATCCCGACAATGGATCGTGGATTGGGCAAGGAACTGCAACGTGTGCTTTCAAAACAAGGCATGGAGTTTTATACCGGCCATAAAGTAACCGGCGCTACAGTAAAAGGCAAAGAAGTAACCGTAACATTTGATGCGCCAAATGGCGAGAAAAAGGAATTAGTTGGCGATTACTGCCTGGTAGCAGTTGGCCGCATAGCTTATACCGACAATTTAAGTCTGGACAAGATCGGTCTGACCGTAGAAGAACGCGGCCGCAAGATCACGGTCGATGAGCACATGGAAACCAGTGTGAAAGGTGTTTATGCTATCGGCGACGTGATTCGTGGGGCAATGCTGGCACACAAGGCAGAAGACGAAGGCACTATGGTTGCCGAGATCATTGCCGGACAAAAACCGCATATCGATTACAACCTGATCCCGGGCGTAGTTTATACCTGGCCAGAAGTTGCAGCAGTTGGTCAAACCGAAGAGCAGCTGAAAGAAAAAGGTGTAAAATATAAAACAGGTTCATTCCCGTTCAGAGCGAATGGTCGCGCAGTAGCAAGCGGTGATTTGGATGGTTTTATAAAAGTTTTAGCAGATGCCACTACCGACGAAATATTGGGTGTACACATGATCGGTCCGCGTGCGGCAGATATGATCGCAGAAGCTGTTGTTGCTATGGAATACCGCGCATCAGCAGAAGATATTTCAAGGATGAGCCATGCACACCCAACATTTACTGAAGCGTTCAGAGAGGCTTGTTTGGCTGCTACTGATAACAGACCGATACATATTTGATTTCGGATTTAGGAATTTTGATTTAGGATTTTTAAGAGGAAGCGGTTTCATAGACCGCTTTTTTAATTAGCTTTAATAAACAGTGTCTTTTAGAGTGATATTTTATTGATTAAAGTTTAATTGATTGAAATGATTTTAGATATTGAAGATTCTTTTATTGTTGGAGAGGATACATTTCTCAAAAGCGATTCTCCAACAGAATCATTTGGTGTTGTTTTCGAAGATGACCTCAACACAGGCTATTTTTATGCTATAAATAGGGTCTTTGATTCTCAAATATTTGATGCCCTACATATTTATAATGTGGAAGACGTTACTGATAAGGCGAAGCCGTGTAAAATTCAAATCTTCTGGACCAACGACGGATTGGTAGCATCACTATTAATCAACGATTATTGCCACGCAATATTTGATTTTAGTAAAAGAGCAGGTTATTGCAGAAATGGCTTCCCGGAATGTAATACTGATTGGGCACTAATATCAGATAGAGAACTTACGGATGATCTGATTAATACTTTAATAGTCGAATAGGATTAAATGTCAAAAAAAGGCCCGCGAAGTTCTAAAACTTCGCAGGTCCAAAATACTCTATAAAGATTAATTACTCCGCTTTAATGCTGTTTACAGGTTTGGCTATTGCTGCCTTACCTGCCTGGAAGTTTACAGTGATAACCGCGATAATTATCGCGGCCAAACCTGAACAAGCAAACACCGGCCAACTGATATTAATACGGTAATTATAATTCTGCAGCCATTTGTTCATCAGCCACCATCCCACTGGTGTGGCAATTACGATGGAGATGATCACCAAAGCCACAAATTCTTTTGTTAATAGCTGCATGATGCTAACTACACTGGCGCCCAAAACCTTGCGTATGCCAATTTCTTTCGAACGGTTTTCGGCCATGTAAGCGGCAAGCCCAAACAAACCAAGGCAGGATATCACAATGGTTAATACTGCAAATAATGTGGCTAAGGTTCCTGTGCGTGTTTCGTCTGCAAATTTCTGGGCGTACTCCTGGTCCACAAAGCTATACTGGAAAGGATAAGCCGGATTGTATTTTTTGAATATACCCTCAGCAATTTTTAAGTTTTGCGCTGCCGGGCGGTTTGTATTCATTTTAAAGGTCATCGTATTATAAAACCAGTGATTACTGCCATAAACCAGCATTGGTCCAACGGGTTGGTAGGGCGAGCTGATGATAAAGTTTTTTATCACACCAACAATGGTTAACGGAACCGTGCCACTTTTAATAGTCTGCCCGATAGGATCTTTAAAGCCGAAAACCTTGGCAGCGGCTTCATTGATCACAACGGCGGCCGTGTCTGACGGGAAAACTTTCAGATCGATATCCCTGCCCTGCACTAGTTGAAATCCGAAGGTTTTAACAAAATCGCCTGATGTGGCAAAGTTGCTAAAGCCGACATCCTTTTGAACCGGATCTGCTTTGCCCCAGGTAAAACCACTCGATTGGCTGCCATCGATCGTAACTGATAAACTGGTTTTACTTACAGAATTCGCAACTCCCTGGCTGATCAGCTCATTTTTTACCAGCTCATAATTTTTCTTGAGATCACCTGTTAACGGGTGTTCAACCAGGTTATCGCGCGAATAGCCGGTATTACGGTTTTGTACATAGTCTATTTGTTTATAAATGATAATTGTGGAAACGATCAGTACAATAGCTACCGTAAACTGAATGACTACTAATAGCTTGCGTGGCTGAAAAACATTGGCTTTCCCTTTAAAAGCGCCCTTTAGAACTTTAACAGGTCTGAATGATGACAGGAAAAACGCCGGGTAGCTTCCTGCAAGCATCCCGGTAAATAATATAAAACCGATTGCTGCCAGCCAGAAGTAAGGGCTAGCATAATCAATGTTAAGTCGCTTATCGGTAAGCTTATTAAATTCGGGTAAAAGCAATTGCACTAATAATATGGCGATGCAGCCGGCTATGAATGCAATCAATATAGATTCCGCTAAAAATTGCTTGATGAGTGCGAACCGGTTGGCGCCTATCACTTTACGGACGCCAACTTCCTTACTGCGCTTTTCGCTTTGGGCTGTACTTAAGTTCATGAAGTTGATGCAGGCAATAAGCAGGATAAGACAGCCGATAACAGTCATCAGCCTGATGGTCTCTATCAATCCGCCAGACTGTTTGCCATTATCAAAATTGCCGTAAAGGTGCCATTTGCTGGCAGGATATAAGAAGGCATCGAATTTAAGCGTTGGGTCGTGTTTTGGAATAAACCCTTTAAGCTTATTATTAAATTTTTCTGCATCAGTGCCCGGGTTTAAAAGCACATAAGTATTATAGCTGCCATTGTTCCAGGTATCAGAAGCGTATTTTCCAATATTTGGTGCAAGAGATATCAGGTAATCAAATTGAAACTGGGTGTTAACAGGTGGATCAGCAATTACTCCGGTTACTTTATAGAAGTCTTTATTGTCAAGCTTAACCACTTTGCTAATGGCATCATCCGTTCCGAATATTTTTTTGGCAAAGCTTTTTGTCAGTACGATACCTTTCACATCATCAAGGGCGTGTTCACTGTTTCCATGTATCATCGGAAAACTAAACATGGTCAGAAACTGCTTATCTACATCCCGGCCATTAGCGATGATACTTTTGTTTTGGTAATTAAACAGCCGGTCCATAGGCCAGTATACGCGTGCTGCAGCCTTTACTTCCGGAAATTGTTGTTGCATGCCCGGACCGATAGGCGAAGAAGTGATATCCCAGGTATAAACCTGTCCCCCGTTTATAGGGAAACTTTTGTTCCATACCTTATACAAATTGTCTTTGTTGGTATGAAACTGGTCAAAGCTAACTTCATTTAGCACCCATGTAAAAATGAGCATCGCCCCACACATGCCTATTGCAAGACCTGTGATATTAATGAATGAGAATCCTTTGTTGCGCCAAAGATTTCTCCAGGCGATTTTAAAATAGCTCTTGATCATGTGGTTTAATTTTAGTCTGTCGCATTAAATATTATGCCACCTAATTAACTTTTTGATATACAGTAAATTACGATTTTATATTCATTTCCCCGTGTTCGAAAATGAACAACCTATGTTCGTAAGCATAACAATAGAAGCATTCAGGGAAGCTTATTTGGCTGCCACTGATAACAGGCCGATTCATATTTGAGCTTTGTCATAAGGTTGGAAAGTTATTGAACCCTTTATCACAGGTAAGACGAGTCTATTTGCGCCAGAGCTTTTCGTACAATCTTTGAGTACTTTGTTTGAAGTTTTTACTAAATACTTGCTCGGCTTTTCCACCTGTTACCAGATCGTAAACAAATGGAATTTGTTCGTCATCGTCATTGAACTTTTGGTCATTGTTGCTGTCGTTGATAGTCTGTATAATGACTTTGCTGGTTCCTTTGATCGTGTGCCATCCGGTTACGTCTAAATTATCGGGAGATATTTGTTTAAAATTATGGCCTGACTTGTCAGAAATGTAAAGATATTTTGGGTCAGCCTCATCAAGGGTACTATCTTTATTAAAATCAGTAGTTATTACAGAATAAAAAATAAACTTGTCTGCAAGTTCCATCTTGCCGGTTTCTTTGTCATCCGATGAAGAGGTGTTCCCGCTGTTGTAGGAACTTAGTATCATTTTGATTGTATCCAATAAATGGTATTCTTTTGTAGCAGGATTATAAAAGACCAAGTTCCAGTAAGTCGCGTTGCGGCCCGAACTACTGCTTCCGTATTCTTCTGCCGTTGACCTTTCTTTTATTAAAGGGTATATCACATACCGGGAACTATCGATCAGCTCTGGCGCCTGGAAATCTAATAGATTAGTTTTGGGGGTCATTGCTATTGTGTCCGGCAATTTATCGCCAGGGGCCCTCTTAATGGAGTTATTACATCCAGAAAGTACAATTATAAACATTAAGCTCACAATTGAATTGAAAAAACTTTTCATTGGGGGATAAGGATTTATTTGGTGAAGATAAAGGATAGTTAAAAGCAATGAAATTTTTATTCAATTTAAATTCCGAAATTCGCCTTCCGAATTCCCGTAATCGAAATCATGCCGCAAATCCAGGAAAACGTATCCCTAAAAAACTTTAACACTTTTGGTATCGATATTTCGGCGAGATATTTTATCGAGATCGGATGTTAACTTTTCTTCTTTAACTTTTTCAATGCATTTACATCGGTTAAGTCTTGGCTGCGCCCGCTGGCTGTTTTGTTTTTGATCAAATCGTCTAACCCGATGTAGTTTATTATTAATCCATCGATATCAATAATCGATTTGTGGTCATAAGCCTCTTTAAAGTCGACACCATCAATTTCATTCAAGATATCTATACGCAATGGAGGGTAGCCAATTTGAGTAATCGCACCTTTTTGCAAAAAATCATCTTTCTCCATTCCTAAAGAAGCCATCCCAAATTCGGTCAGTACATTACACATCTTTTCGGCATTCCCATTTGATATTTCAATCCAGATATCAAGGTCTCCCGTATGCCTGGGTTTCCCATGAAAGGCTAGTGCATAGCCTCCGACGATCAGATAGTTGACGTTGTGTTTATTTAATAAGTCGACAAAATCTTCGAAATCTTGTTCCAGGTTCATGAATGAAGTTGTCTTTTAACCACTACAGTTTTATCCATTCTTTGACCGGGTTTAAGGCTCTTGGATATTAGTTGAGTTACCGCAGCCATACGTTCATGTGCTGGCCGGGATAGCCAGTATTTCATATCCTCCAATTCTTCATCAATATCTTTTAACGAAGCTCTTCTAACTACAGGTACAATTTTCATGACTTACAAAACAATTACGTAAATATACGATTTTTCAGTTCAAGGATTGATTAGTTGGGCATCCTGACAAACTCAATTAAAATTCCGAAATTCGCCCCATGCTGCAAATCCAGGAAAACGTATCCTTAAAAAACTTTAACACTTTTGGTATTGATGTTTCGGCAAAATATTTTGTCGAGATAGGGCATGAAGATGAACTGGTGGAGTTGTTTATGGATCCGCAATGGCAGCAGATAGAGCGGCTCGTACTGGGCGGCGGCAGCAATATGCTCTTTGTAAATGATTTTGACGGCCTGGTCATCCGAATGAATATCCGGGGTATTGAGCATCGCATAAATCATAACGAGGTTTTTGTTGAGGCCGGTGCAGGCGAAGCTTGGAATGACCTGGTTAACTTTTGCGTGGCCCGCGAATATGCCGGTGTCGAGAACCTGAGTTTGATCCCGGGCTCAGTAGGAGCATCACCTATACAAAATATCGGAGCCTATGGCGTTGAGCTAAAAGATGTTCTTTACAGCTGTCACGCTTTTGAGATCGCAACAGGCATATTCAGAAAATTTACTAATGAAGATTGCCGTTTTGGCTATCGCGATAGCATCTTCAAAAATGAACTGAAAGAGAAATACATCATTACCTCGGTGAAATTCAAACTGTCGATTATTCCTAGCCTCAATCTAAAGTATGGTGCGATAGAACAGGAGCTAACTAACCGTGGAATCACGAATCCTACCATTAAGGACGTATCGCAGGTGGTATCACATATCCGCGTATCTAAATTGCCAGATCCTTCTACTATCGGCAACGCGGGTAGTTTCTTTAAAAATCCGGTGATTCACAAAGATCAGTTTCAAGAAGTTTATTCAAAATTTCCTGAAATGGTTAATTATCCAGCAGCTGATGGGCAGGTAAAATTGGCTGCCGGTTGGCTGATAGAACAGTGCGGATGGAAGGGAAAAGTAGTCGGTCACACAGGAACATGGAAGAACCAAGCCCTTGTTTTAGTGAACCATGGAGAGGCCACAGGTGAAGAAGTGTACAGTCTTTCGTCGCAAATCATAGACAGTGTGTACAGTAAATTTGGCGTTTTGCTTGAACGTGAAGTGAATATTATTAATTAATTTTATTTCTATTTAAGAAAATAAACATCGCTTCTCCTTTCTCCCGGCAGCGATATTCCTATCCTCGTAAAATCATATAATTACAATTAAATGACTGTTTTTCAGTCGGTTTGCCGCGACCACATTCCTGCCGATTTGGCTTAACTCAAGTATTAAACCAGGTATCTGCAATTCTGTACAACACTGGTCATTTTTTAAAGCGGTATCATGTTTGTCTAATACTCGATACAAAACTTTAACAGAATGACAACAATCGAGTTTAACACCATGGTACTGCGTCAGGCAACTTCGTTAAGGTCATACGCCCTACATTTTACCCGTGACGCAGATGATGCTAACGACCTTGTT
>Ga0105240_10007434_pt1 | contig 15915 bp, 10 predicted proteins | sample KBSC54metaG_FD_80426 | JGI IMG/M metagenome (GOLD analysis project Ga0105240, IMG submission 80426) | Corn rhizosphere microbial communities from Kellogg Biological Station, Michigan, USA - KBS C5-4 metaG | ecosystem: Host-associated > Plants > Roots > Rhizosphere > Soil | place: Michigan, USA... | reverse complement strand
CATAAATCCCGGCGGGATGAGGCTCACATGCTCTGCATCATTTCTGTGCGGTATTGGCTTCTGACTGAACGCCGCGCGGACTTTTGAGCGGATGAGTGTGTCTCGAATCGATGCACCCTTTTCCTGGATGCACCTCCCTGACCTCTCGTGCATGTGAATCAGCGCACTACGTTGAGCCAATTTCCCGTTGGCCTCGAGACCAAGTGCCTATGGCTTGCGCGGCGAGTCTCCCTGAATTGCACCAATCCCACTCACTGCACGCTCATCGCGCGGCGATGGCACTTATAGTGCATTGCTTATATAACGTTAAGAAACACAAACAATCAACAATGATGATCGACGCAACTCGTCGTTCCCGGCCGTTGCGACTTGTCAACGCGGGCTTATAGGATCAGAGTGACCTTCATACATTTGTAATTTTTGGGGGCACTTCCGGAACGCTGTCACCAAATAACACAACTGGGGTTGTCGCAGCTCATCCGTACAGTGCATGGAATGCCGGATGTCTCGGGAGCCCGCCTGAAACAAAAGGGAGTCTCGAATAATGATAGTCAAGCAGTATGTCAGGACTGCGCTCTGGTCTGCGGGAACCATGGCGGTGGCGATATCCGCCCCGGCACAAACTCAAGCTCCGACATCGCCGGCCGCGCCACAGGAAACCGTCGTAGTCACGGGGTCTCGAATCAGCCGTACCGATTTGGAAACACCGAGCCCCGTTCAGGTCATCACCGCCGAGGAAATCAACGAGTCCGGCTACACGAACATTCAGGACGTTCTCCACCAGTTGACCGCAAACGGCCAGGGCACGTTATCGCAGGGTTTCGCCGGTGCGTTTGCTTCGGGTGCCTCAGGCATCGCCTTGCGTGGTCTGACCGTCGGAGCCACGTTGGTTCTGATCGATGGTCATCGCATGGCGCCGTACCCCATCGGCGACGACGGCGAGCGCTCCTTCGTGGACATCGCGAACCTCCCGTTCGATGTAATCGAGCGCGTGGAGGTGCTGAAAGACGGCGCATCAGCAGTATATGGCTCTGACGCGATCGCCGGCGTCGTCAACATCATTCTCAAGAAAACGTTTCAGGGCGCAAAGCTCACTGCAGATGGCGGCACCTCTGCTCATGCCGACGGGAACACATACCACGTGTCCGGCATTTGGGGTATGGGCGATCTCGTCAATGATGGGCACAACTTCTATCTGTCCGCGGAATATAAGCAGCAGAACCAGATCAGATACGCGGATCGCGGCGGGCTCCTTTCACAGACAGATTTCACTTCGAGCGGTGGATACAATGTCGCCCTCGGCGTGCCGAATGATCTGAACGGCGGCCTGGCCCGATCCGGTACAGGCTATATCACCGATTCCAAAGGCAACATCGTGGGATTCATGCCCGGATGCAATGCTACGAGCTATGCGGCGGGGCAGTGCACCTACAAAGACACGTGGAGCCAGATTCAACCACCGACAAAAAACTACAATGTCGTGGGACGCTTTACGCAGATTCTGGCCGCGGATTGGGAGGTCTCTGTTGAAGGCACCTACCTGGAGAGCAAAGACCACCTGCAGGGCGGACCGGTGCGCGCATTCACCGGCGGCTATCAAGGGGTGACCTCGGGGCCTGGCGTAATCCCAACACTGCTGGATCCCCTTTCCGCCACCACCATCCCCAGCACCAACCCGTCCTTTCCAGCCGGGACTGGCCTGACGGTCGGCAAACTCCGTTATACCCTCTTGAACCTGGGCCCTACGATCACCGAGACCGACTCCAAATCCTATCGCGCCATCGCCGATCTGAACGGCAAGGTCGGCAAGTGGGACGTGGAATTCTCAGCAGGTTTCACGGAGGTCAAGCTGTATATTGACGGCCTGAACTACGCCGAGCCCGCTACTCTACAGGCGGCATTGAACAGCGCAACCGCTCCGTTTCTGGTCGGACAACAAAACACCTCCGCCGTGAACAATTTCGTCGCCCCGCCGTTGCACACAGGGGACTCGTCGAAGCTGAGCTTCGCCCACGTCGGTACTAACGGCGAGGTCTACGATCTGCCGGGCGGCCCGCTGTCTGTAGCGGTTGGCGCTGACTATCTTCAGCGCAATCAGAACGCAGTGGCGCCTTGGCAGGTCGCCAGTGGGCTCCTGAGCTCGTTCAGCAACAACTTCACAGTCGGCACACAGCAAGTGGCATCCGCGTATGCCGAATCGGACGCATTCATTGTGAAGCAATTTGAAGTCGACGCAGCCGTTCGGTACGACCACTACAACCTGTCAGGCGGCAAGGCGAGCCCGAAGATTGGTTTCAAGTTCACGCCGATTCCGGAATTCGCCTTACGCGGCACCGCATCCAAAGGCTTTCGCGCTCCGGGGCCTGCCGAGAACGGGCAAGCAGGTCAGACCTACTTCGCAGGGACCTCAGCGGATCCGATCCTTTGCAAGAATCCTGCCGTCATTACGGCACCCGGAAACTTCGCGTTGCAATGTAACGTGGCCGTCCCGACACTGCAGGGAACCAATCCGAATCTGAAGCCTGAGACCTCCAAGTCATTCACGTTGGGAGTCATTGTCGAGCCCTTCAAGGACTTCAGCGCCACGCTCGATCTGTATTCCATCGAGATCGACAATCAGATCGTGTCGGGCGGCCCAACCAGTGTCGTCCGTGGCAGCAATCTGACCCCGCTGCCGGAGTATCAGCCTGACGGAACCACCACGCTGGTCACCCCTCCCGTGGCTCCGATCCTCTACCAGACCATCTCGTATATCAATGCCAACACGACCAAGACGGACGGTGTTGATGTCGGCTTTGAGCTGCACCATCGGTGGGATGGCGTGGGAGATTTCAAATCCCAGGCGACCTGGTCATTCACGCGCAGATATGATCTCACCGTCGACGGTGTGACCTACAGTCTGGCGGGCACGCATGGGCCGAGCATCACCTCGGGCGATACGGGTAATCCGAAATCGCGCGTGCAGTGGTCGAACACTTTTGCCCGTGGTTCGTGGCAAGTCACCGGCACGCTCAACTACATCAGCTCGTTCGGTGTGACGGACCCGTCAGCGGTTGCTTTCGGCCAATCACCCATGACCACCTGTCTGGACTCTCTGACCAATCAGGGCGGTGCCGCCGGCACAAACTACGCTGGCGTATTGGGCGCTGGCACTATTCCGGCCGCGGTCGGTTGCACGGTCAAGCATTTCACGACTTTTGACCTCTACGGGCGCTTCGATGTCACACCGAAGCTCTCGCTGCATGGGTCGGTCACGAACCTGTTCAACACGAAGGCTCCGGCCGACTGGGCTACGTATGGCGGGGGTGTCTATCCATTCAACCCATCGCTGCACACTGAAGGTGCGATTGGCGCATTCTTTTCCTTCGGGGCGACTTACATCCTGTTCTGATCTTCAGCTCGCTCGCAAGCTCTTTCAGGGCGGGGGGTGCAAACTTCCCGCCCTGGATTTTCCTGAGCTCGAGGTTGAGTGGACTGCCGGAGCAATGAGTTGCTTGGGGGCGATGTAATCCACAAACAACAACCCGGGTCTCCACACGAGTTCATTGTCACCGTCTCATAGGGACGAACCCGCGATTTGCGACGGACTTAGCCCCAACACTCGACGCATGCAGCGGGCCATGTGGCCCGGGTGCGCGAAGCCCGTCTCCAGCGCAATTTCCGTCAGGTTCCTGCCTCCTTCGAGCAAGCGGATCCGCGCGCGCTCTACGCGGCGTTCGAGGACAAAGCGATGAGCCGGCATACCCACGGCTTGCTTGAACAGCGGTTTGAAGTGCGACAGGCTGAATCCTGCCACGCTCGCAAGCTCAGCAAGCGCGAGGTCTTCGGCGAGATGCGCCTCGATGTACTCGAGTACGTGGCGCAATCGCCATGCCGGCAGCGCGCGAGTTGGCTTGGAGATCGAGATTCCCCGGCGCGACTGCAGAGCGAGGAGGCGGGCCGCAAGTGCGGAGGCGAGGCCGTCAACGAATAACCGGCCGCTCGGATACTCATCGCGATCTTCAGCTTGCATCATCCAGCCGATGTGCTCGATTTGGGGGTCGCGCACATGAATCGAAGCAGCGAGCTCAACACCTCGCGAGCCCAGGCCCATGGCATCCGCGGTCTCCTGAAAGAGAGAGGATGTCAGCCGAAGCAGCAGTGATGTCGCAGGCCCCGAAACGATCCAGCGAGTGGTTGTCTGTGCGGGCACGACGCAGAACTGCCCATGGATCCGAACCCCCTGCCGCTCGTAGTTGCCCATTCGGTAGGAAACCGGCACCGGATGCCCGAGGTGAAGACACAGAACATGGCGGTTATCCAGAGGCGAATTGAATAATCCGAATGGAACCGGCGAGGTGAGTACGTCGAGTAGCGGTGGGCGTTTTGGCGAGGCGCTTGACAGCAATGAGGCCGGAAGTCCCGGGTAGCACGAGGGTCTGTCGATCATCGCCTGATCTTTCTACAGGGTCCGGTATTTCGCAAGTGCCGAAAATCAGCCATTTGTGTCCAGCGCCGGCTGACTGTGCATGCGCTTCAGGAGGCGATGGTGCCAGCATTCGCGCCTGTAGACACTCGTTGTATGGAGACTTCGGAAATGAGACGAAGACAGTTCTTGGAATTGATCAGCGCCACGCTCGCCGCCCGTGTCGTCGGAGCGTATGCATCACACGCGGACGCCCGCCGCGTAGCTACTGACGCGGGCCCTTCGCAGCCGATGAACGCGGCAGCGTTTCGAGCGGCGCGGCGTTTCGCGGACATCCCATTCGGCAAGATCGCCTATGTTGAGCGTGGCTCGGGCGATGCGGCGCTGTTTTTGCACGGTGCTCCTCTCAATGGATTTCAATGGCGTGGAGCAATCGATCGCCTGTCTGCATACCGGCGATGTGTAGCACCGGATTTTATGGGCCTCGGGTACTCGCAAATTCCCGAGCACCAATCGCTGGCAGCCGATGCCCAGGTCGCGATGCTGGCGGGATTGCTCGACTCACTCGCGATCCACAAGGTCGATATCGTCGCGAGCGATAGCGGCGGGGCGGTCGCACAGCTATTCGCGGTCCGTTATTCCGAGCGTGTTCGGACGCTGCTCCTGACGAATTGCGACGTCGAGCCTGACAGCCCTCCGCCCAAGGTCAAACCCGCTATTGAGATGGCGCGCGCGGGAACACTCGCCGACGCGACCGCCGCATGGCTCACCAACAAGGCTCTGGCGCGCTCGACATTCGGTGCAGCGGTCTATCGCGATCCCAGCCGTTTCGCCGACGAGACCATCGATTACTACGTCGCGCCGCTCGTCAGCTCGCCTTTGCGCAGGGCGCAATACCACGCATACCACATCGCTCTGGAACCTAACCCGCTGGCTGGGATTGAAGCGGCTCTCAAGCGCAGCACGGTTCCGGTCCGGATCGTGTGGGGCGGCAATGACGACATCTTTTCGCAAGCGGACGCTGACTACCTAGACCACACGTTTCCACGGTCCCAAGGCATCCGCCGCGTTCCGGAAGGGAAGCTGTTCTTTCCGGAAGAGTTTCCAGAAATCATCGCCGCGGAGGCGCAGCGACTGTGGCGTGTCGCCTGACAGTGCGTCAGAAATCGCGGAACCAGCAGGGAGGGCAGACGAGCGACACCTACCTGAGTCCGGCTGTGGTGGCCGCGAAAGTGTGCTCCTGCCCATTATAGGTACTCGGCATAACTGATTGATATCCCTGGTACGCCGCGTGCTCCTGTCGCTAGTCTTCCACGGCTAAGTTAAAGTCCGTTCGAACCTACATAAGGATTTGCACACGTGACAGATCATTCGGATGTCAGGGCAAATGCAGGAACAATGCGCCTCGCGGCAAGCCTGCTACTCGGATTTCTCCTGGCGGCCTCTGCTGGAGCGAAGGAGGTGTTGAAAGTCGGCGATCTGCCTCCCGATAGCCTGGGCAGGACGATCAGCGGCGATCGCGTGAAACTCAGCGATTATCACGGCAAAGTCGTGGTCGTCACATTCTGGGCCACCTGGTGTCCTCAGTGCCGCAAGGAACTGCCGATTCTGGCCGGGATCCAGAAGCAGGTGAGTCGCGACCAACTGGTGGTTTTCGCTGTGAACGAGAAGGAAAGCCGTGAGCAGTTCAGGGAGGTCGCGAGGCGTCTGAAGGACGCCGATCTGAGTCTGGTCAGTGACGCCGACGGCTACTTTGGTGACAAATACGGCGTGAAGGGCATTCCACACCTGGTCATCGTCGGCCGCGACGGCCGTATCGCCGCCATTCACATCGGATACGGTGAAGGTGAGATTCCTGTCCTGGTGGAAGAACTCAACAAGCTGCTGGCCGCAACGGTCGATACTGCGGCGGCACCCGTAACGGCGGCTGCTGCTCGCTGACAGGCGTGTTCCGCCGCCACCCTAATCCTTCTTCTTACCGAACCCGGGCACGATCGATGTGAGCTTCTGAAACGCTTCGATTCTCTCTCCGAGCTGGGGATCCATCGCGAACAGGATGGCAAAGATCGCCCACACGACTACACCGACACCCAAGTACTGAGTCCAGTCCTCGTGTGGCAGCAAGTCCCATCGTTTTGCAGCCCAATAGATCGCGACCGGACCCAGCGCAGTAAACACCCCTCTGACAGATGAAATCGCGACCTCCCTGAGACTGCGGCTCGGCCTGCCGGCGCGCTCTGCCAGTTCCAGGCTGTCCCAGTCTCCCTCGATGGCCGACTCCAGGGTGTGAGCCAACCAATCGCGCAAACGCTCGCGCGTGTCGGACTTTGGTGTGGCTATCCAGAGTTTCTTTTCACGCAGAGCTGCAGCGATCTGATCGAATCGGGTCTTGAGCAACGCATCAGTGGAGAAATCCGCGCTTCGAAGCGTATCCGGAAAGTCTTTCTCAACAATACGGGCTGCTTCCTCAAGGCGTTTCATCAGCAGTGCTTTTCCATCGACACGGTGCCACGCCGATTCATCAAATGCGATGCTCTCGGCCACCAGCAATACACGCTCCATGAAAAAGGCAACGGGATTCTTTCGTTTGAAACTTCCCGGCCAAACGTAGAGAACGGACGAGCCCAGCGCGCCGACCATGACTATCGCTGCAAAATACACAAAGAATTGTATCAATGCCGATAGAGACATCAGTTGCGTCTGGGACAGAAGCATCAGGTCTCCGCCGTCCAGTAGTACGTATGTTGTTATGGCATACGCCATCAAGAGGGCTACTAACCAGACAGAGGCGACTATGGAGGGCAAATAATGAGTACGCCGGGAGCCCTGTTTGAGCAAGTACCAGGGGCCTCCCGCGAGCATCGAGAGAAGCACTGCGGTGATTGGGCTCCCCACGAAACCCCATGGGACGAACCAGGGTCTATGCGCTCTGACCAATACGACGAACGGGCTGGCCCAAAATGCCAAAGAGGCGGGCAGCCCCAAAGCCATGACGACGACTAAATTAACTCTGCTGCTTTTGACTCGAAACACACCCAGTTGAGCGGTGAACTGGCGCATCCGCTTCAAAGCGCCAGTCTGCTTCATGGCATCGGCCAAGCCGAGCTTCCGAAGTGCCAACAGGCGCCGGCGCGCATGTGGGAGCGCAAGTGCTGCAATTTTATTGACTTGCGCGACTCTGAAGTCACGCAACCATTTCGGTGTCCTGCTGCTGAGTTTGTTCGGAGTCCGCGACTTCAAAACAGGAGGGTTTTGCGAATCCACCTCGATCACCTGCCCCAAAATGCCTGACCACCGTCCCTAGCGTAATCCGTACTGATGCCAGATGTTGGATAATGAATGCCAGCGGGCCGGCAGTGCGCGAAGCAAGCATCTTTCCCGCAGTGCGGCACGGAGGGTATGCAAATGGAGGCATGCGGCTGCATATCCTCCTGCGGTTGGCTTTGGGCCAAGCGCATTCGATGCCAAACATAGCAACCACCGCCAAATTGAAGTGGCGATAGTAGTCGAGATCGCGTGCGGGGCAGACGTCGTCTACCACGTCGTTAACGTCGCGTGATACTTGCGCGCAGATCCCTACGCGTATATCGCCAGCGGTTAGTTGCCGTTAATTGATTGAATAGAACTTGTGCTCCTCTGAACGTAACCACGCTGAAGGTGCGCCTGAGTTGTTTATATTTATTCAACTGATCGAAAGTTTGGTAAGATAGTCGAACGAGAAACAATCGCGCTCATGTTGAATGCCTCCATGTTGACAATAGAGACCTGGCTGGAAGGAGTAGGGCTCAAGCAGCCCATCGAGGATTGCCCGGCATGGCCTCCCGATCTGTTTGCATTGGCAGGCACGCTCATTCGTCGCAGTGGCGCCTATCTCAGAGTGTTTGAACGTCCTGGCGTCCCTGATCTCGACATCGTTTCGAAGGGTGCGGTGTGGCGGAAACAGATCGATGAGGTAGCAAAAGAGCGCACAACTGTGTCGGAACTCCAGGCGGTTCGTGTGGATGACGTTCTGGCTGGCTGGCGAATACTCATTGAGGCCAAAGAGACACCTATCAGTGAGATCAATCAATCTCGTGAACTTGCCGAGACGATAATCCGCCTGGCGCTCCTCGCCGACGAGGCCAGTGTTGGCATCGGCATCGATTGGGATCTGTCCAAGGAGGGAAACTCTGGCTCTGGCAGTTTTCTCTCGGTCGCTGAAACGGCGCTCATCAGCAACAAAATGCAGAGTTTCTGCATGGAAGTACCCCGCGACGTCCTGTGTGTTCTCGGGAAACAACATACGCCACAGAGAGGAGCTACCTTTCGATCGCTGTCGCATCATCTGGCGCTCTATCAGCCCCATGAAATCGAAGCGCGCTGGGTCAATCCAATTTCTAAGACGATTGAGCAAGGCCCTGCACGGGAGGCGCTCAATCTCCTGCTGCTCCCTTGGCCCACGCGCGTGGAAACAGATGCTTTCCGCGAGGTTCCGGCGCCGGGAGCACGAGGCGAGGGCAGCGCAGCGGGGTACTTCCGTTATCAACCCAACGAATGCGACTCTCCAGAGCGGTTCTCAGAGAAGCTATCGCGGGCACTTGCCACTGCTCAAAAGCAAGCCGGAATTATTGATGCGATTGTTTTTCCCGAACTTGCGTTAACCAAGCAACAATACGAAATTGCCGAAGCGATGGCTTTCCGGTCACGTAGCATTCTCATCTGCGGCTTACGCCGAGCGAGTGCGACGTCTCACGATTGGGACTCCAACTTCAGCGTCCTGCAACCAGCGGGCGTCGTGCGAGGCTCTGAGGAACCTGACCCTACAGATCCTCTATTGGAAAAGTGGCGCCTCGTGCAAGCGAAACATCATCGCTGGTACCTCGATCGCGGGCAGATCGTCAACTACCAACTCGGAGGACGTTTGCCGACGGGCACGGGTCATTGGGAGCACATCAAGATCCCAAAGCGTGTCCTGCATTTTGCGACGTTGAACGCCATGACATGGACTGTGTTGGTTTGCGAGGATCTTGCTCGCCAGGACCCCGCAGCAGAACTGATCCGTGCTGTCGGCCCGAATCTCCTGATCGCGTTGCTCATGGACGGCCCGCAACTCAGCGGCCGGTGGCCCGCTCGATACGCATCCGTTTTGGCGGACGACCCGGGCACTTCAGTGTTGACCCTGACGAGCCTGGGGATGGCGGAACGCTCTCGACCCATCATTGGGTGCGGACAGCGCGCCGCGCCGAGCCGGGTTATCGCTCTATGGCGCGATGCGGTTCAGGGCGAGATTCAGATCGCCCTGGACCCAGGACATGATGCCTGCGTACTGAGCCTGGAGTGTCACATGAAGACTGAGTACTGTGCAGACGGTCGCAGCGACAACGGACAGAGTCGCTACCCGATTTTTGCGGGATATCGGTCATTTCAGAGTGAGTCCTTGTCGAGGGTTGGAGAGGCCCGCTCGAGGATGTATCTCGAATCCAAGAGGCTTTCACCATGACAGACGATTTCGAAAAACTTCTCGAGAACAACATCCTGGAATTCGCCGAGGAGTTAGCTGCTGCGCGCGCCAAGGTCGCAGGCGTAAGCCTGGGCGACGACTGGGGAATCCGTAACCCGGAGTCTGACCCAAAAAGAGGCTTTTCCCCAGAACTGATCCGCCAACTCGCAGGACGCAGTGAGAGATCTCACCCGCAGGAGCGGCGTTGCATGCGATACGCCGTGGTAATCGAAAGCACCGGGAACCGTTTCTGGGCCTATGTCCCCGATCTTCCAGGATGTGTGGCGACCGGCGCGACTGTGGCTGAGGTCGAGACGGCTATCGGTGAGGCAATCTCATTACACCTGGAGGGGCTGCGCGAAGAGGGGATGTCGGTTCCCCAGCCCTCCAGCCAGGTCGAATACGTCGAAGTGGCCGCAGTTCCCAAGGTCGGAATGGCTTAAGTCCGGCTCAACAGAAACCGGGCACCCGCCACATTAATCCCTCTTCTGCTGCGCCCGCCAGGAACTGTTGCATCGCAGTCAGGACCAGGCGTATGTCGCGAACGGCGGGCAGAATCCGATAGTAAAATAGCGTGTGCGACTGTGGAGGCCGGCGGCGCGCGATTGCAAGACACGGCCGGGTGCGACGCATGCGTCGCACGGGCAGTCCCGCGAGGGTGCGAGGCATGCCTCGCACGGGGGAGGCCGTGAGGCCGGACCCTGGGCAGACCGTGAGCGTGCTGGGCACGCGCAGCGGGATGTGCCCCGGATCGACGGTGAGCAGGCAGCGCCTGCGCAAAAGGGTGCGACGCATGCGTCGCACGGGCAGCCCCGCGAAGGGGTGCCCCGGATCGACGGTGAGCAGGCAGCGCCTGCGCAAAAGGGTGCGACGCATGCGTCGCACGGGCAGCCCCGCGTAGGGGTGCCCCGGGTCGACGGTGAGCAGGCAGCGCCTGCGCAAAAGGAGAAATCGATGAGTTTCGATGCCGACATGCGTAAGGTCACGGAGCGATACAAGACGTGGGCCAACACGGCGATCATCACCAACGATGACTTCGGCGCGGTGGACAGTCTCATCCAGCGGCACTACGACGATCGTGGCCGGCTCTTCGACGAATTGCAGAACGCGCTCAAACGCGACCATGACATCCAGAGTCCCTGGGATAACCTTTGCGACAAAGGCGTCGAGCTCACCGATCGGCTGAACAACGAGATCGCGCGCAAGATCCCCGACGGCTTCAAGGGCCTCGGCATGACGGACTTTTACGAAGGGGAAAAGAAGGCCTGGCAGAATTGCAAGAGCGGTCGCATCGGCCTCATCGCTGAGACGTTCTCTGATATCGGCCAGAACAACGTCGAGATCTACAAGCAGCTCGAGGAAGACTTCAAGAAGGCCCGCGAGGACTCACAGGTTATCGATGAGGTGTGTCGCGCCACGTTCAGCGAATTCCGTGACCAGGCGCGCGGTGTAGTCGGTGAGGTCGGGGGCATCCTGGTCGCGCTTCCAGCGGCGGCATTGCCGATGATCGGCAAGAACCTTGCCCCCAAGGTGAAGCAGTTCGTGCAGTCGCTCATCAAGGGCTCGAGCACCGTTCGCGAGCTCACGAAGAAGAAGCGCGCGGCACGTGAAATCATTTCGCGAAATGCCGAGCTCCTGGTCAAGGCCAAGGACCAGATCGGTGACAGCGCCATCAGGGACATCCTGAAGCGTGCCGAAGACATCGCAGGCTCGTGGAAGGACGCCGCATCCAGCGATTACAAGCAGGACTGGGAATATGTCGGCAAGGCCTGCATCGAGATCCTGCACGACAAGGCCGCGCCGGTGACCGAGAAGGCGAAGATGCTGTTCGACAACATGCAGCCGATGTACATCGAGGCGCTCAGGACTTCGCTCATCACGTTGTATACGGATCCTTCGACACTCGAGAATTTCAAGGGCCAACTCAACGACGACATGCAGAAGATGCTCGAGGATCTCGCGAAGGAAAACCTTGTCATCGCCACGCTCCGCGACAGTGAGCCGAAGCGCTCGGCGGACGAGCAGATGAAGCAGATTGTGCAGGAGATCAACGAAGCGCTCGCGGACCTCAAAACCGCGATCCGCGAAATCGACGAGCAGATGAAAGTCTGATCCGCGGAGCGAGCATCATGACTCACAATGTCGACTGGTTCGTCGCCGCCACCGGGGTGCGCGGCGATGGATCGCGCGAGCGTCCTTTTCACGATCCCTGGGTCGCGTTCCGACGTGCGGAGCCGGGTGATACGATCCACGTCGCCGCCGGCCGCTACTTCGGCCGATTCGATCGCTCTTCATGGATCATTGACTGTCCGCGGCTCACGGTGTTAGGTGGCTATTCGCCCGACTTCAAGACGCGCACGCCGTGGCAGACGCCGTCGATTTTCGCGTGCTACGCCGGCTACGAATATGCGCGCGAAAACAATCTGATTGCCGGACGCGACGATCACTCGGACCTGGTGCTGGACGGTCTGTGTTTTGACGCGGCCGATCGCAATCAATACAACGAGGGCGCACAAGGAGGACTTGGGGGCGCACCGACCATGGACGGCGTGATCGCCTCGTTCACGTCGCCGGGGATCGTCATCCGCAATTGTGTTTTCGCGAACAGCGCGAACGGAGGCGTCGAGCTTTCCGGTTCGGGCTCGCTCTTCGAGAATAACCTGCTCATCAACATGGTCGGCACTTCGATGCTCTCGCTGCGGAGCTCATCGAGTCTCATCGAGAAACCGATCGGGGTGACCGGCAACGCGTTCTGGCTCATCCACGATCTCAACGATCCTGCGGGGCAGGGTGGTGATCGATCGCAGGGTGTCCGCGTGCAGGCGCCCGCTGTCATCGAGAATAACGTGTTTCTGGTTTGCGGCAATTCGGCCATCGGCGTGCTGCTGGATGTCGATCGCACCGCTATCGAGCGCAATGTGTTCTTCGCGACTCCGCACAACCTGATAGCGGTGCTGACTACCGGCTTCAAGGGCGAGATCCGGGAGAAGAATCTCGAGGAGCTGGAGGACATCGGTTTCAAGGCATGCGCCGGCAACGTGGTGCAGGCCCCCCAGATCCAAGGCATGCCCGCGGCGTGGCTTGATGCCGTGACGCGTGACCTGTGGGCACGATATGCGACGCCGCCTCGCGATGCATCGAATACGTTGCGGGTCGCTGCGGGTCTGCCGCCTCTGACCCCAGCAGACATCCAGGCCCAGGACAAGAAGGGCTCGACCGCGCCGCGCTTTGCCGTGGAAGACGCGTCCAGGATCAGCATTGGCGTCAAACAAGGATTCCACGCCACCGAGCTACCGGTGTCGCTGACTCCCCGGGTGCCTGCGCCGGTGCCGGCGTATCGCCGCATCGAATTTCCCGCGGTGGTGACCGCGGACCCGACGTTGCAAGGCGTGCGCGTCGAGCTACGCGTGGGCTTCGGCAACGAACAGAATGCACCGCTGCTTGCGGATGCACCGCCGGAAACCCATATGGGAATCCGCGTTTATAACCCTGGCACGGACGACAACTCGTTCTTCGTGCTGATTCCGCGCAATTCATTCGCGTCACGCCAATATCGCGAGGCGCGCAACTATCAGCGTGGCATGGAAGTGGAGAAGACCTACTGGCTGCGCGGCGTGTATCGCGGCGATCTCACCGTGTCCCGACAAAAGGCGACACTTATCGTCGAAGACATCGCGGTCGCGCCGATTTTCGCTCCGCCGCTGCCCACACGCCCCGTAGGCAGAGACTGGTTCGTGCGCGCGGGCTCAACGGGCGGCGATGGCAGTCGCGAAAAGCCGTTTCGCGATCCGTTTCAGGCGCTCGAGAAATGCGAGGGCGGCGACGCCATCCACGTCGCCGGGGGTGAATACTTCGGCAAACTGCGCTCCGGCAAGTGGGTGCTCACGATGCGCAACCTCGCATTGTTAGGTGGGTACGACGCCGACTTCACCGCGCGCGATCCGTGGACGAATCCCACGCGCTTCTCGCTGGATGCGGATGAAAAAGCCAAGGGTCGTCCCGACGGCGTCATTCTTTCTTCGGAAGAGAACAGCGATGGACTGATTCTCGATGGCTTCATTTTTGATGGAGCCACGTGGAACTCGTACAAGGATGGCTCGCTCGATCTCGACCGCTCACCCATCGCGCCTCTGCTGCGTCTGCGCGGCGCCGATGCTCCTGTGACCGTGCGCAATTGCGTGTTCGTGAATGGTTCCGATGGCGCGGTCGATCTCAACTGTCCGCTCGCGGTATTCGAGAACAACGTGATCGTGAACACGAGCGGCGATGCGCTCGTGGTGAGCGCTAACGGCGCGGGTCCCGCTCTCGTGCGCAACAACACCATTCTGTTTGCCTGCGATCCGACGGCGCGCGCGGGTTCAGGCAAATCCAGCTCGCGCGGTACCCTGATTCAGCTCAAGGGGCGCGGCAACGTCACGCTGGAGTCCAATATCATCGGCCTGGCAGACAACTACGGGATTCGGGCGGCGCTTCCACAGGACAACGTCACGTTGAGCAACAACGTCTTCGGAGCGAATCTCTTCAACCACCTGTGCGATTGCCAGTATTTGTACGCGGATGATTCGAACTGGTCACGGCGCGTCGAGGGTGATTCCTCGTATGTGCTCGAAGGCAACCGGTTAGGCGTGGACGGGTGGCCGGTGGATCCGGCATTCGCGGATATGGCACTTACGCGGCTCTTCGGGCTTGCATCGCGCATCTCCACAGAGGAGTGGAAGGCCATCGCGTCCAAACTCGGCGCGATCGCGCGGCCGGTCGAAGCTTCCGTCGCGGCTCCGTCAGCGGCCCCACCATCGCCGCCCAAAGCGAGCGGCGGCTCCCCGCTCGATGCGCTGATGGCGCGACTCAGTAGCACGGCCGACAAGCTCAAGGAGATCGACAAGGCGACCGCGCCGGCGCCCGCCGCGCCCAAGTACTGCCCTAACTACGATTACGTCAAAGCGCTCGGGTTTGTGAGGGAGGGCGACGAGGCGGGTCCCGGAGCACATCGGCGCAAGCTCACGGTGTCATTCGGGACGGCTGAAACCAAGGCGCAGATCACGTACACGCCTGTGAAAGGGGGTGAGCTCGACTCGCTACGGGATTCGCTGAACCTGAAAGCCGTTGAGCTGGACCTGACGGAGTTGCGCGATTCATCCACCAATCCTTCGGTGTTCGCGCCGGGCACCAGCAAGACTGACTATAGCGCCTTCAGTGTGGCGGTCGTGGATGCACAGACACGCACGCGAGTCGCTATCGTGATTCGCGACGACACGGACGTGAGCCGTCGCATTGGCAGGGTGCGCTCGACGGACAGGCTTCGCGTGCGCGGCACGGCGCATCATACGAGCGGGGCCAGCGGTCTCTCCATTGTTGTTGACTCTTTCGAGGTGTTGGGAGCTTAGCTGTTGGAATCCGGCCCGAGAAGCGGTCGGTTAGCGTTTGCCGACTGGCCATATGGAAGGCCCAGGCGATCGTTCGCGACAGGCATACTTGGGTCAGCGGGTTGGCCGGTTTCACGCCGACCGCGGTCGGGGGCGGTGGCTGAAGGCTCCTGCTCAGCGATCCTCCGACGCGGCTATGTGTTGTTCGGAAGACCGCAACTCGGCGCGGGAGACCCAGCGGAGTGACGGGGCGATACCCCCCGTCACTCATTGAGGGCTGCTACGGGTTGCTAGCCGTCCCGGGCGCACCAGCCGCCGGTACACCCTGCAGGCTCAGGAAGTTGCGGACATCCAGTGTACCGTTGCCGAGCACTTCGCTGTATTCCTGACCGGGGCTCACAGTGAACCCGTTGTTGTTGCCAGATACGTGACGATGGAAGTACTGGAAAGGCTGCGGCGCGTTCGCGCCCCCCAACAGCGACTGGAAGGCCGACAGGGCGTAGATCATCGGATTGACGTTGCCCAGGCGACCGCCGCTCCTCTCCACAGAGATGGCCAACACGCCCGCCATCTCTGGCGAAGATGAGCTCGTGCCGATGACCAGCGAGGGACTTCCGCCGATCCAGATGATCACTGCGCTGCGCGGCAGATCGACGCAATTCTGCTTG
>Ga0105240_10007427_pt1 | contig 15922 bp, 16 predicted proteins | sample KBSC54metaG_FD_80426 | JGI IMG/M metagenome (GOLD analysis project Ga0105240, IMG submission 80426) | Corn rhizosphere microbial communities from Kellogg Biological Station, Michigan, USA - KBS C5-4 metaG | ecosystem: Host-associated > Plants > Roots > Rhizosphere > Soil | place: Michigan, USA... | reverse complement strand
TGGACGATCGTTTCAGTGCTCGGTGTTACCTGGCAGGAATTCGGCCGTGCTCTGGACGAAGATCCTGTATTACGTCGTCGCCCCGCTGGTCGAAGTCAACGGCGCGAGCCTTAAGCGCGCGACGTGACTTAGCCCTTGGCGTCACCTCGACGCAAGGGTTATCTCCTTACCGCAGCCGCGTGCCGAGCCAGGTGCGTACATAGCATCCCGAGCTAGGCACAATCTCAACGTACTATGTAAATACACCGTGGGCAAGTCATCGTCATTCAAATAGTTTGGTGGCGTGAACAGGAACCCTAAAGGCCGTCGCGCTCTCGGCGCGGCTATCAGAGCTCTGCGCCACGATGATCGTCGCGAGCCATCGCAAGAGCGAATGGCAGCGATCGCGGACATTGACCGGAGTTACTACTCAAGCATCGAGCAAGGGCGCGCGAACCCTACATTCGAGATGCTGTGGACCCTTGTATCCGCGTTTGAAATCACATGGGAGGCGTTCGGCCGGGAGCTGGATCGCTATCCAATTATGCGGCAGCGACCGCTGACCCGGAGCGAAGTACCTGCGCGTCGGACGCGAAACTCGCGATCGGAGTCCTGAGGCATGTGCGCCTCAGCTATTAGCAAAGAGCAATAAGCCGCAGTTTTCAGGTTAGGCTACTCACTTGTCCCCAGTAGCGCCTCTGGCTATGGCGGCCAGCCGCATGGCACTTAACCACGCAAATTCCAACGATCGAGACGGTACGAGTTCGTTGATTACGATTGACTTTCTCCTGTCATACCTCATAGGGCGCTCCGCAATCACACGTCGTGATCCCGAACGTCGATTGAATGCAATCGAAAATCTCATGTCGCTTCAGGCCCAGCGATGGCGTCCGTTAGCGCCTATCGCACCTGAAAGAGATATCCTCATGGCGGAAGTCACTCGTGATTCACTTGTCGAATGGGTTTTGGCGGGAGCGAGAGTTCAAGACGCAGTTGGCCGCCGTTTTGACGCCTACATGTCCACGACGGTGATTTGCGGAACGGTGAGACCAGGTTGGATTCGCCTCCTCGTGGCGAAATTGGGAAACGACCAGCTAGTGAAGCGACGAGGGCTGACATAAGGTCGAGGCGCTCACGTGCACGAAGACCGGAGCACTATTTCGCGCGAGATGAATTATACGCGCGGCGGCGTACCACTACGAGACAAAGTACTACCGCCCAAGAAAACCACGGGTTCTTGTGGACATCAGTGGATGTCAACACCGGGATGAAATTGGCTCTTCCGCGATTTTGGTGCTACGGCGCAGCTCTCCTCTCTTGAAGCTTCGCGACTCAGGCGGCGAGCACTCGTCGGCGGAGGAGTTCGAATCCAGCCCTGCCGTACATCGTCCGCTTCACGAGTGTGAGCCGGTTGACCTGTCCTTCCGTCTGGCCGTTGCTCCAGTCGAAGCAGATGGCGGCCAGCACCGCATCACGGTCATGCTCGAATCCCACGGCCAGCGGTCGGAGCTCGCTTGCCGTGGCCGATGCCAGCCAGGGCGCGAGCGTGTTCACGTCCTTCTTCCGCAGCATTTGCTGGAACTCGGCCGCGAGAGCATGTACCACATGGAGCTCGGGACATGCCTCGCACACCGCGCTCACGGAATACTTCTCCGGCTCAGTGAGATCGTCGGCTGCCTTCGTGAAGAGCCACGCTGAACGGCGTGGTGAAGGGTGCGCCATGCGCAGCAGGGTAGCGTCCCTCCTGCTCGGCGCTCGGCCGCGCACCTGGTGCGAGATCCACTCGCGGAGGGGAGAGACCGAGCCTCGGCGGCCGTACGCCGATCGCGCTCCTTGCCGGCGGCGATCTGGATGTGGTCATTCAACTTGTCGGCACCCTGGCGGCCGGAGCGTTTCGCTGACCAATCACCTGCTCCCGGCGGGGCTGCGGTTCGAGGGCCTGGTCTGGCGCTACATCCCGGCGTGAGGGCATCCCCTCCACGTCGGCTTTTTGTTGCATGCGGCCGGGTGCTGGAACCGGTACGACGAATACGGCTGTCTCTATACCGCGCTCACGCGCGAGGGCGCGATTGCTGAGTACCGGAAGGTGGTGGGCAAGTACGTGGAGCTCGCAGCGTCAGAGGACGACAAACGAGATGTGGTTTCGATCCGTGTACACGTGGAGCTGGTCCTGGACCTCACCGATTCACGCGTGCGCGACGAGTATCGGGCATCTCTCATCACGTTGACCGGTGACCATGAGGCGGACCTCGAGACCTGCCGTTCGATCGCCGATCTTGCGCGAGCGCGCCCGTACCGGGCCATCCTCTCTCCCTCGGCGGCGCTGGAGGGCGCGGTGAATCTCAACATCTACCTCGAGGGCCGCGCCGCAGAACTCCGACTCTGGGAAGGGCCCGATCGGGAGCCATTGAACTACTGATCGCGCTTGCGAGCGAGTAGCTCCGTCGATACGACGGCCACGGATTGGGAATCACACGGCTGGTGCAGTGCGTATTCCCTCACTGTCTCGTCCCTGGGTCCCCCAACCGGAGCGGATTCCGCCCGCGCCGGGCAGGATCAGAAGCCGTTCAACGGGCGTCGACCCACGTATCGACGGCGGCGCTGGTTAGTAGCCGCTGTTGGCACGGTGCTTCTCACCCCGTCAACCGTACGCTATCTTGTGACATTCCGCACCACATCCTCCTCGCTCCCTTCCCGCGCACAATGACGCCTCCAAAGATCGCTGGCGCCGCGACGACGAGCGCGTACAGTGCCGTGCCCGCCACGCAGGATGCAGCATCTAGCTATGTCATGCGTATCTCCCGCATGACGGTCGACAAGCTCGGTGTTCGCCTCTATGACACCGTCAGTGCCGTCGTGGCCGAGCTCATCGCCAATGCGTACGACGCCGATGCCACTAGAGTCACCGTGTGCCTACCCCTGGCCACGCAACTCGCGAAGAAGGTCGTGACGACGGTCGAGCAGGGAAAGAAAACAGAATGGATCGACATCGGCTACTTCATCGAAGTGATCGACACTGGTCATGGCATGACGCCAGATGAGGCCCAGCAGCACTTCCTCGAGGTGGGGCGCGAGCGGCGGCACCACGCAGCGCAGGGTGCTGTGTCACGCAAGTACAAGCGGCCAGTGATGGGCCGCAAGGGGATCGGCAAGCTGGCGCCGTTTGGCATCTGTCGGCGCATTGAAGTCATCTCGGCGGGCGGGGAGAAGACCGAGAAGGGATATCTCGTTTCACATTTCGTGATGGACTACGCTCGGATCGTTAGTGACTCGGATAAGCCCGTGCCGCTCGATACGGGATCTCGTGATGGCTCGTATTCGCCGGAGCCGGGCACGACGATCCGGTTGAGCTCCTTTTTGGGCAAAAAGGTGCCGGACCGCGACGTCTTCTTGCGTCAACTGGCGCGGCGGTTCGCCCCGTCGCCGGGGTTCGAGATCGTAGTACAGGATACGCGCGCGAAAGGGGCACAGCCGTCAGCTGTGGGTCCGCTCGATGTTCCGGTGCAGGAGCAGACCCAGATTGACCTCACGCAACGACCTGTCACGACCGAAGATGGTGAAGTCCTCCCAGTGACGGGTTGGCTCGCGCTGGCGAAGGATGCATACAAGGATGAGGAGACGACTGGAGTCCGAATCTACGCACGCGGGAAGATCGTGGGATGGACCCGCGACTTCGAGCAGCCGGCTGGGTATACGGGTGAGTTCACGATGCGCTCATACCTCGTCGGTGAGGTCACGGCCGAGTGGCTGGACAAGGATGACGGTGATGACCTCGTCCGGACCGATCGGCAGGGAATCATTTGGGACTCCGAATACGGTAACGCGCTGCGCAGCTGGGGTACAGGACTCATCAAGGAGATCGGCGCTGCCTCCCGGGCTCCCCGTCGCAAGCGCGTCAGTGAAATCTTCCTCGAGACCTCCCGAATCGAACAGCGCGCGAAAGAGCAGTTCAGCGACACAGAGATCGTCAGCACCGCTCTCGATTTGGCCAAGAAGATCGGTGGCTTTGCCGCTGAGGATGAGCTCACCGACCCCGCGTACGTGGACGAGCTATCGAGCGTCATCCTCACAATCGCACCGCACAGCGCGCTGATGGCGGCGTTCCGGGTATTTGAGTCCGATGTGACACGGGGCTCCGTCACGGTCGGGAGCCTCAGAAACCTCTTCGGGAAAACGCGGGTCGCTGAGATGGCGTCCTACGGGCAGATCGCCTACGAGCGCGTTCGGGTCATTCGGAAGCTCGAAAAGATCGTCGTGGCCGACACGGATGAAGCCCAATTCCAGGGGCTGATCGCCGAAGCCCCGTGGCTCATCGAGCCGACGTGGTCGATCATCAGTGAGAACGAATCGCTCCGCAATTTCAAGCATCACTTCGAGCAGTGGTACACGAAGGAGCGAGGGCTTGACGTCGTGCTCGCGATTGGGCACGAGACAAAGAGGCCGGATTTCACGCTCATCGAGATTGGCCAGATGCTCCATATCGTGGAGATCAAGGCCAGTGGCCACACGTTCGACGATACGGACTGCGAGCGCCTCGTCAACTACATCGATGCCTTCGATGACTTCTTTCGAGATTTCGACAGTGTCCGCCAGGAGTTTCCGCACGGGTACCGAATTCAGCTCGTGGCTGACAGTATGCACCTAACGAAGCCGAACAACAAGCAGGCGTTCGCGGCAGCACTGGAGCGTATGAAGGTCGTGCGGAGCTCGTGGTTCGACTTCCTGAACCGCGCCAAGAAGTCGCACGAGGAATTCCTGCGGGTGGCCAACGTCCGGGATCCCGGCGTTGCCAGGGCGGCAGCAGATGATTCGACCGACGAATAGTGCGCGCCATCAGCCTCTTCACCAATTGCGGTGCAGGCGATGTCGGATTCCGTCGTGCTGGCTTCCGCTTTGACGTGCTGGCGGAGCTGGACACGCGCCGCCTAGCGGTTGCTCAGCTCAATCACCCGGAGGCGTCTACTGTGCCGGGCGATCTGCGGATGACGTGGGGATTGGTACGTGATCGCTATCGTGAGCGCGCAGGCGACACTCCGCCTGATCTTCTCGCGGCCTGCCCTCCGTGCCAAGGTGTGAGCAGTGCGCGGGGTGGACGTGGTAAAGGATCGGATCCCGATGCTGGCTCGCGCGATGGACGAAACCTTCTCGTTGTTCCCATCGCGAACGTGGCGATGGCGCTGCGACCGCGCATCATCGTTGTGGAGAACGTGACCGCCTTCCTCACGCGCCAGGTTCGGCACCCGGATACGAGCGAGCCGATCTCTGCGGCACAGCTCCTCATCGCATCTCTCGAGCCGAACTACGAAGCGTTTCCGGTGGCGGTAGACTTGGCCGACTTCGGCGTCCCACAATACCGCCGACGTTGCTTCATCACGTTCATCAGGCGCGATGAACCAGCACTCGAACGCATGCTGCCGCTCGGGCTGACGCCCTATCCGCGCCCAACGCATGGTGTCGATGGCACGCCGCACGTTTCGTTGCAGGCTGTGCTCCGGAAGATGCAGTTGCCGCCACTCGATGCGAAGTCCGCTCGTTCTGCCAATGACCCAAGCAGACCGCTTCATCAGATTCCCCTGTGGAATGAGCGCCGGTACGCGATGGTCGCGGCGATCCGGGCGCACAGCGGCCGAAGCGCATGGCAGAACGGCGCGTGTCCGGCGTGTCATGCAGTCGTTGCCAGCGAGGATGCTGCACGTTGCCCAGCCTGCAGTCAGCTCCTGTTGCGACCGATCGTGCAAGAAAGAGATGGTACCTGGCGTCTGATCCGAGGCTTCCATTCGTCGAGTTATCGTCGCATGGCGTCGAATCGTCCAGCATCGACCGTTACGACTGCGAGCGGGCATCTCGGCAGTGATAGAACCATCCATCCGTGGGAAAATCGGGTACTCAGCCCACTCGAGTGTGCTGAGCTACAAACCATCCCATCGACGTTCATCTGGGGCGAGGCTCTCGATAAGTTCGGCTCGACTTTCATACGCCAAATGATCGGAGAGGCCGTGCCACCGCATTTCACGGAGCAGCATGGTCAGATTCTGGCAAATGTCCTCGACGCCGAGATCGATCAGACCTTCCTGCCAGCCGCGGATGCCCGGTGTGTCAGGGCTCGGGCGCGTCTCGCTGCACAAAGCGGTGTCAAGGAAGCGCAGCGGAGTTAATCGCGGGTACGTACCGCCGCCTCGCCAGACGAGTGCCCGCATGCGTTCGGTGCGCCAGCGTGATACCCCGGCGGAACGCATGCTGCGGAGAGCGCTCTGGTCGCGCGGCGTTCGCTATCGACTGCAGCGCCGCATCGCGGGGACCCGACCAGACATCGTCATTGGTCGTGGGCGTGTTGCCGTGTTCGTCGACGGATGTTTTTGGCATGGGTGCCCCAGGCATTACACGGCACCCCGGAACAATGCCGATTTCTGGCGGCGTAAGGTGGAGGGCAACCGTGCACGTGATCGGCGCAACGATGAGACGCTGCGGTTGTCTGGGTGGCTGCCCATCCGAATATGGGAGTGTGAACTGCGGGCGGATCTCGCCGCAGTAATCACGCGCATCGAAGCAGCCCTTGGGTAGCATTTGCTCGGCTCAGCCAAGCGTCGTGCCGAGTGATCCCTGTTCACATTACATCGAATGCAGAGCACTGGGCATCGGCGAGAAAGGGGCCTTGGGAAGTACTCTCCGGATGCGCCGATGCTGACTCGAGTGGTACTCTACTCTTCTTGAGCGGCTGCCCATGCGCGTGCGTCTATCGGCGAATTGTGCGCGGCATGGGGAAGGAAGGATCGTAGCGGTATGCGGTTCTGCCGCTGAATCCATCAGCTGCCTTCTTAGCTAGAACCTATCCCATAAACGGAGTGTAGCACTTCGGGTCGTTGTGGTTGCAGTCGCTGGCGTTGGACCCGAAGTAGGCAGCACCCCGATGGATTTAACTGATCAGCAGTGGGCAGTGCTTCACCCGCTGATTCCAGAGCCTCCTCGCCGGGCAGACGGCCGTGGCCGCCCCTGGACGGACAACCGCAAGCTGCTCGATGGCATGCTCTGGATCCTGCGCACCGGCGCGCAGTGGGAAGACTTGCCCAGGCGCTACGGCACGAAGTCGACCTGTCACCGGCGCTTCCAGGGCTGGGTGAAGCAGGGCGTGTTCGACGCGATCCTCGCGGCCCTGGCCGACGACCTCGAGGAGCGCGGGGGACTCGATCTCAGCGAATGCTTCGTCGATACAACCTTCGCCTCGGCGAACAAGGGGGGCCCGTGATCGGGCCGACCCGGCGTGGCAAAGGGAGCAAGATCATGGCAGTGGCAGACCGCGCTGGTCTTCCCCTCGCCGTTGACGTTCACGCTGCTTCGCCAGCGGAGGTCACGCGTGTTGAGGCGGTACTCTCCCGCCGCGTCGTCGATGCTCTTCCCGCGCGGCTAATCGGGGATAAGGCGTACGATAGTGATCCGCTCGACGAGCGGCTGCGGGAGGTGGGCATCGAGATGATCGCACCGAACCGCGTGACGCGGCGCCGGAGGACGCAGGAAGGTCGCCCGTTGCGGCGCTACCGCCGCCGCTGGAAGGTGGAACGGTTGATGGCCTGGCTGCACAACTTCCGTCGGATCGTCAGTCGTTGGGAAGTGAAGGTCGAGAACTACCTGGGCTTCGTGCAGCTCGGCTGCATCCGCATCCTGCTGCGTCAATCACTGTTTATGGGATAGGTTCTAGGCGCCGCTCCGTTGCGTCAGGTACCGCCGCACCCGAATCGCCCATCAGCGCTCAGCCTCGACCATGAGTGACCGGAAATCCCTGCGGTATACTCGTTAGAGAACGACTATTCAAGCCGCAACTAATGCTGCGTTCCACCATTCGCGCAGGGCCTCTCCAGCAGGCGGAAGGAAACGTGCACGTCGCCGAATATCAGTGACGATCCCGCAAAGCTCCGTCGGCATCGCACCGGCGCGACTCGCCCAAGTATGCACGATCGCGCACGTGCCGATGGTGCGAATCGGCGGACTCAATCGCTGAAACACGCCTATTGCGCGGCGATCGTCAGTGCCAACGACAAGAGCGCGGTGGAATGCCAGTGCACCGGCCATTGCCTCACCATCATCCATTAGCGTTGCCAGTCGGACGAAATCATCAAGCTCGGACTCTGTTTCTGGGCGGATCACTCTGAGATAGCCACGCGCGATGGTTGGCGCGAGATCAACTACTTCGTACTCAGAATTGGGCTCACCGCGCCGACCGGTACCGACCCAAAGTGCTTCGGTGGTTGCGGCGTGCTCACTGACGTATGCAGGACCGTCGAGCGCGTGTAGAATCTCATCCATTCGCCGACTCGCAAACAGATTCAATACCTGACATGCGTCGAGTATGACGCCGTTCTGCATCGCGGCGTTCGATCGTGAAGTCACGAGAGCGCCTCGCCTATTCCGCGATCGATATCTTGCTCGCCGATGGTGGGCAGACTATCACCCGAGGCAGCGCCGAGCATGTCTTGCAGTACGCGACGGCCTTCCAACAGGTCCACACGCAAGAACTTCGCGAATTGCGCTTCAGTTATCTTGCTCTCTCGATATCCTTGCACGGCCAGAAGCAAATAGCGCGTGGGCAGGATATCGGAAGGGCTGGTCTGCTCGACAAGCCGCAGAATCGCACGACCTTCCTGTGGACGAAACCCGGCTTCTCTCGCCCGCTCGAGCAGGCCGCGGCGCACGAGACGTAACTCCTCCAATCGGAGGACCAAGCCTTCGACGGAGACACCGAAGTAGTGTGCGAGCGAAAGCAGATCTGCAAACGTAAACTTGCCGCCGCCGCGCGCCTTAAGCTCGTTGAAACGCCGGCTGATTCCAGTTGCAGGCATCAGGAACGCCGGCGCGAACGCGACGGCGAAACGCTCATGCTGAGGCAACCGCTGATAACGCGCGCCAAAGTCAATCGTAGCTTGCGCCCGGCTCGTTAGAAAATGCGCATACTCGTGCGCCAAGGACATGCGCCGACGAGCTTCCGGATGCTTCTGATTCACCGCGATGCAGCCGCCTAAATGCGGCTCAAACGCAAACATCGCCGCGATTTGGGTCTGCATTGGCAGGTAGAAGATCCGAACACCAACATCCTGTTCGAGCGTGTCCCTTAGGCTCGCAATCGGACCATCGCCTAACCCCAGCCGCGCTCGCTCCGCATGCGCGATATCCTCCGCGGCCTTTTCTGGACTGATCGCCCCAAACGACCGCTCGGCCGGGTACGCGTGCGGCGTCTCCGCGCCGCAAATCCGTTCCAGTTCGACGTAATCCTCCGCGAGATTCTGAAGCTCCCACGCATACGGTTCTACTAGCCGGTCATATCTCGTTGCTGCAGCGCTCGCCCGTAGCTGCACAGCAAGTGAAACCGGCGGCATCCCAGCGCGAACGAGTTCTCCGACGGCCTTTCCGTAGAGGCCAGCCAGTTGAACGAGTTCGCCGGGCCGTATTCCGCGCTGGCCCTTTTCGATCGCCGTAATGGTGGTACGAGCAACACCGAGGTGGGCGGCCGCATCATCTTGCGTCTTGCCGGCCGACTTTCGCGCAGCCTGAAGACGTGCGCCAAGCTCACTCGGAGGTGGCAGTTGAAGATCAGGGCCAGCCACTAGTTCCGCTCCCTAATTGACGCGGTCATCACATGAGCGCGGAATCGGTCCCATTCGGCGCAATAGCGAGCGAAGAGTGCCAGTAGTTCGCCACGACCGCAGCGATCCAGTACGTACGGCACGGTTTCCCCAAACACGGGAAATGCGCGTTCGATGGCATGTGGATCAGTGGATTCCGCAGCCAGCACCTCACTCAGCCGGCTCGCCTGAATCTCCATGGCTCGATACGCGAACCATCCATCCGCCCGGGGGCCGGTGCCCTGCGCTAGAGCCGCATGAGCGTATTGCACCGTGTCGTAGCTCTCCAAACCAGCCTCGAAGACGCTTTGGCGTCGCAGTATGCATGAGATACACGCACCGCAGTGGTCAACGTCTCGCTTTCGTTGAGGGAAGTGGTCGCAGGAAACCGTGAGCGAGACAAGGCGCTGCAACGCCGCTTCGTTAAGAGCCTGACAGAGCTCCGCCTTGGTGCGAAGGAGATGCGGAAGTCTTACTTCAAACTCACTGCCTAGAACAGCGGCGACGACTGATGAAGTCAGCGCGAGCGTAATCGGACTCGTCGCTCGCGTGCATTGACTACCGATTTGCGAGTCCAGGTAGGGAAGGTTGATCGCACCAATCCCATTTTCAAAGACGAGCAACGACGTTGCACCAGCGAGATGCGCCGCGATCGATCCGAGCGCTTGAAACGCAAAACCGCGCGTGCGTTGTGTACGTTCCTCACGATCGAAGTGGTGTTCGTCACCCTTGGCAAAGCCAAACGTGGCCGACGTCGGCCACAATCGGCCCCGGAATGCGATGTCGAGGAGGTCCAGCTGTCGACGCTGAGGTTTGCCCGTCCGAGTGCTCGTCCGCGCGGAGAAGATCGCGAAGCTCGTACAAGGATCATCAATCGCGAATCGCACAAGACCTGCGGCGGAATCAAGGCCACCGCTGAACAGCGCACCAACAACAGGCTGCTTCGGTTGCCGACTGAAGAGGGTGGGATGCTCAGACGGCCGAGCATAGCCGTGCTTGCGTACGAACCGGAAGCGCCATTCATCATCCGTCACGTACCGGAGCACGTCAGTCAGACGATCGTGGACGTGTGCGTCGGACCAAAAATCCACATCTCTCACGGGCAGCTCGATTTCGAGCACACGGTGCCAGGCGTCGCCGGAGGGCCTTCGGCACAAGCGGTCAGTCGCATAGACGGCAACGGCGACATCACCAAGATCTGCGAGCCGCGAGGAGAGCGAAGACCAAAACGCATCCGCGATCGGCAAGTCGTCGAGAACGGCACGCGCCCGTGCGCAGGGTTTGCCATCGCGCTCGATTTCGACAGTTCCGATGTCGTCGAAGACGCAAGCAAACCGGGGCTCAGAACTACCACTGCGAGCTTTCATTCGATCGACTCATTAAGCAGGACGGCCGTCGAGACAGTTCGCCGACGGTGTGGCGGGGCCCGATAGCCATCGCCGACTGGAGTCGTCGCAAGTTGCGCCGCGATCCGCGAAAAGTCGCGATGCGCGGCGTCACGACACTCTCTTACATACCCGCGAGCATCAGCCACATCGTGCGCGACACCGTCTTGGACGAGTGCCGGCGTGGCCTTCGATAGAAGACCGACGTTTGCGATTTCGTGAATGACCGCGACGCTAAGTTCCGAGCGGCATCCTTCTGGGGACTGCTGAGCGAAGAGGGATCGCGCCGCCGCTTGAGCGACAATATCGCGCAATGCGGGATTAGCAGAGCGAAGTGTGCGGAGTTCGGCGTAGGCTTGCTGCGCGCTAATACGGCCGGAATGGGCATCATCAACAAGCTCGGCGGCTGCGTCGAGGCAGTCTACTCCGTGCGACACACGCAGAATTCGCGTCACTGCTTTCGCCATTCTGGAAGCAACCACATTCGGCTGTGCGCGTTCTCCGAGGCCTTCATAGGCCGCTTTCCAGACGTACCGGATTCCTCTCTTGATCAGATCGCCATCGGGCATTGTCGACCTCCGTGCCAAGGAACATGCCCATTTTTCTGACATTGTCAATACTTAACGACTGACTTATTCACAAGATGTCAGCTCGCGCTCTTGGGGTGGGAGCGTCATATTCTTCGGTGTTTCTCCGGAGCCACAGGCGCTTTGTGGCCATTCCCGACCCGGATGCTCAGTCGCTTCAGCGGAAGGCTGACAGGCTGATTCGCGAGCTAATGCTAATGACGTACAACTGGTCGCGCCTCCCGTCTAGCTCCCGGAATCAAGGAGTGCATCGGGCCAGAATGCGAGTGACGGAACAGACACTGAGGACCACCATCGGTCAGCTGGCCACGCGAGCACGTTGCCGCGGTGGGTGCGGATCTCAGACGGACGTCACTGACGGAAATGAATCATCAAACTGCCGCGGGACCGCTTAACGCCCCTCTACAGTTCAGACTGCGCTCTTGATGTTGCCTTTGAGCAACCTAGGTTCCTGCTATGGCGAAGGGACGCAAACGAGCGGCTGAATACCGTCGCAAAACGACGACTGTCCGAGGCGAGCGGCGCGTCCGAGAAAGTCCGGTCGCGCCGACGGTTTTGGACCTGTTTGCCGGCGCAGGTGGCATTTCCGAAGGATTTCGGCAAGCAGGATACGAAGTAATCGGCGGATCTGAGATCGATCCAGACGCTGCGGCTACGTTTGCTCTGAATTTCGACTCTGCAGAGACGGTCTGCGGTGATCTTCGGCAGCCGGAAGTCCGTGCGTCGGTGCACGCCCTCGCAGAGCGCGCCGACGTGATCGTGGGCGGCCCGCCGTGTCAGGCGTTCTCGCAGGTCCGCAACCACACCCGAATGATCGACGACCCACGGAATTCTCTGTACCGTGAGTTCGTCGGCGCAGTCCGCTGCGGTCTTCCCCGCGCCTTCCTTATGGAAAACGTCACGGGGATGGACCAGATGGGTGTTCGCGAACAGATAGTCGCGGACCTGAGTCTCGACGGCGAATACAAAGTGCGCCCGCAGATCGTCGATGCCGCAGATTTCGGCGTACCGCAGACCCGCAAGCGCCTCTTCTTCATTGGCGTACGGCGCTCGCTTGGAATCGAACCGCCGTTACTACAGGCGTCGGGTGCAACTAGCTCAGTAACTCTGGTCCGTTTTGCGGGTCCGAGGCGCACGCGATATCAGGTAGTGGTCCAAGAAAACGTCCTTAGCCAACGCATCTTCGACGCTCTGGCCGATCCCGATGACTTACGTGCTGTCACCGCGGCCCAAGCAATTTCGGACCTCGAGGATCTTCCACCTGGCAACCGAGATGACGAACTACTCATCGCCGATCTCGGTCCCGCTCAAAGCGCATACCAGCGACTCATGCGCGGCGGAATCGGTGAATTGCTCTCCAATACCCAGGTTCCCCGAAGCAACGAAGACACGCGTCTGAGACTGAAAGGCTTGCCCGAAGGCGGCAACCACCGCGATCTCACAGAAGATCTGTTAGATCGATACATCACCGGTAAACGTTGGGGCCAAGACAATGGGAGCGGGAAATTGTCGCGCCGGCATTTCTACGCGTACCGTCGCCTTCATCCGGATATTTGGGCGTGGACACTTAATACCAAAGCCGATTCTGTCTACCACTACCGTGTGCCGCGGGCGCTTTCGGTTCGAGAGTTCGCTCGATTGCAGTCGTTCCCGGATCGCTTTGTATTCACAACGGACCACAGAGCGGGAATGATTCCAGGTCGCCACGATGGTGGACCGGCCCATTCCCGTTACCGGCAGGTCGGGAACGCCGTGCCACCAATTCTGGCACGGGCGGCGGCGGCAGCTTTGCTCCGTGCACTGCAATCGCCGGGACTCGTCGTACAAACCGCGTAATCTCGGCCGACAATTGGCGAAAAAGTCAAAGACTCAGAGCGCGACGGTAAAGTCTGCATTCGGCGCCCATAACCGGGCTCGCCTTGTAAACCTATACTTCAGCCAGAAGCCTGTACCCTCGCCCGCTGATGCGTGGCGCGTCGTGTATGAGCTTCTTCTCTGGCTCGACCGAACTACGGGTTTAGCTCACTGTTATGAGAGCGACAAAACCCAACCAGGTAAGCCCTGGTACCCGCGAGCTCTCGCGTTTCACGCGTGGCTCGCCAGCGCCTTTGGCGCGGCGCCCCAGAGTCTATCCGAAGTCTTGGATTGGCTCTTTCGGCAAGCAACCTCGGATCTCGCGAAACACCTACTCGCGCGCCAAGCGGCGCTTCTGGCGAGAGCGAAGAAGCAACGCGCTCCGTTCGAGGACAAGAACCTTCCGGTTCCGGGTGAAGATCCGGAACTGGTTGCGATCATCCAGGAAGTGCTCGGCGACCATTTTGCAACGCAGCCCAATGAACAGAAATGGCGTGAGCTCGTCCAGCGCGTTCGCCAACATGTGACGTTGGAGAACAAACGGAAGAACCTTGTCGGCGAGGGGTTCGAGGATGTAATCGCTTCCGTCATCGAGCGCACAACGACTGGATACGACGTGCGAGCGCGGAGGCTTCTGCAAACCGTCCCAGGGTTCGAGAACGAGAAGAAGGGTGAAAAACCAAACAAGGTCGATGTTGTCGTTCTGAGCCCGGTTAGCGGACGACGAATCTTGGTCACGGCGAAGTGGAGCATTCGGGCTGATCGCGAGAAGCAGTTTCCCGCTGAATTCTCAACTTACGTGACGGCCAAGTCAGACCTTAAGCCGTTCGAATATGTCCTTGTTACAAACGAATTCGACCCTGCGCGACTCGTCCGCGCATGTGAATCGATGGCGGGACACTCTCCGATGTTCACGCACGTTGTGCATATGAACACGAACGCACTCAGAGCTACTTACGGTGAATCACCGGAGGATTCGATGAAGAGTGCAATCGGATACATCGATTCCGGGCGGCTTGTGAACCTCGAATCGTGGCTCTCGGGTCTGGGAGCGGCCAAGTAGGTGAGTTAGAGCTGCGCCATTCGCCGCTTTCTCCGCCGCACAATCCTCGCGATTGCGGCTGCCGTGCCGTCAATGTCGCGACGAACGTCGGACTCCCAGTACCGAAGGACGAGCCAGCCTGAGCCTTCGAGGTCTTTGGTAACGGCGCGGTCCCGCTCGATACGACGTCCAAACTTGTCGAGCCAGTAACTTTGAGACTCCTCGGAGAGCCGCATTAGCCGTCGCTTCAACGCCCGGCCTTTGCCTTCGGCGAGTTCCCGCGCATGCCAGTAGTCACCATCGACAAAGACGACGACTCGAACACGAGGGAAGACGACATCCGGCTTTCCCGGCAGGTGTGCAGCGTACTTGCGGTATCGCAAACCCATTCCATGCAGCGCTCGGCTCAACAAAGTCTCCGTTCGATTCTCGCTCGAACGAATGGCGCTCATGTTACGGTAGACCTCGTCGCGCAATTTCGGCTTATACTCAGGCTTCTTCACGCATCCTCAAACTCGATTTCGGGCGGCTGATACTTCCGCGAGCTGCTGTTAAGGGGCGCCAGAGCCCTTCAATTTTCTAGGCCCGCGTCGGGCTCGCAAGATATCTCTGCACTAGCTTGACCGCACATTGCTGTGTACCCCAATTCGACGAGGCACTTTGGGAAGCGTAGTTTGACTTCTCAAAGGAGGGTCGTCGGATGGAAAAGCATCGGCGGGCAACGGATGGCCGTCGCCTCTTCACGGCAGAGTTCAAGCGGGAGCAGTTGGCGCGCGTGGAGCGGCAGGAACTGACCCTGGCCGAGCTGGAGCGGGATCTCTCGATCTCGCCCTCCGTGGTGCGCCGGTGGCATCGGCTGAGCGCGGCCGGGAGTACGGCGGCGGTGAGGGCGAACGACGAGGTGGTGCCGGCGAGTGAGCTGCGCCTCGCCCTGGCGCGCATCAACGAGCTGGAGCGCGCGCTCGGGAAGAAGACCATCGAGATCGAGATTTTCCAGGCCGCCCGGGACGAAGTAACAAAAAGACCGCGCTACTACGGAGTGTCCAAGCGATGACGAGCCGCCCCATGGCGCCGATCTGGCGGACGCTCGGGATCAGCCGCGCCTGCGCGTATCGCGAGAGCGTGGGCCGGCCCGCGCGGTACGTGCGTGCCGAGGATCGCATCGTGACGGCGCAGATCCGAACGGTGATTCGGACGCGGGCGTCGTACGGAGCCCGGCGGGTGCGGGCGCTCGCGAATCGCGAGTTGGAGACGGCGTACAACTTGAAGCGCATCCAGCGGGTGATGGCGCTCAATGGCTGGACGCCGCCACGGAGCACGCGGCGCCGGACCAAGCGGGCGCACACGGGCCGCGTGCAGCGGGATGTGTCGAACGAGCGCTGGTGCAGTGATGGGCTCGAGATCACATGCTGGAACGGCGAGCTGGTACAACTCGGCTTCGCCTTGGACTGTCATGATCGCGAG
>Ga0105240_10007426_pt1 | contig 15924 bp, 7 predicted proteins | sample KBSC54metaG_FD_80426 | JGI IMG/M metagenome (GOLD analysis project Ga0105240, IMG submission 80426) | Corn rhizosphere microbial communities from Kellogg Biological Station, Michigan, USA - KBS C5-4 metaG | ecosystem: Host-associated > Plants > Roots > Rhizosphere > Soil | place: Michigan, USA... | reverse complement strand
TTGCTGCCGGTTTACCCCCGGCTCGCACGAAGGTAATTGGCACGCGATCCCCAGCAAAGGGCGAGCAGACAATCCGACCGGACGCCAAGATGCTGTTTGTCGCCGGGGCCGGCTGGACGAAAAAGCAGCCCGATGGGCAGACCCACCCAATGGAAGCAGCCGATCTGATCGTGAGCTTTCTCCAGAGGACAGGAGCTTCGCTCGGCAGTTCGAAGTCTCTCGTCGATCAAGGCGGCGACGGCCAGCCAGTCCTTCCCTTCCTTACGCACATGAACCAGGTGGGACAAACGGGCTCTACTCCGCGACACCCCAGGGGTTTGGCGACTTGCTGCCATGGGGAGGAGCCGCATGTGGTCGGCTGGCGCTTCATCGGCGAACGCCGCGCAATCTCGCTCGACCCGAATTGCGGATGGGCTCGCGGAAAAGCTGACGTGGTTTATGTAGCTGACGCTTTCAAAGTCATGGCCAAGGTCAACGAAATCCTCGGGTTAAAGGGCTGACTACAAACTTCTGAGGTTCGCTGGATGAGAGTATCTCGGGAGGGGCCGCTTAATCGTCCTTATAGGCGTGTCCGCCGAAGACTCTGGATCCCGCCTAGTTGGCGATTTTTAGTATCCCGTCGGCTCAGACGGAGCACCGAGCCTTCTGCAGCTGCGTCCTTATCTGCAACGGCTTATCTGCCGTAGATTAGGCAAATCTGGGCAACCCCGTACTAAGAAGCCGCATCCATCTACACGCTGCAATCCAACATTCGTGCGCGTTTGGGGGTCCTATCCAGGGTCTGTTGCGCACAATGCACCATGGAGTGCAGGTCCCACCAGGAGCACAACGGAATGTCCACGACCATTGAGACGCCCGTCAGCGGGCAAGATGGGGATAACCGCTATCCAGTCACTTCCTTAGAGCCGTCAATGGCAGAATGCCTGACAACCATCCTTCAGAGCCTCCAAACAATGAAGAATGGTGATTTCAGCGTGCGCCTGCCCGTCGCGTGGACGGGACTGCCTGGCAAGATTGCCGATAACTTCAACGAGATCGTTACGGCCAACGAGCAGATGGCCTCGGAGTTGAAGCGTGTGGGTCAAGCCGTAGGTAAGGAAGGCAAGACTCGTGAGCGTATCCGTGTGGAACACCGGCGGGGCGCCTGGGACGACATGGAGACCTCCGTCAATACTCTCGTCGAGGATCTGCTTCGTCCAACGACCGAGGTAACCCGCGCCATCGCCGCTGTAGCACAAGGCAATCTGACCCAGACCGTTCGCCTCGACGTTGATGGCCGTCCCCTCGAGGGCGAGTTCCTGCGTTCAGCCAACATCGTGAACACGATGATTCAGCAGCTTGGCGTTTTCACGGCAGAAGTGACGCGCGTGGCCCGCGAGGTAGGAACGGACGGAAAGCTTGGCGGTCAGGCGGTTGTGCCCGGCGTCGCCGGTACCTGGAAGGATCTGACCGACTCGGTGAACTCGATGGCGTCGAACCTAACCGGCCAGGTTCGTAACATCGCTGAAGTGGCAACCGCAGTGGCAAGCGGTGACCTCTCCCGCAAAATCACCGTCGACGTTCGCGGAGAAATTCTCCAGCTTAAGGAAGCCATCAACACGATGGTCGACCAGCTACGGTCGTTCGCATCGGAAGTGACCCGTGTGGCCCGCGAGGTCGGCACCGACGGCAAGCTTGGCGGTCAGGCTGTCGTGCCGGGCGTGGCCGGAACCTGGAAAGATCTCACCGACTCAGTGAACGCGATGGCCGGAAACCTTACGGCTCAGGTCCGTAACATCGCTGAAGTCACCACTGCCGTGGCCCGCGGCGACCTCTCCCGCAAGATCACCGTCGACGTGAAGGGCGAAATTCTCGAACTCAAAGACACCATCAACACGATGGTCGACCAGCTCAACGCGTTCGCCGGCGAAGTGACACGCGTCGCTCGCGAAGTCGGTACAGAAGGAAAGCTCGGCGGCCAGGCAAACGTTCCTGGTGTCGCCGGAACCTGGAAGGATCTTACCGATAACGTAAACTTCATGGCCGGCAACCTCACCGGCCAGGTGAGAAACATCGCCGAAGTTGCCACCGCAATCGCAAACGGCGATCTCTCGCGCAAAATCACCGTCGACGTTCGCGGCGAAATCCTTCAGCTTAAAGAGACGCTGAACACCATGGTAGACCAGCTGAACAGGTTCGCCGGCGAAGTGACGCGTGTCGCTCGCGAAGTCGGCACGGAAGGCAGACTCGGCGGCCAGGCGAACGTGCCGGGCGTGGCAGGTACGTGGAAAGATCTTACCGACTCGGTGAACTCGATGGCCGGCAACCTCACGGCCCAGGTGAGAAACATCGCCGAAGTTACAACCGCAGTGGCTCGAGGCGATCTCTCCCGCAAAATCACAGTGGACGTGAAGGGCGAAATCCTCGAACTCAAGAACACCATCAACACGATGGTGGACCAGCTCAATGCGTTCGCCGGCGAAGTAACCCGCGTCGCCCGCGAAGTCGGTACCGATGGAAAGCTTGGTGGTCAGGCGCAGGTGCCCGGTGTCGCGGGAACATGGAAAGATCTCACGGATAACGTCAACTTCATGGCCTCGAACCTCACGGGCCAGGTGAGAAACATCGCTGAAGTAGCAACGGCCGTGGCCCGCGGCGACTTGTCCCGCAAAATCACAGTCGATGTGAAGGGCGAAATCCTCGAGCTCAAAGACACGTTGAACACAATGGTGGACCAGCTCAACGCGTTCGCCGGCGAAGTGACGCGCGTGGCCCGCGAAGTCGGTACGGACGGCAAGCTGGGCGGTCAGGCGGTCGTGACCGGTGTCGCCGGAACCTGGAAGGATCTTACTGACTCCGTCAACTCGATGGCGTCAAACCTCACAGGCCAGGTAAGAAACATAGCCGAAGTGTCGACCGCTATCGCGAACGGTGACCTTTCCAAGAAGATCACTGTGAACGTCAGCGGCGAGATCTTGCTGCTCAAAGAGACCATCAACACCATGGTCGACCAGCTGAACCGGTTCGCCGGCGAAGTGACGCGCGTTGCCCGCGAGGTGGGAACAGAAGGACGTCTCGGCGGTCAGGCCAACGTGCCCGGCGTGGCAGGTACCTGGAAGGATCTGACGGACTCGGTGAACTCGATGGCCGGCAACCTGACCGCGCAGGTAAGGAACATTGCTGAAGTGACGACGGCCGTGGCCCGCGGCGACTTGTCCCGCAAGATCACGGTGGACGTGAAGGGCGAAATTCTCGAGCTGAGAAACACGATCAACACCATGGTCGACCAGCTCAACGCCTTCGCCGGCGAAGTGACCCGCGTGGCCCGCGAAGTCGGTACAGACGGAAAACTCGGCGGTCAGGCGCAGGTGCCTGGTGTTGCCGGTACCTGGAAAGATCTCACCGACTCCGTGAACTTCATGGCCGGCAACCTCACGGCGCAGGTGAGAAACATCGCCGAAGTGGCGACCGCCATCGCAAACGGCGATTTGAGCCGCAAAATCACGGTGGACGTCCGCGGTGAAATCCTCCAGCTCAAAGAAACGTTGAACACGATGGTCGAGCAGCTTCGTTCGTTCGCTGCCGAAGTAACCCGCGTGGCCCGCGAAGTCGGATCGGAAGGACGTCTCGGCGGTCAGGCCAACGTCCCCGGTGTAGCCGGTACGTGGAAGGATCTCACCGACTCGGTAAACTCGATGGCCGGCAACTTGACGGCACAGGTGAGAAACATCGCGGAAGTGACAACGGCCGTGGCCCGCGGCGACTTGTCCCGCAAGATCACCGTGGACGTGAAGGGCGAGATTCTGGAGCTGAAGGACACCATCAACACGATGGTCGACCAGCTAAACGCCTTCGCTGCCGAAGTGACGCGCGTGGCCCGCGAAGTGGGTACGGACGGAAAATTGGGCGGCCAGGCCATGGTGCCCGGTGTGGCCGGTACGTGGAAGGATCTTACCGACAACGTCAACGTCATGGCCGCGAACCTCACTGAGCAGGTCCGCGGTATTGTGAAGGTCGTTACCGCTGTGGCGAACGGTGCGCTCAACCAGAAGCTCACGGTGAATGCAAAGGGCGAAGTAGCCGCCCTCGCCGAAACCATCAACAACATGACCGACACGCTGGCTACCTTTGCCGATCAGGTGACCACCGTGGCCCGCGAAGTCGGTGTGGAAGGCCGCCTCGGCGGACAAGCGAACGTGCCGGGCGCTGCAGGTACCTGGAAGGATCTCACCGGCAACGTAAACCTGCTGGCCGACAACCTGACGAACCAGGTGCGCGCTATTGCAGAAGTGGCGACGGCCGTGACCAAGGGCGACTTGACGCGATCCATTCAGGTGGAAGCTCGTGGCGAGGTCGCTGAGCTGAAGGACAACATCAACACGATGATCGATAACCTTCGCCTCACGACCGACCGCAATACCGAGCAGGACTGGCTGAAGACCAACCTCGCTAGATTCACTGGAATGTTGCAGGGCCAGCGCGATCTGGCAACCGTAGGCAGAATGTTGCTCTCAGAGTTGGCTCCGCTCATCAGTGCGCAGCAAGGCGTGATCTACCAAATGGGTCAAGACGAGAACGATCTGGTTCTCCTGTCCACCTTTGCGGATACACCTGAAGGATATGTGAAAGAAGTACGAGTCGGTGAGGGCCTGGTCGGCCAATGCGCATCAGAGAAGCGCCGCATGCTCATCACGGAGCTGCCAAAGAAAACTTCGCCGATCCGCTCCGGTCTATTCAAAGCTGTTCCGAAGAATGTGATTGTGCTCCCGGTATTGTTCGAAGATCGCGTGAAGGCTGTCATCGAACTGGCGAGCTTGAGTTCGTTCACAGCCTCCCATCTGGCATTCCTCGAACAGCTCACCTCTTCCATCGGCATCGTGCTCAACTCGATCGAGGCTACGATGCAGACGGAAGCGCTGCTCAAGCAATCGCAACAGCTCGCAGCCGAACTGCAGACGCAGCAGAAGGAGTTGCAGCAGACCAACGAGCAGTTAGCGCAAAAGGCCCAGCAGCTCGCCGAACAGAATTACGAGGTAGAGCGCAAGAACCAGGAGATCGAACAGGCCCGCCGCGCGCTGGAAGAGAAAGCTCGCGAACTCGCCCTCACCTCGAAATACAAGTCCGAGTTTCTCGCCAACATGTCGCACGAGCTGCGGACACCGCTCAACTCGATCCTCGTTCTCGGCCAGCAGCTTGCCGAGAATCCTGATGGCAGTCTCTCGCCAAAGCAGGTTGAGTTTGCGCGCACGATCCACGGCGCCGGCACTGACTTGCTGAACCTGATCAGCGACATTCTCGACCTTTCGAAAATCGAATCCGGTACGGTGTCGGTCGAGGCTGAAGAGGTCTTCTTCGGTTCGCTTCTCGACACCGTCGCTCGGCCCTTCCGCCACGAAGCTGAGAACCGCAGGCTGGCGTTCGATGTCGCAAACGATCCGAAGATGGGCCGCAGCCTCGTTACGGATTCGAAGCGTCTCCAGCAGGTTCTCAAGAATCTGCTCTCGAACGCATTCAAGTTTACTGAACAAGGTACGGTCAGGCTCACGGTGTCGTCAGCGACGGGAGGCTGGACTCCAGATCATCCGATTCTCAGTGGTGCTGGATCCGTCATCGCCTTCCAGGTGTCGGATACCGGCATCGGCATTCCTCCCGAAAAGCAGCGCATCATCTTTGAAGCGTTCCAACAGGCAGATGCCGGAACGAGCCGCAAGTACGGCGGAACGGGACTCGGCCTGGCGATCAGCCGCGAACTAGCCAACCTGCTCGGCGGTGAAATTCAGCTTAAGAGCCAGCCGGGCAGAGGTAGCACCTTCACTCTTTATCTGCCGCAGACCTACGTTGGCCCTGCAGTGCCGAGCGTGGTCAAGCACGAGAAGGATGGGTCGAGCAGCAGTGTGCCAATGTTCCTTTCGACGGTTGCAGCTGCGGAACAAGAGTCGCGCGTCGAAGATGATCGCAGATCTCTGGAAGATGGTGATGCGGTACTGCTGATTGTCGAAGACGACCCCCATTACGCGCGCGTTCTTTGCGATCTATCGCGCGACAAGGGATTCAAGGTGCTTGTCGCGATGACCGGCGCCGAGGCCCTGGCTCTCGCGCGTGAGTACAACCCAACCGCAATCTCGCTCGACGTCATGCTTCCGGACATGCTTGGATGGACGGTACTGAATCACTTGAAACAGGATCCGAAGACGCGGCACATCCCGGTGCAAATGCTGACGCTCGATGAGGATCGCCATCACGGTCTTTCACGCGGTGCGTTTGCATTTGTCACCAAGCCTACCTCTACGGACGAGCTCAACTCTGCCCTCTCGCGGATCCGCGAATACGCCCAGCCGCGCCGCAAAAAACTGCTCGTAGTGGAAGACAATCCGGCCGAACAGTTGTCTACACGCGAACTGTTATGGCATGAGGATATCGACATAGATGTCGCAGATTCCGGTGCAGCGGCTCTCGACGCGCTTCACACCAGCACGTATGACTGCATCGTTCTTGACCTTCGGCTGCCGGATATGACTGGTTTCGAGGTGCTCGAAAAGCTCGGCACCGATCCAAAGCTGAAAGACCTTCCGGTGGTGGTCTTCACTGGCCGCGAACTCTCCGCGGAAGAAGATGCTCAGCTACATACGCTGGCTCGCAGCGTTGTCGTCAAGGATGTAGAATCACCGGAGCGCCTGCTCGATGAGACCGCTTTGTTCCTTCATCGGGTAGTCTCTGAACTCCCGAGCGCTAAGCAGCAAATGATCGATCGGCTGCATCGTTCTGACGAGGCGCTGGCCGGCCGCAAGGTATTGGTTGTTGACGATGACGTTCGCAATATTTTCGCGCTCAGCAGCGTCCTCGAACGTCGCGGAATGACGGTACTCTCGGCCGGAACCGGCAAGGAGGCGATTGAGACTATTGAAACGACGCCAGACTTGGCAATCGTGCTGATGGACATCATGATGCCCGAGATGGACGGCTACGAAACCATGCAGGTAATCCGTCAGAACCCATCATTGCGCCGCCTGCCCATCATCGCCCTGACGGCAAAGGCGATGAAAGGCGATCGCGAGAGATGCCTGGAAGCGGGCGCATCAGAATATCTCGCGAAACCGGTGAATACTGAACAGTTGCTTTCCGCCCTGCGTATGTGGCTACACCGCTAGGCCATCGCGCAGAACGCGTGGAGACAGATTGAATGAACGCTGATTCGAAAGTCAACATCCTGATGGTGGACGACCAGCCGGCAAAGCTGCTGAGCTATGAGGTGATCCTCTCCGAACTTGGAGAGAATCTCATCAAGGCCACCTCTGCAAGTGAGGCATTAAGCCTGCTTTTGAAGAGCGATATTGCGGTGGTGCTGATGGATGTGAGCATGCCCGATCTCGACGGCTTTGAACTCGCCGATGTCATCCGCCAGCACCCGCGGTTTCAGAAGACCGCAATCATTTTCATCTCCGGCGTTCATCTTACGGATACGGACAAGATTCAGGGCTATCGGAGCGGTGCCGTCGACTACATCTCCGTGCCTGTCGTTCCTGAGGTTCTGCGAGCTAAGATCAGCGTCTTCGTCGAATTGCATCGCAAGACTCGCATGCTCGAGAAGCTTAACAACGAACTGGAACAGCGCGTTACGGAACGAACGGAGGAGTTGAGAAAGCGTGAAGAACAGTTCCGCTCGCGTGCACAGCTTCTGGAACTGGCAACGGAAGCTATCGTTATGCGTGACATGAACGGCAGTCTTCTTTACTGGAATTCTGGCGCCGAGAGCCTCTATGGCTGGAAACGCGAAGAGGTGCTTGGAAAAGATCTGCACGCTGTCCTCAAGACCGAGTTCCCCGTATCCCGCGATGCAGTCGATGGCACATTGCTCGAGCGCAAGCTCTGGCAGGGAAACCTCGTGCAGACCAGGAAGGACGGCTCAGAGGTCATTGTTGCGTGTCGGAAGACAATGGACCACGAAGGAGATGCGGTCTTAGAAGTCAATCGCGACATCACCGCCCAAATGCAGGCAGAGGAAGCTCTGCGTGAGACTGAAAAACTGGCCGCCATGGGGCGCGTCGCCGGCATCATCGCTCACGAAATAAATAATCCGCTGGCGGCGATTACGAACATCTTCTTCCTTCTTCGCAATCATCCTTCGCTCGACGACGAGGCACGTCACTGCGCAATGCTCGCAGAACAAGAACTGCAGCGCGTCTCTCACATCACTCGCCAGACCCTCAGCTTCTATCGAGAGTCAAAGACGCCGATTGCAGTCTCACTAACGGAATTGTTGGATGATGTGCTCGGACTGCAGGAGCGGCAACTCCTGAACAGCCATATCAAGCTGCGCAAGCGGTACTTCGCGCCCGGCACGGTACACGGCTTCCCCGTTGAACTGCGTCAGGTATTCCTCAACCTGATCAGCAACGCAATACAAGCGATGCCGGAAGAGGGCAAACTCCGGATCTCCGTTCGAGAAGCTTATGACTGGACATTAGGCCGGCGCGGCATTGCAGTCTCAGTTGTTGATACGGGAGTGGGAATTAAGCCGCAAGATTCAAGGAAACTCTTCGAGCCTTTCTTCAGCACGAAATCGACTAAGGGCACCGGTCTGGGCCTCTGGATCAGCAAGGGCATCATCCAGAAGTACGACGGTCGCATATCGTTTCGGAGCTTCCGCGAGGGAAACGGCTGCGCCACATGCTTCCGTGTGTTTCTGCCGACGAGCCCCAGTTTCAACCTTGCGAGCACGTCCGCCGGCGAAGTTTCATCGAGTTCACTAGAGGTCAGCTCAAACGGTCATGGCGCCGCGATGATGCACGCCTAATCTGCTCCGCAGCGCCTGCGGCCACGGCAGACTGCATCTGCAAATTACCGCCGTTCAATTCATGTGCCTGAGGTACTCGGCGGCCGGGTGTAACCCGGCGGCGCTCCTGACCTCGTATACTTTGCAACAACAGATATGTCCTTTGCTGAGTTCCCTTCCCGAATTGAGATCATCGACTCTCACACCGCGGGCGAACCAACGCGATGCATCCTGAGTGGTGGACCCGACCTCGGATCGGGGCCGGTTGCCGAGCGACTGGAACGATTCCGACGCGATTACGACAATTACCGCCGTGCCATTCTCTGCGAGCCTCGGGGATCTGACGTGCTTGTTGGAGCGCTGCTCGTCGAACCGTCTGATCCCGCGTGCGCGGCGGGCGTAATCTTCTTCAACAACTCAGGCTTTCTGGGCATGTGCGGCCATGGGATGATCGGCCTCGGTGTGACGCTGGCCTATCTCAAGCGCATTCAGCCCGGCGACCACGTTATCGAAACGCCTGTCGGATTGGTGAGTATCACGCTGCGGTCAAACGATTTCGTCACGATTCGAAATGTAGCTGCCTACCGGCTTCGCTCAGGTGTCGCGGTCGATGTTCCAGGACACGGGACCGTAACCGGCGATGTGGCCTGGGGCGGAAACTGGTTTTTCCTCGTGCGGCAACACTCGTCTCAAGCTGCGCAGAGACTAAACATTCGCGACGTCGAGCCACTCACTGCATTTACATGCGAGATTCGCAAAGCCCTCAGCAGGGACGCGGTCACTGGGGTGAACGGCGCTGAGATCGATCACATTGAGCTGTTCACAGATGCTCAGGATCCGGCAAACGATAGCAGAAACTTCGTGCTGTGCCCCGGCAAGGCTTACGACCGCTCGCCTTGCGGCACGGGAACCAGCGCAAAGATGGCCTGCCTTGCGGCTGACGGCGCTCTCAAGCCGGGAGAGACTTGGCGGCAGGAGGGGATCCTTGGAACGGTTTTCGAGGGTAGCTTCGAATTCGAAGGCAAACCAGATTCAACCAACGGCGATGCCGCAATTGGACCACGTATTCGCCCAACCATTTCAGGTTCGGCATATATCACTGCTGAAGCTACTCTGCTCTTCGATCCGGCAGATCCCTTCCGCCTTGGAGTGCCGGCATGATCTCACCCCTGCGATATGACTACGACGTGGTTGTTGCCGGCGGAGGCATTGTCGGAACAGCCTGCGCTCTGGCCTTCGCGGGAGATGGACTTCGCGTAGCACTGGTGGAAGGAGACGTTCTCGGCGGTGGTGCGACCGCTGCAGGCATGGGCCACGTCGTCGTGATGGACGATTCCGAAGCACAGTTCGCTTTGACGCGCCGGTCACAGCAGTTGTGGCATCAGCTTGCGAAGACATTGCCGGAAACGGCGGAGTTCGAAACGACGGGGACCATCTGGGTTGCGGCTGACGAGGAAGAGCTCGCAGAGGCCGAACGCAAGCATGCTTATTTGCAGGAGCGATCAGTTCCATCACGCATGCTTTCCGGGAGAGAGCTTTCCAATTTCGAGCCGAACCTTCGCCGCGGTCTTGCTGGAGGACTGCTGGTGCTGGAAGACGCCATTGTGTATCCGCCCGTAGTTGCTCTACACCTCGCTCGTGAGCTCCAACTTCTCGGCTCCGACGTGGTTGTTGGCCGGCACATCAGCCACCTCGCAACCGGAGAAGCGCAGTTGGATGATGGCACGTTGTTACGCGCGCCGCGCCTGGTGAATGCGCTCGGCGCCGAAGCCGTTGCATGCACGCCAGGCATTCCGGTCAGGAAGCGCAAGGGCCATCTGGCCATCACAGATCGCTACACCGGATTCGTTCGCCATCAGCTTGTCGAGCTTGGATATCTCAAAAGCGCGCACTCGATCAGCTCCGATTCTGTAGCGTTCAATGTCCAGCCGCGCAGAACCGGGCAGATTCTAATCGGCTCCTCACGTCAATACGGGAACGAAGACGCCGCTTTAAATCAGGCGATCCTTTCCTCAATGCTCGCGCGGGCGCAACTCTACATGCCCGAGATCGCTACGCTGAATGTCATTCGGATATGGACAGGCTTCCGCGCTGCAACACCCGACAAGCTGCCACTCATCGGACCCGTTGCAGACGACAGCACTCTTTGGCTCGCGACGGGGCACGAGGGCCTGGGTATTACCACGGCGCTGGCCACAGCGGAGCTGCTCGCCTACGCGTTCGCCGGCACGGAACCACCCATTTCGAACGAACCATATCTTCCCATCCGCTTCGGCACAGTGGAACCTACGAACACCAGAATCCATCAGGAGACTGCATGAACTGGAACGGCGTGATGCCTGCAATGACAACTGCTTTCAACCCGGATTACTGCGTCGATCATGCTTTCGTCGGCCGCCATGCACGGTGGCTCATCGAGAACGGTTGCACAGGCATCATCTGTCTTGGATCCCTTGCCGAAGCCGCGACGCTGAAGTTCGACGACAAGGTCGCGATCCTCCGAACAGTTGTGAAAGCTCTGGACGGTTTGGCCCCCGTGGTGTCGGCCATCTCCGCACTTTCAACAGCAGAAGCTGTGGAACTGGCGAAGGCTGCTCACCACGAGGGCTGTTCCGGCCTGATGATTCTGCCGCAGTACGTGTACAAAGGTGACTGGCGCGAGAACAAGGCGCACGTCGCCGCAGTGCTAAGGGCAACACCCCTGCCGGGTATGCTCTACAACAACCCTGTCGCGTATGGCGTCGACTTCTTGCCGGAGCAAATTAAGGAGCTCGCGGCGGAGTTCTCCAACTTCGCCGCGGTAAAGGAATCCTCTACGGATGTTCGTAGAGTGACTGCGATCCGCTCGCTGCTTGGCGACAGGCTGGCGATCTTTGTTGGCGTTGACGATGCGATTGTCGAAGGCATCGCAGCAGGAGCCGTTGGATGGGTCGCAGGCCTCGTAAATGCGTTTCCTCGCGAATCGGTAGACCTCTTCAATCTGGCGCGGGCCGGAAACAACGGCAAAGCCTTTGAACTCTATCGCTGGTTTCTGCCTTTACTGCGCATGGACACCGTTCCGAAATTCATTCAACTAATCAAGCAGGTTCAGCAGGAAGCCGGAGTTGGTTGTGCGCGTGTCCGGCCCCCGCGTCTGGAGCTTATTGACAAAGAACTGGAAGACACCCGGGACGCTGTCCGCAGCGCACAGGAGAATCGCCCGGCATTAGCAACGCCAAGCACACCTATATTGCGCTAGCGATTCAGGTCTTCCAGCGCCAGTTCTTCATCCTCCCCAAGCTCCGGAGGCGCAGCGATGGATGAGAGCCGGATTGGGAAAATAGGAGGGCGCACGCCCGAATTTCGCCAGCCGAAGAGGAATTCTGTTTCGGGTCCGCAGATGCGACCCTGACATGCACCCATCCCGCAACGTGTGTGCAGCTTAGCCTCACGCCACGACGCGCACTTCTGGACGGCCGAGTAGGCGACATCCTCGCAGCGGCAGACGATCGTCTCCGGCGTGCACAGATTTCGAATCTCATCACGCAACTCAAGGGCTTTGTCGAGACGACGTGCGAAGCTCCGCTGTCTCGCCAGCAACGGAGAGAGAACGCGAGCTTTGTCTTCACGTCCAGCAGCCATCCATCCGGCAAGCTGGCCTTCAATGAGCGCTTTCTCCAGACCTCCGATCCCGGTCAGCTCGCCGACACACGCCACGTCCTTGACGGAGCTCTGTTGACACTCATTTACGGTCACATACCCGTTCGCCACAGCGCAGCCAAGCAACATAGGCAGTTCGAGGTTAGGCACCAGGTGAAAGCCGCAGGCCAGCCCGTCGCAGTCGTGCATCCATTGGCTCCGGTCATCTGTAACGGTGACGCGATTCAGGTGCGTGGAACCCTCGGCAGACTTCACCCAGCAGCCAGTTCGATATCGAATGCCGTTCAGCTTTGTTGCGTAGCCGAATCCTTCGCGAATCTTTCCGGAATGACTCGTCAACGTCAATCCAAATCGAACCAGTCTGGACAGTGGTGCCTGCTCATAGATCGCGATGATCTTCGCGCCTGAATCTCGCAGGCCTGCGGCAATGGCCAACAGCAGAGGCCCGGTGCCTGCAACTACGATGCGCTTTCCGCGCACGTCCAATCCTGACTTGACGAGCGCCTGCAGTCCGCCTGCTCCAGTGACTCCCGGCAACGTCCAGCCGGGAAATGGCAGAAATCGCTCGCGCGCTCCGGTAGCTAGAACGAGCTTGCGATAGGAGAGATCGCGTACTTCGCCGTCGCATTCGAGGCGAAGTACGTTCGTGGCCGACCGGTCGATCACCTGCGATCCGGTCCACATCTCGCAATTTGGGCGTCGCAGCCGTTCGCTCCAAGCAGCGAACTCACGGCAGTGTGGGCTCGTGGTCGATGTGTCCGAATGCAGAGCTCGCCATATCTGTCCGCCGGGATTGCGATTGTCATCGAGCAAACAGACCGTCAAGCCCGCTTCGGCGGCAATTGCCGCGGCCGCCATACCGCCCGGTCCCGCGCCCACAACTGCAACATCAAACGCAGACGTCATTCGGTGACGACTTCCATTCCCGTCGCACACATCAACTGGCAGGTTCGCTGATGCTTTCGTCCGTTTACAGTCGCGCGGCACTCCATACAGATACCCATCCCGCAGAGCGGCGTTCGCGGCTCACCGCGCACTGAGATCCGGCAAGGCTGACCGGCCATCATCATCGCAGCAGCAACGCTCGTCCGCGCGGTGACCTGCACTTCGACCCGATTCACTGTAATGATGAAGTTTTCACTCACCAGTTCTGTAACTCGCTCTCTTCAGTCAGCGGTGATCGGAGTAGGTCTCCACGTACTGCCCCATTCCGAAGGCTTTGGACCCATTTCAAAATGCAGAACGCCCCCAGCCTGTATCTGCTCCCAGGTGATGACCGGAGCATTCAGTTCCTTACCGTTCAGCGCTGCAGATTGAATATAGACGTTCTTCTCGGAGTTGTTCTTCGCCTCCACGCGGAATGTTTTTCCGTTCGCCAGAGTGAGAGAAAATTGCGAATACATCGGGCTTCCTATCATGTACTCGCCACTGGCAGGGTTCACCGGGTAGAAGCCCATCGCAGTGAACAGGAGCCACGCCGACATTTGGCCGCAATCATCGTCGCCGTCCAGGCCACCCGGCGTGGCATCGTACTCCTTCGCAGCGATCTCTCTTACCTTTGCTTGCGTCTTCCATGGCTCGCCGCTGAAATCGTATAGGTAGCCATAGTGATGACTCGGCTCGTTGCTATGGACGTTGTGGCCGCCGCTGAAGTGCTGATCAAGCTTTGCGCTGTACTTCTCGGCATCACCCATCAACTGCAGCAGTCCTGCCTGATCGTGCAGGGGCGACCACGTGTAAACCCAGGCATCTCCTTCGCTCCAGCCGGAGAGTGATCGATTCCTGTCATCATCTCTTTCGCCGCCGATCGGAGCCCACTTTCCATCCGACGTTTTGCCGTTCATCAGACCGAGACCAGGATTGTAGAGATTGCGGTCGCTCAGCGAACGCTTCAGAAAGAGGCGGTACTCGTCCGTCTTTCCGAGCGCCTTCGCGATCTGTGCAACGCACCAGTCGTCGTAGCTGTCCTCCAGCGTACGCGAGGCCGCCTCATCGGTTTTGTCCGTCGGAATGTAACCAAGCTGCTTGTAGTAGGTCAACCCGGCCCGTCCTTCGTAGGGCGTGTGCTCTTCGCGATCGAGCCAGCGTCGGGTCGTGTCTCCATCCGGCGGCGTCATCGCATCTTTGTAGACAGCCTGCCAAGCAACTTCTCGATCGAAACCGTGGAAGCCCTTCCTAACTGCCTCGGCAACCAGCGAATCCGCGTGCGTGGCGATCATGATGTTGGTGTAGCTCGGGTTCGGCCACTTGGGCATCCAACCGCCTTCTTTGAAGTTCTGCAGAAGAGCAGTAATCATGCCGTCGATGTGCTCCGGTGCGAGAAGCGTCAGCATGCTGTTCTCGGCGCGGAACGTGTCCCAGATGGAATATGCCGTGTAGCTTTCACCATCGTGGATCTTGTCGTTGAAGGCGCTGTAGTAGCGGCCGTATTCAGAAAATACCCTCGGATAAAGTAAAGCGTGATAAATCGCGGTATAGATGAGCCTCTTGTCCTGATCTGTTGCGCCGTCTAGCTGGACTCTCGACAGCTTCTCGTTCCACTGAGCATGGAGGTTTGCCTGCGCAGCATCGAAGTTCCATTCAGGAATCTCACGTCTAAGATTCTGGCGTGCCTGATCGATGCTGATAAATGATGTGCCGACCCGCACCAGCACCGTCTCACCCGATTTGAACTCTGCGTATGCACCGCGGCTCGTAGCCGCCTTCGCGTCACCCATGCCGTACATCTTCAACTTGACTGGCTCATGGTCAAACTGGACGACGAAGTACCCTTTGAAGTTCGGCAAAGCAAACGGGCCTAGGTGCGAGTCCATCCGATGCGGATTGAAGCCGGTGATCTCGCCGGATCCTAGATCTACGGAAGCAGAGCCGGCGATCCCTGGCCGTGAGGCCTCGATGATCACGCGCGCAACCGCATCCTTCGGAAATGTGAACCGAAACAGCCCACAACGTTCGGTGGCGGTCACCTCCACCTGAATCTGCTTCTTCGCGCCCGCATCTAGCGAAACGCGGTAATAATCGGGATGTGCAGTTTCAGCGAAGTGGCTGAACCCAAGCTTGCGCGACTCAGGCGCAGTGCGCAACTCGCCGACCTGCGGGATGACCGTGACGTAGCCGTAATCTCCCATCCAGATCGCCGGCTGGTGAGTGCCAATGAAACCCGAAATGGTTGAATCATCGTAGTTGTACGAGACCACGCTGATCTTGTTCTGGCGCGTCTGCGGCGTCCAGTTCGTCATGCCGAACGGAGGCGTGACGAACGGCATCGTTCCGCCATAGCCGATGGAACTCTTATGCGTTCCCACGAGCGGATTGACGTAGGAGACTACATCTTTTTCGGCAGCCATCCCAGAGAGCGCACCCATGGCAACGACAGCAAGAGCAGCAAACACCTTCATATCGGGCAATTGTAATTGCCACGACGCGTCATCCGGGCCGTTAGTATCTCAGCCCTAATCGCATCGGGAAATCCTCCTCGCCCTCTTCAACCTCAGCCTGCTGACTGTTGATTCCCACGGCTTCAGTATGGCGGT
>Ga0105240_10007422_pt1 | contig 15928 bp, 13 predicted proteins | sample KBSC54metaG_FD_80426 | JGI IMG/M metagenome (GOLD analysis project Ga0105240, IMG submission 80426) | Corn rhizosphere microbial communities from Kellogg Biological Station, Michigan, USA - KBS C5-4 metaG | ecosystem: Host-associated > Plants > Roots > Rhizosphere > Soil | place: Michigan, USA... | reverse complement strand
TGATCATCCAGTCGGGCAACGATGCCAGCGTGCTGCTGGCCGAGACGGTCGCGGGCTCCGAGGAAGCATTCGCGATGGCGATGACCAGCGAGGCGAAGCGGCTCGGGATGAAGAACACCAATTTCGTCAATGCAACCGGCCTCGCGAATCCGCAACACTATTCGACGGCCGCCGACATCGCGCTGCTCGCCGCCGCGATCGTCCGCGATTTTCCCGAGTATTACCCGCTGTACTCGATCAAGGAATACCGCTACAACAACATTACCCAGCCGAATCGCAACCGGTTGCTGTGGACCGATCAATACGTCGACGGGATGAAGACCGGCTTCACCGATGCGGCCGGATACTGCCTGGTCGCCTCGGCGAAGCGCGGACCGCGGCGCGTGCTGTCGGTGGTGATGGGCGCCGCATCCGACAGCGCGCGGGCGATCGAATCGCAGAAGCTGCTCAATTTCGGCTTCCAGTTCTACGACACGCCGCGCCTGTACGAGAAGAACCAGATGGTGGCCACCCTTCCCGTGTGGAAAGGCACGGCCAGCGACCTGAAGGCCGGCTTCACCGACGATCTCTACCTGACGCTGCCCAAGGGCGTCGGCGCGAAGCTAAAAGTGGCGATGGAAGCGCGGCAGCCACTGACCGCGCCGATCGCGATGGGCCAGACGGTCGGCACGCTGCGGCTCATGCTCGACGGCAGGCCGATCGCCGAATATCCGGCAAAGGCGCTGGAAGAGGTGCCGCAGGCCGGGATCGTCGGCCGCGCGTGGGATACCATGCGCCTGTGGTTCAAGTAGGAGCTTCGGCTCGACGCGCGCTCGCGCTCGACAACAAACGGCCTTCGACCCATGACAACCGTCTACCTGAATGGAAAATATCTGCCGATCGAAGAAGCGACCGTCTCGGTCCTCGATCGCGGCTTCATCTACGGCGACGGCGTCTATGAGCTGATCCCGGTCTACCGGCGGAAACCGTACCGGATGGCCGAGCATCTGTCGCGGCTGCAGCACAGCCTCGAGCGGATCCGCCTCTCAAACCCGCATACCGAAAGCGAATGGACATCGATCGTCAATGGCGTGATCGAGCGCCAGCCGTTCGACGACCAGGGCGTCTATTTCCAGGTGACGCGCGGCGTCGCGAAGCGCGACCACGCGTTTCCGAGGAACGTGCCGGCGACGGTGTTCATGATGAGCAATCCGCTGGCGACACCCTCTGCGGAGACCGTTGCCAACGGCGTCGCCTGCGTCACGGCGATCGACGAGCGCTGGCTCAATTGCGACATCAAGTCGACCTCGCTGCTCGGCAACGTGCTGATGCGGCAGTTTGCGGCCGACCGCGATGCGGTCGAGACCGTGATGTTCCGCCAGGGCTACCTGACCGAAGCGTCGGCATCGAACATATTGATCGTGCGCGACGGCGTCATCGCCGCGCCGCCGAAGGACCACCTGATCCTGCCCGGCATCACCTACGGCGCGCTGTACGACCTCGCGCGACAGGGCGGTTTGCAGTTCGAGATCCGGCCGATCACCGCGGCGGAAGTGTGGACGGCCGACGAGCTCTGGGTTTCATCGTCGACGAAGGAAGTGCTGGCAATCGTGACGCTCGACGGCAAGGAAGTCGGTCATGCATCGCATCGCGGCAAGCCGGGCCCCGTGTTCCGGAAGATGCACGCATTGTTCCAGGCGAGCAAGCCGGCGGCCTGAAGAAGTTCGACAGCCGCACGACAGGGCACGGCGCGCGGCTGGAGCAAAAGGACGGACATGGCGGATACGCTTCTCGAATTCCCCACCGACTTCCCGCTGAAGATCATGGGTCGCGCCAAGGATGGCTTCGCGCAGACCGTCCACGACATCGTGCGCAAGCACGCGCCCGATTACGACGGATCGAAGATGGAATTGCGTCCGTCGTCGGGCGGCAACTACCTGTCGGTAACCTGCGTGATCAATGCGACGTCGAAGGAGCAGATCGACGCGCTGTATCGCGAGCTCTCGTCGCACCCCGACGTGAAAATGGTCCTTTGATGTCGGCGGAGCGGCATCCGGCGAACGACCACGATGTGCTCGTCCGGACGCTCGGGCGCACCGATTTCGAAGCGACCTGGCGCGCGATGCGCGAATTCACCGCGGCGCGCACGCCGGCGTCGCAGGACGAAATCTGGCTGACCGAACACGCGCCGATCTATACGGTCGGGCTCGCCGGGAAGCCCGAGCACTTTCCGCGCGAATCGACATCGATCCCGATCGTGCGCACGGACCGTGGCGGACAAATCACTTATCACGGGCCCGGCCAGGCGGTCGTCTATACGCTCTTCGACCTGCGCCGGCTGCGCCTCGGCGTCCGCGATTTCGTCCGCCGGCTCGAAGCCGCGATGATCGCGATGCTGGACGCGCAAGGGATTGCCGCGCACGGCAAGGTCGACGCGCCCGGGGTTTATGTCGTGCGGGAAGGCGTCGAGGCGAAGATCGGCGCGCTCGGCCTGAAGGTCCGGAACGGCTGCACGTATCACGGGCTGGCGCTCAATGTCGACATGGACCTGTCGCCGTTCGCGGCGATCAATCCTTGCGGCTATCCGGGACTGGCCGTCACGCAGATGCGCGACTTCGGCGCGACGCCGGAATTGGCCGCTGCCGGCGCCGCGATTGCAACAATGCTCTGCCGGCAACTGGTGGACTACGGCCCGAACAGCGTCTCCAGGTAGGTCGCTATATCGGTGGCGTTCGGGCGCGTTGCATTGGGGCCCAGCACGCCGTTGGTCAGGGCCGCTCCACGCAGTCCCTGCAGGTAGCGAATGATCAGCATCCCGTCGGTCAGCGCATCGGATTGACTGTTGAGATCGACGTCGAGCTGCGAGCGGATCGAGTCCAGGTAATCGTGGATTGCGGTCGGATCCGTGCGTTGCGCGGTGTTGCCGAGTGCGCCGCTGGTCAGCGTGCTCCCGGTCATGCCGAGCAGATAGCGCAGGATCAGCAGGCCGTCGGTCTCGGGCTTGAAGCTGCCATCGAGATCGATGTCGCCCAGCTTGCCGGTCGGCGGCACGCAGATGACGCCGGTCTTCATGTGGCGCGAGCCATCGGTCGAGGTGCTGACGGTATCGGCGAACCAGCCGACGGGCGCGGCATACTGGCCGTCGGCACGGGCGGATGGACGTACGGAACCGCTGTAGAGCAGCGTGGTGACCGTGCCGGTCAGGAAGTCCTGCTTTGCGTTGGTGTCGAAACCGCCGCCGGTGGCGGAGTATCCGGCTGGACACGACGCGGCAATGCCCCCGTCCTCGCCCTGCAGGATCGTTTGATAATCCGAGATGACGGAAATGACGCCGGACGCGCTGCTGCACATCGCGGCAACCTTCATGATGCCGGCGGTGGGCCCGTGGTTGTCGATCCAGTACGCCCATCCGATCGGAGCCGCATTCGTTCCGGGGTCGAGGTCCAGGATGTAGGTAGTGACTCCGGAGTAATAGCCCGAGCTCGCGGCCATCTTCATCGCTTCGGGATGCTCGACGTCGACGCCTCCGGCGATCGCCACCTGGCCACTGGGGCAGAACGCCTGTTGATAACCCATTCCGAAGCCCCCGGCGGTCGCCGCGGGGACCGAGAGACTGTTGATGACGACGGTGATGCCGGTGTTCTGCGCGCACGTCACCGAAATGAAAGCCTGGTGGCTCGCGCTGTCGGTGTTGATTACGCTGGCATGCCAACCGTTGGCCGGGGCGTGGGTTCCGTCCGCCTCCTGCAACAGCGCAACGCCTTCGAAAGTCGGCGCCAGGTTCGTTATCTGGAGGTTCGCGGAGTTCAGGTTGTCGAGGCCACCGGAGATCGCGTCGTAGCCGGCCGGGCAACTGATCGTTGAATCGGTGGAACCGCCGGCGCTCGGCGGCACGGTGAACGCCTTCTGGACGACGACGGTATTGTTGAATTGCGCGAAGGCGGCGTGCGCGCAAAGCAGCGGCAGCGCAGCCATCAGGACTGACCCAAATTTCCCCCGCATTTCCCTGGTCCTTCTTCGAGTGTGGCCGCTCGCGGAAAATACCAATGCAGGCGGCCGCAGATATGTGCGCCCGATCACACAATGGACGAAATTTGCGGCCGCCATCGACGGGCGATTAGCAGAAACGCGACAAGGTCGGACGAGCGGAAAATAATCAGGACAGGAATTCCGCGTCAGTTTGTCGAAGGAGCCCATTGGTTGCTGCCTTCCCCCGGAATTGCACCGTTGGGCGCCTGGGCAGCGGCCTGGCGCAGTCGAAGCGACGGCTGCCGCGATGCTAGAATCGTCGAGCGCGGTGGCTGCGATCCGAAATCGGCAGGCACCGTCCGGCTCCGGTTCGCCTTCAAAGGAAATTCATGAGTGCAGGTTCCCCCACGCCCGCCGCAGCGGTGGCCGGCGTCAAAATGCGGGGCGAGGACAAGACCTCGCGCATCCCGATCAAGATCGTTCCGGTCGAGCGGCTGAAGAAGCCCGACTGGATTCGCGTCAGGGCCGGCGGCAGCCCGCGTTTCTTCGAAATCAAGAAGATCCTGCGCGAGCACAACCTGCATACGGTGTGCGAGGAAGCGTCGTGCCCGAACATCGGCGAATGCTTCGGCAAGGGCACCGCGACATTCATGATCATGGGCGACATCTGCACGCGGCGCTGCCCGTTCTGCGACGTCGGCCACGGCCGCCCGCTCGCACTCGACGCCGACGAGCCGATCAACCTCGCGAAAACCATCGCGGCGCTACGCCTGACCTACGTCGTGATCACGTCGGTCGACCGCGACGACCTTCGCGATGGCGGGGCGCAGCACTTCGTCGATTGCATCCGCGCGGTGCGCGAGCATTCGCCGTCGACGCAGATCGAGGTCCTCGTCCCGGATTTCCGCGGCCGCCTCGACCGCGCGCTCGACATCCTGACCGCTGCGCCGCCGGACGTGATGAATCACAATCTCGAGACGGTGCCGCGGCTGTACAAGCAGGCCAGGCCCGGCTCCGACTATGCGCATTCGCTGCGGCTGCTCAGGGATTTCAAGGCCCGCTTTCCGCGGGTCCCGACAAAATCAGGGCTGATGGTGGGCCTGGGCGAGACCGACGACGAGTTGCTGCAAACGATGCGCGACATGCGCGAGCACGGGATCGACATGCTGACCGTGGGCCAGTACCTGCAGCCGACCGAGCATCATCTGCCGGTGCTGCGCTACGTGCATCCGGACGTTTTCGCGATGTACGAGCGCGAGGCTTACGCGATGGGATTCCGTCATGCGGCGATCGGCGCACTGGTGCGCTCGAGCTATCACGCCGACAGGCAGGCACACGGGGTGCTTGCCTGACATTCACGCCCGGACGGCTGATCGCTTCAGCCGTCCTGTGTCAACCCGACCTTCAGTTGACCGAACTCTCCGATTTGGTCGGGAGATTGACCCAGTACACGTTCACGCCGACGGCTCTCGCCGCATGCTCGACGCGAGCGATTTTCTGGTAGTCGACGTCCGCGTAATAGTCCTTGCCGGTCCACGCACAGCCTGACAGCAGCACTGCTCCTACCGCCAACGACAACATCATCCTGCGCATGATGCTCTCCTCAATACCCACGGTGGGCGACGAATACGATAATCCTCCGGGTTGGACAATGCAAGCCTGTGGGCCTGGACGGTAACTCGCCGGGACCCCGGCCGGGCGCTGCGAACGCCTCACAAGTACGCAGATCGCTATCGCGCACGGCTCCATTGATACGCCTGCGCAAGCGGAAACTGCGCATCGTGCCAGGCATCGAGGCCGCCGCGATACCAGTAGATGTTGGTGTAGCCCATGCCGAGCAGGCGCAGCACCGAGTGATACCCGAACCAGCCGTAGGTCGAGCTGCGCTCGAACACGACGATCGGCCGCGACAGATCGCCGGCGCTCGCTTCGCGCAGCGCGGCATCGATCAGGTCGCGCTCCTTCTGGCCGATCTGCACCGAGCCGAGCTCGGGCATCCATACGGCATTCGGCAACGTCCTGTGCTGGCCGCCGACGACGGCGTCGACCAGCACAGCGTCCGGGTTCTTCTTCAGGAACGCGTCGAGCTGCAGCGTGGTCAGCGTGTCGACGCCGGGCACGGCAGTGGGCAGCGGGAGCATCGTCTCGATGCGGGTCCGCTCGTTGGTGCTGATCTGGCTCGCGCTGATCACGCGGCTCTGGCGCGCGCCGAAATCGGCGGCTTCATTGGCGAACAGCGTGACCGGACGGTCGGGCACCGGCGGAATGCGGACGAATTGCGAGGTCGCCGAATTGACGCCGGCTGACCACTTGCCGTCGGCGCGATCGCCGCTCCGCGTCAGCTCGATCCGCACATTGCCGGCGAGGTCGAGCGTCAAGCGGTCGCCGCTGATGCGCGCGCCGCCGCGCAGATAGGTTGCCGGCTCGCCGGTCAGGCTTAAGCCCCCGCGCGCATAGATTGCCCGCGCGGAGCAATCCGGCTCGACCGATTCGACCCATATTTCGGCGGAGCGCTCTCCGTTCCAGCGGCCATTGCCCCAGGCGCCGAGGAATGCCGCGCAATTGGCCGGCACGTTCGGCGCCGCCGGGCGCACCGCGACATCCGCCGGCAGCCGGATGCCGCGCACGATGAAGTCGGTCGACCCGCTGACGACGACTTTCTCGCGCTCGGTGACCATCAGCGCGGCGAGCTCGGGCGGCAGGCTTGCCTTGCGGTTCAGGAGGTCGAGCTCGAGCGCGGCCTTGCGGCGCACGTCCTCCTCGATCTTCGCCATCCGTTCCTGCGCCTCGGCCTCGCGCGTGGCGCGCTCGGCGTCTTCCTTCGCCTGTTTGACCTTCTGCTCCGCGAGGCGCGCCTGCGCCGAGATGCGCGAGCCGGCTGCGGATGTATCTTCCTGCTGCTTCTGCGCCTGCTCGTCGGCGGCGCGGTCGCGCGCCGCATTCTGCTTCGCCTGCTCGTCGAGCGCGCGAATCTTTTCGGTATTGAGCGCGGCCAGCCTCTGCGACTCTTCGCGCTTCGCCTGCGCCGCGGCTTTGCGCGCCGCCTCGGCCTGGACCAGCTGGTCGCGCTCGGCCGCCTTCTTCTGCGCATCGGCCAGCGCGCGCTGGTCGCGCTCCGCCTTGTCGCGCGCAGCCTTCGCCGCAGCCTCGCGCCGCGCCAGCTCGGCCGCCGCCTTCGCCTGCCGGTCGGCTTCGTCTCGCGCCGCCATTTCGTCGGCCGCGCGCTGATCGGCTTCCAGGCGTAGCAAACGGGTGCGCTCTGCCGACATCGCGGCCGATGCCGCTTCCCGCTCGCGTTTTTCCTTCGCGAGCCGCTCGGTTTCGGCCTGCCTGCGTGCGGCGTCGGCCGCTGCGGCTTCGCGCTGCTGTTGCGCAGTCATGGTCGCTGCGGCAGCCTGGCTCTCGCGTTCCAGGCGCTTCTTCTCCGCCTCGGCAGCGGCGAGTGCCGCGACCTGCTCGTCGCGATTCTTCGCAGCCGATGCGACCTGGATGCGCTGCGTCTGGAGGTCCTTCTCGCGGCGCTCGAGCATCGCCTTCATCTCGGCGATCTGGGCGTTGTATTGTTTCTCGCGCTCCTTCTGCTCGCGATCGCGCTCGGCGAGCCGCGCGGCGATCGCAGCTTCGATCCGGGCTGCCTCGTCCTTCTTCGCATCCTCTTTCGCGGCCTTGACGGCCGCCTCGACCTGCTGCGCCATGTCTTTCCGGCGCCGCTCCTCTTCCAGCTTCGTGTTGACCGGCCGGAAATAGAAGTCGCCGAGCAGCGAGCTGTTGTACCAGGGCGTCTGCCGGCCCTTGGTCGCGGTATTCACCTGGCTGAACACGGTGCGCAGCGCCTGCCCGACTTCGACGCCCTCCTTCTGGATCTCGTTGACGAAGTGCTCGGTGAACACGCTGTTCTTGCCGGTGCCGTCTTCGGCCGTGTGCCCGGGGCTCGTCGAATAGATGATCAGGCTGCCTTTCTCGTCGCTGCCCATCTGCGCGAACCCGCGCGAGGCGATGCTGCGATTGGCCTGCTGCCTGGCAGCCTTGAACGGATTGTCGCGGCAGGCGTCGAGCACGATGATGCGCTCGCGCTTCCTCGCCTTCGCCAGGCGGCTCATCAGCGTCTCTTCGAGGTCGACCGACTCGTCGCGCACTTCGTATTCGTCGCCGGTCCCGACGTCGACCGGCAGCAGGTAGTTGCGCCCCTCGATCTGCACGCCATGGCCCGCGTAGTAGAGCAGCGCCGTGCCCTCCTCGTTTTCCATCCGCGCGGCGAACTGCCGCATCGCCGCCTTGAAGTCGCGCAGGTTCAGGTTCTCGCGCAGCATCACTTCGAAGCCGAGGCCCTGCAATGTCTTCGCGACCAGCCGCGCGTCGTTGACCGGATTGAGCAGCGGCGCGTTCTTGTAGTTGTTGTTGCCCACGACCAGCGCGAGGCGGCGATCGGCGGCGGATGCCGTAGCCGGTGCCGGCGGCGGCAATCCCTTCGAATCGGTTGCCGTCGCCGGCGCGGCACTGCGCACAGTCTGTCCCCACGCGGCAGCCGGCATCATCGCCTGCGCTGCGATCAGCAGCGCGGCAACGGATCGCAACAGCATGGAGTGGTTTGTGCGCATCGCTCTGCGGGTAGGTTCCCATAATCGGGGAAACCGTTCAATCTTCCGCCGGCCATTGGCACGATTCGATCACCCGGCCGGCGGCGATTCGCCGGCCGGCCACAGCATCCACATTTTTCCCGATTGTTTCATCCGGCCGGCCTGCTCGCCGGCATCGGCCCCGAAGCCCCAGAACAGATCCGCGCGAACGGGGCCGCGGATTGCGCTGCCGGTATCCTGTGCGATAACCAGCCGTTGCAGCGGACGCGACGACAACGGCCACGACGTCGCGAGAAACACCGGCGCCCCCAGCGGCACTACCCGCGCGTCGACGGCGATACTGCGCCCCGCGAACAGCGGCACGCCGAGGCTTCCCGTCGGACCGTTGTCCCGGCCGGCGGCAGCAGCGGGAATCTCGCGGAAGAAGACATACGCCGGATTCAGGTTCAGCAGGTCGTTCGCCCGCTCCGGATAGCGTTTCACCCACGCCTTGATCCCCTGCATCGACGCCTGGTCCGCTGGAATTTCACCGGCGTCGATCAGCCAGCGGCCGATCGAGCGATACGGGTGACCGTTGTGATCGGCATAGCCGACGCGCATCGTCGAACCGTCCGCAAGCCGTATCCGCCCCGAGCCTTGCACCTGCAGGAAGAAGAGCTCGACCGGATCTTCGACCCAGGCGATCTCGAGCCCTTTCACCGGCGCCGTGCCGTTGACGATGTCGGCGCGGGGATAGTACGGGACCAGCTTGCTTCCCTGTGGCGTCCTCACCACCCTTCCCCGAACGCGACGGTCTTTCATGTCAGGCTGGTCCGGCCGCGCATCCGGCCGCAGGTCAGGCAAGGCGTCGGGCAGGTCGACGGCAACCAGGTCGGCTGGCGGCGCGTAGAGCGGGTAACGAAAGCGCGGCGTGCGCTTGCGGCTCCCCATCAAAAGCGGCTCGTAATAACCGGTGACGAGCCCGGTGGCGCTGCCGTCGGCGCCGAGGAGACGGTACGGCGTAAAATTGGCCTCGAAGTAACGCCGCTGCGCAACGGGATCGTTGGATGGAATGCCCGCGGCCGCCGCGCACGGCCGCTGCCAGATCGCCTGCTTCGGTTGCGCGCGGAAAACGGCGCAGCTATTGAGCCATGCAGGCCATGCCTCGGTTTGCGGTTCGGTCCAGTCGGGAATGTCGCTCCATAGGGCTTTTTCGTAACGCGCGGCCGGCGCCTGAGCAGGAACCGGAGTCGTCGCAGGCTGCGGCGGCGCTGGAGATGGCGAGGGCGGAGGCGCAGGCATAACCGCCGGCGCCGCCGGAGGCAGCGCGGCCGTCAATGGTGCCGAGCCCGAGATCGGCGAAGGCGGTACCCGATCCGGCGCCGTCTGCGGCGGCGAAACCTGCGTCGCACAACCGGCCGCGAAGAGCAGCGTCGCGACCGGTCCCGGCCAGCCGCGCGCCGGGCGCCGAAATAATGCGTTGCACCGAAGAAACAAACGATCGCGGAGCGTACGAATGGAATGGGTGCTGCTGGAAGCCGGAATCGCGCTGCTGCTGGGCATTCTCATCGTCTGGTGGCTGATGAGGGGGAAGAAATGATTCAGGTATCAGGTATCAGGTATCAGGTATCAGGTATCAGTGGCACGGTGTCGCGCAATCGTTTACTGATCCCTGATCCCTGATTCCTGATCCCTGACTAGTGCAGCACCCTAGGCACCGACAGCGTGAATTCGGGAATCTGTGCCTCGAATTGCGTGCCATCGGCCGCGACCATCTGGTACTCGCCGCGCATCGTGCCCACCGGGGTGGCCAGCGGGCAGCCGCTGGTATACTCGAATGACTCTCCCGGCTGCAATGTCGGCTGCTGTCCGATCACGCCGAGCCCGCGCACTTCCTCGACCCTGTGGTTCGAATCGGTGATCAGCCAGTGGCGGCTGACCAGCTGCGCGGCGACATCGCCGTTGTTGGTAACCTTGATCGTGTACCCGAACACATAATGGTTCTTGTCCGGGTCGGACTGGTCTTCGACATAGAACGCCTGCGCCGAAACCGTGATGCGATACTTGTTTTCCTCACTCATCCGTTTATTGTAGCTTGTGCGCACCCTCGAATCCGGCTCCGCAATGACTCCGATGCATATCGCACCCAGCCTGCTCTCCGCCGACTTCGCGCGTCTGGGTGAAGAAGTGCGCGCCGTCGTCGCGGCCGGCGCCGACCTGATCCATTTCGACGTGATGGACAACCATTACGTGCCGAACCTGACGATCGGCCCGCTCGTCTGCGCGGCGATCAAGCCGCATACCAGCGTACCGATCGACGTTCACCTGATGGTGAAGCCGGTCGACCGGATCGTCCCCGATTTCGCGAAAGCCGGCGCGCATACGATCAGCTTCCATCCCGAGGCGACCGACCACATCGATCGCACGATCAGCCTGATCCGCGACAACGGCTGCCAGGCGGGCCTCGTCTTCAATCCGGCGACGCCGCTCGCCTACCTCGACTACCTGATCGACAAGATCGACCTGGTGCTGATCATGTCGGTGAATCCCGGGTTCGGCGGCCAGTCGTTCATCCCGCAGTCGTTGACCAAGATCCGCGACGCGCGGCTGCGCATCGTCGCCTCCGGCCGCGACATCCGGCTCGAAGTCGACGGCGGCATCAAGGTCGACAACATCGGCGCCGTCGCGAAGGCCGGCGCCGACACGTTCGTCGCGGGCAGCGCGATCTTCGGCGGTGGCGACTACGCGGCGACGATCGCCGAGATGCGCGCGCAGATCGCCGCAGCGGTCCGCGCATAACCGTCACGCAGCCTCCGTTCCCGATTCGAACATGACGGACCACCGGAGCACCGCGCCGGTGGACGAGCAGGACAGCTTCGATGCCATCGTCCTGGGCGCCGGGGCCGCCGGGATGACGTTCGCGCTCGTTGCCGCACACGAAGGTTTGCGCGTGCTGCTGATCGAGAAGACCGGCATGGTCGGCGGCACGACCGCGCGCTCGGCGGGCACCGCATGGATCCCCGGCAATTTCAGCATGAGCGACGACGAGGCGCGCGCCGACGTCGATGCTGCGCGCGTGTATCTCGACACGCTGGTGGGCGTCCGCAGCCCGGCGTCGCTGCGCGAGCAGTTCCTGCGTCATGGCGCGGCGATGTTGCGCTACCTGCATGCGCATTCGGCGGTGCGCTTCCAGCCGTGCCCGAAGCACACCGACTACTACCCGGAGCTTCCCGGGGCGAAGACCGGAGGCAGACCGGTCGAAGCGGTCGTCTACGACGGGCGCGAACTGGGCCGCTGGTTCGCCAGGCTGCGGCCGACACTTCCCGAATTCAACGTCTTCGGCGGAATGATGGTCAGCAAGGCCGACATCGACCGTCTCCTGAATTTGCGCGCGAGCCGGGACAATTTCGTCCACGCGCTCCGGCTCATTGCGCGCTACGCGGCCGATCGCATTCGCGGCTATCCGCGCGGCACACGGCTGACAATGGGCAACGCGCTCGCCGCCCGGCTGCTGAAAAGCGTGGTCGATGCCGGCGTGACATTGCAGTTCAACTGCACGGTCGACAGCATCGACCGCGACGAAAGCGGCGGGTTTCGCATCGGATTGACCGTGGGCGACCGCTCGAATCGCGCCTGCCGCGCGCGCTCGGTCGTCTTCGCCGGCGGCGGCTTCTCGGGCAACGAGGCGTGGCGGGCGCAATACATGCCGCAGCCGACGCCGCACTTCACCGCAGCGAGCGCTGCGAACGACGCATCGACGATGGAGCTGGCGCGCGCGCTGGGCGCCGTCCTCGCACCGCCGCGCGAGCACAACGCGTGGTGGTTCCCGTCGTCGATCGTGCGTCGCGACGACGGCTCGACCGCCGTGTTTCCGCACATCGTGATGGATCGCGCGAAGCCCGGCCTCATCGCGGTCGACCGCCGCGGCCTGCGCTTCGTCAACGAAGGCGTCAACTATCACGAATTCTCCTGCGCCGCGTATGCGAACGGCGCCGTTCCCTGCTGGCTGGTCTGCGACGCGAACTTCATCCGCCGCTATGGACTGGGAGCGGTGCGTCCCGGCATCCGGTCGCTGCGCTCGTGGGTGCGGAGAGGCTACCTGCAGCGCGGCGCCACGCTCGACGAACTGGCGCTCGATATCAGCGTCGACGCGGCGGGATTGCAGGAGAGCGTCGCCAGGATGAACGGCTTCGCCGCATCCGGCGTCGATGCGGATTTCGGCAAGGGCAGCGACGGCGTCAGCCGTTTGAACGGCGACCCCGCGCACGCGCCGAATCCCTGTCTCGGCGCGATCGAGAAGCCGCCGTTCTATGCAGTCGAGGCGGCGCCCGCGGATCTGGGAACGAGCCTCGGCCTGGTCACGAACGAGCACGCGCAATTGCTCGACGCGGGCCGGGCCGCAATCGACGGCCTCTACGCCTGCGGCAACGACATGAACTCGATCATGGGCGGACAATATCCGGCGCCGGGCGTGACGCTCGGTCCGGCGATGACCTTCGCCTGGCTCGCGGCGCTGCATGCGGCGGGCAAGTCACCGCCGATTTCCTGAAACCGCGAGGCACGAACTTGAGCCCGACCGCAATCATCCGCGCCGTCGCCATCGACCTGGACGGCACGCTGCTCGACACCGTCGGCGAGATCGCGGCCGCGACCAATGCGATGCTGGCGCGCGTCGGCGACCCGGACGCGGCGCCATTGGCGCACGCCGCGGTCGTGTCGGCGCTGTCGACGCACGCGCTCCCCGAGAATGCGGTGCGCAACATGATCGGCAAAGGGATGGCGAACCTCGTCACGCAGGCACTGACCACCGCGACCGGCCAGGCGCCGACGGCTGCGCTCGCCGCGCACGCGCTCTCTGTCTTTCAGGCGTGCTACCTGGAGCTGCTCGGCACGACGACGGTTCCGTACGACGGCGTGATCGCGGGCCTCGACTGCATGCAGGCGCTCGGCCTCAAGCTCGCGTGCATCACCAACAAGGCGACACGCTTCACGCTGCCGCTGCTCGAGCGCACCGGCCTTGCGCAACGTTTCGCGCACGTCGTGTGCGGCGACACGTATGAGCGGCGCAAGCCCGATCCGCTGCCGCTCCTGAAGACCGCCGAATTCTTCGGCTGCGCGCCGAAAGAGCTGCTGATGATCGGCGACTCGATCAACGACGTGACCGCGGCGCGCGCCGCCGGCTGTCCGATCCTCTGCGTTCCGTACGGCTACAACGAGGGCGAGCCGGTGGACAATCTGGATTTCGATGGTATGATTCCCGACCTGTCCGAGGCGTGCGCGTGGATCGCCAAGCGCTGCGCTGCGCGCTCCGCGACGAATGCTTCCAGCAAATGACGATGACGCCGATCAAACTTTTCGTTGCTGTCACCCGTGTGACCGAAGCCCCGGCGATTCGCTGGTGGTGGCGCCCCGCCGCCTGATCATCCGCGTTCGCGCGCCCGACGGGGCGCTACAAAAGACAATCCACATTTGCAGCACAACCGGCGCACCGGGGCACGCGGGGCGGCGACGAAAGCATCACCATGACAGAAGTCGAATTCCGCGCGCTAAGCGCCCACGGCTATAACCGGATCCCGCTGACCGTCGAGGCGTTCGCCGACCTCGACACGCCGCTGTCGCTGTATCTGAAGCTGGCCAACAAGCCCTACACCTACCTGCTCGAATCGGTCGTCGGCGGCGAGCGGTTCGGCCGCTACTCGTTCATCGGGCTGCCGGCGAAAACCCTGCTGCGCGCGCACGGCGACAAGGTCGAGGTGGAGACCGACGGCAAGGTCGTCGAGACGTTCGAGGGCAATCCGCTCGATTTCATCGCGGCGTACCAGCAGCGGTTCAAGGTCGCTCCTCAGCTCGGCCTGCCGCGGTTCTGCGGCGGGCTCGCCGGCTATTTCTCGTACGACACGATCCGCCACATCGAGTCGAAGCTGGCGACTGCGGAGGGCAAATCGAAGCCCGATCCGATCGGCACGCCCGACATCCTGCTGCTGCTGACCGAAGAGCTCGCAGTCATCGACAACCTGTCGGGCAAGATCTACCTGATCGTCTATGCCGATCCGCGCCAGGCCGATTCGTTCATGTATGCGCAGCAGCGGCTGCGCGCGCTGCGGATGAAGCTGCGCGAGCCGGTCGACATTCCGTACAGCCGCGCGAGCATGGTGACGCCGACCTCGACCGAGTTCGAGCACGACGACTACATCGCCGCAGTCGGCCGCGCGAAGGACTACATCATGGCCGGCGACGTGATGCAGGTGCAGATCGGCCAGCGGATACGCAAGCCCTTCCGCGATTCGCCGCTGACGCTGTATCGGGCGCTCCGCTCGCTGAACCCGTCGCCGTACATGTACTTCTACAACTTCGGCGACTTCCACGTCGTCGGCGCATCGCCGGAAATTCTCGTGCGCCACGAGAAAGTGGCCGGAGTGGGCGGGGTAGCCGCCGGCACCAAGGTGACGATCCGTCCGCTCGCCGGGACGCGTCCGCGCGGCCAGACGCCGGACCACGACGTCGCGCTGGCGAAGGAGCTGGTCGAGGACGCGAAGGAGATCGCCGAGCACGTGATGCTGATCGACCTGGCGCGCAACGACATCGGGCGCATCGCGCAGATCGGCAGCGTCAAGGTGACCGACCGGATGATCGTCGAGCGCTACTCGCACGTGATGCACATCGTGTCGAACGTCGAGGGGATGCTGCGGCCGGGGCTCACGGCGCTCGACGTGCTGAAGGCGACGTTCCCCGCCGGAACATTGTCCGGCGCGCCGAAGATCCGCGCGATGGAAATCATCGACGAGCTCGAGCCGACGAAGCGCGGCATCTACGGCGGCGCGTGCGGATATCTGAGCTTCCAGGGCGACATGGACCTCGCCATCGCGATCCGGACCGGCATCGTCAAGGACGGGATGCTGTACGTGCAGGCGGCGGCCGGAATCGTCGCCGACTCGGTGCCCGAGAGCGAATGGCGCGAGACCGAAAACAAGGCGCGCGCCGTGCTGCGCGCGGCCGAGCAAGTGCAAGACGGACTGGATGGGGAGATCTGACATGCTGCTCATGATCGACAACTACGACTCGTTCACCTACAACATCGTGCAGTACTTCGGTGAGCTGGGCGAGGAAGTGCGCACGGTGCGCAACGACGAGATCACGCTCGAAGAAATCGCGGACCTGAACCCGGACCGCATCTGCATCTCGCCGGGCCCGAAGTCGCCGAAGGATGCCGGCGTGTCGGTGGACGTGCTGCGCGAATTCAAAGGTAAAAAACCGATTCTCGGCGTGTGCCTGGGCCACCAGGCCATCGGCGAGGCGTTCGGCGGCCACATCATCCGCGCCAAGCAGGTCATGCACGGCAAGACGTCGAAGATCGCGCACATCGGCGAAGGCGTGTTCAAGGGCCTGCCGAGCCCCTTCACCGTGATCCGCTACCACTCGCTGGC
>Ga0105240_10007421_pt1 | contig 15929 bp, 9 predicted proteins | sample KBSC54metaG_FD_80426 | JGI IMG/M metagenome (GOLD analysis project Ga0105240, IMG submission 80426) | Corn rhizosphere microbial communities from Kellogg Biological Station, Michigan, USA - KBS C5-4 metaG | ecosystem: Host-associated > Plants > Roots > Rhizosphere > Soil | place: Michigan, USA... | reverse complement strand
CAGCTCTCGGGAAAGTCTTCGTATACTCCGACTACCTTCTCATGAATATCGCCACCGATGGTTATCGCCTTACCCAGCGGATCGTCATTCCCATAGAGGGCTTTGGCAGTGCTCCGGGATAGGAGAATGGATGCGGGGGCGTTGAATGAATTGCGTGTTCCTGCCAGCATCTTCAAGCTAAACATATCGGGCGCATCGTATTCCATATAATTGCCCTGGGTATTGATCTTTTTGTCACCGGACACGAGCAGGCTGTTCATTGTCCATGTAGACAATGCGACCCTTTTAAAATTGCCGGCATAGTTCTTACGCAGCTCCGCCGCCAGGGGCATTACATTTCCTTTATCGGTCCGGACCACGCCGTTGAGTGTTTCGGTCTGCATGACCTGAGCGATACGGCTATAGTTATCGAAATTCCTGTCGAAGGAAAATTCATCCCAGATCCAAAGACCGATGAGCATGGTGACGGCCATGCCTACGGAGAGTCCTGCGATATTGATAAAGGAATAAGCCTGGTTTTTTGTGAGGTTACGCCAGGCTGTCTTGAAATAGTTGCTGAACATTGCCGTTGGTTTGGGATACAGGTGCGAATATAGGGCCGGAGTTGCAGCGAGTTGATAATCAAGGGCGTGCCGGACGTGCTATGGGTGGGAGTGTCCGGTTTTGATATAGTGGGGTGTACGGCCCTACACAGGGGCCCGGCGCCTACCCTACATACGCAAACTGCTGCAGCACGCTCTCAATTTCCTCCAACCGGAAGGGTTTGGAGACAAAACCATTCATGCCGGAATCCAGGCATCGTTGTTTGTCCTCTATCATGGCGTCGGCGGTGAGGGCGATGATGGGTATGTCGGACCGGGGTCCCTCGAGGCGACGTATGGCGCGGGTAGCGGTATATCCATCCATCTCGGGCATATTGATATCCATGAAAATGATGTCGGGTTCGTGTTGCTGTAAGAGCTGGAGGACCTCGGCTCCGGTGAGGGCCTTGATGACTTTAAAGCCCATCTTATGTAATACCTCGGAGATGAGCAGCATATTGATGGGCTCGTCCTCTGCCACCATGATGGTCCTGTTGCTGCCCACCTGATGGATCACGGGGATGGCATCCGCCACGGGGGTCGTGGGGGAACCGTCTTCAAAAATAGATGCGAGTATCTGGTTGAGCTCGTTGAATCGTACGGGTTTGGAAAGGAACAGGTCGATGCCTATCCTTTCGGCCTCATCCCGGTGCAAATTCCTTTCGAGCGAGGATAGCATCAGGATAAAAGGCTGGGCATGGTCCTTTAATACCGTCTTGATCTCTTTTACGAGCGTTATGCCGTCCATCGCGGGCATCTGATAGTCGGTGATGATAAGATCAAAACATTTATGATCGGCACGGGCCTTTTTTAAGATGGTCAATGCTTCTTCTCCGCTGGTGCTGAGTATGCATTCCACATTCATAAAGCCAAAGAGCTCATGCAGCAGCCGGCAATTGGTGGTGTTGTCGTCGACCACGAGGACGCGGCGAAGAGCGGGGCGTTGTGGATGGGGTTTTACGGGCTCCTCCTGTATGATCTCGGGGGCCAGCAGCAGGGTAAAAGTGCTGCCTATGCCGGGCTGGCTTTCTACGGTGAGTGCGCCACCCATCATCCCGGCGAGATTTTTCGCAATGGTAAGTCCCAGGCCGGTGCCTCCATATTTGCGGGTAGTAGATGCGTCGCCCTGGGTAAAGCTTTCGAAGATCTTGTCCAGTTTTTCCTGCGGTATGCCGATACCTGTGTCCTTCACGAGAATGGATAGCTGCTGGAATCTTTTGCCTCTGGCCTGGTGGGAAACCTCCTGGTGGGGCTGTCCGTGGGACGCATCCAGATAGGGCGCTTCTTCTCTTTTGACGGTGACGACTATCTCTCCATTGTCGGTGAATTTTATGGCATTGCCTATCAGGTTGACGAGTATCTGCTGGATACGCACGGGATCGCCCAGCACGAGGTCGGGCAGTCGGGGATCGATCTCACAAATGATCTCTAAGTTCTTTTCAAACGCCTTTATAGCCAGCATACTGACGGTGTCCTCCACCAGCCTTGCAATCCCAAAGACGGTGTTGTCGATGAAGAGCTTGCCAGCCTCGATCTTCGAATAGTCGAGAATGTCATTGATGAGATTGAGCAGGTTGTGGCCACTCTTATTTACATTCTGTATATATTCCCGCTGGACCTTTTGGAGTTCGGTGGTGAGGACGAGGTCGGTGAATCCGAGGATGGCATTCATGGGTGTACGGAGCTCGTGGCTCATATTGGCCATGAACTGGCTCTTGGCCTGGTTGGCATGTTCTGCTTCCTTACGTGCGGTGCGTTCCAGGTCGATGGACTGTGCCAGCTGATCGGTCCTCTCCGTCACCTGTTGTTCCAGCTCCTTCTTTTGCTGCCGGATGCGTTGCAGCCGCAGACGATGTAGGGCCAGGCCGCCGCTAATGATGACAAGCGCAACGGTGAGCTTGAACCACCATGTCGCCCAGAATGGAGGTGTGACGGTGATGCGGATGGCGGTGATATTGGAAGACCATTGTCCGTCCTCGTTCATCGACTTTACCTGGAAGGTATAGTTGCCGGGATCGAGGTTGGTGTAGGTAACGCCCCGCTGATGGGGATCGCCGATGTAGATCCAGTCCTTGTCGAACCCATCCAGCTTGTAAGCATATTTCCTTTTGGAAGGTGTGACATAATTGAGGGAGGCGAATTCAAACGAGAAGACGGAGCTGCTATAGGGAAGCGTCAGGTCCTTTGTCTCGGTGATGTCCTTATTTAAAGGCGTTTTTACACTGTCCCCATCTGACACGGGAACATCTTCATTAAAGATATGGAACCCGGTGATGACCAGCGGAGCCTCGCCGGAGCCTGACCGTATGCTGTCGGGATGAAAGACGTTGAACCCATTCACGCCACCGAAATACATGGTGCCGCTGTGATCCATCAGACAGGCATGAGCCTTGAACTCGCTGGACTGCAGGCCATCGTCCTCATTGAATTTTGTGAAATGCTGACGTTGGGTATCCAGCACGCAAAGCCCGTTGGTGGTGCTGATCCATAGCTGCCCTTTCCTGTCCTCCTGAATGCCAAAGACAACATCCCCGGACAAGCCATCCGTGGTAAAGTAGTTAGTAAATTTGCCCGTGCGTTTGTCGAGGTGATCGAGCCCAACCGTGGTACATATCCAAATATCACCCTTGCTGTCCTCGTATACATAGTTCACGGAGTTATTGCTGAGACTATTGCTGTAAGGATTGTGCCGGAAATGCGTAAATATACCGGTGCGCTTGTCGAATCTGTCAAGCCCTCCATCGTAAGTGCCTATCCATAAGGCCCCATCCTTGTCTACGCAGAGTGTCTGTACCCTGTCGCCACCGGGACTGTTGGGTTTGCTGAACAGATGTTTGTAATGTACGAAGCCATCGGTGTGTGGGTCATATCTGTCAAGTCCTCCGCCGTACGTGCCTATCCAGATGTCGTTGTCTTTGTCGGCTGCGATGGCATAGATATTGTCGCCGCCAAGGCTGGAAGGAACAGCAGGATCGTTCTTATACCGGCGGTATTGGTTCAGGTCCTTGTTCATTACGGTGAGACCGTCGCCCCAGGTGCCTATCCAAAGGGAGCCCTGCGGATCTTCGTGCATCGCCAGAATAAAATCGCCGCTGATACTGTTGGGTTTGCCCACCTGGTGGCGAAAATGTGTGAAGGTCCCTGTATGACGATCGAACAATTCAAGCCCTCCACCATCGGTGCCTATCCACATCCGGTGCCGTGAGTCTTCCATGAAGTCCAATACATCGTTATTGCTGAGACTGGCGGGATCGGAAGAATGCCGATAGTGCAGAAAATTATTCTGTCCCTTCTTCCAGAGACCGATACCGCCACTGTAGGTTCCTACCCACATATTGCCCTGCCTGTCCTTATACAGCGCCTGTATGGAACTGTTGGCAAGACTGTATTTGTCGATGTCGTCCTGTTTGTATACCTGAAATGAATCGATGCCTGGATCTAATATGCTGACGCCGCCGTTGTCGGTGCCTATCCAGAGATTGCCGGCATCATCCCCGCTCAGGGACAGCACTACGTTATAGATCAGGCTATAGGGATCCTGAGAGACATTAGGGAAATGCCGGAACTTCCCCTGCGGGTCCGTCATAAGCTCGAGGCCTTTTCCCAGCGTGCCCAGCCAGAGCCGGTGGCGGCTGTCCTCATATATACACTTGACGGAATTATTGGAGAGAGAGGCGTTGTCCTTATTGTCGTGTACGAAGCGGGTAAAAGAATTTTTTGTCCTGTCCAGCAGATTGAGACCTGCGTTGGCTGTACCTAACCAGATGTTCTTCCGGCTGTCTTGAAAGATGGTGTATACGTCGTTGTCCCCAAGGCTGGTCGGATCTCTGTCATCATTGAGATACCAGGTCTTATAAGCGCCTGTTGTGGGGTCCAGCTTGTACAGCCCATCGCCATCGGTGGCCACCCATAGCGCGTTGCTGTCGTCGATCAAAAGGGAATTTATAAAGTCGTTGGAAAGATGTCCGTCGATGTGTACAAACCTGTTCTTTTCCCTGTCCCAGCGATTCAATCCACCGCCCCAGGTGCCTATCCACAGATTGCCTTTTTTGTCTTCGATGATGTTGGTGATGAAATTGTTGCTGATGCTTTTTGTATCACCTTCCTGATTGCGAAAGACCGTGAATCCATAACCGTCATATCTGTTCAATCCATCTCTTGTACCAAACCACATAAAACCCCGGCTGTCCTGCAGGATACAGGTGATATTGCTCTCTGTAAGACCTTCGCTTTTTCCCAGATGCTGGAACTTCAGGTGTGAGGGCTGGGCATGGGAATGCAAGGGCAGTACGTACAGAGCGATCAGAAGGAGGTAAGGGGCGTATTTCATGGCGCTATCTTTCAACAGACGGATAAGCCTAATTATTGCAGGATCAGGCTAATATCTGGAACGATACGGACCGTTCGGTACTAAGACGTAAATGTAAACTACTATATTGTGGTGGTTGGGTAAAAAAGGGGGGTATTGATAATCAACAATAGTATACTTCTGGTGCCCTGGATACCAGTTGGTGACTACTTTTTTCAAAGGCAGGACAGGCATACTTTTGCAGAAAATGAGATCATTATGAAAAGGAGAGCATTGCTAAAGAATGGCATTTTGATAGGCCTTGGGGCGTGGCTGCCGCTGGAAAAGATCATGGCGGGAAGTAGTACATGTCCCTTTCACCGGTGGCAGATGGGGGAGCTGGAGCTGACGGTGATCACGGATGGTTTGATACGGATGAGCCCTGTACAGCCTAATGTGGCAGCGGCAGGGCCGCGTGCAGCGGTGGATAGTTTGCTGTCTGGCAGCTTTCGATCCACAAAGGAAATTGATCTGGCGATAAATATCCTGGCGATACGAAAGGGTTCACGGACCATACTGGTGGACACGGGTGTGGGCACGGGTTTTGGGATGAACCTTGGCAGCGAGTCGGGATGGCTGTCCCAATCTTTAAAGGATGCGGACATTGCTCCGGACAGCGTGACGGATATCATTATCACGCATGCCCATCCTGATCACATCGGGGGTTTATTTTATAAGGATGCCACGCCGGTCTTCCCCCATGCGCAGGTATATCTTTCTGCCGTCGAGCATGCATTCTGGACATCGGAGCATCCTGACTTCAGTCACAGTACACTGGATCATACGGAGCTGTTGAAGCTGGTGCTGGATTGTGCGCACAGAACGCTGGCGGCGTTGAAACCCCGTCTGCATTTGTTCAATGACAGCGATGAGCTGTTGGGTTGTATACGTCTGGAACGTGCGGAGGGGCATACGCCTGGTCATACGCTGGTGCATGTGTTCTCCGGTGGTGAGGAGCTGGTGCATATTGCGGACCTGTTGCACTCGGATGTGTTGCTGGCGCCGCATCCGGAATGGGGGTTTTCGGGTGATACGGATATTGCGCTTGCGGCTGCTACGCGCAGGCGTGTGTTGGGTGTGCTGGCCGAGAAAAGGGCAAAGGTCTTTTCTTATCATCTGCCGTGGCCGGGTGTGGGGCATGTGCGTCGTGCCGGGGAAGGTTTTGAATGGGTGGCGGAGGCGTATGCTGTGCCGGGGTGAGACGGACGCGGCCAGTGGGGTCGGGCTACGGCCAGTCGGGCTATACAGCCAGTTCCATGAGCGTGACGCGCAGGTTCCTGTTCTGAGCGGGGAGTTCGGGTGAGTCGGGTGTGACGCGTGCCGCGACGACGCGAAAGCCATAAGCCTCGTAGAAAGCAATGATGGTGGGATTGTCCGTCCAGGTGTCTATTCGTAAGTAGGCGAGTCCCTTTTCCCGGGCTTTTTGGAGGGCCCATTCGCGGACCTTTTCGAAAACGCGCTGTCCTTTGAATTGGGGATGGGTGATGATCCTGTGCAGGAAGAGCGCCTGCCCTGTGTCCCACTCTCCCCATGTGGCGGGATCGCTGTAGGAGACGCTGAATATGGCGAGGACATGGTGATACTTTACTACCTTGTACTGCAGGAGCTGTTCTACTTCGGCGGAAAGGGCATTCTTCTCATAGCCGCGCCAGGCGGGATATCCATGTGTTTGTTGATAAAGGATGGCCTGCTCGAAGAGCCAGTAGACGAGCGGGAGGTCTTCGTGTGTGGTGTTTTTGATATGGACGGGCGGGTGTTCCATGCTGCTATGTTACAGGTCGAGACTCATGATCTTTTCTGTTCTTGCAAGGACGTCCATATGCGGTGGTGCGGGGTTGTCCTTAAAGCCGAGCTTGTAATATAGTTTATGGGCGGCCGGCATGCGCAGGGTGGTTTGCAGCCAGAGGCGGGTGGCTTCATTCTCTTTGCACCGGGTGATGCATCTTTCGATGAGGCGGGTGGCGAGGCCGAGGTTGCGATATTCATTTTTTATATACAGCTTGGCGAATTCAAATTCGTCCTGGTTCAGCCGCTTCAGGACGACACAGCCCGCGATGTCGGAGGGTAGGTGGCTGCCTTTGCCGGGGGGCGGAGGGGTACCGGTGGCCGGGACGGAGGATCTTTGGACGCGGGCAAAAAATATGAATCCGCCCGTATCGAGATATGCTTTTTCGGGGTGCTCCAAAACGTACTCGTCTTCTTTTTCCAGCGTGCCGTTCAATACTTCCAGCAGCCAGGGTCTTACAAGCTGTTGAAAAGCAGGCTTTAGCTGTGGTGTGTAATCGACGATGGTGATCTTATCCAGCTTATCCAGTTCATTCACTCTTTTGTGAATGGGGTATTCTTCGATGACCCTGTCTATCCGGTTGAGGATATTTACAATATCGGGGTGACCGGCTGTGAAAACATCGCCCAGGGCGCGGGAGATGGAGGTCCAGAGCGGCCTTAGTTTTTTTAGCAGGGTCTTCCCTTTTGGTGACAAGTTGACGAGCTTGGAGCGTTTGTCGTTGGGGTTGGGTTTTATCTTGACGAGTCCCTCGTCCTCCATCTCGCGGAGGATGTTCTTGACGGTGATATGGGTAAAGGCGATGTGTTCGGCGATGTCGAGAATGGTGAGAGGGGCTTCGGCGCTAGCCAATGCATAATAAACGGAGAACCATGTGGATTTGAAGGGGAGACCCTTGTCCTTATAGATCCTGTTGCCGTCGATGTATAGCTTGTCGCTGATGCGTTTGAACCGGGATGCGCCTGCCAAATGGCCCAGCGGGACTAACAGATCGTTCATAGATTTGTAAAATATCTTTTACAAAAGTATAAAAGTACTTTTATAAAATCAAAAATTACTTTCCTATATTGCTGGTAACAACCTGTGTGTATGAATACTGTTACAAATGCCGGATTTGACCGCGACTTTTACAAGAATATCCTGGAAAGCCTGGAGGATTATGGTGTGTTCACGACGGATAAGGCCGGGATCGTTACGAGCTGGAACAGAGGTGCGGAGCACGTCCTTGGGTATACGGAGGCGGAGATATGCGGGCAAAAGGCCAGCATTATCTTTACGGAAGAGGACCGGGCCAACGGGGTGCCTGACCATGAATTCGCGGAAGCGTTGGAAAAGGGACGGGGTCTGGATGAGCGGTATCACCGGAAAAAGGATGGGTCTTTGTTCTGGGCCAGCGGGCTGGTCTTCCCTTTATTCAACGGCGAGGATCAACATATAGGGTTTACAAAAGTGCTTCGGAACCTAAGCCGCCGGAAAGAAGCCGAGGATGATGCCCTCGAAGCCAGGCGTTATGCTCAAAGCATCGTTCAAACCTCTAAAGAGCCCATCCTGATCCTGAACGCCGATCTTACCATCAATTCAGCAAGCCAGGCTTTTTTTAGTCTTTTCAACCTTGTCAAAAACGGCACGGAGTCCATGAATATTTTCGAGGTGCTGCAAAGCCGAATGCCTATTGAACCGTTAAAAGCGGAAATGCAGCATTATGACAGCTTTGAAAACCTGGAGTTGCACTATCCCGGCAAGGATGGCATGGAAGACCGTGTCCTGCTGGTATCCAGTCGTAAAGTATTTCAAACTTTTAAATCCATCGGCCAGTTCCTGATGACATTCGAGGACGTTACTTCCCAACGCAGGCTGGAGCAGGCGAAGGAGGATTTTATCAATATCGCAAGTCATGAGCTGAAGACGCCCATCAGTGTTATAAGATCCTATACGCAAATACTTCAAATGGAATTGAAGGACCAACAGACCGAGGTGGTGGGCAAGACGCTGGACCGCATACTCGCACAATCCGAACACCTCATCCGGATGGCATCCATGTTGCTGGATGTATCGGCCTTAAGGAGCGGAGATCTGAAGATGAAGAAAGAGCCTTTTCTGCTGTTGGAGGCGATCCTGGAAGTGATGCAGCGGATAAATCATGCTCAAACCAAGCATCATGTGAGGATCGATGAGGTTGCGGATGCCACTGTCTATGGGGACAGGTTCCGTATCAGCCAGGTTATAGCCAATCTATTGTCCAATGCCGTCAAGTATTCACCCGATGCGGATATCGTCACGATCACGATCACGATAAACGAGGGCAATCAGACCATACGCACCTCGGTGATCGATCATGGCATCGGTATACCGCTGGACAAACAGGGAGACCTGTTCAAACGATTTTCACGAACGGACGATACGAAAACGCGAAAAATACAGGGTTTTGGGATGGGGCTTTATATCTCATCGGAGATCATAAAACAACATAATGGGTATATTGGAGTGAGCAGCGACGGGGAAAGCGGAAGCACTTTCTTTTTTGAACTTCCCTTATGGAAGACAGCGCATTAAACAATCGCATGCATTTTCATGTTATGGCAACCGATGAAGGACATTACAAGACTACAGCCCGGTAAATACAGGATAGCCACGATAGTCACCTATTTTATCGTACCGATATCAGGGTTTGGTACGGATATTTATCTTCCGTCGATGCCGGCCATGGCGCAGGAGCTGGGGCTGCCGGAGGCGCAGATACAACTGACGCTGTCCTTATTCCTGGTGAGCTATGGTCTTTCTCAATTGGTCTCCGGCTCCTTTCTGGATACATTCGGCCGGCGCAGGATCAGTCTGGGGGCGTTGCTGGTCTTTTCTCTGTCCTGTCTGGCGACGGGTTTGAGTCATAGTATCATCCTTATATATGCGATGCGTTGTTTGCAGGGGCTTTGCATCGGCTTTATTGTGGTGGCTTCCAGGGCTTTCTTTTCGGATATCTATGAAGGCGACCGGCGCAAGCACTATATAAGTCTGATGACAATCGTCTGGTCGGTGGGTCCTATCGTGGCTCCTTTTGTAGGTGGGTATCTGGAGCATAGTTTTGGCTGGCGCTCTAATTTTTTTGCCCTGTGTATTTATGGGCTGCTGCTCCTGATCCTTCAATGGGCTTTCTCGGGTGAGACCATCCGGGAGAAGATACCGTTGTCTATTTCGCATGTTCTTGACAATTACCGCACCATACTTTCTGCCCGGGACTACGATTATGGCATCCTCATGCTGGGTCTGTGCTATGCGATGATCATGCTTTTTAGTCTGACGGGTCCGTTTGTGATCGAGCATGTCATGCATTATTCTCCTGTGGTGGCCGGCTATGTATCGTTGTTGTTGGGAGTGGCATGGATGTGTGGTGGTTTTTTCGGAAAGGGTTTGCTCGGGAAACCTTTTTTCTCAAAGAACAGGGTGGCGTATGTTGTACAGGTGGCGCTGGTGGTGGCTATGATCGCGGGCGCGTCATGGGTGTCCAATATATGGACCATGGTGGGCTTTGCCTTTCTCATACATGTGACGGCCGGATTTGTTTTCAACAATTATTTTACCTATTGCCTGGCCCGATTCCCCCGTGCGGCGGGTATTGCGGGCGGTCTGGCGGGGGGACTGGCCTATACCTTTACTGCCGCGCTCAGCTATGGTATTGCGGCGCTGCTAAAACCTTCCTCACAAATGCAGATAGGTATCGGCTATCTCATCATTTCGCTGATGGGCGTAGGGGTGTTGTGGATCAGCAGGAAGATGCGTCCCCTCGTGTGATAATCCCTAACAGCACTTAATATAAATAGATCGCTTTTGTTTGTTTGCTTCCGTCCAGCGCCTGGAGGGTAATATAATAAAGGTGTTGCGTGGAGAGCGCGGTGATCGTATAAGTGCCGGCCATCGGTAGATGGCGGCTCTGTATGACCCTGCCCTGGGTATCGTACACCAGCGCATCGTATGAGGATGTGGAGGAGGGCAGGGTTATGACGATGTGGTCATGGGCGCCATACATCTCCGCTTGTTTTGCGGGATCGCCCTGGTTTGTCGTGACGACGGATGAATAGATATATCTGTTGTCGAGGTCTATTTGACGTATCCTGTATTCTGTCTTCCCGGCGGGCGGGTAGTTGTCGGTGTAGCTGTATGGTGTGCTGGTGCTACTGGTGCCACCGGGATGGGAAGACGGTACAAATCCAATGGTCGTGAAATTACTGTCCCGGCTGCTGCGCTGGATCTCGAATCCTTTATTGTTTTGTTCCTGACCTGTGGCCCAGCCGAGCCTGACGGATGTGGCGGTGGCTTCCTGCACCTTGAACCAGGTGAAGGAGACGGGTAGTATTATCGTTGCGGGGGTCGACGTCACCGCACAATTGCTGTTACAAGATGCATCAAAGGAGCAAATGCCCCATACCAATCCTGTTTGCGGATTGGTAAGTTCGAGAGACAGGGTACCGGCGTTGGCAAGGTTGGAGCCATAGTAACAATAGCTCACCTGTGTATTGCCGCTGCTGATGGTGGGAGGGCTGGCGGGACCGAACTGAACGGAGGTCAGCGATGTGCTTGAATTGGTGATCCATACGGGTGATGGCGTAAGGGGTCAGCAATATATTGGACCCTGTATAGGTGAGTGTGAGATTGCCTGTCTTGGTGGCGCTTGGGACGTTGGCATAGGAGGTAAGGAGAAAATTCCCGGCCATCAAGCCGCCGTTGTTGGGGCAGGAAGTGGACTGGCCGTTGCCGTTGGAGCGTGATCCAAGAGATGCGCAGGTGGTTGGGTACTGGGCTCTCGCTCCATTGACGCTGCAGAGGAGCGTGACGGCGCATAATATGGCCATTTGTAGGGTACGGGGTAGCATAGTATTTCTTTTAATCCAATTTTAATAACGGCCCGGAGAGAGTTGATTAATATCGGAGGAAGCTGCAAATACTATTTTTAAGATAAAACCCCCGGCGATCGCCGGGGGTTTTATTTATTTTAGTTACCCAATGAAGGGGGGCCTGCTGCGTTGGTATCCTTCCGTTTGAAGAGGTTGAGGTCCATCTTCCCAAATCTGTAAGCAAATACTACTCTGAACAGCTGTGGGTCCTTCAGACGATCGTACTCCTGGTGGAACAGGTCGCTGAAGCTGTACATTTTCGATTCACGAGTGCGGAATATATCACTCATGCTGAGTGTGAGGGAAGCCGCATTGTTCTTCAGGAAGCTTTTCTTAACAGCCATATCGAAGCCATAGAAGGGTTTGATATAACCCTGTGACGAGCTTTGGGTCGTTGATCCCGGAGGACCGAACTGATTTTGCTGTTGATTGGCAGGTATGTTCGTCTTGGACTGATAGATAAAGGTAGCCTGGATGGAGAAGTTGGCGGGCAGCTTGAAATTGCTGTTGAATTTGCCAAACCAGCTCCAGAGTGCGTCCTGGGATACCTGTTTCAGATTCTCCGTATTGATATGCGAATTGTAGATATTGATGTTGGCCGTGATGTCCCACCATTTTGTGATATTGTCGGTGGTGGTGATCTCGCCGCCTACGGTATAGGCATTGTTCGCATTCTCATACGTATTGATCAGCACGGGTTTCCCGATAGGGTTGAGACCGCTGTCCTGAAACCTTGTCATCAGATTGGTCGTATACTTGTAATACCCGGACACGAGCAGGGTGTTGCTGTGTGCGAATGTCTTCATATACGACATTTCGAAAGTATAGGTGAACTCGGGCACGAGGTCAGGATTGCCACGGGTGATATTCAATGTATCGGAATAGTCGGTGTAAGGTATCAGCTGGAAGAATCCCGGCCGATTGATCTTACGGGTGGCGCTGAGCTGCAGCTCCTGGTTGTGCTTGAACTTTTCGCTGAGGAACAGGGACGGGAAGAAGGCGAATGGATAGCTGTTATGGAAATGCTGTTTTGTGTTCAGCAGATCGCCTGAGTAATTGGAGCTTTCTGCACGCAGACCCACCGAATAGCCGAAATTACCGTATGTGTGGGAAAGGTTTACGTAGGCGGCATATACACGGCTGGTGCTCTTATAATTGCTGGTGCCATATGGTGTGATCGTTCCGTTCCCGCTCTTGTCCGTATTATAGGTATCCATGTAGTTGTTCAGGCTCTGGAATGATGCGCGCAATCCTGCTTCCAGCTTGACCTTGGCAAGGGGATTTGTATAATCCGTCTGTATGGTGGTAAAGCTTGGGCTGGCAGTACCCCGGACCTGTTGGTACGTGGTGTTTGCGATGGGTGTGCCCGGGGCGCCTGTATAATAGTCCGTCGTATAAAACGAGGATGAATGTGAGGTGGCATGGAAATAAGAACCGTCGGCTGTCAGCTGATGGCCCTCTTTTGCAAACAGGTGTTTCATACCGACCTGTGCGCCATTGACATCGAAACTGCGGACGGAGTTGGAGCTCCTAAGGGAAAACACCGACTTTGTCCAGCTGTCTGTGATAGAATCTGTTTGCAGATGGGATACATCCGTCGGTGTGAACCTGCCACCCACCTTGATATACGAGGCGGATATGGTGGTCTTGTTGCTGACGAAGAAGTCAAAACCTAACTGTCCAAACATGAAATGCCCTTTGCCTCTTTGAAGGTCGCTCTGCAGGATATGTGTGGTTGTATCTGACAGGAAGGTGTACCGGTCTGTCGTACCCACTGTCTTGGGATTCATACCCATATACATACCATTCAGGCTGACATTGACCTTCCCCTGACGGGCGTTGAGCCCAACGAGGGCATTGGGTGCGCCGTGGGAGTCGATACCTGCGGAGATGGATCCATTATAGCCCTGCTTTCTGTTCTTCTTCAGGATGATGTTGATGATACCGGAACCGCCGCCGGAGGCATCGTATTTTGCGGATGGGTTGGTCATCACTTCCACGCTTTCAATGGCGTCCGCGGGGATCTGGTCCAGCGAAAGAGTAGTGGGGCGTCCGTCCACGAAGATGGTGGGTGCGGCGCCACGGAGTGAGACATTGCCATCGATGTCCACGTTGACGGAAGGCACATTGCGCATGACATCCTGTGCGGTACCGCCGGCGCTGACGATGTTCCTGTCCACGTTGAATACTTTTTTATCCATGTCTAGCCGCATGGCGGGTGTCTTGGCCGTGACGGTGACGGTGCTGAGCTCCTTGGTGTCGGTGGTCATTTTGATGATACCAAGGTCCTTGCTAAAGGACGGGAGATTACCCATAGGGTTGCTTTCGCTGCCGGGAGCGGCTGCGGCCTGCTGGGGAACGATCATAAAAGACACGTCCTGGGGCTTGTAACCTGTGGCCGACAGTTTCAGTACGAGCTGGCTGGCGATGGGAAGATCTTCCACATCAAATTCGCCGCTGGCCTTTGTATCTGTGCCTTTGAGAAGGACGAGCTTCTTCTTTTTGGTATTGGGATCGACGGTGGACTTCATTACCAGCACGGATGCCTGGTTCATGGGCTGTCCGGTGGAGTCGGTAATTTTTCCGTACACACGGCCAATGGATGGTGGTCCACCTGCTCCGGGGCCGCCTGGTCCGCCTGGTTTTGCTCCTGGTGCGCCTGCGCCTGGCTTGACGCCGCCCCCTTGTCCGGCCGGGGCCTGGGCCATACTCACTAGTGCAAACGATAAGAAAAACGATAATGTAACAAACAACTTTCTCACGAGCTTTGATTTTAATGCGCAAATTTACCCCGCTATTATCGGTCCGTCAATTTGAATATGGCCAAAGGGGCGAAAATCTCGGTAAATGGCCTTAAATCGTCCGCGAAATATTTGACGGGCGATGGGGTGAAAATGGCCGTGGATGATGGACGGCGGAGAGGCGGGATGACTGGAAGCTATGGGTCGAAGTCGATGGTGGAACAGCGGATGGCGCTGACGGCTATTTTGTCATGATATACATTTGTAATACGTCAACATATTCTCCATCCGGTTGTTTAACGGCTTTGATAAACCTGCCTTCTTCTTTGAAGCCAAGGTTCCTGTACAAGCGAATAGCCCTTTGGTTGGTGGCAAATACGTTTAGAAATATTTTTTCGATGGCGGGATTATCTTGAGCCCATTGGATGAGCGTTTCCATGAGCTGTTGTCCTATACCCAATCCCTGCCATTCGGGATGTACGCTGATGCCCAATTCTCCTGTGTGGGCATTTTTTTTCTTTGAACCGCCGACAAAGAACAACAATCCTATCATCCGATGCTGCATTTTGGCAATGAAAATGACGGAATTGGGGTCCTCGTTGAAATTGCTGATCCAGGTCCGTTCCTGCTGGGGGGTGATGGTATATTCTTCGAGGGTGGTCAGCACCTGGTCGGTAGAGGCGAAGAGCATTTTTGAATAGTCGATGATGTCCCCGGCGTCGTCTTCGATGGGCTGACGGATCGTGAACTCCCGGCCATCCTTTGTTATGTGCTCTTTCATGGGCAAATCGATTGTCGGATAAAAATAGGTTTAATTTGCTAATGTCCCATTTTGTGTCTGCCGACGGCAAGTTTTTACTGGTAAACTCCTAGATGACCCCTACATTAATTTCTTAAGCAGTAGCCGTGCAGTAGCGGTGCTTAGTGATTGAGTACTACGTCAATGAGTACTCGGAAACGATTGCGCAGATAAGTTATTCACAAGCTTGTCCGAGGGTATGGACGGTGAATATCTTTGGACGAAACCATAAAAAAAATTCTATGAACTACATGAAACGACGCCGCGGGCTGATAGTTATCGGTCTGGTGGCATTATCGATCAGCTTGTTCCAATGTGAAAAAAAGTCTTCGGCTCCCGTCAGCTCCCCTTCTCCGAGAGCCGTCACTTCCTTTGTGCATCCCGGTGTCCTGAACACGCAGGCAAGTCTGGACCTTGTAGGCGGGCAGGTGAATGGGGGAGACCCTGTTCGAACGGCCAGCTATCAGAAGGTGCTGGATTTTATCAACAGTCACACGTATCCTACATCCTTCCCGTCGACGGTGGTGGTGGGGTCGAATGGGGCTACCTCTCCTTCCAAGGCGCAGATACGCAGCGATGCGGAGCTGGTGTATGCGCTGGCTTTGCGATGGACGAAAACAGGGCATTCGGAGTATGCGACCCAGGCCATCGGCATCCTGAACGGATGGGCGTACAATTTTCAAAACTATGCGTTGCTGGATGCATCTACGAATCCCAACCAGCCGGCCCTGGAAGCATCCTGGACCACGCCCAGTTTTGTCGCAGCGGCGGAGATCATCCGGTATTAT
>Ga0105240_10007420_pt1 | contig 15930 bp, 13 predicted proteins | sample KBSC54metaG_FD_80426 | JGI IMG/M metagenome (GOLD analysis project Ga0105240, IMG submission 80426) | Corn rhizosphere microbial communities from Kellogg Biological Station, Michigan, USA - KBS C5-4 metaG | ecosystem: Host-associated > Plants > Roots > Rhizosphere > Soil | place: Michigan, USA... | reverse complement strand
TGGGTTCGTTTTTTCAAACGACGAAATCAGCCGCCGCCTCGACTTCGATAAGCGCGTAACCGCTGCCATCGTCCTCTCCAGAAACGGCTGGCAGCTGCCAAAACCGCATCGCACCGCCGATGCCGGTATGCCGAAAGCCGCCTAAAACCGTTTGGTTCCAGGCCGTCCCCAAAACCACTGGCCCAGACTTGCTCACGGCTTATCCCCGGATAATTCTGTGTTTGCCTGCGCCTCTGGTCAGGGCTCCGACCGACTGATCCTTGACAACCGAATATCCCGACCTGCCCCCTCGCAAACCCAAAGTGTGTTTTTCCGGCCCATCGGTCGCGCGGCCTCAAGCAGCGTGAAGCCAACCGAAGGTCAACCGAGGCGACTCGACGAAGTCGCCTGCACAGCCACTGCAAGAATTCCTAAGGCGCGATGTTGATCTGCGGCGCTGTTTGACTCCCAAGGCCAGCGTACTCCTCTTTCACCTTGATCACCTTATTGCCTTTGAAGGTCACAAACGTAACCTTGCCCGGAGGCTGTCCATAAATCCAGTCCTCCAAATCGTCGCCATCCTTCGTTTCACGATACTTGCGATACGGATTCCCAAGCGCCAGCTTCACCTGATCGCGATCCATCCCCTCCGCCGCGCGCTTGTCGCTAATCGCCTTTTGAACTTCGGGAGGTAAAGTCTCGCTATAAAGCTTAGCGGCCGACTTCGGGTCGAAATCCATCAGCGGCAGCAAAATTCTCTTAAGCTCAGCCGAAGTCAGATTCTCCATCGGCTTGTGGAAATTGATTTCGATGTTCGTGCCCGTGGTGGGAGTGTAGTCGCCGTTGCTAACCGGGCGCGTGCCTCCGCCCATGCCCGTTTCGATATGGTCGTACCAGTGCTTCCCGCTCTTCAAGCCGCCATTGATTTCAAGGACGAGCTTGCTGCCCTCAAATGCCACATGCGTGATCTTGATCTGATCTCCCACGCGGGCCGTCACATTGTCGCCCTGTGCGAGTCTCTGCCACGCCGCCTGATCCCACGTGCCGTTGAAATCGAACTCGAGCGGCTTCTTCGAACGTGGCAGGTAGGTCTTAGCCTTCGCAAACTCCGCCGATAGATTTCGCAGGATCTCAATCTTTTCGTCGTCCGTGAGCTTATCTTTGGGAGGGATCACGGCGCCCATTGCGGGCGACAGTCCCAACGTCAAAGCGCAGAGGATTCCAACTGCTCTGGCTGCGCATCCAGCAGATAAGCGTGGCCCCTGTGTACGGGCACCTTCCAAACAACCAGCGCCAGCAGCACCAGCGCGCCGGTACAGAGAATACTGCCTTCCGGTCCGTACTCGCCGCCGCTCCAAACACTTCCAGCTTTCCATACAAGTCTGTATCCCGTTACTCTGATTGTAAGGCCACTCAGCTCTACCCCGAGAAACGGCAAAACCACGTTCCATCCAAAATGCATGCCGATCGGAAACCATAAGTCGTGCGTACGCAACAAAGAGGCGCCAAACAGTATTCCGAACCCCGCTGTATTAAAAATGCCCAGAGGGTTCGCGCCAGGGTTCAGCGCCCAATGCAGCAGTCCGAATATCGTTCCAAGCACCACAATCGGGACCCATTGGCCATATCCGCCCAGAGTTCGCCGATAAGCGTTCATCAGATATTGCAGCGCGAAACCGCGAAACAGGATCTCTTCGCCCATGGCGCCGCAGAAAAGCAGCACCGGCAAAAAGAGGCTGGCCCGCCAGGAGAAATCAACCTGTGGATTCGACATAAAATGCGCAAATCCGAGTGCCACGGGCGGCAAAACAACCAGCGCTGCCGCAGTCGCGCCCATGCCGACCCCTGTTAGTAAATTCCGCCCCGTTCCGCTCTCGAACGTGAGCCCCAGTTCCCCAAAATTCCGGGATTCAAAAATTGCCATCGCGAGTGCGCTCGCCACTCCCGCCGACAACAGCGGCGCAACCGTGATCGCGATCATCTCCCCGCCCAAAAAACGCACCGCCGGGATCGACACGTTCAGCGCGAACCAATATAGAAAAGCGCACAGCGCGGCGCCCAGCACAGGGCGGATCAGGTCTCGTTCTGGCCGGACCGGTTCAGGCACTCTCGTATTGTCTTACGCCCGCTCCGACAGAATAACGGACGTTCTCAAGCCAGCGCTCGACCACCTCAAACACGCCGACGATCGAGGCAACAATCCAGCCGTCGGTATTTCGTGGCAAGACCCTTCGACTTTTGAGAAAGGGCACTCACGCTCAGGCGAGTCTTAATATAGAAGAACCTTCTTTTCCAGATGAAAGTTCTCACCTTATTTCTCGCGGCCGTGCTGCCGCTTTCCTTTACCGCCCTGGCTGCCGAGAACGGCAAAATCGTTGGCGGACCCTACGTGGTGAACGTGACTTCGCGAACCGCAACTATCGCCTGGCTTGTCCAGACGGCGGAGGTGTCCGTAACCGGTCCCGCCGCAAAATCCACTCCGGCGGTCCGCGTCGAGAAGACAATGCTTTCGGCCCTTACGCCCAACACCCGGTACGACTACAACGTCGCCGGTTCTGACCCCGCGGGTAAAGGACACTTCAAAACTCCGCCCGCCACCGACGGCCCTTTCAACTTCGTGATGTATGGCGATAACCGCACGCGTAACGACGTCCACCGAGCCGTAATTCAGCAGATGCTGAAGCACGGAACGCCCGATTTCGTGGTACAGACCGGAGATATGGTGGCGGATGGCTTCGATTCATCCCTCTGGCCCGTCTTCTTTGATATCGAACGCGATCTTCTCCGCCAAACCGCATTTTTCCCCGCCCTGGGTAACCATGAGCGCCACACCCCGCTGTTTGCCGAATACTTTCAAAAGCCGAAGCCGTATTACTCATTCGAATGGGGAAATGCTCATTTCGCCGTCATCGACAGCGACATCGGCAATGTTTCCACTCACGAAAGCGAGCGGGCCGCCTTCTGGACCGAGCAGACCCGCTGGCTCGAAGAAGACCTCAAGGCTCATCAGAATGCCGATTACCGTTTTGTCGCCGCGCACCACGGCCCAATTACCGCGGTCGCGCGACGTCAGGGCGATAACCCGCAAATGATCGCGCTCATGCCCCTCTTCGAAAAATATCGGGTCAGCGCCGGCTTCTTCGGACACGATCACAACTACCAGCACTACCTGAAGAACGGCATTCACTACATCGTTTCCGGCGGCGGCGGAGCACCCCTCTACGATGTGGACAAGCCCGCCGAAGGAATCACGCGGAAAGTAATGAGTATCGAGAACTTCGTCGCCTTCAGCGTGGACGGAAAAACCGCCCACGTGCAAACCATTTCCATCGACGGCAAAGTGATTGACGATTTCGAAATTGTGGCGCCCGCAAAATAGCGCAATCGAAATAGCTGCTATTTCGGCTGCGCAACCAGCCGCAAATACGGCTTCAGTGTCTTAAAGCCTTCGGGGTACTTCTGCTGCTCTTCTTCGTCGGAAACCGCGGTTGAAATAATTACGTCGTCGCCGGCGTTCCAGTTGGCGGGCGTAGCCACCTTGTGTTTCCCGGTCAGCTGCAGCGAATCGAGAACGCGCAGTACCTCGTCGAAGTTACGGCCGGTGCTCATCGGGTACATCAACATCAATTTGATTTTCTTGTCGGGCCCGATCACGAACACCGTTCGCACGGTCGCGTTCGTCGCCGCGGTGCGGCCATCCGATGTATTACCGGCGTCAGCCGGCAGCATCCCGTAGAGCTTCGCGATCTTCAACTCAGGGTCGCCGATCATCGGATAATTGACCTTGTGGCCCTGCGTCTCTTCAATGTCCGCCGCCCACTTGCCATGACTCGTGACAGGGTCCACGCTCAGCCCAATGATCTTGCAGTTACGCTTCTCAAACTCGCTTTGCAAACCGGCCATGTAGCCGAGTTCCGTCGTGCAAACCGGAGTGAAGTCCTTCGGGTGTGAAAAAAGAATCGCCCACCCGTTGTCAATCCACTCGTGAAAATGAATCGTCCCCTGAGTGGTTTCGGCCGTGAAATCCGGTGCCTCGTCGTTGATCCGCAGTGACATATTCCAGCAGTTTACCTTAGCCCGGCGGCTCCATCCACCGCGCATACGCGGCAGTGTTATTTCCATAACCAATCAGAGCGAAAACAGATGCTAACCAGGTAAGTTAACATGGCGGAATAGAAGCGTGGAAAACCTCCGGATCGCGACAGCGCAGTTTGAACACCGAAGCGGTGATAAATCCTACAATCTCGATGTCATCCGGCGACTCACCGAACGTGCTGCCGCCTCAAATGCGAGGGTTGTCGCGTTTCATGAATGTTCGATAACGGGTTACACGTTCGCTCGCCACCTTTCGCGTGAACAGATGCTCGCGCTCGCAGAGCCCGTGCCCGAAGGCCAGAGCGTGCAAACCCTGATCCGGATCGCGCGCGATTCAAACATAACTATTCTCGCCGGCCTGTTCGAAAAGGATGCCGAAGACCGGCTCTATAAAGCCTGCGTTTGCGTCAATGGCGGCGGCTTGGTTGCCAGCTTTCGAAAGCTTCATCCATTCATCAATCCTCACCTCACTCCGGGTGACCGATACGTTGTTTTCGATATCCATGGCTGGAAGTGCGGCATCCTGGTTTGCTATGACAACAACGTCATCGAGAATGTGCGCGCCAGCGTTCTTCTCGGAGCGCAGATTATCTTCATGCCGCACGTGACCATGTGTACGCCCTCCACGCGACCCGGTGCGGGCTTCGTCGACCCCGCGCTATGGCACAACCGAAAGGAAGATCCCACCTCCCTCCGCCTGGAATTCTCGGGCATGAAAGGCCGCGCGTGGCTGATGAAATGGCTGCCGGCAAGAGCTTACGACAACGGAATCTATGTGGTCTTCAGCAATGCAATCGGTATGGATGACGATCAGCTCAAGAACGGCTGCTCGATGATAATCGATCCGTTTGGCGACATCCTGACCGAGTGTGCCGAACTCGGCGACGATGTATCCACCGCCCTGTGTACACCGGCGAAGCTAACGGAGGCGGGCGGCTATCGATACCTCCAGGCGCGCCGGCCCGAGTTATATCGCGACATAATCGGCAAAGAACATCGGGCCGAACAAAACGTGTCCTGGCTCAAACCGAACCAGCGCCCCTGAAAAAGCGCTTCGAATTCCGCATCACATCCCGCGGAACCCCTCCCCTCTGCCGCAACGAATCCCAAGCCACCCAACTATAATTAAGAGAACCCCCTAAAATAAAGGACCCAAGTGACTGGTAACGAAATCCGGCAGCGTTTTCTCGACTTCTTTCAGGCCCGCGGCCATCGCGTCGTCCGCAGCGGTTCCCTCGTGCCCGCGAACGACCCGACCCTCCTTTTTACCAACGCCGGAATGAATCAGTTTAAAGACGTTTTTCTCGGCCTCGAACAGCGCGACTACAATCGCGCCGCATCCTCCCAGAAATGCGTCCGCGCCGGTGGCAAGCACAACGATCTGGAAAATGTCGGCTACACCCGCCGCCACCACACCTTCTTCGAGATGCTTGGCAACTTCTCGTTCGGCGACTACTTTAAAGCCGAAGCCATCGCCTTTGCCTGGGACCTTATCACCAGGGAATACGGCATCCCCGCCGACAAACTCTACATCACTGTCTTTCGCGAAGACGACGAAGCCGAACGCCTCTGGCAGGAAGTCGCCGGCGTCCCCAAATCCCGGATTTTCCGCCTCGACGAAAAAGATAACTTCTGGCAGATGGGCGACACGGGCCCCTGCGGGCCCTGCTCCGAAATCCACTACGATCTCGGCCCCGAAGGCGCCGAACCCGGCCGCGAACACGAACAGTTCCCCGAAGACGGCGGCGGCCGCTTCGTCGAAATCTGGAACCTCGTCTTCATGCAGTTCAACCGCGATTCCTCCGGCGTCATGACTCCTCTGCCGCGCCCTTCCATCGATACTGGCATGGGCCTCGAACGAATCGCCGCCGTCCTCCAGGGCAAACTCACCAACTACGAAACCGACCTCATCCGTCCCATAATTGACCGCGCCGGTGAACTTTTCAACGCGCCCTACGGCACTTCCGAGAAGACCGACACCGTCCTCCGCATCAATGCCGACCACGCCCGCGCCACCGCTTTTCTCATCCACGACGGCATCGTGCCCTCGAATGAAGGCCGCGGCTATGTGCTCCGCAAAATCATGCGCCGGGCTATGCGCAACGCGCGCCTCATCGGCCGTCAGCAGCCCTATCTTTACGAGCTCACCGGCTTCGTCGCCGAACTGATGCGCCCCGCATACCCCGAGCTGATGGAATCGGTGCAGCGCGTCGCCCGCATCGTCAAAGACGAAGAACATCGCTACGCCACCACCTTCCTCGTCGCCGAGAAAGTCTTCAGCGAGGAACTCGCCAGGCTCAGCGAAAAGGTCGTCCCCGGTCCCCTTTCGTTCACCCTCTACGACCGCTACGGTCTCGCTCTTGACGAGCAGGAAGAAATGGCCCGCGAGCGCGGATTCACTCTCGACCGCGACGCCTTCGAAACCGAAATGCGGCAACAGCGCGAACGTGCCCGCGCCAGTTGGAAAGGCGGCGAAAAAGGCCAGATCGCGCCCGCCTACCAGCAGTTGCTCGAAAAGGGCAAAACCAAATTTCTGGGCTACACCGATCTGCACGCCACATCAAAGATCACCGGTCTTCTGATGAATCAACAGATTGTCGACAGCCTCGGTCCTCATACAGAAGGTGAAGTCGTCCTCGACCAGACCCCGTTCTACGCCGAAACCGGCGGACAGGTCGGGGATCGCGGCTCTCTTTACAACTCCGCGGGCGAACAAGTCGCTGTCGTCCTCGATACTTACCCCGCCGTGCCCGGCCTCACCGTCCATAAGGTCCGTACTCTCGAACCCCTTCATCCTGGCGACGAACTTCGCGCCGAAGTGGCCGAGCCGGAGCGCCTCTCTACCGAGCGCAATCACACCGCCACGCACCTGCTCCAGGCCGCTCTTCGCCAAGTCCTCGGCCCTCATGTAAAGCAGGCCGGCAGCGTTGTGGAGCCACCCCGCCTGCGTTTCGATTTCAGCCACTATGCGCCGCTCGATGCCGCCGAGATCGCCGAAATCGAGCGCCTGGTCAACAGTCAGATCCTGCGCAACACGCAGGTCACCACGAACATCATGGGCATTGACGAAGCCGTTGCCACCGGAGCCATGGCCCTCTTCGGCGAAAAGTACGGTGACGAAGTCCGCGTCGTCTCCATCACCGATTTCAGCAAGGAACTCTGTGGCGGCACCCACGTCAGCCGCACCGGCGATATCGGCGTCTTCAAGATCACAGCCGAGAGCAGCATCGCCGCCGGCGTTCGTCGTATCGAAGCCGTAACCGGCGAGGTCGCCGTCACTCAATACCAACAGACCAGTGATGCCGTTCACCGCATCTCCCGCATGCTCCGTGTGTCCGAACCCGAACTTGTAGAACAGGTGGATCGGCTCCTCGAAGAAAAGCGCAATCAGGACCGCCAAATCGAGGCTCTGAAAACTAAGATCGCCAACTCGGTCGCAAGCGGCCTCGAAGCCCAGTCGAAAGAAAAGAACGGCGTGCGCTATCTCACCGCTCAGGTGGATAGTCTCGACCGCAATCAGATGCGCACCCTTGCCGACAACCTGCGCAACAAATGGAAATCAGCGGTGATCGTGCTGACGTCCGTCGACGACGGAACTGTATCGATAGTCTCGGCCGTGACGAAAGACCTTACCCAGAAGATTCAAGCCGGCAAGCTTGTCGGCTCGCTCGCTCAGGCCGTTGGTGGCAAAGGCGGCGGTCGTCCTGACATGGCCGAAGGCGGCGGCAAAGACCCTTCCGCGCTGCCCCAGGCTTTGTCCGCCATCGCAGCTGAGGTAGAAGGCAAACTGTGAGCGGGGAGGTTGACGCCATAGTGATCGGGGCGGGTCCCACGGGCCTCGCCTGTGGCATCGAACTGCAGAATCGCGGCGTCAAAACACTCCTCATCGAGAAAGGCTGCGTCGTCAACTCGATCTACAACTATCCGACGCACATGACCTTTTTCACCACGCCGGAATTGCTTGAAATCGGCAACATCCCGATGACCAGCATCAACGATAAGCCGACCCGCACCGAGGCGCTGAAATATTACCGCCGCGTCGCCGACCATTTCAAGCTCGACATCCACCAGTACGAGCGCGTGGATGCCATCACGGGTGAGGATAATAATTTCCTCGTCGTCACCAGCCTGGGTTCTTACACGGCGAAGAAGATCGTGATCTCAACCGGCTATTACGACGTGCCGAATCTTCTCAATGTACCCGGTGAAGAACTGCCCAAAGTCATCCATTACTACAAGGAAGCCCATCCGTATTACAACCACGATGTCCTGGTAGTGGGCGCCAAGAATTCCGCCGCCATCGCCGCCCTCGAACTCTATTGGACCGGCGCCCGCGTCACCCTCGTACACCGCGGTCCCGACATTCACCGCCACGTGAAGTATTGGATCAAGCCCAATATCGAGAACAGAATCAAGAACGGTGAAATCGCGGCATACTTTAAGTCCAGCGTCATCGAGATCCGCGAAAAAGAAGTTCTGCTGGCAACACCGGAAGGCGAAGTCATCATCCCCAACGATTTCGTCCTCGCCATGACCGGCTACAGCCCCGACCTGAAATTCTTAGCGGATACCGGTATCACGCTCGACCCGCATACCCGAAAGCCCCGCACCGACCCCGAAACTCTCGAAAGCGGGCGCAAAGGCGTCTACCTCGCGGGCGTGATCGTAGCCGGCATGCACACCAACGAAATCTTCATTGAGAACGGACGCTTCCACGGAGCCCAGATCGCGAACTCGATCGCCGCGTCAGTCCGCAAAGAGTAAGTCCAACTCCGATCAGCACAAGAGTACCCGGTTCCGGGGCGCTCGACGCTGTCGTGCTTCGGATCAGAAAATTGCCCTGCTGCACATCAGAAACAGAGTCCGGCCACGGATTGTGCGGGATCAGATAGCCATTACTTCCATATTGGAGCATCCCGATCGCGTAGTGACTTCCCGCCATGTACACGTCTGCCGTTAGCCCCTGCGTCCGCGGGCACGGCCCCACATCGCAGGTGACTTGTTCATTAATTCCGAAAAAATTGAAGAAGTTCTGCGCGTCCGTGAACCCCGCGGCTGAGCCTGGGGAGACAGGCGGATTGTTGAAGTTAGAGTTGATCATGTCCAGTGCCTGTTGATACGTGGCGTAGTGGAATCCGTAGTTGCTTTCGATCGCCTGCACCGTGCCATCGTTCCACGTCTCGCCCCTCGTCAAATAAGGCGTCAGCCATTGCAGATTTGTGGATGTGTCGGTAATCAGGTACCCGTCGCCGGGATTAAGAAAGTCACCTTTGATCAAACCGGCACTCGCCGTCACGGAAAACCAGGTCAGTCCAACGATCGCGTTAATGAGCAGATATTTCAAAGTTCGGTCGCCTCCGCTTTGATAAGCGGAGGCGACCGAAAAAAGAGGACAAACTTACTTAATCTGCGTCTGTGCGTCGTGCTTCTGAGCGTAGATCTGCTTACTGACCCCATTCTGCCGGCGATTGACCTGCTTCTTCTCCGCGGCAGTCAGCTTCCCGCCATTCGCCTTCCGGTCAGCGCGAACTTCTTTGTTGATCGCCACTTCTTTCTTTTCGAGCTTCACGGTTTCGCGAGGCGTCAACTGCCCGGACTTGACGCCCTGAGCAATCCGATCCTGCTGGTTCTCTTTGCGCTCAGCAATCTTGCCTTCCTGAGCCGAGAGTGAAAGGGCCAAAATCGCGCCCGCTGTAATCGTTTTGAGAACTGCGTTTTTCATGATGTTTTCTCCGAACTGCACCCGGCTAAGCACAGCCCGGTTCGGAGAGTTGTTCAAACTGAATAAACCTTCACGTTAACGCTCATTCAGGGAGTTTTCTTTGCCTTATTAACTCCAATTCGGAGATGGCCTCGAAGTCCTTCGGTCGGCCTGCCGCCCGTTTCGCTGCGATCAGCGTATCGAGGTCGATAACGCGGCAACTCACTCCGAACGCCTGAATCGGTTTCGAGTGAGGATAAAGATTCCTGTAATTCCCGGCGCCCGCAATTTCCCCAAGCAGATCAATCCATCCAAGCGAAGTCGTGAGAGTGAAGTTCAACCCCGCGGCCAACGTTGCGGCATTGAGTTTGAACGGCAATCCAGGCGGAGCGCCGCGAAGGTAAGGGCTAAACGGCCGAAGCGCCAATTCAAGTCGGTTCAGATTCGCCGCGGAGCGTTCGTAGACAACGTCAACGTCCTGCGTGGTTCGCGGAGATCCATGCGCGGCGGCAGCCACGCCCCCCACAATGATGAACTCCACTCCCGCGGAAGCCAATGAGCTAAGCAGTGCAACGAAATCCGTCACTGCCCTGAAGTCGCCTTCCGCAACTCTTCCCGAAACTTCTCGAAATCCTGCAACGCCTGAAGGCGCTCTTCCACGGTCCTCCGAAGTGCCTCATCGATCAACGTGACATCGACATCGCGCTTATAGATCTCTATAATCTCGTCAATTGAATTCATGGAATCTCACCGCGCCGAAGCTGCCTGCTCCAGAATATTCCAAAATTCCGGAAATGATACCGACGCCGCATCCGCATTGTCGATCGTCGAAGGTCCATCGCCGCGCAGAGCCGCCACGGCAAACGCCATCGCAATCCGGTGATCCCCAAAGGAATCGAACGCCGCCGCCCGAAACATCTGCCTGCCGGGAATGCGCATCCCGTCCGGAGTCACCTCGATCTCAATTCCCATCCGTTTGAAGTTATCCGCCACGGTCGCAATACGGTCGGTCTCCTTGATCCGAAGCTCCGCGGCATCGCGCACGATCAGCCCTTCCTCAGAAGCAGCGCCAAGCACCGCCAGAACAGGGATCTCATCGATCAGCGCCGCCGCCATATCCTTCTCGATCACGCCCCCGCGAATCGGCGCGTGACGCACTTCCAGATCGCCGATCATCTCTCCGTTCACAGACTCGATCCGAAGCACCTTCAGCGCCGCGCCCGCGCCAACCAGAAAGTCCAGCAGAGCCGAGCGCGTAGGATTCAGACCCACATTCTGAATGATCAAATGCGAGCCAGGCACAAGCAATCCCGCGACCAGAAAAAACGCCGCCGACGATAAATCGCTCGGCACAATAAGTTCGCGTCCCGTAAGCGCCGGCCGACCTTCCAGCGTGATCACCCGCTGAATGGTCTTCAGGTCCGCCCCGAACTCGCGCAGCGCAATCTCGGTGTGGTCGCGCGAACGAATCGGCTCACGCACAATCGTCCGCCCCTCGGCAAACAAGCCGCCGAACAGCACACACGTCTTCACCTGAGCGCTTGCCACAGGAAGCGTATAGTCGATCGGATGCAACTCGCCGCCATGAATTGTTAGCGGTGGAAACTGATCGTCACGCGCTTCAAACTTCGCGCCCATCAATGTCAGAGGCTTCATCACGCGCCCCATCGGGCGGCGCGAGAGCGAATCATCTCCCACAACGCGGCTGGTGAACGGCTGTCCCGCAAGCAGTCCGGCCATCATCCTGATAGTCGATCCGGAGTTCCCGGCTTCGAGATCCGCCGCGGGAGCTTTCCAGCCGCGCAGCCCTTTCCCGTGGATCGTGACCGAGGTGCCCCGCACTTCCACATCGATACCGAGCGCGCGAACACAGCCCAGCGTCGAATGGCAGTCAGCCCCCGTCGAATAGTTTTGGATCTTCGAAACGCCCTCCGCAAGAGAGGCAATCATCCCGTAACGATGGGAGATGGATTTATCTCCAGGCAGCACAATCGTGCCGGCGAGACGCCCCGCGGGGCGGACAGTTTGTTGCATGAAATTCAATTGTAAGGGCACGCCTCAAAATGGGCGGCGCGCAACACAGGGCAGGAAGTATACTGGACGATTCCAGGAAGAAAATCGTGAGCGCGCACAGGCAGAGCATTTTTCAAACCGAAACAAAATACTGCGCAGGCGGCGCTTGGGAAAACGATGGCGATAGGACATAATATCTGCTTGGTCGCTTTTCCCCTCTTCTTCACAGGAACATTCGCGAATCGGCTCTCGTACGGGCATCCGATGCGCTTTGAGGTTTAACCGAAGATCGCAATGCCACAACTCTTCAAATCGAGTGCGAACGCAAATGCCCGCACCAGTCTTGTGCTTGCCGTCCTGGCCCTCGGCGGGCTAGGCGGAGCCCTATTCGAGCTGATCGCCGACTCATCCTATGCGACACGCCAGGGTGACGCGCGGGAACAGCCGATTCCATTCAGCCACGCACACCACGTCGGCTCCATGGGAATCGAATGCCGCTACTGCCACACGGGCGTGGAGAACTCTCAGCACGCCATGGTGCCTCCGACCAAGACCTGCATGAATTGCCATTCGCAGATCTGGATCGACAGTGGCACTCTGGAGCCGGTTCGCGAAAGCTACCGCACGAATGAATCGATTAAATGGCAGAAAGTTCACGATCTGCCCGATTACGTTTATTTCAACCACAGCATTCATATCAAGAAGGGCGTGGGCTGCGAGACCTGCCACGGTCGCGTGGATAAGATGCCGTTGATGTATCAGCAATCTTCCATGCAGATGCAGTGGTGTCTCGACTGTCACCGCAATCCGGAGAAGTACGTCCGCCCTCGTGAATTCGTGACGAACATGGGTTACGAGCCCGCTGAACCGCAGGAAACGCTGGGACCCAAGCTCGTGCGGGAATACAACATCCAGAAGCTGGAAACCTGCTGGACTTGTCACCGTTAGGGCGAGCAAACAAAGATAGCGCGATGAGTGAACAAAGTAATTTGAATCTCGAAGGCATTCAGAAACAGCTGGAAAAGGCGAAGGGCGCCGGTTACTGGCGGAGTCTGGATGAGCTGCTCTCAAAAGACGGCTTTCAGGACTATCTCCAGCGCGAGTTTCCGCGTCAGGCGGGCGAATGGATCGACGATGACGGCCGCCGCAATTTCCTGAAGATCATGGGCGCGTCACTGGCTCTGGCGGGGCTTTCCGCCTGCACCAAGCAGCCGGTTGAATTCGTTATGCCCTACGTGGTGGAGCCCGAAAAGCTGGTAGCGGGCAAGCCCCTGTACTACGCAACGGCATTCCCGGTTAGCGGCATCGCGAACCCGGTCCTCGTCGAAACTCACGAATTCCGCCCCACTAAGGTGGAAGGGAACCCCGAACACCCCGCCAGCATGGGCGCCGCCGATGTGGTCACCCAAGCCGCCATTCTCGGCTTGTACGACCCTGATCGTCTGCAAACCGTAAACTATCTGGGCGAGATCCGAAGTTATGCTTCGTTCCTCTCCAGCTTTATCCAAAGTCTGGCCGCTCAAAAAACGAAAAATGGCGCGGGCATTCGGATTTTGACCGAAACCGTCACATCGCCCACCCTGCACAGCCAAATGCAGGAAGTCCTGAAGCTGTACCCCGGCGCGAAGTGGTATCAATGGGAGCCCACCGGACACGGGCGTCGCATGGGCACGCAAATGGCGTTCGGGCAGTTCCTGAATCCGGTTTACAAGTTCGATCAGGCGGAAGTTGTTCTATCCATCGACGCAAACTTCCTCGGTAACGGACCGGGCGGCGTTCGGAACGCCCGCGACTTCGCGGCGAAAAGATCTCTTCGCAACGGCCGGATGGAGCAGAATCGCTTCTACGCCGTTGAGTGTACTCCCACTTCAAGTGGCTGCAAGGCCGATCATCGCGTGGCGATGAAGCCCTCCGAAATTCCTGTTTTCGTGCGTTCCCTGGCCGCCGCGGTATCGGGCGGCGCGCCCGCCGGCTCCAAATTTCTTCAGGCGCTGGCCAAAGACCTTCAATCGGCGAAGGGGAAATCAATCGTAATCGCGGGTGAAGACCAATCCCCTGAAGTTCACGCCCTCGCGCATTACATCAACCAGGTTCTCGATAACAACGGCAAGACCGTTGTATTTACCGCTCCCCTCGAATCGAAACCGACCGATCAGTGGGCCGATTTACAATCCCTGGTTCAGGATCTGAACTCAGGCGCGGTCGATCTGCTGCTGATTTTGGGCGGTAACCCGGTCTACTCCGCCCCGCCGGAACTCAACCTGCGCGGCGCAATCCAGCTGGCAAAGCAGCGTGTGCGACTTGGCCAGCATGACGATGAAACCTCTGAGGTTTGCCAGTGGCTGATCCCCGAGACTCATCCCTTCGAGCAATGGAGCGATGCCCCGGCCGCCGACGGCACCATTTCGATCATGCAGCCGCTGATCTCCCCCCTCTACGGTGGAAAATCGCTGCACGACCTGCTCGCGGCATTCACCGAAGTGCCCGATCAATCGGGTTATCAGATTGTACGCGAACACTGGAACTCGAAACACACAGGCGCCGATTTTGAAACCTGGTGGAGGCGGTCCATTCACGACGGTTTCGTAAAGGATTCCGCTGCGCCGACAGTCGCGGCAACAGCCAAACTGCCGGCTCCTCCGGCTTCGGCTTCAACCGCCTCCGGATTAGAGATTTCGTTCCACAGCGATCCCTACATTCTCGATGGCCGCTATGCCAACAACGCCTGGCTTCAGGAACTGCCCCGTCCCGTTACGCGCCTCACATGGGACAACGCGGTTTTGGTCAGCCCGAAAACGGCTGCCGAACTGAAGGTGGAGACAGAAGATCGCGTCGAAGTTACGCTGCACGGCAAGACAGTCAAAGGTTCAGTCTGGATCCTGCCCGGTCAACCGGACGGCTCGATCGGGTTGAGTCTCGGATTTGGCCGAAGCCGCTCCGGGCGCGCCGGAAATGGCGCGGGGTTCAGTGCTTATCCGCTCCGTTCCGCCGCAAGCCCCTACTTTGCAACCGGCGCGAAGGTCTCTTCGATGGGCGAGAAATTCCGCCTCGCCGCGGTTCAGCACCATTTCGCCATGGAAGGGCGTGAACCGGTGAAAGCCGCTACGCTCGAAGAGTACAAGAAGGACCCATACTTCGCGCAAAAGGAAAGCGAGACGGCTCCCAAGGGTCTAACGGTTCTGCCCGCCGAATGGGAGTATAAAGGTTACGCGTGGGGCATGGCCATTGACCTCACGGCCTGCAACGGCTGCAACGCCTGCGTAGTGGCTTGTCAGTCTGAAAACAACATTGCCGTGGTTGGTAAAGAACAGGTTCTCAATACCCGCGAGATGCACTGGATTCGCATCGACCGGTACTACAAAGGCGGCGAAAACGACCCCGAAATGGTCTTCCAGCCTGTCGCCTGCCATCATTGCGAAAACGCTCCGTGCGAAGTGGTTTGCCCTGTCGCCGCCACAGCGCATGATGCCGAGGGTCTGAACAACATGGTGTATAACCGTTGCGTCGGAACCCGGTACTGCTCGAACAATTGTCCCTATAAGGTTCGCCGGTTCAACTTCCTGCTTTTCACCGATTGGGAAACAGAGAGCCTCAAACTGCAGCGGAACCCCGATGTGACCGTCAGAAGCCGCGGCGTGATGGAAAAATGCACTTACTGCGTGCAGCGCATCAATTACGCGAAAATCAATGCCGAGAAGGAAGATCGCAGAGTCCAGGACGGTGAGATCGTTCCGGCTTGCGCTGCTACCTGCCCCGCCAACGCGATCGTCTTCGGTGACCTGAACGACCCGAAGAGCAGCGTTTCACAGTGGAAACGGGAGAAGACCAATTATTCGCTCCTGGGTGAATTGAATACGCGCCCCAGAACGACGTACCTGGCGGAGATCCGCAACCCGAATCCGGAGTTGTCAACCGGAGGGGAGAGCTAAACCATGCAAACGGAATTAGTAGGGCAGCCAAAAGAACTGCCAGATAATATCCACGTTGGGCCGGTTATCGATCCGGGGCACAGTCTGGCCTCGGTCTCCGATAAGGTCGCCGGCGTTGTTCTCAAACGGAAGATCACCCTCGGCTGGGTCTTTGGCTTACTGATCTCTTTTGCGGTACTGCAGAATCTGATGGCCGGCGCGACATGGCTCATC
>Ga0105240_10007419_pt1 | contig 15931 bp, 11 predicted proteins | sample KBSC54metaG_FD_80426 | JGI IMG/M metagenome (GOLD analysis project Ga0105240, IMG submission 80426) | Corn rhizosphere microbial communities from Kellogg Biological Station, Michigan, USA - KBS C5-4 metaG | ecosystem: Host-associated > Plants > Roots > Rhizosphere > Soil | place: Michigan, USA... | reverse complement strand
CGCCGTGCTCTTTCACACCAACTGGAGGAGCGATCGGGCAGTGTTCCAGGGCGCCTCCTATTTTCGTGCCGTCGATGGCGATGGGCAATACGGGATGTCGCAGCGGGGTCTGGCCGTGAACACGGGGATGTCGCAGCCGGAGGAGTTTCCCGATTTCGTTGCGTTCTACCTCGAGCGGCCGGCCAAGAGCTCGTCGCTCCTCACCGTGTACGCGCTGCTCGACTCGCCGAGCGTCACCGGCGCCTATCGGTTCATCATCGACGTCGCCAACACGCTGGTGATGGACGTTGATGCGGCGCTCTATCCGCGGCGGGCGATTCAGCGCCTCGGCATCGCTCCCTGCACCAGCATGTTCCTGGTCGGCGCCAACGATCATCGTGTGAACGATGACTGGCGGCCACAGATCCACGACTCCGACGGGCTGCAGATGAATACCGGCGCGAACGAGTGGATCTGGCGCCCGCTGGCCAATCCCCGCGTGCTGGGCGTCAATACCTACGTCGATGAGAATCCGCGCGGCTTCGGCCTGATGCAGCGCGAGCGGCGCTTCTCGGAGTACCAGGACGACGGGGTGTTTTACGACAAGCGTCCGGACTGCTGGGTGCAGCCGAAAGCACCCTGGGGCAAGGGTGGCGTCATGCTGGTAGAGATTCCCACGAGCGATGAGACGATGGACAACATCGTCGCCTTCTGGAGCCCCGCGGACAAGACCGAGCCCGGGCGCGAGTATCTCTACGGCTATCGTGTGTACTGGTGCCGCGACAATCCGTTCAAAACCCAGCTTGCAGAGGTCCATGCGACACGCGATGGCATCGGCGGGGTGGTCGGCCAGAAACGCACGCACTTCTCCTGGCGCTTCGTCGTTGACTTCGCGGGCGGTGATTTCGGGATGCTGGGGCCTGACGCCAAGGTGGTTCCAGTCATCAGCGCCTCCCGGGGTCAGGTCGAGGTTACCTCGGCGCGGCCCTTGCTGCCGATCGGGGGCTGGCGGGCCATGTTTGATCTCGTGCCGGACGACAGCGAGCAGCCGATCGACCTGAGGCTCTATCTGTCGCTCGATGGACAGGCATTGACGGAGACGTGGATGTACCAATACGCCCCTCCGCCTGTCGCCCAGCGCCAGCAATACCTGTAAGCTCGGGTCAACGCGGAACCTCGCATCAGCGTTTGGCGTCTAATGCAGCAGGCATGTGAGAAAACGTAGAGGTTGTCATGAGCCGCATCCGACTCGTCTCCCGATTGGTTTCAACGGCGGCGGCGCTGACCCTCCTTGCTGCCATCCCCGCCTTGGCAGTGGCCGAGGACAGCGTATCGGCTGTCTGGGCAACCAAGGAGGTTCACTTCATCTACCAGGGCTTCACGACGCGGTATTCCTGCGACGGGCTGAGGGACCAGGTCAAGGCGATGCTTGAAAAGCTCGGGGCGCAGGACCTCAAGGTCCGGGAAGCGGCCTGCACTTCACCCCCGGGGGTGCCATCCCCGTTCCCCGGCGTCATGGTGAAAATGCGGGTACTGGTCCCTGCGTCCTCTGCAGACACCTCGAAGGACGCGGACACGGGACACCCGGTGCAGGCGCAGTGGAAGAACGTGGTCCTGATGCCCGAGACCTCCTCCTACCAGGATCAGGGCAACTGCGAGCTGATCGAGCAGTTCAAGCGGACTTTCCTGCCGCTCTTCACCACCCGAAACGTCAAATACCGGACCACGTGCGTGCCGCACCAGATCACGCTGGGGACCCATCTCAGCGCCGAGGTGCTCACGCCTCCGGCGAAGGTCGCGAGCAGCGGCTCCTACTAGGCAAGCCGCAAGCTCAGGCGAGAGCCTGGTAGTTGTGTCCGCCCAGGTCAGGCCCGAGAGGGCCTGACCACTCCCCGGCTGTCGACGTCAGGCAGGAAGCCGGCCAGCAGGCCGATGATTGGCAGGAAGGCGCAGATCTCATACACCAGGTTGATGCTGTAGGAGTCGGCGACCTTGCCGAGCACCGCGGCGCCGATGCCACCCATGCCGAAAGCGAGGCCGAAGAAGAGTCCGGCCACCGTGCCGGTCCTGCCGGGCAGCAGCTCCTGAGCATAGACGATGATCGCCGGAAACGCCGAGGCCAGGATGAGCCCGATCGGCACCGTCAACACCGCCGTCCACAGCAGGTTGGCGTGAGGTAACGCGAGCGTGAAGGGCAACACGCCGACGATCGAGCCCCAGATGACGTACTTGCGCCCGATGCGATCGCCCACCGGACCGCCGAGAATCGTCCCGAGCGCCACCGAGCCCAGGAACACGAAAAGATAAATCTGCGACGCTTGCACCGACACATGGAAGCGGCTGATCAGATAAAACGTGTAGTAGCTCGAGAGGCTCGCGAGATAGAAATATTTCGAGAAAATGAGCGCCAGGAGCACGCTCATGGCGATGGTCACCTCCCTGCGCGTGGGCGCTGCATGGGTAGCCGTGCCTTCGTGGCGCGGCTTCAGGCGCGCCATGCCGTGATGCCGGTACCAGTGGCCCACGTGGAGCAGCACGAAGATCCCGAGGAGCGCTGCGCAGGAGAACCAGAGAACGCTCATCTGACCATGCGGGAGGACGATGAAAGCTGCCAATAGCGGCCCGATGGCAGAGCCCAGGTTGCCGCCCACCTGAAAGACCGACTGCGCGAGGCCGTGCCGGCCGCCGGAGGCCATGCGGGCGACCCGCGAGGACTCCGGGTGGAAGACCGAGGAACCCGTGCCGATCAGCGCGGCTGCGACGAGCAGCAAGCCGTAAGTGCGGGCCGAGGCCAGCAGGGCGAGACCCGCCAAGGTGAAGGTCATGCCGGTGGCAAGCGAGTACGGCCGCGGCTTGCTGTCCGTGTAGCGGCCGATCATCGGCTGCAGCAGTGAGGCGGTGAGCTGGTAGGTGAAGGTGAGAATGCCGATCTCGCCGAAGGTCAGGGCGTAGGAGGTCTTCAGCATCGGATACAGCGCCGGCAGCAGCGACTGCATCATGTCGTTCAGCAGATGGCAGAAGCTGATTGCGGCCAGCACGGAGAAGGCAGTCCGGCCGGCGGCCTCGGTCCGGCTCATGCTTGCTGCAGCTTCGTTCAAGGATGACTCCAGAGCTACCCCGTGCCAGTCTGCGTGATTGCCATGGAGAATCCCATCTCTCCTTCGACGCAGGGGCAGGCCGGCAGCGATGACGCGCTGGATGCGGGTCAGGTCTCCGGCCGGACGCGCTCGTCAGCCGTAAGCTCGAGCAGATCGAGCTCTTCTTCGGCCACATGGAATGCGTCGTCCCCGATGACAGAGCGGGCGCGCAGCTCGACCAGCGTGCGCCGCTGAGCGGCCACGGCACGACGCAGCGCCTGGGCCAGGGTGGCGCCGGCCTGCGGTTCCGCTCGAGGCTGCTGCAAGCCCCCCTCGCTGAGCCGGATGCGTGCCTCGTACTCCCGGCGCAGCGTCTCCACAGAAGGCAGGTCATGGGGCCCGTCCAGGGCTTTCAGCGCCGCACGCGCGGTCTCGGCTCTGGCCAGTTGGACTTCCCGCTCGACCGTGCCGTCATCCTGCAGTCCCACCCAAGCCATCAGCGGGCGGAGCGTCATACCCTGCAGGATCAATGTGACGAGCACGACCGCGAAGGCGCAGAAGAGAATCAAGTCTCGGTAGGGAAAGGCTGCCGCAGCCGCGCCGTCCGGCAGAGCCATAGCGGCCGCGAGCGTCACGATGCCGCGCATACCGCACCACGAGACTACGAGGCCGCCGCCCACTGTGGGCATGGTCATGGGACGACTGCCTCCCCCGCCGAAGTGGCGGAGCTTCCAGCGTGCGATCGTGTTGTGTGACATCACCCACACCAGGCGCACCAGGATGACCGTGACGCATACGGCTGCAGCGGACCACAGGTAGACGTGCCATTGAGACTCAGGAACGCGCGTGCGGATCGCGCGTAGTTGCAGTCCGATCAGCACGAACGCCAGTACGTTCAGGACGAACACCGCCACATCCCAGACGGCGTAGGAGGAGATCCGTCGCCTCGCGTCGGTCCGCGCGGGGGCGCGGCGCGCCAGAGTCATCGCATAGGCGATCATGGTGATGATGGATGACAGGCCGATCCGGCTCGCAAGCAGCCACACGGCGAAGGTGCCGATAAACTGCAGCATCACCATGATTGGAATGTCCCGCACCCGTCGTGTTGCCCACATATACAGGCGCGCCAGGACGATGCCTGCGATGACGCCACCGCCGCAAGTCAGCACGAAGAGGGGCACGACACTCCAACCCGCCACGACGCCGGTCATGGCCGCGGTCACTGCGACGCGATAGGCGAGCAGTGCACTGGCATCGTTGAAGAGGCTCTCGCCCTCGAGGATTACCACCATGCGGTGGGGCGGGCGCAGACGGCGCAGAACTGCTACTGCGGCGGAGGCGTCCGGCGGTGCAACGATGGCCCCGAGCGTCATGGCAGCGGCCCAGCTCATTCCGGGCACGAGCCGATGAATGACGAGCGCCACGGCGATGATGGTCGCCAGGACCGCCGCGACGGCAAGGCTGCTCACCGCCACGAAATTGCGCTTCAGATCCCGTGGTGAGGCATCGAAGGCAGCATCGAGGAGGATCGGCGCGACGAAGAGCGCAAGCGCGAGTTGCGGATCGAGGACGACCTGCGGCGTTCCCGGAACGAGGGCGAGCCCAACGCCGGCGAGCGCCAGCAAGGCGGGATAGGGAACGCCCAGCCGGTCGGCCCAGAGGGACAGAATCGCTCCGACGAAGAGCAGCGCGATGACGAGCTGGAACAACGCCATGCGTAGGAGTTGTAGCGGAAATCACGGCCACGCACCATGCCGGCGTCATTCACAACGCGAGCTACAGGCACATAGACGTGCCCCGCCGCCGCAGGTGGCGGAGCCTCAGGCAAAAACCACGCTTTTTGCCTGAGGCGCGCTGGGCCGGGCAGGAGCCCGGATCCAGCGCTATCAACTAAGGATTCGGATTGCTGCCGGGGTTGGCGTCCTGGAGCGGGAACGCCTGTGCGGCCGGGCCCTTCTGCCGGGCGGGCGCCGCGGGTTGCGTCCTGCCGGCGGGCGGCGCAGCGGAGCTCGTCATTGAGGAGGCCGGCTCCAGGCCCGCGCCGCTGGACACGGCGGTCTGGAAGCGCCGTGCGGCATCGTCATCGGTACGCACCGAGCCGGAGATGATGTCGGAGGCCAGCAGGCCCGGATGGCGGTAGAGCTCCGCGTTTGACGAGTCGTCTATGGTGAGCGCGGCTCCCGAGAGTGCCAGGCCAGCGAAGATGCCGCGGGTGTGTGAGTACGAGTAGACCCCGGCGTTGAAAGCCTGATCGGTCGCCGCTGATGCCTGACGGCCAACCGGACCGGCCGCCACCGAGACGTCAGCGCCGAGGGTCAGTTTGCCGCCGGTGATGCCTTCGATGCCTTTGCGGGAAGTGAAGACGAGCACGAGATCCGTCTTCTGGACGCCCCACTGAAAGCCGAAGCTGCCGCCCGTGAGTGTCACGAAAATGGGGCCCGAGAAGTGGCCGCTCGCGTCTCTCACCACGAGGACACCGTGTCCACGCTCGCCACCGAGGAAGAACGCAACCTTGGTGAACTCCGGAATGACTGCGATGCCATAAGCGCGCTCCAGGAGCCGGTCGGGGATGCCCTGGTCGCGCGAGTCGCGGATGTCGTTGAGTACCTGAGTGGCGAGGAGGAGGCGTCCTTCCTCCAGCGCCTGCGCGTGTGCGGCGACTGCCGTGAACGCGAGCGCGGCGCCAGCGAGAGCGGTGAATAAGCGAGTGCGGGTACGCATGCCTGAGATCCCCTATAAAGTCGCCGGAAACCGACAAGCCGGAGCCGGCGGCAGTGTAGGGCAAAGCTTACCTCAGATCGACGGGTGGCGGTGAGTCACGCCGACGAGTGGGTTCATGGAGATCGCGGCCGGCGGCGCCGCGGTTGTCATTCAGCCGCCGTTCAGCGCTCAAAACCAGAGCGAGACGTACGCCTGGAACACGTTGGCATCGAGACTGTAGAGCGGCTCCTGGCCTGCTCTGATCGCGCCGGGATCAAACTTCGAGAACAGCGCGTCGCGGTAGTCGAGATAGCTGATCATCATGCGATCGAAGCTCAGGGTCGCGGTGCTCTTCTGTATCCATGTCAGGCGCGGGATCGAGAATGAATACGAGGCTTCGACCCCGAGCGTGATGCTGTGGAATGCCGCGAGCTCCCGGTCGCGCGCCATGAAGTTGGAATAGCCGGCGTAGGGAAAGAGATCGCTGTAGAAGGAAGCGGCACCCTGGCGGTAATAGCGGATGTTGCCGTCGAATGTCCAGTGATGCCTGATGGGCTGGATGTAATCGATCTGGAACGTATGCGCAACGATGCCCCAGGAGTCCGTGAAGTAGCGGTACTTGCCCGTGAGCGCCGCCCGGTAGGGAACGTAGTATTTGAGCTCGACTGAGAAGGCGTCGCTCGTGCGCGTACCGGGATAGACCTGATTGGCGAGCGTATAGCCTAACGGGTTGTTCGGATCGAGGTAGCGGATCTGGCGATATGGGCTGGCGAGATAGCCCTGGTCGGTCGAAAGCTCGTAATCGAAAGTGGAAATGAGGTTGCGCGTGAGGATCTGCGAGACGCTCACGCCGTAGACACGGTGATCGGCCCGCTGGTGGAACGCCGGATCGTTGATGATGAAGCCGTTCTGCTTGATGTCGCGGGAGATCTGGTCCCAGCCGCGCCGGTAGCTCATGGTGACCGTGGTCAGGTCACCGAACATGTCCTGGCTCACGGAGTAGTAGGAGGTGTTTGCCTTGTAGTCAGGCTCGACGCTGTTGATGAATCCGGCGCTGTAGGTCGTCTTGCCGTGCAGATACTCGGCCGACACGCTCTTCTGGGTGCGCTTCTCGCGATACGGGCTGGCAGAGAGCAGGACATCGATCGAGGCGCTGGAGATCATGTCCTCGTAGTAGTTGGCGCCGATGGAGAAGTGATCACCGATCTTCTTCTGCACCAGGACCGAGGGTCCCTGGACCGTGATGCCGCCGCCCTGGTAACGGTGGTAGAGCAGATCGGCGCGATCCGGGGGCAGCACGCCGGCGAGCGCGGGCGCTGAGATGGAGCAGAGCGCAATGAGCGCGCGCGTGCACCATGAAGGCAGGCGCCCCGGCCGTACACTCATCAGTTGCATCCGCAGCCGCCGCCGACCCCGCCGGTCGCCCCACGCGCACCTTCGCGCGACTCGAACACGTGATCGAGATATGTGCTCGATACCGGGTTGCGATCGAGAGCCATAATGGCGTCCGCGAGGTGCTCGCGCTCATAGGGTTTCACCCACGGCTCGACGGGCGCGCAGGCCGTGATCGAGGCGAGGAGTGCTGCGGCGAGCACCACTGAGAGGGTACGCATGGCGGTGCCGGTGATTACTGGACGATCAACGTGCGGATACTGTTGAGGTAGGTGTTCTCGTCACCCGGCATGTAGCCGCGATGGACGTAGCGCACCGCTCCCGTGCGGTCGATGATGACGGTGGTCGGCATCGCCTGGACCTGATAGAGCTGGCTCACCTGGCTCTGCGGATCGTAGAGAACCGGATAGGTGACCGGTGTGGCTTTCAGCCAGGCATTGGCCGTCTTCGCATCGGGCTCGACGTTCACCCCGATCAGGGTGAAGCCCATGTCCTTGTACTTCTGGTAGATGCTCTGCAGCAGCGGCATCTCCTGTCGGCACGGCCCGCACCAGCTCGCCCAGAAGTTGATCATGACCACGTCGCCCTTGAACTGAGCGAGACTCACCTGTTGACCGCTGGTCGATTGCAGCGTGAATGCAGGCGCCGGAGCGGCAGTCACGGCGTCCGCGGCCGAGTCGGCCGCTGCCCACGCCGGCAGGGTCAGCGCCAGGATTGTGGCCAGGACTGCCGCCATCGCGTTTCTGTTCCTCATGTCACATCCTCCCGTGCTCAGAAGAAGACCGTCGTCCCGAGGACTGCCTCGAGGTTGTTGGTGAGCTTCTCGGCACCGAGAAGGTTCGTCTGGAAGAGGTGATCCTCCACCCCGAGCCTCACCGCCAGCCAGTCGAGCGGCAGGATCTGGTAGCCCCCGCCGACGTTCACCGTGAACTTCTTATCGCCGCCGAACTGGGTCCCGCCCACTCCCGCGAGGACATAGAAGCTGCTCGTCATGGCGTGTCTCCGGCCGAGGAAAGCCTCGCCCGGCAGGAAGTTGTAACCCACTCCCAGATCGTAGTACGTGAACTTCCTCTCACCCTCGGTCAGCAGCTGGATGTTGCCGCCCAGGGTCTCGAAGCTGGTGCGTCCGGCGGTCGCCCGGCCGAGCTCTGCCCGCAGGAAGAAGTCTTCCGTGACGTGGTAGGCGAGATCCACGCCGTAGGTCGGGTGGGAGCCGAAGTCCTCGATCGAGATCACGCCGAAGTGGGCTCCGATCTCGAAGTTCGAGCTCTTGATCTTCGCCGCCCTGGCCCGTCTTCGCTCGACTTCGGGACGGACCGCAGGCGGCGGAATCTCCGTGCTGCTGGCGCCGTCCGGCGATTGCGCCTGCGCGGCTTCCGCGCGTACCTCCGCCCGTGCCGCCCGGACCTCGGCGCGATGGTTGCGCCAGTGCTGGATCGTGGCGCAGCCCGGCAGCGCGAGGAGCGCCGCAGCGGTCAGAAGAACACGCCGAACCCGAGTTTCCATTCGTCCTCCACCTCATTGCGATCGAGCTTGGTGAACACCACGTGAGTCTTGTACTCCGCCCGGACGAAGCAGCTGCGGGTCAGGTAGAAACGGAGTCCGCCGCCGACATAGGCCGTTTGCTCGGTCCGGTTCGCGGGTTGCACCAGAGTGGCCTTGGGCTCCGTATGCACGAGGCCGACGCCGAGCATTAGAAAAGGTGAGAGGCGCCACTGCGGCACGATGACGTGGCTCAGGCCGATATCGGCGGTCACGCCGTTCGTGTACCTGCCGAAGAACTCGCCGACCGAGCCCTCGAGGGCGAGCTGCGAATTGAAGGAGAGGGAGCCATAGGTCGAGATCAGGGAGGCTCCGCCCCACACGCCGGCGAAGGCGCCCAGCTCGAAGCGATGTGAGGTATAGCCGGCGCGGGTGCCTATGTGCAGATCGAGCGTTGAGCCGTCGCTGAGCGTCGTCTGCTCCATGTCGCGGTCGGACGCCCAGCCTTCCACGCCGCGCGGGGTGCGCACCTTCAGCCAATTCGTGCGCTGGAAGAGGATCTCGACGCTCTGTCCGCGCGGTACCACATTGAACACCGGGTAGCCGCGGCCCGGCCCGGTACGCAGCTCGAGATAGGGTGTCTGTACTGATACACGTACGTGCGCGTGCGCACGCGCATGGCTCAAGGTCGGGGCCAGCGCAAGAACGAGGAGCAGCAGCAGGCATATCGGTGAGCGTCGCAAGCTCGTCCTAGTTTTTCGGCACGGCCGGGTCGAACGGATTGTTGAAATTCTGCGCGCCGATATCCAGCCACTCCGAAATCAGGCGAAGCTCGTCGGGCGAGAGAACCCCCGCGTGAATGCTATCACCACTTGCGGGCGCGAATAGTGCGAGCGAAGCGCTCGAGCGCGGACCGTTGGCACTGCCGGCATCGAGAAACGGCCCGACCGACACGGTGGTGGGATTGCCGTTGATGTCCGGCGGTCCGGGCACATCGTGCGGAAAGAGCAGGTCACGATAGGAGACGAGCTCGACTGCGTCATCGTTCGACGGCGTGTTCGTCAGATCGAGATTGCCTGCCGGCTGTGCGGCTGCGCCGGCCGCGTTCTTTGGGCTGTGACAGCCGCCCTGGGTGCAACTGTGGTCCGCCGTCACGTTGCCATTCACGTCCTTGACCTGGCGCACCTCGTCCCAAATCGGCTGGATGTGCTCGGGGTAATTGATGACGATGCGGCAGTTCGAGGCCCAGGCCGTCTCGCAACCCGGGGTGGCTGCGGGCAAGGGTGGCGGCTCATCGGGCGCCAGCGCCGAGTATTGATAAGAGATGGGGTCGTTCGCGGTCAGTGCCCCGGACGTATTCGTCCAGACATCGGTGTAGAAGACATCCAGGCTCGGGGTCATGCTGCATTGCGCGCTCGACAGCGCGCTGCCTTCGCAAGTCACCCGCGCACGGGCTTCGGCCATCGTCTCGCCTGCGTTCGGCAGAAAGGTAGCGACGCTGTCGGCAAACGGCACCCCTCCGGAGGGCGCGCCGGAATAGGCTGCCTTGAACAGACCATCACGGCCATGGGAGTAGGGCTTGGCGGTTGTCGGCGGCGTATGGCAGCCGTTGCATGCCAGCACCTCTCCAGCCCGCACCTGCAGCCAGTCGCTGTGGGCACGGAAGCCGGGAAGCTGGCGGCCGTTGGCATCCAGGATGGCGATCTCGAAAGCGACATCCGCGGGTACCTTGATACGCACCGATCCGTCGGGCTCAACGGGCGCGTAACCCATGATTTCCCGCATGAAATCGCTGGCGCCGAAGGCCTCCTGCGCGAGCCTGACCACATCGTCGTCGGGAATCGATACCGCCTTGATCAGCCGGATGAAGCGCGCCGGGCGCTGGGTCGCCGGTGTCCTGCCGTCCGTGAGCGTGCCGATCCCACCCGGCGCGCCGTCCACTCCGTCAAAGTCATATACGCTCTTGATGTCGACCTCGCCGACTCCCTCGCCCTTGAGCTCCGGGTCCGGGACGATGTCCGGAATGATGGTCTGAATGGTGCGCGGTTGCGCGGCGACGACGTCGGTGATCATCACGCCTTCGGTCGGCTGCATGATTGGAAGGAAGGTGCTCTGCGCGGGATTGAACAGCCATACGCTGTAGAGCGGCGGGGCGATCTGGACGTTGGGATCCTGCAGGCGCTGCGTGGTGCAGGGAACGATGGTGGGCGGCGTCTGCGTCTGATCGAGCACCCGGCATTCGCTCCAGCTGACGAGGATGCGCCCCGTTCCGTCCCAGAGCGGCCAGGCGGAGTTGAAGCGGCCGCCTGGGGAGGGGCCGGGAATGGTGGTCACCAGGTTCGCGCTGGCGGAGGTCTGCGCCGGACCCTTGAGAGTCGGATACGCCAGTAAGGGCTGAGAGTTCTCGACGTAATGCTGGCCGTCGATGATCTCCATCGCTCCGCCGAAATCGACTCCGGAGTACTGGCGGGCGATGACCAGCGTGCGGCCATCCGGCATCTGGTGCGGATGCGCAAACTCGATGACCGAGCCATTGGTTCCGGTCATGTGGCTCTGCGCTCCGTAATAGAGCTGCAGGTCCGTCCCGTCGGGATTGACGGTGTAGAGATCCATCTGGTCCTTGCCCGGAGCGTGATTCCAGCGGGTGAAGAGAATCCGGCCGCCCGAGAGCACGGTGGCATCCCGGTCATCACTCTGGTTGAAGGAGATCTGATCGACCTGCGTGCGATCGCTGCTGATCACATGCAGGTCGAAAGCAGGCTCGGTGCGCGCTTCGTCCTGGGCGATGAACTGCGGCTTGCCTTCGTTGATGAGCACCGCCTGGGAGCTCCTCTGGCGGGTCGAGGAGAACACCATCCGCCCGTCGGGCAGGTAGTGCGGCGAGACGTCGTTCACGGTATCCGGCGCGGTATCGGCCGAAGGGTCGATCATCGGCGTCAGCGTATTGCTCGCGATGTCATACTCATAAATGCGCCACGAGGGCGGGTCCTTCTGATCCATGTTCATCGTGATGGGGCCGCGCATGGCGAACGCGACCTTCTTGCCATCCGCCGACACGTCCACGTCCTTCACGTCGTAGCTCGCTCCGGCCGTGATGCGCGCCGTGATGTTCGTCTCCGGTGCGCTGGGTGATGCGCTCGAGCGCATGAAGAGGTCGGCCTGGGGCACGGCCTGCCGCATCATGCGCAGGTCATCGGACTCCTTGGGAACGGTGCGCTTGACGTAGAAGATCGGGAAATCGGTCGTCCCGGGGTCCGAGAGCTGGCTGTTGGCGAGATTGACGCTGCCGCTGCCGCTGTTGTTGCAGGCGCTCAGGGCCACCGTCAGGCATAGGGTCAGAGCGAGCCGGCTCAGGAGGCGAGCGCCCGCGCAGGATGCACGGGCCGGGTGCTCCGCCGCCACGGATCGCCAATGGCGCGGCCTCTCATCCGGCGCATGCGTGAACTGTGTCACGGTTCTGTGTTGCACTGATCGCGCCCCTCGGGTCGCGCACCCTACGAGTCGCGCTAGTAGGCCGCTTATGTCAGTGCGCCGCCGTGAACCGACTCGCATTTTGGCGCGTGCCGCGCCACCAACAACGCCGCGGGTGGCATGGGTGGACGGAGAGGGTTGCAAAGTGACCCGAAACAACAACGTTGTCGGTGTCCGGCGACGTTGGTTTCCGCATTTTTCTGCCGGTATAGTCCGCCTCGCGCTTCGGCATTTGAGAGTGAACCGGCGCCATGAACCATCGGTCGAAAATTCGAGCTCGTCGCAACGGCATCGCACGGCACGCCACCTGTGGCGCGTGCGCCTTCGCCCTGTTGGCGATGCAGGTCGCCCCTCCCGTCCTGGCCGGATCCACCGAGCAGGCGAAGCGCATCTACAGCCGCATCGCCGGCGTGCCGCCCTCGCAGGCGGTGCTCAACCAGATGACGCAGCTCATATCGAGCTCCGGGGGCAGTCAGGCGGGCCTGGTTGCGGCGGCGGCGGTTGCCACCAGCGCACCCTCGTTCTACAACGTTACGCTCAAAGAGTTCGTCAACCCCTGGACCAACCGTGATCAGTCCGCGTTCGTGCCGCTGAACGACTACACGGCAACCGTGATCGGCATGGTGCGCGATGGCAAGCCGTTCAATACGGTGCTCTCGGCCGACATCCTCTACACATTCAATGCATCGGGTCTGCCGCCGGCTTCTCCTTCCAGCAACGATCACTACGCGCGGGCAGAGGCGCTGAATGTCGACATGAGCGACCCGGCGAAGCTCGTGGAGACGACGCAGTCGTCGGTATACGGGCTTCCGGTCCAGGCGGCGTCGGGAGTGTGGACGACCCGCGCGGGCGCGCAGGCCTTCTTCATCAACGGCACCAACCGCGCGCAATTCCGCTACACGATGATCAATTACCTCTGCCACGACATGCAGACGGTGATGGACAACACGCGGCCGACGGACCGCATCCGCCAGGACGTCTCCCGCTCCCCGGGCGGCGATAGCCGCGTATTCCTCAACAACTGCGCGGGATGCCACAGCGGCATGGATCCCATGGCGCAGGCGTTCGCGTACTACGACTTCAACACGACCACCAATCAGCTGGTCTATACCCAAGGTCAGGTGCAGGCGAAGTACGTGAAGAACCCGCAGAACTTCGCCTGGGGATTCGTCACTCCCAATGACACCTGGGCGAACCGCTGGCGGTCCGGCCCCAACGCCGACCTCGGGTGGGACCCCCGCCTTCCGGGCAGCGGTGAGGGGGCGAAATCCCTCGGGGAGGAGCTCGAGTCGACCGAGGCGTTCGCGAGCTGCCAGGTCGTCAAGGTCTTCCAGGCGGTGTGCCTGCGCGCGCCGACGAGCACGGCCGATCAGGGCACCGTCACCAACATCGAGGCCATCTTCAAGCAGAGCAATTACGACTTGAAGCAGGTCTTCCAGCAGTCGGCCGCCGCCTGCGCGGGCTCCTGAGCCTGCATCCCGGAGGAAATGCTCCATGAGGCGTCTCGAACCTGTTTCCCGGACCTCGCGTCCGCTCGCCGCGGCAGGCGCACTGCTGCTGGCGGCACTTGCCGGTTGCGGGCCGAGTGGCCCGTCCACTCAGGTGAATCAGCCGACGGGTACCGGCCCGACCAGCAACTACACGGGTCCCGCGCCCGCGAATGCCGACGTACAGTCGTTCAAGACCGCGCTGTGGGAGAACGTCCGCTCCACGGATCGTTGCGGTGGCTGCCACCACGCAGGCGGCCAATCGCCGATGTTCGCCCGCTCGGATGACGTGAATCTCGCCTATCAGGCGGCGCTCTCGCTGGTGAACTCGAACGAGCCCGGCCAGTCGGAGCTCGTGGCGAAAGTCGGCGGTGGACACAACTGCTGGGTGGCCTCGGCGCAGGCCTGCGCCGACACCATGCTCACCTGGATCCAGAACTGGCTGGGCGGCGGCGCCGGCGCAGCGCAGAAGATCCAGCTCGTGGCGCCTCCCGACCAATCGGTTGGCGGAACGCGGATATTCCCGTCCGACTCTACTCAGTTCAAGACGCTTCTCTGGACGCCGATCCTCAGGCAGTTCTGCGTCGATTGCCATCGCCCCGACTCGCCGACGCCGCAGGCGCCGTACTTCGCCAGCTCCGACCCCGATCAGGCCTACCTCGAGGCGCAGTCGAAGATCAATCTCGATGCTCCCGACCAGTCGCGCTTCGTCGTGCGGTTGCGCGATGAATTCCACCATTGCTGGCCGACCACCGCCGGCGGCGCCCCGGACTGCCCGGGGAGCGCCGCTGCGATGCAGGCGGCCATCACCGCCCTCGCCAACACCATCCCGGTGACGAGCGTCGATCCGTCGCTCGTGATCTCCAAGGCGCTCATGCTGCAGCAGGGCATCATCGCCGCCGGTGGCGCCCGCTACGACGCCGATACGATCGCCAAATATCAGTTCAAGGAAGGGACCGGCAGCATCGCCTACGACACGAGCGGAGTGAGCCCGGAGTCGGATCTGATCGTCTCGGGCAACACCACCTGGGATCAGGGCTGGGGGCTCATCATCGGGCAGGGCGGCAAGGCGCAGGCTCTGACCACCACCAGCTCGAAGATCGCCGACCTCGTGAAGACGACCGGCGAGTACTCGATCGAGGTGTGGGCGGCGCCCGCCAACGTGACCCAAGCCAAGGCCTACATGGTCACCTACTCGGGCAGCGACACCTCGCGCAATGCCACACTCGGCCAGGATGGCATGCAATACGAGGCGCGGGCGCGCAGCAACAAGACGGACACCAACGGCTCACCGCCGATGATGACCTCCGTTACCGGCATGGTCGCGCAGGCGGCCCTGCAGCACATCGTGCTCACCTACGATCCGGTCAACGGCCAGAAGCTCTATGTGAACGGGCAGTTCACCGGCGATGTGGACCCGAGTGGCGGCGGCTCGCTCGCCAACTGGGATGACACCTTCGCGCTGGTGCTCGGTAACGAGACCACCGGGGATCGGCAATGGCTGGGGGAGATACGCTTCCTCGCGATCCACGATTCGGCGCTCACACCCGCGCAGGTGACGCAGAACTACGCCGCTAGCGTAGGCCAGCGCTACTACCTGCTGTTCGACGTGAGCGCGCTCTCCGGAGTTGCGCAGTCGTACATCCTGATGACGGCCAGCCAGTACGACAACTACAGCTATCTCTTCTACGCCCCGACCTTCATCAGCCTGGACCCGAATGCACAGCCGCAGAACGTCACGATCAAAGGGCTGCGGATCGGCATCAACGGCTCGCTGCCGACCGTCGGACAGTCCTTCGCTACCCTGAACACCGTGGTCGCGCCACCGGCTTATACGGCCGCATCCGGACAGCTGCTCTCGAGCGTGGGTGCGGTGATCGGCGTCGATGTGGGGGTGAAGAACGACATGTTCTTCCTCTCCTTCGACCAGCTCGGCAAGAACACCCATGTGTTCGTCGATCCGGTCGTGCCGCCCAATCCGGTGACGACCGACAACACGCCGCAGCCGGACGTCGGGGTGCGCACCTTCGCAGAGATCAACGCCTCGCTGTCACACGTCACCGGGGTGCCGATCACCGACTCGAAGGTCGCGGCGCTCTACGCCTCCGAGCAGCAATCGCTGCCGTCGGTGCCACAGATCAACGCCTTCACGTCCTCGGAGCAGACCGCGATATCGCAGCTCGCGGGCGCGTATTGCAGCGAGCTGGTGAACATCCAGTCATACCGCGACAAATTCTTTGGCACGGGTCTCGATGTCGCAATAGCGAACTCATCCTCGTCGGCCACGTTCTTCGGGACGGCGGGGAACAACGCCAACCGCGATATCGTGATCACCCCTCTCGT
>Ga0105240_10007418_pt1 | contig 15931 bp, 10 predicted proteins | sample KBSC54metaG_FD_80426 | JGI IMG/M metagenome (GOLD analysis project Ga0105240, IMG submission 80426) | Corn rhizosphere microbial communities from Kellogg Biological Station, Michigan, USA - KBS C5-4 metaG | ecosystem: Host-associated > Plants > Roots > Rhizosphere > Soil | place: Michigan, USA... | reverse complement strand
TGGTCGCGGCCCTCAACACTTCCAGTCATTCCCGCCGCATCTCCAAAGCCAAGCTGGTGCGCGAGCGGCTCGCCATGTTGCAGCAGGTCAGCCGCGAGATCTCGGCGGACCTTGCGGGCGTTCCCGGGCTTGCGCTCAGCACCGGCGACTGAGCCCATTTCGGGCTGACCCCTCGCGGAGCTGGCGTTCCCGCACGCTCACCTCGCGCGCCCACCTGCACGCTTGCCTTGACTGAGGTTGCAGGTTGCTCCTACCCTGTTTGCGAATTTATTTTCGATATACGAAATTCAGCACGAGCAGGTGAACGCTTCGTACTCTCCCCTGGCCGGCAATCCCGCGGCCGATCTGCAGCTGCCGGTGCCGCAGGCGCGCCTGCGTTTGCGCGATGAAGGGACCGGGCCGGCCGTCGTGCTCATCCACGGTTGGACGCTCGATCTGCGGATGTGGGACCCGCAGGTCCGCCTGCTAGCCAACGCCTTCCGCCTCATCCGCTTCGATCGGCGCGGCTTCGGACTGTCCTCGGGACAGCCTTCGCTTGCCCATGACATCGCGGATGTTCGCGCGATCTGCGCTCACTTGCGGCTCTCCAGCGTGGCGCTGGTAGGAATGTCGCAGGGGGCGCGCGCCGCGGCCTACCTGGCAGCGGAATCACCCGAGCTGGTCTCGTGTGTCGTTTTCGACGGAGCGCCGGCCGGCATCCTCGACGAAGGAGACCTTGGCGAGGAGGAGATCCCCGTCGGTGAGTATCGTGAGCTGGTGCGCGCGGGCCGCATCGAGGAGTTCCGCAGCGCCTGGCGCCAACATCCGCTGGCACGTCTGCATACGGCCCATGCGCCGACTCGAGAGCTCCTCGAGCGGATGCTGGAGCGCTACCGTGGCCTGGATTTGAGTGAGTTCCCCGCCGAGCCTTCTCTGGCGCCCGCGCGCATCGAATCTATCCGCCAGCCCGCGCTGGTGATCTCGGGCGAGCTCGATCTGGCCAGCCGCACACGCTCGGCCGATGCGCTCTGTGCCGCCCTTCCCTCGTGCACTCGCGCGGTCGTTCCCGGCGCCGGCCATTTGCCGAATCTCGACAACCCCATTTTCTACACCGCCCTGCTGCGGGATTTCCTGCAGAAGCGCGCGACTTAGCCCGACAGTCACCCAAAAGGCATACCCTATGGTCAACGTCCTCGTTCTCTACTACAGCAGCTACGGCCACCTCGAGGCCATGGCGCGCGCGCAAAGTGAAGGAGCCGCGCGAGTTCCGGGAGCCACCGTGACCGTCAAGCGCGTCCCCGAGCTGGTTCCCCCGGAGGTCTGCAGGACTTCCGGATTCAAGCTCGACCAGCCCGCGCCCATTGCCGATCCGAACGAGCTCGATCGTTACGACGCCATCCTGTTCGGAACGCCGACCCGCTTCGGCAACATGGCCGCGCAGATGCGCAACTTCCTCGACCAGACCGGCCCCCTGTGGATACGCAACGGGCTGGTGGGAAAAGTGGGCAGTGTGTTCTGCTGCACCGCAAGCCAACACGGCGGGCAGGAGACGACCATCACCACCTTCCACATGACGCTGCTGCATCATGGGATGATCATTGTCGGTCTGCCGTACACGTTCAAGGAACTGACCACCATGCGTGAGGTCACGGGCGGCTCGCCCTACGGAGCCAGCTCCATCACGGGCCCGTTCACGGAAATGCGCATGCCGACCGCCCTCGAGCTGGACATGTGCCGCTATCAAGGGGAGCACGTCACACGCATCGCCAGCCGCCTGGTCGCGGGTGCGCGCTCCGAAACCTGAGTTCCAACAATCGCGGCCCCGGGGGCAGACACGCGCCGGGGCGCCACGCCGCGAGGTAGTTATGCGCGAAATCGAAGTTCCGGTCCTGATCTGTGGAGGCAGCCTGGTGGGAATGTCTGCTGCGCTGTTTCTGGCGCAACACGGCATCCGTGCCCTGTCCGTAGAGTATCACCGCGGTACGGCGATACATCCGCGCGCCGCGCTCGCCAACCAACGCACGATCGAGTTGTTCCGCACCGCCGGCCTGGAAGAGACCATCTGCCGGCGGTCGGCCGAACAGTTCGTGCAGAACGGCGGGATCGTCGCGGTCGAGACGCTCCGCGGCGGAACGACGGACGAGTTCATCGCGGACCTGAACGAAGGAGTGCGCGACGTCAGTCCGTGTGAGCGCGTGTTTCTGTCGCAGAATGCCCTCGAGCCGCTGTTGAAGCAGCGCGCCATCGATCTGGGCGCGGAGTTTCTATTCGGGACGGAAGTCCTCTCCGTTGAGCAGGACTCCGCGGGCGTCACCGCGCGCCTGCGCGATCGCGACAGCGGCGAGGAGTCGATCGTCCACGCGAAATATGCGATCGCCGCCGATGGGGCCCACAGCCGCATCCGCCAGCAGCTGGGGCTGAAGATGCAGGGACATCAGACGTTCTCGCACAGCGTGACCATCTACTTTCGCGCCGACCTGAAGCCGCTGCTGTGGGACAAGACCTGGGCGGTCGTCTACGTGAACCATCCGCAGTTGCGCGGCTTCTTCCGTTTCGAAAAGCCGTTCGAGAGCGGCTTCCTCGTCGTCAACACCGCAGGCGATGCCACCCATCCGGTGACCGATGTCTCCACGGGCTTGACGACCGAGCGCGCGCTGCAATACATCCACACCGCGCTCGGCACCGACTCGATTCCGGTCACCGTGGAGAACGTGATGCACTGGAACGCGCGGGCCGACGTCGCCGACCGATTCCGTGCCGGACGCGTGTTCCTGGCGGGAGACTCCGCGCACGTCATGCCGCCGACCGGAGGCTTCGGTGGCAACACTGGTGTGCAGGACGCGCACAACCTCGCCTGGAAGCTGGCGATGGTGCTTTCCGGCAAGGCGCCCGAGAAGTTGCTGGATACCTACGAACTCGAGCGCGCGCCGGTGGCGGCGTTCACGGTCGAGCAGGCCTACACGCGCTACGTGGTGCGCACTGCGCCGGACCTGAAGCCTTCCGGCATGCATCCCTACGTGCACGACCTGAACATCGAGCTGGGCTACGTCTATCACTCCCCCGCGATCGTCCCGCTTCCCCAAGGCCCGGGGCATGTGCATCCGCGCGAGTCACACGGGATGCCGGGCACTCGGGCGCCTCATGTATGGTTGGATCGCGGCGGACAGCGTCTCTCGACGCTGGATCTGTTCGGGCGCAATTTCACGCTGCTCGGCGGCCCCGGGGCTCAGGAATGGGCGCGCTGTGCCCACACGACAGCCGGAGAGTCGAAGATCGGTCTGGAGGCGTTCTGCGTTGGATCCGACGGCCTCGATGATCAGGGCAGTCTGCCTGCCGCCTACGGCATCGAGCCTTCCGGGTGCGCCCTCATCCGTCCGGACGGGTTCGTCGGCTGGCGATCGGGGAATGGGGAACCGGCCTCGACGCGCACGCTGAGCTCCGTGCTGGCGCGGATGACCGGCGGCTCAGCCTGAAGGGCAAAGACGGCCTCGAGTGCCGGGGGCTGGCCGAGCCCCCGGCGACTGGGGAACTAGTGCGCGGCGACGGCCGGCACAGCCTTGGAGCGATTCACCACGCGTGGCGCCGTCTCGCGCAGACCGAGTGCGAAAACTCCCGCGATGACGGCGACCCCCAACATGAGCCACAACGGGGCCTGTTGGCCATAGTGGTCCGCCGCGGCTCCGGCGAGATAGGGAGACACCGCACCGCCGATCAGCTCACCGGACCCCATGCACAGACCGAGAACCGTGGCGCGATGCTTCGGATCCACGCTCTCGGAGGGAATCGTCGCCATGAACAGCGGGAAGATGCCGTTGAGCCCCCAGCCGATGAAGAAAAAGCACGCGAGAACCCAGGCCGAGCCGTTGAAGTACATCGCGCCCAGCGGAAGCACGACGCCGATGAAGGGCATCGCGATCATCAACGGACGACGGCCGATGCGGTCGGAGAGCGCGGAGATCGCAAACGCCCCCACCGTGGCTGAGATGCCCAGCGTGCCCATCAGCCACGACTCTGTTTGCGGGTCGTATCCGCGGACCTTCGTCAGGTACAGCGGCATGAAATTCCAGCAAACCACCAGGAAGGAGACGAGCAGGACGCTCATCACCGTACAGATCAATATGTTCCGCTCCTCCAGGGCCTGCAGCAGGGTCATCTTCTCCCCCGTCGCGGCGGTCGGTGCCACAGCTTCGACCCTGGGCTCGCGCAGAAAGCGCCACAGGAACGCCGCCGCCACCAGCCCCGGGATGCCTGCCAGGTAGAACGCATGGCGCCAGCCGAAGGCCGCCGCGAACCCCGTCAGCGCGACCGGGGCGACGAACGAGCCGAGCAGATTCGAGCCGAAGTTCTGCGTCACTCCCATCGCCAGGCCCCGGTGCTCGGGCCGGACCTCGGAAGCGATGATCGCCTGCGCGATGGGCATGACCCCGCCTTCCGCGATCCCCATGAGAGCCCGGGCGGCCAGCAGCATGACGAATGAACCAGCCAGGCCGGACAAAAAGGAGCATACGGAAAAGGCCACGGTCGACAGCAGCAGCACGCGCTTACGGCTTCCGGTCCGGTCGGAAACGACGCCGATGCCGAAGGCCGCGAACGCCCAGGTCAATGACAGGACGCTCGCGAGCAGGCCCACCTGAGTGTTGCTGAGGCCGAGATCCGGCTGCACGAACGGCTGCAGGAAGCCCAGGGCGTTGCGGTCGAAGAACAGGATGCCGAAGGTGATGCTGAGGAGGACGACCACCCCCACCTGGTATCCCACCGATGATGGGGCGGCCGCGGCCCCTGAGCCGGGCCGATCGATGGTTGTACTCATGTGACTTGGCTACCCCCCGGTTGCTGCGCCGCGCAGCAAAGTTAATGCAGGCGGCATGGGATTGAAAGCTTGCGCTGTTTGCCCCGCGCTTGGGTCCGGGCGCCCGCCCAGGGGCGCTCGCAGGGCTATCGTAAGACCGTGGGAGTGGGCACTGCGGCCCCGGGAACATATTGGGGGTGTTCGCGCGAGGCCGCAGGCCCGTCGGCTCTGCACGTCAGAGTTGACGATGGCACGAGTCTGACAGGGGAGCGGCGCACCGTTTCCATTTAGCGCGCGGACTTGATCCACCGGGAGGGAACAGATTCGGGAGGTCCTCCCGAGAGCGCGGTGGTCTCAGCGAAGGCGCTTGACCCGGATATGGAGCTTGCTCGGTGTGATGAAAAAGAAGTCCCCGAAACTGCCCGCGTTGATGGTGACGGGGTCGTTGACCTTGAGGCTCAAACCCGCGCGGTCATCGGTCTGCTGCCAGACCTGACCGTTGTCCAGCTGGAAGGCGTACTCGGAATGCGAGAGCGGGACCAGGCGCGCCACGGTTGCGCTCACGGGCGCCGGCCGCTGCCGCTCTTTTCCCTCCTCTTTCAGCTTCTTGCGCAAGGCGGAGCCCTGCAGGCCGATATCGGGATCGGGTACGCGGGCGGCTTGCGTCGCCGCCGGCGGCGCAGGCATCTCCTGCGGTTGGGTCACCTGCGGTCGGGTGACGGCTGCCTGACCGGCGGGGTGATCCGGCGGGGGATGCGACTGAACCGCGGGCGGGGGCGCCGCTTGCACCGGCGCGGCTGCGCCAGAGGGTGCCCCCGTCGCGTGGCTCCCATGACGCAACGCCATCTGGCGATCGAAACAGGCGAGCCGCGCGGCGTCGTCCTTTTCCGCGGCACAGCTCTCCAGCGGATCGTTTGCCGGCTGCCCGGAGGCGATGCCGGCACTCAGGCCCAGAAGAAGAAGGAGGAAAACTCGTACGCGCATGGTCACCCTGCAATCATGCCACGCGCGCGCCGCCTCAAGCATCTTCCTGCGCGGCGAGCGAATGCTGGCGGCGGTATTCGGTCGGCGTGACGCCATACTGCTCCCGGAACACCTTGCCGAAATTGGTGCAGCTCGCGAAGCCGTAATCGAAGGCGATGTCGCTGATCGTGCGCGCGCCGCGCGGAGCATTCGAGAGCAGCCGCGCGCATTCCTCGAGGCGCCGGCGACGGATGTACTGCGAAACCGTCTCCCCGCCCCGCGAGAATATCGTGTGAACATAACGCGGCGAGGTGCGCAGCATGGCCGCAATTTTGGCCGGCGACAGGTCGCTGTCGCAGAGGTTGTCCTCGATGAAATGAACGATGCGCAACCGCAGAGACTCCAGGTGCGCCGAGCCGTCCACAGCGGGCTGCGTGTGGGCCGCGTAGGCACTGCCGATGAGGTTCAACAGCGCGCTGGTCAGGTTCGAGGCGACCGGCTGCAGATCCGAGCACAGACATTGCCGCCAAAGCCCGTGGGCGAAGTCCGACAGCAGCTGATTCACCCCGGTCTCATATTGCATGCGGCGCGCGACGATCGATTCGGGGCTCGCCACCTGCCGCTGCATCAATGCCGCCGGAACCCCGATCACCAGCACCTTGTTGGGCTCGTGGAAGAGCATCTGGTAGGGCCGCGTCGCATCGAACACCGTGAAATCACCGGCGCTGAGGATCGCCTCGCGACCGTCCTGGCGGTTCGAGCTGGTGCCGCTGAGCTGTACCTGCAGGAAGAAGACGGCCTCCCGCGTTCTTGCCACGTGCTCGCGCCCGTGGTGGACGATGGAAGGCGAGGAAGACACCGCCCCGATGCGCAGATCCCCGATGCGTCCGCGGATCAGGCTCGGGGAGAAGGTACGGATATCGGTGGCGTCTGCAACGATCGGAGTGAAGGTGTTGCAGGTGAGGTCGTTCCAGTAGTCCAGCCGGCGGTTCGGCGCAATATCTTGCGTATCGAAACACTCAAAACCCATTCGGCCCCCCAATTCGCAGCTGCCTGCGATCCGAACGTTCTCACGCAGGGGGCTACGAATTCCGCCATGCACCGAAAAAGACCGTGCCACCTGTTGCGGCCAGCGTACATGCGCCAGCCGTCGTTGTTCGAGCGAGAATAGCGGGAACCTTCGCAGGTTTTCAAGATTTCTTCTGATTCGCTCACGGGGCTTCCGGCCATCTGGCGGACGTGCCGCGACGGCGGCCTCAGACTGGAATTTCCCCGCCCGTGGTCACACGCTCTATGTAGCGCAAGGCGTCATAATCCCCGATGGCGCTGTGATGCGTACAGCGATTGTCCCAGACGAGAACCATGTGCTTGCGCCAGCGCACCCGGCACGTGTACTCGATGCGGGCGCAGTGTTGGTAGAGGAACTGCAGCAGCGGCGCGCTCTCCTCCGCCGTCATGCCTTCGATGCGTTGCGTGTAGGCCGCATGCACGAACAGACCCTTGCGGCCGCTCCCCGGGTGAGTCCGTACGATCGGGTGAGTGACCTCCGCGTCGCCCTCCTCGACCTTCATCTCTTTCATCATCACCTGGCTCGGATCCGTCCCGCGTGAGCCGAACAGGCGCGCCGCGCTGTGCACGGCGCGCAGCCCCGCGAGCAGCGTCTGCATCGCGGGGGAAAGCGTCTCGTAGGCGAGCTGCAGGTTGGCGAATGCGGTATCCCCGCCCACCTCCGGCGCCTCGATGCAATGCATGGTCACCGTCGTGGGCGGCGTCGCCAGGAACGTCGAGTCGGCATGGAAGCCTTCCCCGACATAGCGGCGCGACTCTCCCGGCTCGCGACGCACGATCTGCACGTCGGGGTAGCCCTCGACACTGAAGATGTGCGGGATTTTCTGCAGCGGTCCGAACAGCCGCGCGAGCTCCAGATGGCGCTCGCGGGTAAAGCCCGGCTGGTCGGGGAAATAGATGACCAGATGGTCGTACAGCGCCCGCAGGACCTCCGCCCGCGCCGCCTCGTTCAGCGGCTGCGACAGGTCCACTCCCGTGATCTCGGCCCCGAGAGCGCCCGTGAGGGGCGCTATCCGCAGCAACCGGTAGGTACTGGGGTCGGCAACCTGACGCATGAGGCGCACGCTCACTCCTTCTCGCTGCGGCGCTCCGCGCGCCTGCTCTGCCAACGCTAGTCCACACAGGAGCAAGAAGTAAACCCGGAAGCATGCTTTGCATCAGCACGTTGCGTTGACCGGCCCGCCTTGACAGTCCCCGAGCCGGACGAGCAAGCTCGATCGGATGCAGAGCTTGTTGTCGCGCTGGTCACGCCGATGCCCTTGAGCTGCGCCCCGGCGGGACCCTCGTTCCTCGCGGAGGTCTCCGGAGTCGACTTCTCGCGCCCCATCGACGAGCCCCTGCTGCGCGAGATCGTGGCGGCCATGGATCGCTACGCGGTGTGCGTATTCCGCGCTACCGCGCTGCAGGATGAGAGCCACATCGCCTTCAGCCGCCTGCTCGGGGAGCTCGAGCTGGCCCCGTCGCTGTTCGGCAAGGCGTTCAAGCGCTTCGCCCACCCGGAGCTGTTCGACGCCGGCAACCTGGATGCCTCCGGCAACATCCTGAGCGATCAGCGGCGCCGCGTTTACAGCAAGGGCAACTCCCTCTGGCACACCGACTCTTCCTTCAATGCGCACCGCTCCGCATACTCGCTGCTGCTCGCGCACGAGGTGCCCCCGACGGGCGGAGATACGCAGTTCGCGGACATGCGCGCCGCCTACGACGCGTTGCCCGCGGAGATGCAGGCTCGCATCGAGGACCTGGTCGCGGAACACTGGCTGTGGCACTCGCGGATGCTCGCGGGGTATCCGCAGCCCAGCGAGCAGGAGCGTCTCGCCAAACCCCCTTCGCAACACAAGCTCGTGCAGGTGCACCCCGGCTCCGGACGCAAGACGCTCTATCTGGCCGCGCATGCCTCGGGTATCGTGGGTTGGCCTCGCGAGGAGGGACTGGAGCTGATCACCGAGTTGATCCAGTTCGCCACCCAACCGCGTTTCGCACGCGCCGTGGCGTGGAAGCAGCGCGGTGACCTGGTGATCTGGGACAATCGCTGCACGATGCATCGGGCTACTCCCTTCGAGGATACCGTCTACCGCCGCGACATGCGCCGGACCACCGTGTACGAAAATATCGCCTGAGGACGGCCCGCCGCGTTCGCCGCCGCAACGCCCATCCAGTGAACGCAAAACCCGCACCTCCAGTCAGCGCTCCGGTCATCGATGTCGTCGACATCGTCGAGGGGCAGCGACTGGGTTGGTTCGTCGTGCGCCTGGTGCTGGTGTCCTCGCTCGTCATGTTCCTGGACGGCTACGATCTGAACGTCATTCCGTTCACTCGCCCGGATGTCATGAAGGCCTTCCACCTGGACACCGGCATGTGGGGCAATGTCCTCACGAGCGGTGTCGGCGGGACGTTGCTCGGCAGCATCGTGTTCGGGATCCTCGGAGACCGCCTGGGCCGCCGGCGCGCGATCATCTGCGCGACCGCCGTATTCGGTCTGTTCACGCTGGCATTCGCCGGAGCCGCGAGCTACGGGCAGATGGTGATCCTGCGACTGCTCAATGGCGTGGCACTCGGGGGCGCGGTGCCTCTGGTCTGGGCCCTGAGCGTGGAGTACGTGCCGCGCCGCTATCGCGCCACGATCGTGACCGTGATCATGATGGGCTACGGCATCGGCGTCGCGGTCGCCGGGCCCATCGCGGTCAAGCTGTTGATCCCTTGGTTTGGCTGGCAGGCGGTGTTCATATTTGGCGGTGCGGCCTCACTGCTCGCGGCGGCCCTGCTGTATTGGCGGCTGCCTGAATCGCTGCGCTTCCTGGCCACACGAAGCCGCCGTCCCGAACAGCTCGCACGTATCGTCCGGCAGCTTGCGCCGGAGCGCACGGATCTCGAGCACGCCACTTTCACCCTCTCCGGACAGGACCCCACCGACGGACAGCGGCGCGGCGCCGCCGCGATCGCCCATGGCCTGGCGGCGTTGTTCCGCGGTCCTCTTCGCTGGATCACGCCCCTCGTGTGGCTGGCCTATGCGGCGAGCTCGCTGAGTACGTTCTTCTTCACGAGCTGGGGTCCGACTCTGTTCGAGAGGATGGGCCTGACTCGCAGTCAGGTGGCGTGGTGCTCGTTCTCGAACTCGATCTGCGGCGCCATCGGAGCGTTGTTGCTCATGCGGTTCACGGATCGAATGGGTCCGATCAGCGTCGCGCTGCTTCCGGCGATCGCCGTGCCGCTGCTGCTGCTCATTGCCCACACATCGCTCAGCCCCACCACGTTCATGGGGATGATGGCGCTGCTTTATCTGTTCCTCGGCGGGAGCCACTACGGGATCATCAGCATCACCGGCACCTTCTATCCGACGACCCACCGTGCCCTGGGCACCGGCTGGGCCTCCGCCGTCGGCAAGGTGGGCTCGGTCGCGGGCCCGTGGGTGGGTACGGGGATCATGGCCGCCGTCATTGCCGCGACCATTCCCGCGAAAGAGACCTTTCTGTTTCTGGCGCTCTGCCCCAGCGTGTTCTTCCTGTGCATGCTGGGCATCGGCCTGATGGAGCGCCGCGGCCTCGTGCGCGCCGCGGAGTAAGCCGTCGCCGCGCTTTAGTGGCTGTCGATGTTCGAGAGGATCCGCGCGAACACGGCCATGCACATCTGCAGGTCCCTGGCTGGAATACCCCGCAGCAGACGCTCGCGGACACCCGCCTGGATCCGGTTGATCTTCTGCATGAGCGGCGCGGCTGCCTTGGTCAGTCGGATCACCTTGGCACGCCGATCACCGTGGCCGGCCGCGCGAGTGATCAGCCCTTCGGACTCGAGATCCCGCAACACACGCCCGAGCGTAGGCTGCTCGACACCGATCCGATCGGCCAGCTCGGTCTGGTTGACGGTGTCGCCGAACACCGTGATCCAGTAGAGGATTCCCCAGCGAGCCTGGCTCTGGCCCACGGCCCGCAGCTCCTCGTTCATCAGGTTGCGCCAGCGGCGCGCCACGAAAGTCAGGCCCTGGGAGAAGGGATAGTTCATGTCCTCGGGCATCCCGGCGTCGCCCCCCTCGCGACGGCGCAGAAACAGCTCCCCGCTATCGGACACTTCCGGCATCCAGCGAGCTTCCTGCTTGCGTCTGCGCGGCCTGGCGGCGGAGCGAGCGCGCTTGGCGGAGGCGCTCGTGTTGGGTTGGGAAGGGAGTGAGAGGTTCGCTTTGTTGATCGGCATGGGTCATTTTAGTCATTTTCGCGGGCGCGCGCCGGATGGACAGGACAGGCGAGATCTGCAGCTGCGGATGACTCGCGGCCGCTCGCCACCTGTATCTGTTCTGAGCACTGCGGATCGGCAAACGCTCGAGCGCCTGCGCTCGCCCCGTGAATAATCGCAGCGATCGGCCCGGGTCCCGACCAAAGCCGTCAGGGGCAGCAGAGCTGCTCTTGTGACATAGCAACCACGAGGCACCGCTCACCCCGCAATCCTGAGCGTCCGCCGAGGCCCCCTCGATCGCCGTCCGGGCGTAGCGGTGGGTCAAAAGCAACGCCCGGAGGGCGGCGTGGCGTGGAAGCCGCAACCGGTTGCTGCCCGCAAGCCCAGTACCCGTTCCCGGTCTTCGGTTCAGCGCACCCTGCAGCTTGGCGCCGCCCTGGGGCCCTTGATACCGCTCTCAAGGGCAGCTCGAGCCCGGCCACGACCGTGCGGCGGTCATCCATTTTGCCGGGTGCTTCGTGCGCTTGCGATGGATGCGCACTTCCCTCCGGGTGGAAATGTCGCGCGCGCGCACTGGCAGCATTGGCGGAAAGGTGCGCCCTCTCCGGGGGCGCTCTGTTGCGTTTTTTGAAGCACGCCGGGGGTGGAGCAATGTTGCCGTTGTGCAACAAACGTCGGCGCTCCGTCCCCCCGGTGAGTCGGCAACATGGCCAGGGGGAACAATGTCCGTGAAACAGTCTCAATCCGTTTCGTATTCCATTCGCACCGCAGTCGCGGTCGCGCTGGGTACCGCCGCCGTCATGGCGGGGGCGCCGCGCGCATTCGCGGCTGACGCTGCGGCCGGTCCCACTCCGACAGCCAGCCCGGCACCGGCGGCCGTCCTCGAAGAGGTAACGGTGACCGGCTCACGCATCAGGCGCAAGGACCTGGAGTCCCAGAGCCCCCTGGTGACCATCGATTCCTCACAGCTCGAATCGAAAGCCGGGCTGAACCTGGAGTCCTACCTCAACACCCTGCCGCAGTACAACCCGGCACAGACGCCCACGACCGAGAACGAGGACGTACAGCCCTCGGCCACCAACACGGTCGGTATCTCCACCATCTCGCTGCGCGGCCTGGGCCCCAACCGCAGCTTGGTGCTGATCGACGGGCATCGCACGACGCCCGTCAACGAGTTGATGGTCACGGACATCAACAGCATACCGGCGGCGATGATCGATCGCGTCGAGATCATCTCCGGCGGTGCCTCCGCGGTGTACGGCGCGGACGCCCTCGGCGGCGTGACGAACTTCATCCTGAAGAAGAATTTCCAGGGTGTGCAGGTCGACGCACAGGACAGCATCACCCAGGCCGGCGACGGCAACGAGACGCGGGTGTCCACGCTCATGGGCACCACGATCGCCGACGGCAAGGGCAACCTGATCATGGGCGCGGAGTACTACAACCGTCAGGTGGCGAGCGCCAAGAACCGCTCCTTCTACACCGACGCGTGGAATGACCCCAACGCGCTGAGCACCAACAACTTCAACCTGGGGTTGTCGGGCTACAACTCGTACCAGACGACTTTCGACTACCCGAGCAACGCGGCGCTGAATTCCGTATTCCAGGGGCGCGCCGCCAGCGGCCTCCCCGTCTGCGCCCCGAGCGGTTGCTTCTTCCAGAACAGCTACTTCAACTACAACGGGACGCTGTTCAGCAACAACGGGAACTTCGCCACCGGCAACTTCGCCGGTTCGCTGGGCAACGGCTTCGGCCTCGTGAACGGCTTCGATGCCGGCGTGGGCAACACCACGCTCAGCCCGAATGCACCCCCCGTCGTGAATCAGCTGAAGTGGAACAATCCGACTGCCACCATCAGCTCGCCGCAGACGCGCTACTCGTTCTTTGCGAACGGCACCTACGACATCACCGACAAGGTGCAGTTCTACACCAACGCCCGCTTTGCCAACAGTCTGACCACGACGCTGCTCGACGTGCCGACCACCGCCACCTTCGGATGGGAGGCGAGCGTACCGTTCAATGCGGCGACCGACAGCCCGATCAATCCGGCATTGGTCAACCCGGGCACGAGCCAGGCGAACCTCACGACGATCATCAATGCCTTCAAGGCCGGGACGCAGGGATCGACCACCATCGGTGGCGTACCGATCGTGAACCCGGGGTACATCCCCACCGGCACGAAAGGCGCGCAGCACCCCGTGCCCTACCAGCTGGCGGCACTGCTGATGAGCCGCAGCGTATTCGGTCTGGGCATCCCGCTGGGCGCCCTGCCGACCTTCCCGCCCACCGAGCAGGGTGGACCGGTCACGTGCGGCACCGGGTATTCCGTCGTGAGCAACGGCGTGCCGCAGGCTTCGCCGTGTACCCCGGCGGCCACGAGCTGGGTTCTGGGCTACACGCCTGGACCGGGCCAGGCTCCGCAGCGCACGACCACCGACGTCTCCCAGACCTGGCAGATCGAAACCGGCCTGAAATTCCCCTTGATGGTCGGCGACTGGACGGGTGAGGCCTACTACTCCAGAGGCCAGTCCGCGGATATCGACAACGGCTACGGCAACGATTCCCTGGCTCGCTGGCGCGCGGTCATCGACGCTCCTGATTACGGCAACGGCGACACCTTCCAGGGCAATGCCTCGGGTGCATCCACGAACTTCGGCACCTCGGTGCCGACGACCTGCACGGGCGGTTGGTACAACTCGATCTTCACCGGCGGGGTGCCCTCTTCCACTTGCGCCAACGCGATCTCTTCGCTGCTGCCCGCGCAGACGACCATGCAGCAGGATATCGTCGAGGCCAACTTCCAGGGATCGCTGTTCAAGCTCCCCGCGGGCGATGTCAGCGCCGCGGTGGGTTACCAGTACCGGCGCGATGCGGGCCAGTACAACGCGGCCAGCCTCCAGTCGACCAACTCCTTCCTCGACGAGCCGATCGGACTCTACCCGCAGGGCTCTAACAGCAATGAGATCACCGCGAAGGACGGCTACGCCGAGCTCTTCATCCCAATCCTGCAGGACGTGGGCATCAAGTCGCTGAACCTGGACATCGGCGGCCGCTATTCCTCGTACAACGCGGCCCCCAGTGCGACCACGTTCAAGGTGAACGTCGATGCGGCGCTCACGCGCTCGTTCCGCATCCGCGGTGGATTCAACCGCGCCACGCGCGCGCCGAACCTGGGTGAGCTCTACCTGCCCTTGCAGGAGTTCTTCCTCATCCCGGGTCCGGTGTTCGGTGATCCGTGCTCGACGCGTTCACGGGCGCCCTTCGGCGCCGGCGGAGCCGCTCCCGATATCAGCACGACCGGCGGTGGTGCGACGAGCATCGCCAGCGGACAGACGGCTGCGGGCGCGGCGAGCACCTATTTGATCTGTCAGGCGATGATGGGAGCCGGTGGAGCCGCGCAGTACTACGGCGCCAGTGGCAACCAGGGCCAGAACGCGGCCGCGGGCGGCTTCGCCTGGGTCAACCAGGTGGGCAACACGGGTCTGCGCTCGGAGACGGCCGACACCATCACGGCCGGCTTCGTGGTCAGCTCCTTGGGCGACAGCCCGTGGATCTCCGGGTTGAGCGGATCGGTCGACTGGTGGCAGATCCACATCAACAACGCCATCGAGCTGTACTCGGGCGATTACGCCAACTACCTGTGCTTCGGCACGAATCAGGTCACCAACGCCGCTCAGGCAGCGGCCCAGGCGGCGACGACGGCCTGCCAGAACGTAGGACGTAACCAGGCCACGGGCACGGCGACTACTGCGCTGCTGCAGTACTCGAACCTGGCGACCATCGGTACGGCCGGCGTAGACGTGGCGGTCAACTGGTTCGCGCAGTTGTCCGATCTGGGCCTGCACCTGCCGGGCGGCTTGCAGTTCAGCACGCAGGACACGCTGCTGCAGTACTACCGCACGAAGCAGTCGCCACAGGCCTTTGACGTCAACACCAACTGGAAGGACTCCCTCGGGCCGAATCTCGCTGGCACGAACGGTGGCGCCTATGGCTACCGCCTCACTGCCAACATCGGATACGTGCTGCCCGCGGTGAGCTTCAACCTCAACTGGCGGTTCTTCCCGTCGGTCAACTCGCCCGACCACGCCGCCAACCAGGCTATCATTGCGAACAACGCCAAGGCGGTTGGCGGCAACGGGGTGGTGCTCAACTACACGCCTGACCGTACGATCGCCGCTCCGCACTGGTACGTGTTCGACTTCACCGGCCGCTGGACCATCAACAAGTGGCTGGAGATGCGCGGTGGTATCGACAACCTGCTCAACAGGGCACCGGCGATCACCAGCTCTGCGGGCGCCGGTGCGAGAATCGGCTTTAGCAATGCCGCTGCTGTGGCTGCCGCTTGCGGCGGGGCGCCGGGTTGCGTAGCGCCGACCACGTACAGCCTGCCGGACGATGGTGCTGGCGTGACCAACGCCGGGTTCTACGACGTGTATGGCCGGACCTTCTTCCTGGGTTTGAAAGCCCAGTTCTAACGGAGGTCAGTCAGGCAAACTGAGGCGGCGGGCCATGGGGCCCGCCGCTTTTTTGTGCGCCATCGTCCGCGGCGCTCAGCGCACGCGCCTGACGTGCACCCAGTTTTTCTCACCCACTTCCGCTGTCCACAGGTGGTAGGAGCCCAGCGTCCCTTTCACGATGTGGGCGCCCTGACCGATCCGAAGAAAGAGTGCCTTGGGATCGGCTTGCTCCTGGAGCCACACCTGGCCATTCGCAAGGCCGACGGACACGATGTTCGGCCGCACCAGCTGCAGGGCTACGATCTGGGAGCTCAGCTCGCTCTCCTTCTCGGACACGGTCGGCCGCTCGCCCGGAGGCAGCAACTCACTCCCGAACTTTGCATCGGGCGACTGCGCAGTCGCTGGAGCGGTCGCAGTTGCGGTCTCTCCAGAGGAGGCCGCCGAGACGGAGGGTGATGGCGGTCTTGGCTGCGGGGCTGCGGCGGGCGCCGGGGCTGCGGCGGGCGCCGGG
>Ga0105240_10007414_pt1 | contig 15938 bp, 13 predicted proteins | sample KBSC54metaG_FD_80426 | JGI IMG/M metagenome (GOLD analysis project Ga0105240, IMG submission 80426) | Corn rhizosphere microbial communities from Kellogg Biological Station, Michigan, USA - KBS C5-4 metaG | ecosystem: Host-associated > Plants > Roots > Rhizosphere > Soil | place: Michigan, USA... | reverse complement strand
CCGTGATAGAAAGTATCGCGAGGATATCGATCAATGAAGAAACTTGTCGTTTGGCTCTTCCGCTCGTTGACGCTCGGTCTCTGCCTGATGCTATCGGCCTGCGTCCTTATTCATTCCGGCTCCATCAGCGAAAGTAATGGTGGTGGAACGGCAATCAGTACCGAGTATAGCGACTATGGCTTATTGCATCTGACCGCGCCGACGGACCTGACATCAAATGCGAATATGGCGCTCGCCGGGCAGTGTCAAAGTGGCAGGATCTCCGACGTGCAGTCGGAATTGTCGATGCGGGACTGGTTCGCAATAGTCCAGTACTACACAGTCACGACGGCTGCCGTCTGTAAGTGAAGAGCGCACGAATGAAGATCAAATCAAACGGTAGATCAACGACCAGGGGAGTCGCGTCGCTGCTCGGAGTGCTGGCAGTGGGCGCGTTTCTTTCGGTCTCGTTATCGGCCTGCGTCATTATCCACTCCAGTACGATCGGCCAAACCACCGGCAGGGGTACGCCGGTGGGCGCCGTGGATAGCGACTACGGAATATTGCGTCTGAGCAAACCCCAGGGCCTCACTTCGGCGGCGAATGCGGACCTGCTCAAGCAGTGTCAGAGCGGTCTGTTGACGGATGTGCAGACGCAACTGTCGATGCGGGATTGGTTCCTGGTAGTTCAGTATTACACCGTGGTGGCCAATGCTATATGCAAGCCCCCGCCGCCACCCCCGCTGCCGCCACCCCCTCCGCCGCGAGGGAAGGTCGTGCTACGTGGAGTTCATTTTGACTTCGACAAGTCCGACATCCGTCCAGAGGATGCGGCCACGCTTGACGAGGCCGCGGCTACGCTCAAGGACAATCCTGACGTCGTCGTCGATGTAAATGGGTATTGCGACGCGATTGGCGGAGTCGAGTACAATCTCCGGCTCTCCGAGAGACGCGCCGAGGCCGTGGTAAACTATCTCGAGAAGGACGGCATATCGGCCGACAAGCTGGTGCCGCACGGCTATGGCAAGACCAACTTTGTCGCGACCAACCGGACCGGCGAAGGCCGTGCGCAGAATCGGCGAGTAGAGTTGGTCCCGGCGCAATAAAAGCCGCCGCGGACATTTCCCCGAAGACGAGAGCGGGCGCCTGGTAATCAGGCGCCCGTTCAAGTTTGTGCCCGGGTTCGATTCCGGTGCTGAATTCTCCGACCGCCGGCCTTCCAACCCTGTCCAGTAACGCCAATCAATCTTGTTGTTCGAGACTCATGTGTCGCGGCCGAGTTCGCGTGGATTCTTATTTCGCACGGTGGCGCGGGCGGAGTTAATTCACGAGTGAGCGGAGTTCAATGCGGTCACGGCGTCGGCGATCTGTTTGCTGAGGTCGCTCAAGTCGGCGCTGAGCGCGGCGGCCGCCGCGTCCATCGAAGTGGCTGCGCCGGTATGCGCGGCGCCCGACTGCACGCCGGCGCTTTCGCTGAAATTCGACTGGCGCGAAAGCAGCGGCCGGTCGTTGTGGGCGCCGCGTATCGTCCAGTCGGCGATGAGTTGGGTACCGCCGGAGCCGTCGCGCTCGAACCGCTCGACGGTTATCTCGATCGTGTAGTCAAGCGTGGCCGAGGCGTACCACGGAAAGGCCACGACCTGATCGGTGTCGAGTAGCGTCGCGAGATTTAGTGCGAGCACACGGCGGAAGCTCTCGTCGAGCGGCTCGGCCCAGCGATCGCTGGTGGACAATTCGACGCGATTGGGCGAGACGCGCGTGACCACCTCCAGATGGGCGAGATAGTCGGGAAATTTCACCGGGCCCAGGCCAATGGCGAGCCGGTGCGCGGCGGGAGGCGTCGGATGGATCGCGTCGGCGATGGGGGTCAGCACGTAGAACTTCGTCGGGTCGGGACGCGGCGCCAACAATGAAGAACATCCGCCCGCGAAAGTCAGCGCGCAGATCGCGAAGACGACCACTGAAATGAACCGCTTCATTCGCCGCCTTTCTGATAGGAGCGGCCGCGCACGAGGGCGTCGGGATTGCGCTCGAGATATTCGGCCAGTTGACGAATCGCACGCGCCGCCGCCGAAAGATCGACCATCGTGTGGTTCGCCTGGTAGAGCAGCGGGGCGTCGGGCCGTAGCGTGTCATCGAGGTGAGCCAGCGTGACCTGGGTTTTCTTGAAGGTGGCGTCGGCATTTTGCGCGGTGGTTTGCAGGCTCGCGCTCATCGGTCCGATCTCGCGGTCCAGATGCATGGTCAGCGTGCGGAGGCTCTCGGAAGTCCGGTCGAGGCTCTGTCCGGTCTCCTTCAGGGAGGCGAGCGATTCTTTCAGGCCCTCCGAAGCGGCGAGGTCGCGGATCGCGGCAAAGGTCTGGGTCGCGGTTACGACCAGTTGATCGAGCTGGACCCTGTTAAGCTGGTCCATCAGCTTCATCGCGACCGATTGCGCCTGTTGCAGGGCGGTCGGCAGGGTCGGAATTTCTGTATAGGTGGAATTTTTCTGGTCGGTCACGAATCGTTCGGGACTGCCCGGATGCATGTCGAGGTCAATGTAGAGCAGACCCGTCAGCAGGCTCTCGGTGGCCAATTGAGCGCGCAGCCCACGGCTGATCGCGAGCTCCATACCGGCCCGATTGCCAACATTAATGTAGGTTGCGCCGCGTTTCAGGATGCGGCCCTCGTCGAGCTGAATGACCACCGGGATTTTAATCTCGTTCGGATTTCCGAGGTTCACCGGGCCGGTGCCGGAATTGAGGCTGAGCAGAATCTTGCGCACCTCGCCGATTTCGACGCCCTTGAATTTGACCGCCGCTCCGACGCGCAGGCCGTTGACACTGCCGTCGAAAAAACAGACGAACTGATGGGGCGTGCTAAAGAGATTGCCCGATCCAAGCAGCGCCACGGCCGCGACTGCGAGCGCGATCGCGCCGATGACGAAAGCGCCGACGAAGGCCGGGTTGGCCCGTTTAGTCATGTGCCTTCTCCGAGTTTGGCGGCGGTTCGCCGCGCGCCAGAAACTCCCGTACCCGTGGCTCGGTCGAATGAGCGAGCAATTCGTGCGGGTCGCCGCTGGCGATCATGGTGTGGGTTTCAGCGTCGAGGAACACGCTGTTATTGGCGATAGTGAAAATGCTCGGCAGCTCATGGCTGACGACGACCACGGTCGCGCCGAGACTGTCGCGCAACGCCAGGATGAGTTCGTCGAGCAATCGCGAACTGACCGGGTCGAGGCCCGCCGACGGTTCGTCGAAGAACAGGATGTCGGGATCGAGGGCGATCGCGCGCGCGAGGCCGGCGCGCTTTTGCATGCCACCGCTGATTTGGCTGGGATAGTAATCCTCGAAGCCTTTGAGGCCGACCAGCGCCAGCTTGAGCGACGCAATTTCGCGGATCTCGCGCGGACTCAGATCGGTGAACTCGCCGAGCGGCAGGCCGATATTCTCCGCCAGTGTCATCGAACTCCACAGCGCGCCCGATTGATAGAGCACGCCGAAGCGCCGCAGGGTCGCCTCGCGGGCTTGCGGAGGCGCCGAGGTGAAACTCACACCATCGTACAGGATTTCGCCGCGGGCAGGTTCCATCAATCCGATGAGATGGCGCAGCAGAGTGCTTTTGCCGCATCCGGAAGCACCCATAATGACGAAGACGTCGCCGCGCTGCACTGAAAAGTTGAGATCGTGCATTAAGACGAAGGTGCCGTATGCCATCGTGAGGTCGCGCACCTCGATATGCGGTGCGGCGTTTTTCGCCACGACGCTAAATCCAACACCGTCGCTCACCCTGTTTCCGGTGGACAATCTAATCGCGTCCTCACCCCCGCATCTCGCTACACAATAGCGTCATTTGCGCCAGTAAGCTGCCCTCGAATTTCCTTACAGCACGTGCTCACCCGCGCAGCCTTCAGGCCTCGCGATAGCGGGAAAAGGCATCGGTGCATCATGAAGTTCGGGCATGGCCCTCGCAATCGGTGGAGTTGTCAGAGGCGCCGTCAGATGTTGAGGATATTGAAGAGGACGGCGAACATGCCGCAGGCGACCACGATCATTACGATTGCATTGACCACCGCCGCGGTCGCCGCCTCGCCCACCGCCGAAGAGCTTTTGCCGCATTCGAAGCCCTGGTAGCAGCCGGCCAACGCGATCAGCACGCCATACACGGCGCTCTTGACCAGCCCGCCAAACAGCGCACTCAGCGTGATCGCGTGCAGCGATTGATGCCAGTAGGCCGTCAGCGAAACGCCGAGCACGCTGACGCCCACCGTCGCACCGCCGAGAATGCCTACGAAGTCCGAATAGAGGCAAAGCAGCGGCATCATGAGGATCAGCGCGATCATCCGCGGGACCACGAGGAACTCCATCGGCGAGATGCCCATAGTCGAGAGCGCGTCGATTTCCTGAGTGACCTTCATGCTCCCGAGTTGCGCGGCAAACGCGGCGCCGGTGCGTCCAGCCATGATAATCCCGGTCATCATCGCGCCCATCTCGCGCACCATCCCGATGCCGACGAGGTCGGCGACATAAATCGCGGCCCCGAACTGCTGCAACTGGACCGCGCCCATGTATGCCAGGATGACGCCGACCAGGTAGCTGATGAGCGAGACGATGCCCAGCGCGCTGGCGCTGCACGACTGGATCACCTCGATGAGATCGGAGCGCCGATAGCGTGCTCGTCCGCGCACGAAAGTCATCAGTGCAAGCGTGACCATGCCGACGAACTCGACGAATTTGCCGGTCGAATGAAAGTACGCGATGAGCGCGCTGCCGACCCGTGCGACGAATGGTTGCCGGCGATCCGAGAGCCCGGCTTCCTTGTTTTCGGGCACCGTCTCGGCCAGTTCGATCAGCCGGCTGAGTCCCGGCGGCAAGCCATCGCGGTTGAGCGGGATTTGGCGGGCATGGCAAATTTCGGTGAGGCCGACGAGGAAGCTCACCAGGCTGCTGTCCCATCCGGTGACGCCGGTCGCATCGACTGCGATCTGCGGTGGCGGAGCGCCCGCGGTGAGCGCGGGTTCGATCGAAGCTGCCAGCGGCATGCCGTGGCGCAAATGCCACGCCCCGGAGACTCGCACCACCACCTTGCCGCCTTCGCCACGAACCACATCCACTTGATGACCGATGTTGGCGGCGCCGTTGACGGCCGGTGCGCCGGGTTGCAGGTTGCCGGTTTCGCTCATGAGCGCACAGTCCTCGCGCGGTCAGCCCGCCACGTCACCCTCGTAACGCCATTGGGCGAGGCGTGCGCTGAGAGTTTCGGCCCAGTAATCAATCGCGGCGCTCGCGTCGTCCCATTGCCACAGCGCGGGCGTCTTATGCGAACCGCCGCCGATTCGTCGATCGACCCACGCGAGCAAACGTTCCCCGGTCATCGAGTCGGTGATCTCGCCCTCGCTTTCGGCTGCACCGGTGAAAGAGTACGACCCGCCGGAGAGTTGCTTGACGACTTCAAGTAACTGCGGCGGCGGCGGCATCGACGATACCGTATGCATGCCGGTGGGGGCGCGGCTGAAATCGATGACCATGATCCGTAAGCGCATCACCCCCGGCCCGGGCCGATCGACAATCGTAAAATCGTGGCCGAGGTGCTGCTTGAGCACCTCGTACATATACTCGCTGAGGACGAATTGATCCTCAGGCGCGATATCGAGGGTCATGTCGCCGCACCACAGGGTGACCGGTTCGATAATGATGCTGCCGTAGCGCGACGATTCGGCGTCGAGGTCCTGGTAATAGAGCAGGTCGCTGCCCTCGGGCCCCGGTTTCATGTTAGCCGGGTCGGCAAAGAGCGCGGGGCGCGGGCGCATGACTTCGATTTGTTCGGGCGTCGGCTGTTGGTCGGCCGCGCATCCGGTCAGCAGCAGGCAGGTGATCATCGCCAGCAGCGACGCGCAGAACGCTTGTCTCATGGCTTCTATCCGCCTGCCCCCGCAACGATTCACGACCTTGCCCGTCAGGCCGCCGCCGAGGCCGGTGGATTGGCGGCCCGCGCGCCGCCCGGCGGCGTAAAGCCGAGCTGACTGCGCAACATGATGAAGTGTGCGACTCCGGAACGCGAGAGCAGGCCAACCAGCCGCTCCTGTTCCATCACGAGCAGGCGTCCACTATCGCTCTCGGCCATCTGGCGCAGCGCGTTGGAGACCGGTGCGTCCGGGGCGATAACGATGGCCGGTTGCAGTGGGCGCATGATGTCGCCAACCCGTTTGTGCGCGCGCTCCTCGGCGGGGCATTCGCGCACCTGGCTGAGTGAGATGAGGCCGACCACTCGCCCGTCGGCGATTACCGGATAGCCACCGTAGCCATGCTGCATGAAGTGATTGTGGATGGCGTCGGTGATCGGCGTCGCGGCATCGATGGTAAGTGGATCGCGCACCATCAGGTCGCTGACGCGCTCGCTGCCGAGGACTTGCTCGATCACGATGCTTTGATAGCTGGCCGAGGCGGCGCCCTTGAGGAACAGTGCGATGAAGATCAGCCAGATGCCACCGACCAGCGCGCCCGAAAAAATTTCGACCGCGCCGAGAAAGATGAGGCCGTAAGCGATCCCGCGACCCCATTCGGAGGCGCGGGCGGTCGCTTGGCGGAAATCGCCGGAGCGCGCCCAGAACATTGCGCGGAGGATACGGCCGCCGTCGAGCGGAAAGCCCGGCAGCAAATTGAAGAGGCCGAGCGCGAAATTGATGAAGCCGAGGTAATCGAAGACCGAGGCCCACATCGGAAACGCGTGGTTGAGGGCCAACGCGCGCGGAATCGAGAGGAAGATGGCGCCGAGTATGAAGCTGGTCAGGGGACCTGCTGCGGCGATTTTGAATTCATCGCGGGCGCTGGTGGGCTCATGGCCGAGATGGGCCATCCCGCCAAAAATGAAGAGCGAGATGCGCTCGACCGGCTGCCCGAGGCGGTTGGCGACAATCGCGTGCGAAAGCTCGTGAATTACGATCGACGCGAAGAAGAGCAGCGTCGCGACCAGGCCGACCATCCAGTATTCGACGCGTGGATAGTCCGGATGGAGTTCCGGGAAATAACCGGCCGAAAGGCTCCAGAGCACCAGTACGAAGATGACGATCCACGAATAGTCGATCGCGATCTGAACTCCGGCGACCTTGAACAAATCGATTTCGTTGCGCGGCTTCGGTTCCATCATCGGCGCTCCAGTCCCGCGGGCCGGGTTGGATAGCTACGTGATTGCCCGCGAACCGATTGTAGCATCGGCACACGCACGAAATGGTTTTTTTGCGATACTGGATTGAGGTTGGCGATCGCCGTCGGTAGCACCCAAAGCGCACAAACGGCAAATATCGCTTTGCACAGGAGCCGCGCGAAACGGCTTCGCGCGGACGTTTGCCCTCACGATACCATTCGTGGATGGCCAAGCGCGCGTGGCCCGGGATACGCCTAGGCTCGCGCTCAGGAATTTCCGGGCGCGAAGAACAGAATCGTACGCGCCTCGATACTCTCGCGCGGCGCCGCGTTGGCCGGAGAGCCCGGATCCTCGAACGCCGAGTGCGCCGTAAAGCGCGTGCGCCGCTCGTCGGAATCAAAACACTTCAGCAGCAACGCTTCCTCGGGCCGCATCCGCGGAAAGTAGAACCATCGATGCGCCGGACTGTACGCGACCGAATACACCTCGCCGGTGCGGTCGCGATATTTGAGATCGGTCGCGACGAAGTCCTTGAGGGTCATGCTCTTGGCGTCGCAGACGGCGAGCGGAAATTCCTCGATCGGGCCGCGCACCGGCCGCCATACGTTGATGAACGCGAAGCGATGCTTGAGCAACTCGTCGGCCTCGGCGTCGCCGACCAGTTCGCGCACGCGCTGCGGTCCCGACTTGAGCGTGTAGTCGTTATGCGCGAATTTTACCGGCTCGCGCACGCCAAGCTTGGCGCGCATCTCCTTGGAGCCATTGCGCACGTTATGGTCGAATACGATCACGCGCGCCGCGCCGGTCTTTTCCTTCACCAGCCGCTCGACTTCGGGATAATAGACCGTGCGCACCTCCTCATTGTCATAGAAGTTGCGCACCGCCGTCGGCGATTGCGTGAGCATGAAGCCCTGATCGTCGAGCGTTATCTGATCGACCACCGGCCGCCCATTGATGATGGGAACGGTCCGCTTGACGATTTGGCCGGAACGCGATGCCACGCCCGGCGGCGGCTCGTAGGTATAGCTGACGGGCTTTTCGCCCGTATCGACCAGGTAGTTCATCGGCGCCTCGATACGGTCGAGTGGCGCGTTGATGCCGGCTTCGGTGCTGGTGCTCATGAGCAAAAGATTACAACGACGCGCGTGAATTTGACAAACAGGCCGGGACCCCCGATAGACCCATGCCGGACGGAACGGTAGCTTCGCGAGGTAGGGGCAAAGGTGTCTCGCAACGAGTGCGGAGGGATTAGTTCAGCATGGGAGTTCCGTCCACCGACGATCGCAACGGCAAACTATTTGCCGCGCTGATCGAACATCACCTGCGCTTTACCCTGGCCAAGCGGCGGATCCAGTTGACCAAGGCCGATTGGTACCGCGTCACGGCGATGGTCGTGCGCGATATGCTGGTCGAAAAGATGCTCGCGACCGAGGCCCGCTTCGAGCGCCGCCACGCCAAGAAGCTCTATTATCTGTCGCTCGAGTTTCTGATTGGCCGATCGCTCGAAAACAACCTCTACAATCTCGGCCTGATCGATATTTGCCGCGAGTTACTGGCCGAAAACGGCTTCGACCTGCAATTGCTCTTCGACTACGAACCCGACGCAGCGCTCGGCAATGGTGGCCTCGGCCGGCTGGCGGCCTGCTTTCTCGATTCGCTCGCCACGCTCGATATGCCCGGTTACGGCTACGGCATCAACTACGAGTACGGGCTGTTTCGCCAGGAAATTCGCGACGGCCATCAGATCGAATTGCCCGACGCATGGCAGCGCGAGACCTCGCCATGGCTGGTCACACGCCCCGAAGAGTCCTGCCTTATTCCGGTTTACGGCCGCATCGAACATCGCATCGACCGCTACGGCGAATACAAGCCGACCTGGGTCGATTGGCGGATGATCTCCGGCGTGCCCTCCGACCTGCCGATCGTCGGCTATGGCGGCAAGACAGTGAACTACGTGCGGCTTTACTCGGCGCGATCGTCGAGTGAGTTCGACATGCAGATCTTCAACGCCGGCGATTACATGAAGGCGGTCGAGCAGAAGATGGTCTCGGAAACCATTACCAAAGTGCTCTATCCGTCGGACGCGGTGCAGGCGGGCCGCGAACTGCGCCTGCTGCAGGAGTACTTCTTCGTCGCCTGCGCCGTGCGCGACATCGTGCGCGGATATCTGCGGCGTGGCGAGGTGCTCGCCGATTTTCCCGACAAGGTCGCGATTCAACTTAACGATACGCATCCCGCGCTCGCCATCGCCGAGCTGATGCGCCTGTTCGTGGACGAATACGATCAGACCTGGGAGACCGCCTGGAACCTGACTCGCGCCACCGTCGCCTACACCAATCACACCCTGATGCCCGAGGCGCTGGAACGCTGGCCGATCGGCCTGATGGAGCGCGTGGTGCCGCGCCACTTGCAGATTATCGGCGAAATCAATCGTCGCTTCCTGAGCGAGGCCGCCATCGTTTGGCCCGACGACCACGAGCGTGCGCGGCGGGTCGCGATTATCGAGGAGGGCCACGAGGGTGGGCAGGTCCGAATGGCGCATCTGGCGATCGTCGGCAGCCATTCGATCAACGGCGTCTCAAAACTTCATTCGGAACTCATCAAGACGCGTCTGGTGCCCGACTTCTATCAGCTCTGGCCGCGGCGCTTCAGCAACAAGACCAACGGCGTTACGCAGCGGCGCTGGTTGCTGATGGCGAATCCGGGGTTGGCGAATCTGCTCGACGAGACCGTCGGGCCGGCGTGGGTGACCGACCTCGAACAGCTCACCGGCATCGAGCCGCACGCCGATGACGCGGCGTTCCAGGCCCGCTTCCAGGCGATCAAGCGCGCCAACAAGGAGCGGCTCGCCCGCGTCATCAATCGCATCGCCCAGGTCGATGTCGATCCGGCGGCGATCTTCGACGTGCAGGCCAAGCGCATCCACGAGTACAAGCGCCAACTGCTGATGGCGCTCGGAATCATTCATCAGTACCTGACGCTGGTGGAAGACGGCGTCGAGCCGTCCGCCCCGCGCGCCTACATCATGGCGGGTAAGGCGGCACCCGGTTACTGGGCCGCCAAGATGATCATCAAGCTGATCAACAACCTCAGCAGCGTCATCAATAACGACGTCCGCACCCACGGCTTGATCAAGGTCGCGTTCCTGCCCGACTACCGGGTCTCGCTGGCCGAGAAGATCATTCCCGCGGCGGACGTCTCGGAGCAGATTTCCACCGCCGGCATGGAGGCCTCGGGCACCGGCAACATGAAGTTCGCGATGAACGGGGCGCTGACCATCGGCACGCTCGACGGCGCCAATATCGAGATTCGCGAGGCGGTCGGCGCCGACAACATCTTCATTTTCGGGCTGACTGCTGGCCAGATCGCTGAGATAGTTGCCGGCCGCCGGTACCATCCGACGGAATACTACGACGCCGATCCGCGCCTTAGGCGCGTGCTCGACGAACTCGCCTCCGACCGGTTCTGCCCGGGCGAGCCGGGACTCTTTCGCTGGATTCGCGACGTCCTGCTGAATCGCGACGACTATTTTCTGCTCGCCGATTTCGCCGCGTATATCGAGACCCAGCGCGAGATTTCGCGAGAGTATATCGGGTCTGTCCGCTGGACGCGCAAGGCGATCCTTAATGTCGCGCGCATCGGCACGTTTTCGAGTGACCGCACGATCCGCGAGTACGGCCGCGAAATCTGGGGCCTCGAACCTTCGTCGGTGCCGGGCGGGGAGCGGTGAAAACAGGCGCCGAATTCAGCCGCAGGGGAAATGCGATGGAGTGGACCAAGGCGCTGGCCGAATCATGGAATCAGAACGCAGGCAACTGGACCCGCGCCGTGCGCGAGAGTCTCATCCCGAGCCGCAAGGCGGGCACCGACGACGCTATCGTGAGCGCGATAGTCAGTCGCCGGCCGTCGCGGATGCTCGATGTCGGCTGCGGCGAAGGCTGGCTCATCCGGCGCGTCGCTCAGACCATCAAGTGCAGGGCGGTCGGCATCGACGGCTCCGCGCAACTCATCGAAGACGCGAAGGCGGCCGATCCCATTAGCCAGTACCGCGTGATGAATTATGCCGAACTGACTAATGACGCCAGTCCACTGGATAATGACTTCGATGTCGCGGTCTTCAACTATTCCCTGTTCGACGAGGACGCAGCGAAGTTGCTCGCCGCGGTGAAACCCCTGCTCGCGCGAAGCGGCGTGGTGATTATTCAGACGCTCCATCCGTGGTCGCTGCCGCCGGACCAGGCTTATACGAATGGATGGCGAACTGAGAATTTCGCTGCGTTCGAGAATCAGAATTGGGCGCCGATGCCGTGGTACTTCCGCACGCTGGAATCATGGCATGGCGTGGTGCGGGAGGCCGGCCTCGCGCTCGTCGAGTTAAAAGAACCAGTGGCGGCGCCGGGCGGGCGTCCGCTGTCTCTGCTGCTGACCTGCGCGCCCTAGCCGGGAGCGGCGATCAGGTTTTGGCAGCGGGTGCGGCGACGAAAATCAGCGCCGCGGAGTTCATGCAGTAGCGCAATCCGGTCGGCGGCGGCCCGTCGTCGAAGACGTGGCCGAGATGCGCGTCGCATTCGCGGCACAGCACCTCAGTGCGCTCCACGAAGAGCGAGCGATCGCTTTCCGTCAGGATATTTTCGGGGGCGATCGGTGCCCAGAAACTCGGCCATCCGGTGTGCGAATCGAACTTGGTCGCCGAGCTGAAGAGCGCGTTGCGGCAACAGATGCAGCGGTAGATTCCCGCTTCCTTCCATTCGTCGTACTGGTTTTGAAAGGGCGTTTCGGTGCCCTTTTCGCGCGTCACGTTGAATTGCTCGGGTGACAGCAGCTTGCGCCACTCGGCGTCGCTCTTGACCACGAAGGGCACTTTGACGGCGCCTTTTCTTACGCCCGCATCGGTGAAATCGATCACCGTGACGGTCGTGGGCGCGTCGGAGGCCGACGCCGTTCGCAAGCGAATCTGGCCGAGCGCGAGCGCCACCGGTAGGCCCAACGCCGTCGTGACGAACCGCCGGCGCGAGAGCATTCCGCCGCTATCATCGTGAGAGCGAGTAATGTCCATGAGTTCGATTTTCCGACAATCGAGCCCGAAATTACAGCCGCCGGCGCCGCTTCAATAGCGGGTTTGCGGCGATCGGCGCGAACCAATCGGTACTTATTTGGTGAGCCGTCTGGGACTTGAACCCAGGACCCTCTGATTAAAAGTCAGATGCTCTACCGGCCTGAGCTAACGGCTCACCGGGGCGGATGCCGGAACGGGCAATTGTTGCAGGCCGCTGCGGTCTTGGGAAGCCCGCGCCACTCGTTTATCGCGCAACGACGCGGGTCAACGTCCGGGGAGGGCGGCGCCGTCGTGATTCGAGCACTCGTCCTCATCCGCGCCGAGTTCGCTGATCGTTTGCAGCAACATCGCCCTGGTCACTGGCTTGCTCAGATGCGCGTCGGCGCCGGCTGCGAACGTTCTGCGCACGTCGTCTTCGAGCACTGACGCGGTCAGTACGATGATCGGCGTTCGCGGCGCGCCATTGGCAAGCTCCCACGCGCGAATCATCTGTGTCGCCGCGAGGCCGTCAACCACCGGCATCTGCAGGTCCATCAGGATCAAGTCGTAGTGCGCGGCGGTCGCTTTGCGAAAGGCTTCGTCACCGTCTCTGGCTTCGTCGATCTGATAGGACATGCGCCGCAGGTAGCTGCTGATCAGCAGGCGATTATCGGCCGAGTCATCGGCCAGCAGGAGGCGTGCAGCCGGCTGCGCAGTGGCCGCCTCCGCGACCTTCGCGACCGGTAACGCCACTTCGCGAGCATCGCCGTTGGCCCGCGTCTCGCCGTTGGCGGCCGCAGGCTTTTTCGGCACAGCGTCGGGCAGGCCTGCGCGCTCGCGCGCGGCCAGGGCGGTCGCGATCGCCGCGAGCAATTCGGCCCGCCGCACCGGCTTTACGATGTAGGCGTCGAGACCGAGTTCACGCACGCGCGGAATCTGTAAGTTGAGGTCCGTCGAGGTCAGCATCAGCACCACGGTGTCGTCGCGGTCGGCGCTGCTGCGCATTTGCTCGACCACCTGGAAGCCGTCCATATCGGGCATCTGGCAATCGAGGATCATCAGGTCGTAGGGACGGCCGCCATGGCGCGCGGATTTCAGCTCGCCGAGCGCGGTCACGCCGCTTTCAGCCTCCGACACTTCGGCGCCGCGGGCCGCCATGATTTCATGGACGACCATCCGGTTGACGCGATTGTCGTCCACCACCAGCGCGCGCAAACCGGCCAGTTGCGACTGCGGTGCGGGCGCATCGTCGGCGATCTCAGCGGCCGCGGGGACGCTCGCATTCACACGGAGGCTCGCCGTGAAGTAAAAGGTACTGCCCACTCCGAGGCGGCTTTCGGCCCAGGTGCGTCCATCCATCAGTTCGACCAGCCGGCGCACGATTGAAAGCCCCAGACCGCTGCCGCCGTACTGGCGCGCGACGGAACTGTCGGCCTGGGTGAAGCTCGAAAAAAGCCTGGGGAGTTTGCCTTCGGCGATCCCGATACCGGTATCGGCGACGGCGAAGCGCAGCAGTGCCGGCGCGCCGATGCCGGGCGCGCACTCGACCGTGACCGTTACTTCCCCATGAGCGGTGAACTTGATCGCATTGCCGACCAGGTTGATCAGCACTTGCTTCAGCCGCAGTGGATCGCCGATCAGGTTGCGGGGAACGTTCGGTTCCAGGTTCATCACCAATTCAAGACCCTTGGCGTGAGCACTGACCGCAAACGTTTCGCCGACCGCCCCGATCAGGGTCTCGAGGTCGAACGGCGACTGCTCGAGCGTAAGCCGCCCGCTTTCGACCTTGGCGAGGTCAAGGATGTCGTTGATCAACGCGATCAGCGAATTGCCGTTGGTCTGCATCACCGCCAGATACTTGCGTTGCTGATCGTTAAGCGGGGTGTCGGCGAGCAGTTCCGACATGCCGAGGATGGCGTTCATCGGGGTGCGGATCTCATGGGACATGCCGGAAAGAAAATCCGACTTCGCCTGCGACGCCGCGAGCGCTGCTTCCCGTGCCGCAATCAGTTCGCGTTCGTTGGCCTTGAGGGTGCCGATGTCGCGCCAGACTGCGACGATGCATTTCTCGCCGCCGATCTCGGCGATCGCAGCCGAGACCAGCATCGGCACCGGCGCGCCGTCCGGACGGAGCATCGGGAACTCGCGGTTGCGCACCACGCCCTTGCGCACGACCTCTTCCAGGAATTCCGCACGCACCGCCGCGTTCGGCCAGACTCCGCTTTCGAGCATCGACGATCCGAGCACCGCGGCGCGAGTGACGCCGAATTGCTCGACGGCCTGGTTGACGTCGATCAGGCAGTCGTCGGAGAGCCGCACGATCGTAATCAGATCGACGGTGGAGTCGAAGATGGTGCGCAGCATCGCTTCGCTCTCGGCCAGGTCGCGCGCGATACTTTCGCGCCGCGTGATTTCCGCCCGCAACCGTTCATCGCTCGCCCGCAAGTCAGCCAGGTAGCGCCGCAATGCCTCGCGAAAGCGCGTGAATGTGAGGTTGGTGATCTGCGAAAAGACCATCGCGGCGGCGATCGCGATCCAATTGAAATCGCTGAAACCGTCGTAGGTTCGCGGGACGATAATCATCAGTCCAACGAGGGGTACCAGATTAAGCACCGCCTGCCATCGCGGTTCCCATGGAATCGTCGCGCCGCTGCCGATAATCAGCAGCAGGCCGGAAACAAACAGTGGCGCGGACGCGCCGGTAAGCTGGCTGATACGGACCATCCCGGCGATTTCAGCGACGCAGGTCCAGAACACCAACGCCCGAAAATGCCGCGCGGGCCACTCCCGATCCAGAAGCGCCAGGCTGAGTGCGACGAAGCCGACCGTAATGACGCCGACATGCCAGGCCATCGCGGCGTGCGGAAGAGTTCGCCAGACCGACAGATCCCACTCGAGATAGGCGAATTGGAAAGCAATTATCATCAATGTTCCGGCGCGCGTCATGTGCTGCACCTGAAACAGTTCGACTTCCCGATCGGTGGTGTAATCCGCCGCCGGCGCACCGGATGGGGCGAGACCGCTGGGATCGGTTGGCGCAGCGTCGATCTCGTCCGCAGAGACGGACGGCGGCGGCTGGTCTGGATGAATTTGTGCCATGCGTTATCGGTCAGGACCGATATCTAACGCAATGGAGCAATCGCGATGCCGATCGAATCCGGCGCGATTGGCGTCTGGTTGGGTCAGTCTATGTGCGAATCGCGGTTCAGCACCGCTTCAAATCAATCGCGTGTGCTGAAACGGGACACTCGCGATGAGCAGCAAATCTTGTCGCGGCCGAAAATACAGCGGCCCGGATTGCGCAGTCGCGCAATCCGGGCCGTCCCCTCCCTACCACCACCCCACGTATGCTTTAGGCCTTGACGCCACCCGCCAACGCATGCAGTTCCGGATTCTGACGCACGCGGTTGGGCGCGAGCCCGTAACGTGCGATCATCCGATAGACCGTATAGCGGGAAACCCCGAGCAACTGCGCCGCACGATGACAGTTGCCACCCGCCTCGCGCAATGCGCGCAGCAGGGCGGTCCTGGACGCCTTGTTGATAACTTCATCGAGCGAAAACCGGACGGGCTGTGCCGTCGCGACCTCAGGTTCCTCGAAGGTCGGCTCCGCCACCATCGAATCGCCGTTCATCGCTTCGTGATGCCACAGATGTTCGGGCAGGTCGCGGACGCATAGCCGATCGCTGTCGGTGAGCATGACGGCGGACTGCATGGCGTGGGCGAACTCGCGGACGTTGCCGGGCCAGTCGTAGGCGGACAGGGCAGCGATCGCGCGGCGCGACAGGAAGCGGATCTGTTT
>Ga0105240_10007412_pt1 | contig 15941 bp, 12 predicted proteins | sample KBSC54metaG_FD_80426 | JGI IMG/M metagenome (GOLD analysis project Ga0105240, IMG submission 80426) | Corn rhizosphere microbial communities from Kellogg Biological Station, Michigan, USA - KBS C5-4 metaG | ecosystem: Host-associated > Plants > Roots > Rhizosphere > Soil | place: Michigan, USA... | reverse complement strand
GCCGCCGTCCGCGAGACCTTCGGTATCCCTCGCGACCCCAACATGAAACTGCGCGACTTCCCCACTCTCGCTCACGTCCTCCGCTTCGCTGAAGAACGGAGCCACGACCGTGAGGGAGCGACACAATTGCAACCCGAAGATCCCACCCGCGCCAAAGTCCTCGCCATCGTCGCCGAAAAAGCCGGCTATCCCATCGAGATGCTCGATCCCGATCTCGAAGCCGACCTCGGCATCGACACCGTCAAACAAGCCGAAATGTTCGCCTCCGTCCGCGAGACCTTCGGCATCCCCCGCGATCCCAACCTTAAGCTCCGCGACTTTCCGACTCTGGGCCACGAAATGCAATTTGCCGGGGCGAGAGGCGGCGGCACAATGCGTCCCGCGGACGCACAATCCGCGAGAACCACCGTCCCTCCCCCGGCGCCAGCACCCGCCGCCCAACCCGCAAATCCGGTCCGCGAGAAAGTGCTCGCCATTGTCGCCGAAAAAACCGGCTATCCCATCGAGATGCTTGATCCCGACCTCGACCTCGAAGCCGACCTCGGCATCGACACTGTCAAACAAGCCGAGATGTTCGCCTCCGTGCGCCAAGCCTTCAACATCGGACGCGATACCAACATGAAGTTGCGCGACTTTCCAACCCTCGGCCACGTGGTCCGCTTCGCCGAGGAACGCAGTGCCGCCGCCATCCCGTCACCCACGCCAGAGGTGGCCCCAGAAGTCCCTGCCGCCGAAACTCAAACTCCCGGCGTCGCGCGCCGTATCCCGGTGCCGATCCTCCGCCCGCCGCTGAGCTTATGTAAGGCGACCGCCGTCTCCCTGGAAGCCGGACGCCGCGTCCTCATCGTTGCCGATCACGGCGGCGTCGCCGAAGTGCTCGCCGACCGTCTCCGCTCGCTCGGCGTGGAAGTCCTCACCGAGCCCGATCAACATACTCTCGACGGCATCTATTGGCTCCCCGCGTTGGACGCCGAAGGCCCGTTGAACGACCTCGACCTCCCCGCATGGCGTGAAGCCCTTCGCCTCCGCGTCAAATCGCTTTATGCCCTCATGCGCGAACGCTACGCACAAATCGCGCAACCCGGCACGTTCCTCATCACCGCCACGCGCCTCGGCGGCAAACACGGCTACGACGACGCCGGCGCATTCGCCCCTCTCGGCGGTGCCGTCACCGGCTTCGCGAAAGCTTACAAACGCGAGCGTCCCGACCCCCTCGTAAAAGCAGTCGATTTCGAAGCCGCCGCCAACCCGGCCGAAATCGCCGAACTGCTGATCGAGGAGACCCTTCGGGATCCCGGCGCAGTCGAGATTGGCTACAGCGATCGCAATCGCTGGAACATCGGCCTCGAAGAGCGCCCCGCCCACGACGGCCGCCCCGGCATCCCGCTCGGGAAGGACACCGTCTTCCTCATTACGGGCGCGGCCGGAAGTATCGTCTCCGCCATCACCGCCGACCTCGCAGCGGCGTCCGGCGCCACCTTCCATCTGTTGGACCTCACCCCGGCTCCGCAGCCCGGCGATCCCGACCTGCAGCGCCTCACCACAGACCGCGAAGCCCTGAAGCGCGACATTTTCGCCCGCCTTCAGGCGCAAGGACAAAGGGCCACTCCCGCGCTCGTCGAAAAGGAGATCGCCGCCCTCGAGCGCGCCGCCGCAGCCGCCCAGGCCATCCACGCAGTCGAGGCCGCCGGAGGCGCCGCCCACTACTACAGCGTCGACCTCACCAATGCCGACGCTGTCGCTAATGTCATAAACGAGATCCGGAGCCGCAGCGGCCGAGTCGATATCCTGCTGCACGCCGCCGGAATCGAACGCAGCCACTTCCTCCCCGACAAGGACCCGCGCGAGTTCGACCTCGTCTTCGACGTCAAGAGTGACGGTTGGTTCAACGTCATGCGCGGCCTCCACGACATGCCGCTACAGGCCGTTGTCGGCTTCAGTTCCATCGCTGGCCGCTTCGGCAATGGCGGACAGACCGACTACAGCGCCGCCAACGATCTTCTCTGCAAACTCACGTCCAGCTTCAGATCCACGCATCCCGAGACGCGCGCCATCGCCATCGATTGGACCGCCTGGGCCGGCATCGGCATGGCCTCCCGCGGCTCCATCCCGCAGATGATGAAGCTCGCCGGTATCGACATGCTGCCCGCCGAAACCGGCGTCCCGTGGATTCGACGCGAACTGACCGACGGGGCGGGGAAAGGCGAAGTCGTCGTTGCCGGCCAGCTCGGTCTTCTCCTGCAGGATTGGGACGAGACGGCCGGCCTGGCACCCGACGCAACGGTCTCCGGACCCACGCTCGACCGCATCACCGCGATCGATCGCAACGGTCTGGCCACCTTCGAATGCACGCTCGATCCGAAGATCCAGCCGTTCCTCTACGACCACCAGATCGACGCAACGCCCGTGCTGCCCGGCGTCATGGGCATCGAGGCCTTCGCCGAAGCCGCCAAAACCATGGCGCCCGAGTGGCACGTCGCCTCCGTCGAGGACGTGTCGTTTCTCGCGCCGTTCAAGTTCTACCGCCACGAACCGCGCACGCTCACTATCGAAGCCGCCTTCCACCAGGACGAGGGCGAGCTGATTGCCGAATGCCGCCTGCTCGGGTGCCGCACTCTCCCGAATGTCGCCGAGCCTGTCGTTACCACCCACTTCACTGGCCGCGTGCGCCTCACGAAGTCCGTGCCGGTGTCGCCGGCCGCACCGCCCGCGCAGCCACAGGACGGCCCCCCGATCGACGCCGCCGACATCTACCATGTCTACTTCCACGGTCCCGCGTACCAGGTAATTCGGCGCGCATGGTGTACCGACGCCGCGGCCCTCGGCGAGATGTCGACCGATCTTCCGGTGGACCACCACCCGGAAGAGCAGCCGCTCTCCGTCGTTCCACGCCTCATCGAACTCTGTTTCCAGACCGCCGGTCTGTGGGAGATGAGCGTGCACCATCGCATGGGGCTGCCCTGGCAAGTCGAACGGGTCAGCTTCTACAGGGCACCGCAGCCCGGCGAAGTGCCCATCGCGATCGTGACGCCGTCGCCGTCTGGCGATTATTTCACCGCTGCCGTAATCGATCGGGATGGCAATTCGTACATCCAGGTAAGCGGCTACCGCACCATCGTATTTTTCGAAAACGTCGATGCCGGTGTGCTGCGAGGACTCGAACCGGTCAGGGCATGAATGGCATCTTCTGGCTGGAACAAACGTTCGCTGACGTACCCGAAGCGGACGACTGGTTGACATCGAACGAGTCGGCGGGGCTGGCGAAATTGCACATCGCCAAACGCCGCGCCGATTGGCGCCTGGGCCGCTGGACTGCCAAACAGGCTATAGCCGCATACCTGGGTTTACCTTGCGCTCCGCGGGACCTGTTACAGATCGAGATACGGCCGGCCCCCTCCGGCGCGCCCGAAGTGTATCTTCGGGACCAGCCCGCGCCGGTCGAAATCTCGTTGAGTCATCGCAGCGGCATAGGACTCTGCGCCATCACCCAGCCCGGTACGCCGCTCGGTTGTGACCTGGAGTTTGTCGAAACCCGCCCGGATAACTTCGTTGAAGAGTATTTCACCGAGGAAGAACAGAACCTCGTGTCACATGCGGCCCCCGCCGTCCAGCCCCACTTAGTAACTGCCCTTTGGAGCGCCAAGGAAAGCGTGCTCAAGGGACTTCGAGTCGGACTCAGGGCGTCGACGAAATCCGTGTCGATATGCCCTCTCCGCACTGGAGGACTCGGATGGGGGACGTTCTACGCGGACACCTCCACCCGCCAGAGATTTGACGGCTGGTGGCGCGAAGCACACCACCTCGTACGCACGGTTGCGGTGTTGCGAAGCCGTCAGGCGTAGTCGATCGGGTGAGTCGCCAGCCAGTGGCGGTCCCGCGCATCCACAAAGCGCCGCGAGGTCCAGGCCGCCCTCGCGCCCAGTCCCACCAGTGCGCCAATCGCGCACCCAACGGCCGTCCGCGATACATTCCGCTTGCCGGTGATCCGGCTTCCCAGACCCCCAATGGCCCCACAGATCGCCACCGGTTTCCACATCGCGGGTCTATTCACAAGCGCTGTGAGATACGGCATGGTCTCCATGGCCGCAGTATATCACCAGATATAAGGGTCTGGAAAATCTAATATCGCTCTCGGCGTCTGTTTGGTAACGCTCGAGACATTCTCTCCCAAGCTTCCGCCCCGCCCTTCAGCGGACGTACCCGGGTAATCCCGTTCGTTTTTAAGAGCAGCGCCGCACGGGCGCTGGATGCCTCGTTTGGTCAACTGCAAAACAGGATAATCTCACGGTCCGGTGGAATCTCGTGCGCACGCCCCGCCAGGTCTTCGGGCGACAGCCGGATCGCCCCCGGAATGCCCGCCGTCTCTTCTGCAGCACCGCTTCGCAGGTCGACAATCACAAGATCCTCGCCATCCTGAAGCCGCTCGTGTAATTCCTCAGGCGTGATGCGATCCACTCTCAGGCGCTTGAGAAACAGCCGCCTCTGCAAATACTTCCGGATCAGCCACAAAGCGAAAAGCGCGACCACCAGCAGCAGTACGCCCGACCCCATCCTCGACACGTACGCCAGCAGCAATTCCAGTTGCGCGCTGAAGAGATACCCAGCCGCAAAATACGCGCCGCTCCAGAGTGCCGTGCCGCTCGCATCCCACGTCAGGAACTCTCCGAACGATGCCTTCGAATTGCCCGCCAGCGGTGCGGCGACGGCATTCAACCCCGGAATGAACTTGGAGATCAGCAGGCTCCTCATCCCATATTTCAGGAATGCGTTCTCCGTCTGCCGTACGCAGGAATCGGGCTCCAGGGAAACGCGGCACAACAGCTTCAGGATGCCTCCACCGCGACTCCGTCCCAGTTGGAACCAAAGTGTATCCGCGATCAGTGCCGCGCCGACACAGCACGCGATTGCGAGCACCGCGTTCAGCCGGCCCGCCCGGATCAAGGCGCCCGCGGCAAGTAGCAGCGGCGCCGACGGTATCGGAATCGCGCTCTGTTCGGCCAGGACCCAGGTGAAGAGCAAGGCATACCCATGTCTCTCCACAAATGTGATGGCTTGATTGGCGGTCAGGTGCTCGGGGATCACTCGCAGTTCTCGACGCCAGATCCATAATACCGTGCGGCCGGAAGTGGGGCACGCTTTAGCCGCGCTTTAGCCTGCCCGCCGAGCGTCAGCCCGGCTCGCATTACGCGCTCAACCATCCAGATGGCGCAGCTTATCCGGATTCCGCACCGCGTACAGCGCCCGGATCACGCCGCCCTCGATTTCGAACGCCGCGGTCTGCACGACGCCATCGGCTCCGTATACGATCACGCCGGGCAGCCCGTTCACGTTCGCAAAGCGCAGCCTGAAGTCCTCGCGCCAGCCTTTCCGCGTGACCTCCACCAGGAACCGCGCGGCGCGATCTGCACCCTCCAGAACACTCAGCGCTGCGGAGGCCTTCCCGCCGCCGTCCGTCACCACGCGGACGTCACTCGCGAGCAGTCGCATCAACCCCTGGAGGTCGCCCGACCGCGTCGCCGAAACGAATGCGGCCACTAACTCTTCATGCTTCTCCCCCGAACGCTCCGGCGGAGCGGTCGCGCCGCGTGGCCTTATCTCTCGCACGTGAGTCCGCGCCCTCGCCGCAAGCTGCCGGCACGCCGCCTCGCTCCGCTCCAACGCCGCAGCCACTTCGCTGAACGAGAAGTCGAACACATCGTGCAGCAGAAATGCCGCCCGCTCCAGCGGCGACAGTCGATCGAGCGTCAGCAACAGCGCGATCGACAGATCCTCCGCCAATTCCGTGCTCGTGTCGGGCGCGAGCGCCGCCGTGTCCACAACCGGTTCCGGCAGCCACGGACCCACATACTCCTCCCGCCGAGCCCGCGCCGACGTCAGCATATCCAGACATATCCGCGCCGTCGTGGTCATCAGAAACGCCCTCGGGTCCAACACTTTGTCGCGGTCCGCCCCATGCCAGCGCAGGTACGCTTCCTGCACCGCGTCCTCGGCATCGGCCATCGACCCGAGCATGCGGTACGCAAGACCGAGCAGCCGCCGCCGGTACGGTTCGAAGCTCGCGGCCGGATCCGGCATTGCGCTCCCGGAACTCACCGCGTGCGCACCGCCGCATCTGCCGTGTCCACAACCCGGCCGTGATCCATCAGCACCGGACTGCCGCCAACCACGATCCGCATGCACGCCTTGCCGTGCCCCAGCGCGTACTTCACCGTCGGATAGATTCGTGCCGCCGCGATCGCGAAGGCCAGACTGATCAGCCCCACTCGCCCCCAGCGCTTCGCGATCTCCTCCCGATACTCGTCGGCGGCCGCATCGTGCGCCAGCGTCGCGCGCGTGAAATTCCACGCCAATGCGACCTCCGCCGTCATGCCGTCCGGATTGTCCGAGAGCACCGCGCGCAATACCGCGGCACTCACGCCGGCACGTTCCGCCATGGCCACGCCCAGTTGCGTACACGGGCCGCAGTCCTCGGACCTTACGGCCGTAATGCCCGCCGCGTACCATGGCTCAATCGGAATCCCGCGCCGGAACTGCCCGAGCGCCGCCGCCCGCGAAAACAGCCACGCCGCCCTCGGACTCGCGTCGATAATGTCCCGCATGTAACTGCCGTCATACTTCCATTCCCTTTCGAATTTGTCAATCGCTCTCTGCAGTGCCCATCTGATCATGTCCATCCCCTCTCAACCGTCAGACGGGATAGCTCGGCGGAATGTGACAAGCCTCGGGCGCGCCCCGATATCCCCGTCTGCCGCCTAGCTTGGCTAAGCTAAGCTAGTCATTAATATATAGTCATATAAAGTGCGATACTTTCAGAATCGGCATGGTGCCAACTACAACGATGAGGCGAGCGCAACTCGCTGCCCGGCTGGGTGAGTCGCGGCTGGAAGCGCTCCTGGAGTCGGCGGAACTCCTGCATGCTTCGCTGCGCGTCGAAGATCTTCTCCGCCACCTCATGCGGACCGTCATGGGCCGGCTGCTGGTCGGACGCGCGGTCATCGCGATCCGAAAGGACGGCGCGATGCAGGTCGCGCTCGCACGCGGCTTTCCCTCGCTGACCCCCGACCAGCCGTTCCACGAGGAACTCGCGAGCGCCGCCGGAGTCGAACGAATTTTTCCCATCGGCGATGTAGCCGAGCCCGTAGCGCTGCTCGGCATCGGAAAGGCGATGCGCGGCGACCTAGACGAGGAGGAGCACAACTTCCTCCACGCCCTGCTCGGCCTCGCGGCCAGCGGCATTCAGAACGCGCAGTCGCACGCCGAAGCCGTCCGCCTGAATCAGTCGCTCGACCAGAAGATCCAGGAACTGCGCGCCCTGCTCGACATGGTCCGCGGACTCGCCGCCAATCTCGAGCCCGACGCCATCGCGCGCCTGCTCGCGCTCACCGTAGCCGGACGCTGGACCTTGCGCAAGTACGCCGTCGCCGCATGGCGCGAAGGCCATCCGCTGGCGCAGCGCGTCCGCGGTCTCGATCTGACGGCGGTACTGGCGAATCGCGAGGCGCTCACCGCCTTGCCCGACGCACACCTTCTCGCCGAGGATTTTCACGGACTGCCCGCCGGATCGGTCGTGTTCCCCATGCGCTCGGGCGAGGAGATCAGCGGCGTCATGGTTTGCGGGGCCCGTGCCGCCGACGTGCCTTTCTCCGAAAGCGATCTGGACTTTGGCGCCGGCCTGGTCGCACAGGCGGCCGTTGCCTTTAACAACGCCTGGTATTTCCGCGAGACCCTGGTCAAGCAGCAGATGGAAAAGGAACTGGCGATGGCCGCCGCGATTCAGCAGATGCTGTTTCCCGCCAGCCTGCCGGAGTTGCTGCACACGGCCGTGGCCGCTCGCAACCGGCAGGCCAAACAGGTCGGCGGCGATTACTACGACGTCATCCCGCTGGAGGCGCGCGGTCCCGCCGAACCGCATCTGGTGTGTGTGGCCGATATCTCCGGCAAGGGCATGTTCGCATCCATCCTGATGGGCAACATCCAGGCCACCCTGCGGGCGCAATTGCACGCCGAATCGAAGCTCGGGCCGCTGGCCGGACGCACCAACGAACTGCTGTGGGCCACGACGCCGTCCAACCGGTACGCCACCGCGTTCCTGGCTTTCTACCAGCCGGCCACCGGCGAATTCCGCTGGGTGAATTGCGGCCATTGCGACGGACTGATCCTGCGCGCCAACGGCGAGGTGTTGCACCTGTCGTGCACGGGCCTGGCGCTCGGCCAGTTCCCGCGCCAGAAGTACGAAGTAGAGGTCTGCACGCTGGAGTCCGGCGACATTCTGGCCATCTATTCCGACGGTGTGAGCGAGGCGCAAAATTTGGCCGAGGACGAATTCGGCACCGACCGCCTGGTCGACGTGATGCGGCGCAATTCCGCAGCGCCGCCCGCGGCCATCGTGGACGAAGTCTTCCGCGAGTTGGACGAATTCGCTGGCGAAGCGCCGCAGTTCGACGACATCACCATCATGATCGTGAAGCGCACCGCACCGGGAGCCGCGCAGTGATCGAATCTTTCGTCGGGCAGGTGCTGGGGCGGCCGCATCTCTCGCCGACGGCGACGCTGGCGTGGGCTTGCTTCCTGATCGTGGGTCCGCTGGCTTATTTCGCCGGGTCCATTCTGGAAGAACGCGGCATGCGCCGCACCGCCGCCGTCATCTCTACCGATCGCGAGGGCGCCCGCGCGACCGCCCAGGCATTCGCCGCCGCACACCATGTCGACACCACCAATTGGTCGTCCTACGCTTCCATCGAATCTACGGACGATCTGCTGGAGTATTACCGGCTGAATCGCGGCCCGGCGGTCGAAGCGGCCCGCTTCTGGAGTCCCGCGGTCACTGCGAAGGTGGGGCTCGTGGCGCCGAATTCGGACCGGGCCTTAGTTTACATGGGTCCCGACGGCCACGTGTCCTCGTTCGACTTCACGCACGTTTCGGCGCTCACGCACGCGGCACCGGCGCCTCAGGAGCAGGCCGAGGCGATTGCCCGCGCCTCGGCGGAGGCCATTCCCGATCTGACGAAATACATCTCGCTGGAACACCCGGCGGTGACTTCCCTGGACAAGATCGGCGCGGGTTGCCGCAGTTTCAAGTGGCACTCCCGAAGTCCAGCACTTTACGCACTGTTTTTCGATGTCGTCACTACAGTCTGCGGCGCGACCCCGGTCCAGCAGTCGGTCACTGCCAGTGTGGCGAACGCTTACGCCAGCGATCGCTGGGGCCGCGCCGGCCGTCCACTCAAGGTACTCAAAGCCCTGTACGGACTGTTTATGACGATCGTCGTCATCTACAGCATCTATCGCTATGTGCGCCGCAGCATGGAGCGCGAAGTTTCGCATAAGCGGACCTTGGTGCTGGCGGTCGTGGTCGGCGCCGCCATGGCACTCACTTTCGTGAGCGCCATCGACGAGTACGCGTTCGGGTTGTTCGCAGCCGGTCAGCCGTTGATCTGGTTTCCCGTTGGCATTGTTGTGCTCGGTTTTCTGTTCGTGGGCCTGGGCGTCGCGATTGCGTATGGGGCGGGGGAGGGCGACCTTCGCGAATTTTATCCCGGCAAGATGACTTCGCTGGATGCTCTGTTCCGCGGCAAGCTGCTCAGTCGCAACGTGGGGCGCTCGGCCTTGTTCGGCATCGCGATGGCGGCATGGATGCTGCTTCTGCAGGGCGCGGCCGATTGGGCCCTGCGAATCGATTCCAGCAGCCTGGCCGCGGAAGTCTTGAAGCTGCCGTTCTTCCGCTTCCCCTTGCTCGCGCTGTTTGCCGGCCGCATCTTAATGATCACCATTACTCCGGCGTCGGGATTGCTGCTGCCGCTCGCATATATTGGACGCAAGCATTGGCGTCCGTGGCTGCGCACCAGCCTGATGCTCTTCTTCGCCGCCATGGGTTGCATGTTGAACGTCACGGCCTTCGGGACGATGACGGCGCTGATGGTCGGCATCACTCTGAGCACCGCGATCCTGATCGGCGCGTTCTTCCAGATGGATCTGCTGGCCACGATTTTCGGTCTGGGCGCATTCGGCGTGTCGACGTCGCTGTCGCGGCTTATGGCGGTGGCTCCGGGTTGGACACAACTCGGCGTCGTCGTGGGCGGCATCGGAATCGCCGTTCTGGTGCTGGCGGCCTGGGCTGCCCTGCGCGGCCGGGAATATCGCGAGGAGGAAGTGCGCCCGGCCTACGCCGGCAACATCGCCGTCCGCCAGCAGATGCAGGCCGAACTGGCCGCCGCCCGCGAGGCGCAGTTGCACCTCCTGCCCAAAGCCGCGCCGGAGATCAACGGCCTCGACATCACGGCCGCGTGCGTGCCGGCCGGAGTGGTGGGCGGCGACTTCTACGACTTCTTCCCGCTCGACGACAACCGGCTCGGCATCTTCATCGCCGAAGGCGGCAATCGCGGCATCGGCTCGGCGCTGAATATCGCGCTGGCCAAGGGCTTTCTGATGCACACCGTGCGCCGCAATCTCTCGCCGCGCGAAGTGATCCAGCGGCTCGAATTGTCGCTCGGTCCGCTGCTGGAAAGCGTGGGTGCAGGCGCTTCCACGCATGTGGCTTACGCGGTGATCGATATGGCCGCTGGCACAATCCGGTACGCGCGCACGGGCGATTATCCGCGCGTGATTGTGACCGGGTCGCTGACCGCGGAACAGAAGTTCGAGATACCCGGCACCGGCACCGCGGTGTGCGAAGGCGCTGCCAATCTGCGCTCCGGCGACACCGTCCTGATGTTCACCGATGGAATCGCGCGCCGCGTCCGCACTACCGGCCCGGCTGCCGCGGATGGCATTCTTAAGGCGCTCTCCAAGAAACGGAAAGACTACGAGTTGGAAGACGACCTGACCGCGGTCGTGGTCCGCATCTCGCGCCCGACTATGGCTCTGCTGTCGGAGGTCTCGGCATGAGCGGGCACCTGTCATACCCGGAGATGTCCGCTTGAGCCGCGGGGTCCTTCTTCCGATCGCGGGACTGGGGATCGCAATGCTTGCGATTTTCGCGCCCCGCAGCCATCCGGCCGCGTCGTGGAACATTTCCGTCGATCGCGAACAGGCGCAGGTCCGCGCCCGCGAGATTTCCGCCGCGCTCGGGGTGGACATTACCGGATGGGCCGGCACCGTGACCGGATCCACCGACAGCAAAGCCGGGTTCCAGGCGGAACAGCATCCCGGACTGGCCGAGGTCCGCCGCTTCTCGCCGGTAGCCCCGCGGATCGCGTTCAAGGCTCCGACCGGCACGGGCCGCGTGCTGGTCAAGCTCTCCGCGTCGGGCGATTTCAACAGTTGGGAATGGCGCGGCTATCCGCCCTCCCAAGCGTCCGACGATGCGGCCGCTCAAGCGCTGGCGCAAAGCACGCTGACCAAACTCATGGGTGCCGACGCGCCCGAGTTCCAGCAGACTACCGGCCCCACGCACGCTTCCGACGGCATCGTCTACCTGTTCCAGCGCGACAAGCGAATCGGCGAGCGATTCGAGGTCACGATCCATGCCAATCGCCTGGTGAAAGCCGAACTCTCCAGCCTTTACGATGCGAAAGGGAGCCGCGGCCTGCAGATATCCAGCACCCTCAACAATCGAAAGAAATACGTCACCTGGTTTACCGGAGCCGTGGGCGTTGTGATCGACTTCGGGGGCGGTTTGCTGGCCGCGTGCGTCTACGTGTTCTGGGCCGTGCGGCGCGCAGTAAAGCACCGTTTCGTACTGGCCTTCTGCGCCACGACGCTGGTCTGGGGCGGCCTGTATTGGAACAACTGGATGCTGTACGACCAGCGGTACGACTCCATCGTCGCTAACGAATCGATGACCGGCGATTTCTTCGGGAGCCTGGGGATTCTGTGCAGCATGTTCGCGTTCTACCTGATCCTCATGGGCGCCACCGATGCCATCGGTCTGCGTCCCAAACTGGTCGGACTGCGTAGTCTCTTCAGTTCGTCGACGTTGAATAGCCATGCCGGCCGCTCGATTCTCGTGGGCTTCCTATGCGCGCCGATGCTGACCGCTCTGCCGTTGATCGTGTCGTCGCTGCACTTGCTGGGTTCGCAGCGCACCGGGGATTACGACGCCAGTATCGTCTACTCCACGCATCCTTTCCTGCAGGCTTGCACCGTGCTTGCCAATGTGGCGCTGCTCGGACTATTCGGCTTCGCGACTGGTTTTATCGGCCGGTATGTCCGTCGTCCGCGGCTTGCCAAGGGCTTGCTGGCAGTCATCGGCGTCCTCTTGCTGGCCACGGTCGCGGTGCCTTCGGAGACGTCGCCCGCCGCGTTCCTGCTCAACGGCGCACTGCTCTTCGTCGTGTATTACCAACTGTTCGTGCGCGTCGACCTGTTGGCCGTGCTGGCCGCCGGGTGGTTTTCGCAGTCGCTGTGGAATGCCGTGGAGTTGCTCCTGCAGCCCGCCCCGTCGATCCACAATTCGGGAATCGGCGCGATCGCGCTCCTTGCCGCCGCCACCGGATGCGCCGCGCTGGTCGCATGGAAGGGCAGGGAACTGGCGCTGGATGACGATGTGGCGCCGGCCGTGGTCACGTCGCGCCGCGAAGCGCTCATGCGCGAATTTTCCATCGCCCACCGCGTGCAAAAACAAATGCTGCCGGATGAGCCGCCGGTCATTCCGGGATGCAGCGTCGCGGCGTCCTGCCAGCCCGCGCAGGAGGTCGGCGGCGACCTTTTCGATTTTCTCAAACTGCCGGACGGTCGCTGGACGATCGGGGTCGGCGACGTCTCCGGCAAGGGCGTGCCCGCGGCTTTATATATGACCCTCACCAAGGGTCTTCTGATGGCGACGACCCAGGACAGCAACGACCTGGTGGACATTATCGGCAACGTCAACCACCACATCCACGCGGCCACGGAGAAGAAGACGTTCGTCACCATGGCGCTCGGCGCCTTCGATCCGGATACACTGGCTTTCGAACACGTGCGCGCCGGCCATAATCCCATCGTGTGGCGCCGCCCGGCGGGCGATGAGACCTCGCTGTTGAATTCTCCCGGGCTGGGACTCGGCATCGTTTCCGACCGGCTGTTCCGCCGCGGCGTGAAGCTCAGTCAGTTGCAATTGACCGCCGGCGATGCCCTCGTGTTTTACTCTGACGGCGTGACCGAAGCCATGAATTCCGACCGCGAACAGTTCGGCGAAGAACGGCTGATGGCCGCCGTCAGGGAAGCCGACGGACTCGACGCCGGCGGCGTGCGCGAGCGGATTGTACACCGGGTGCACGAATTTCTTGCGGGAATTGCACCGCAGGACGATATGACGATTGTGGTGCTGCGAGTAAACTAATCTATTACAGAGCGATATGGCGACTCCTTTCAATATTCGAAGCTCCATGCAGGATGGTTTGACAATTCTGTCGCTGGAGGGGTACCTGGACGCGCACACCGCGCCGGATTTCGAGAACGCGGTACAGCAGGAGATCGACGCCGGGCACCGGCAGTTGATTGTTGACTGCCAGGGTCTCACTTACATTTCCTCCGCCGGCCTGGGCGTCTTCATGAGCTTTCTTGAAGAACTGCGCGAGCAGGGCGGCGACATCAAAATCTGCGGACCCTCGCCGAAGGTGCTGCAGGTATTCGAAATCCTGGGCTTCCCCGCGATCTTCGACATGCTGGACGACGTGCCGGCCGCAGTGAAACGCTATGCCGAGTCCCCGGTCAAGGGAGCCGAATGATGTCAAAGATCGAACGGACGTTCACGTTGCAGGTGCCATCCTCCACCGAGAACCTCGCCATGATCCGCGACTTCGTCAACAGCGTGGGAGAACAGGCAGGGATGACGCTGCCCGAGATCGGACAACTTGAACTGGCCGTGGACGAGGCCTGCGCCAATGTGATAGAGCATGCCTATGGCAAGGACATGACGAAAGAGGTGTCGGTCCGCGCCACGCTCGACGACGACTCCGTCGAAATCGATGTGACCGATACCGGCCAGGGCTTCGATCCGACTTCCGTGGAGCACCAGGATCTCGACAAGCTGATCTCGAATCGGAAATCCGGCGGCCTCGGCATGCGCCTGATGAAGACGCTCATGGACGAGGTCCACTACGAGATCATTCCCGGCAAGAAGAACGAACTCCGCATGATCAAACGGTTGAAGAAGTAACGCCGGCGGTCTTGCCGCCGGTGCTTTGCTTCTACTGCGTCCCGCTTGGCTTCGCCGCCACTTGCAGATTATTCACCACCTGAGTGACTTTCGGGACCGACTTGGCAATCGTCGAAGCCCTGCTCTTGAGGTCACCCGAATTGACCTGCCCGGCCAGCGTGACCACGCCGTTCGTGGAGTTCACCGAGACGTTGGTTACCGTCGTCGGTCCGATCTCAGAAGCCAGTTTGGACTTCACCTGCGCTGTGATTTCCAGGTCGTTCACCTGTGCTTCCGGAGATTCATTCGTCCTGCATCCCATCAAAGATGCGCACAACAATGCGAGTGGCAACAGAAGTCTCATATCGCGCCCGCAAACCAATCAAGCAATTGCATCCCCACTGCGCAACCGCAAACCGTTGACTTCGGTAAACACCCGCCTGATTCACCAAAGGCCGTATTTTCACGCACGATCAAATCGAATATGCTCGCCTGTTAGATGGATGTAGTTCGAAACCGGAATTGGATGGAGAGGAATCCCGTAGTGGACATCCTGCTATTTCTTGCCGGATTCCTTTCCATCGGGCTGCAGTTTCACAACGCGCGCTTCGGAGGCGGTTTTGAGACATTCGCCGTTGCGCGCAATCTGGCCGAGCACGGCGAATTCGCCAACCCCTTCGACGCCGTCACCGGGCCCAGCGCCCACCTCGCGCCGCTGTTTCCGCTGTTTCTGGCGATCCTGATCAAGTTGTTTCGGACTCCTCAAGGATTTGCCACGGCGATCTCGCTCTTCACCATGGCCGCCCATGGACTGCATGCCGCGTTGCTGCCGCGCATCTCCGACCTGTTCTTTCACGACCGCCGCCCCGGCATGTGGGCCGCGATCATCGTCACCATCCTGCCGGTAATCTATTTCTTCCCGCATTCGGAAGGCATATTCTGCGCAGCCGGCCTGATGCTGTTCTGCCTCGTGACGGATCGCCGCCTGTCGCGCGGAGGCGCCGGGGGCGCGATGTTCACCGGACTCTTTGCCGGTCTCCTCACGCTGCTCAATCCTACCTGCCTGCTGGTCTGCGGCCTGTGGCTGGCGTACCTCTTATGGCGCCATCGCATCGCCTTCGCGGTCCGTTCCACGATACTCATCGCGGTGGCCTTCGTCGTGACTCTGACACCGTGGACGTGGCGCAATTACGAAGAATTCAACGCCTTCTTTTTCGTACGCGACAATCTGGGCCTGGAACTTTGCGTGGCCAATAACGACGTCGCGCAGCCCGGCGTTGTACGGAACATGCCGGCCGGATTGCGGCTGTATCATCCTGCCAGCGCGCCCGCCGAAGCTGAGTTGGTCCGCCAGATGGGCGAAGTGGAATACAATCGCATGCGCATGCGCGTAGCGCTCCACTGGATCCGCACACATCCGGCGCACTTCGCCGTGCTCACGCTCACGCGGTTTTGCTTCTTCTGGTTTCCCGACGCCGAAGGCATCACGCCCGTCCACGGTTGGGGCATCGCCTTCCTCACGATCTCTGCGTTTACCGGTCTGGCGCTGATGCTCCGCCGCCGCCGGCGCATCGCCGTATTCCTGGCAGCCGTGCTCGCGATCTATCCGGCGCTGTTCTATCTGGTGGAGGTGGACCCGCGATACCGCACGCCCATCCTCTGGATTCCGCTCGTCAGCGCCGGCTACCTGCTCCTCTCGGCCCTCTACGCCGTCCAGCGTAAACCGCTGTTGACGGGCGTAGGCATGCAGCCCGTTTCTTCATCGCCCAACTTACTGTTTCAACGCCGCACTCCGCGCTGACCGCAACGTATTCTCCAGCGACTGCTTCGGCAGATTGCGAATGATCGGGTTGATCAACCAGCCCAGCCCCGTCGGCACATTGCG
>Ga0105240_10007411_pt1 | contig 15941 bp, 12 predicted proteins | sample KBSC54metaG_FD_80426 | JGI IMG/M metagenome (GOLD analysis project Ga0105240, IMG submission 80426) | Corn rhizosphere microbial communities from Kellogg Biological Station, Michigan, USA - KBS C5-4 metaG | ecosystem: Host-associated > Plants > Roots > Rhizosphere > Soil | place: Michigan, USA... | reverse complement strand
GTCGCCGGAGCGCTGGATCGGCATCGACTGGGATCGCAACGTCGAAGGCGACTATCGCGTCGAACTGCGCATCGAAGTCGTCAACAAGCCCGGAGTGCTCGCGCAGGTCGCCGCCGCGGTCGCCGAGGCGAAGTCGAACATCGACAGCGTCGAGTACCAGGAACGCGACATCAGCGCCTCGGTGATGCACTTCGTCGTCGAGGTCAAATCGGTGCGCCACCTCGCCGACGTGCTCAGCCGCATCAAACGGCTTTCGGTCGTGCAGGACGCGCAGCGCGTCTAGCGCGTGGCGTTACACTCGCGCATCAGAACGCAGCCGAAGGAATCCCATGCCACGCCAACCCGTCGCCACCGATCAAGCGCCGGCCGCCATCGGCCCTTACAGCCAGGCCGTGATTGCTGGCCGTACCGTGTACACATCGGGCCAGATCCCGCTCGATCCGGCGACCGGCCAGTTGATCGATGGCGACATCGCCACGCAAACGCGCCGCGTGTTCGACAACCTGCGTGCAGTTTGCGCAGCTGCACGGACGGATTTCGACCACGTCGCGCGGGTCGGCATCTATCTGGTCGATCTCGGCGATTTTGCCGCGGTGAATGCGGTGATGGCGGAGTATTTCGTTGCGCCGTATCCGGCGCGTTCGACGATCGGCGTCGCGTCGCTGCCGAAAGGCGCGCGGGTCGAGATCGACCTGGTGCTTGCGCTCGACTGACCGACGCGTGAGCAAGACGCAGCGTCGCAAACCTCCCGCGCCGGCGTTGGCCATCACTGGCGACGCGCCGTTGTCTACGCTGTCCGGAGTCGGCCCGCGCGTCGCAGAAAAACTTGCCGGATACGGACTGTTGCGCGTGCAGGATCTATGGCTGCACCTGCCGCTGCGCTACGAGGATCGCACGCGCCTCAGCGCGATACGCGCATTGCAACCGAGCGTGCCGGCGCAGGTCGAGGGCCGCGTGGAAGCGGTCGAACGCGGCTTTCGTTTCCGGCCGATGCTGCAAGTTGCGGTAGGCGACGATTCCGGCGCGACGCTCGTGCTGCGCTTCTTTCATTTCACCGGCGCGCAGGTCGCGCAATTCATCGTCGGTCGCCGCGTGCGCGTGTATGGCACGCCGCGTCCGGGCCGCAACGGACTGGAGATTGCGCATCCGTCGTACACTTTTCTTGCCGACGACGGCGAAGCCGATTTGCGCGATCGCCTCGATCCGGTTTATCCCGCAGTCGAAGGCGTTGGTCCGGGCGCGCTGCGGCGATTGATCGGCCTCGCGCTGGATCGCTTGCCGCCTGCCGAAGAACTCGAACTGCTGCCGCCCGAAGTATTGCATGCAAATAATTTGCCGGGCTTGCGCGATGCGCTGGTCGCGGTGCACCAGCCGACAGCCGATACCGACTTGCTGCAACTCGCCGCCGGCATCCATCCGGCGCAGAGACGCCTCGCGCTCGAAGAACTGCTCGCGTACCAGCTCAGCCTGCGCCGGCAGCGGATGGCGGTACGCCGGCTCGGCGCGCGACCGATACTTGCGAAAGATAATCTTGCCAAGGCTTTGCGCAAGAAATTGGGATTCGTGCCGACTGCGGCGCAGGAACGCGTGCTTGCCGAGATCCACGCCGACATCGCCCGCGACGAACCGATGTTGCGCCTGTTGCAGGGCGATGTCGGCAGCGGCAAGACGGTCGTTGCCGCGCTGGCCGCATTGCGCGCCGTTGCAGCGGAACGACAAGTCGCGTTGATGGCGCCGACCGAGTTGCTGGCCGAGCAACATCTGGCTACGTTCCGGTCGTGGCTCGAACCGCTTGGCATTGCGGTCGCGTGGCTGGCCGGCAAGCTCAACGCACGTTCGCGACGCGAAGCGCTCGCCGCAATCGCCGATGGCAGCGCGCAGGTCGTGGTCGGCACGCATGCGTTGATGCAGGAAGGCGTTGCGTTCGCCGACCTGGGACTCGCAATCGTGGACGAACAGCATCGTTTCGGCGTGCACCAGCGCCTGGCGTTGCGCGACAAGGGTCGCGATGGCGAGCGCGTTCCGCACCAGCTCGTGATGACCGCGACGCCGATCCCGCGCACGCTGGCGATGACTGCGTATGCCGACCTCGACGTGTCCGTGATCGACGAGTTGCCGCCCGGCCGCACGCCGGTGCAGACCGTCGCCGCGAGTGCCGAGCGCCGCGCCGAATTGATCGAACGCATTCGCGCCGCATGCACCGAAGGCAGGCAGGCGTACTGGGTTTGCACGCTGATCGAAACCAGCGAAGACATCGAGGCGCAATCGGCGACCGCGCTGCATGCGCAACTTGCCGAGCAATTGCCGGAACTGCGCGTCGGTTTCGTGCACGGGCGCATGAAACCCGCCGAGAAACAGGCGACGATGCGAGCGTTCAAGGATGGCGCACTCGACTTGTTGGTCGCGACGACGGTGATCGAGGTTGGCGTCGATGTGCCGCGCGCAAGCTTGATGGTGATCGAGAACGCCGAGCGTCTGGGTCTTGCACAGTTGCATCAATTGCGCGGCCGCGTTGGCCGCGGCGCGGCGGCATCGACCTGCGTGTTGTTGTACCAGCCGCCGCTATCGGCGATGGCGCGGCAGCGCATCGACACCATGCGTCGCACCACCGACGGTTTCGTGATCGCGCAGAAAGACCTCGAACTGCGCGGCCCGGGCGAATTGCTGGGTACGCGCCAGACCGGCCTCGCGCAATTCCGGGTCGCCGACCTGATCCGCGATGCGGCCATGCTTCCGCAGGTACAGCGGTTGGCCGACGACCTGCTGGCGAGCGATCCGGCGCGCGCTGAGCGTCTGGTCGCGCGCTGGGTCGGCGGCGCGGAGCGCTATGCGGGCGTATGAGCCTGGCGGCATTCCAGGTCGTGTTGAGGCGATCTTTAGTTGGGAACCTGGCTTGGCTTGCGGTGGGGTGGGTCAAACGGCTAGAATGATCGTCTTTTCCTGCCACTTCTCCGGGCGTTTTCCATGAAAGCCGACATCCATCCGAACTACCGTCCGGTCGTGTTCCAGGACGTGACCTCCGACTTCGCCATCCTGACCCGCTCGACGCTGGCCAGCAAGGACACCGTGAAGTGGGAAGACGGGCAGGAATACCCGCTGATCAAGATCGAAGTGTCCTCGCATTCGCACCCGTTCTACACGGGCAAGCAGAAGATGATGGACACCAGCGGCCGCGTCGATCGCTTCCGCAAGCGTTACGCGAAGTAATTCGCAATTGAGCGGCGCAATCGAGCGTCGCAATCGCACGACCGCCGCGGCGGTCGTCGCGCATTCGCTGGTTACAAAGATTTCATCCAATCGCGCCGCACGGACGCGATTTGCGTGATGCGCCAGCACTGACCATTGCGCAGTGGCTGTGTGATAATTCCTGCTTGGGTTGACGGTTCCCGATACGCGCCTTTCACGGCATGGACGGGGATCATTCCGGCCGCGCCGATGGTGCGTGCAGACGATTCCAGCAAGGAGATTCGCGTGTCCGATACCAAGAGCGTGATGCTGAGCGATGCAGCGTCCGGCAAGTCCGTCGAGTTGCCGTTGATTCCAGGCACCATCGGGCCGTCCTGCATCGACATCACCAAGTTGCCCGGCGCCACTGGCCACTTCACCTTCGATTCGGGTTTCACCGCGACAGCGAGTTGCAAGTCCGCGATCACCTACATCGACGGCGACGCCGGCGTGCTGATGTATCGCGGCTATCCGATCGAGCAGCTGGCCAAACATTCCAACTTCCTCGAAGTCAGCTACCTGCTGATGAACGGCGAGTTGCCGAACACGCAGGAGTTCGCGAAGTTCGAGCACGAAGTCACGCATCACACGATGATGCACGAGGCCTTCCGCAACTTCCTGTACGGCTTTCGCCACGACGCGCACCCGATGGCGATGCTGACCGGCATGGTTGGGTCGCTGGCCGCGTTCTACCACCACGGGCTGGATCTGGAAGACCCGGAAACGCGCCGCCTTGCCGCGATCCGGTTGCTGGCCAAGGTGCCCACCATTGCCGCCGCGTGCTACCGCTACTCGATCGGCTGGCCGCTGCGCTATCCGCGCAACAACCTCGAGTACGTCGACCGTTTCCTGCACATGATGTTCGAGGTGCCCAGCGAACCGCTCGTGCTCAAGCCGATCGTGGCGCAGGCGCTGGATCTGCTGTTCATCCTGCACGCCGACCACGAGCAGAACGCATCGACATCGACCGTGCGCCTGGTCGGTTCGACCGGCGCGAATCCCTACGCCTGCGTCGCCGCCGGTGTTGCCGCGTTGTGGGGTCCGGCGCATGGTGGCGCGAACGAGGCGGTGTTGAAGATGCTCGCCGAGATCGGCCGTCCGGAAAACGTCGGCAAGGCCGTGGATCGCGCGAAGGACAAGAACTCCGGTTTCCGCTTGATGGGTTTCGGCCATCGCGTCTACAAGAATTTCGACCCGCGCGCGACGATCATCCGCGAGATGACCCACAAGGTGCTCGAGGATCTCGGCGTCAACAACCCGATGCTCGAAGTCGCGCTGAAACTGGAAGAGGCCGCGCTCAAGGACGACTACTTCATTTCGCGCAAGCTGTATCCGAACGTGGATTTCTACTCGGGCATCATCTACAAGGCGCTTGGCATCCCGACCGAGATGTTCACCGTGATGTTCGCGATCGCGCGCACCGCCGGCTGGGTGTCGCACTGGCTGGAGCAGCAGAACGAAACCGACGGCAAGATCGGCCGCCCGCGCCAGGTCTACATTGGCGCGACGCCGCGCGATTTCACGCCGATCAGCGCGCGCTGAAGATTGCGGCGATCTCGATTCAGCGGACGAAAAAGCCCCGCAATGCGGGGCTTTTTATTTCCTTATTTCGACGCGGCGTTGGCGATCACCACTCCGCTGGCTCGGCCAGCAACTCCTGCAATGCCGACAATGATGCGCGCCGCATGGGTTTCTCATCGATGCGGTCGAGTGGAGCCTGGCGGAGGGCGTCGCGCGGCAGCACGGCGATATCGAAGGGCAGGTCGTCGGCGGCGAACAGCCACACGGACACGTCGTCGCTGCGATCGCGATCGAAGCGGATGCGTCGGCTCGATTCCTCTGCGGGAATAAGGTGATCGGCGAGGAACAGCGGCACGCGTTCGGGCTCGTCGGTGTGCAGGTGCAGGCAGACCGCCGAATGCGCGTCGGCGGTGCCTTCCAGCACGGCACCCACCAGGCGCGGCTCGAACTCGGCGAAGAACGCCATCGCACGTTCTGCTGCCTCGCGGCGTTCGTGCAGCAGTTGCGGGTGCGACTGCGCGAGGAACAGGCGCTGGTAGTCGCGCAGGGCTTCGTGGATTTCGCTGTTGCGCGGCAGCGAAGCGTCGTCGTGGATGCCGAGCCGATCGGCGGCCTTGCGCTTCGCGAGATGGTAGTCGCGGATGCCGCCTTCGCTGATCAGCCGCGCGGCTTCGATGGCGAGGCGCTGGCGACGCTCGCGGGTACGGGTTTCCGTATGGGTGACGGCGTGGGCATGCCGGGCGTGTCGCATGGGCGGCCTCCGGAGCAGCACGACCCGCACAACGTGTGTTGCGCGGGGCCGGCTCGAAATTACAAGACCGGCGCTCAGAAGATATCAAAAGCCTCTTCGTTGTTGTTGCTGTTGTTCGAGTCGGCCGTGACCGGTGCTTCGTTCTGGTAGCGTTCGAGCTCCTCGGCCTTGAAGTACTCGGTCAGGCCGCCGGTGGAGCCTGCGGGCAGCACGTGGCCGCCACCGTCGATCTGCACGGTGACGATGCCAGCCGGCGGGTTGAGCGTCTTCTCCGGTGCGTTGCTCAGGGCCACGCGCATGTAGTCGATCCAGATCGGCAGCGCCGCGCGCGCGCCGAATTCGGCATGGCCGAGGGTGGCGAAGTCGTCCATGCCCACCCATACCGTCGTCACCAGATGGCCGCCGTAGCCCGAGAACCAGGCGTCGTGCATGTCGTTGGTGGTGCCGGTCTTGCCGCCGATATCGGCACGGTGCAGCACCAGCGCTGGCGTGCCGGTGCCGTGCTTGATCACGTCCTGCATCATCGACGCCACCAGGAAGGCGGTGCGTTCGTCGATTGCACGATGCGCCGGGAATGTCGAAGGCGGCCCGACAAAATCCGGATCGACCGGCGGCGGCGCGGCAACGACCGGCGCGGGGAGCGGCGTGGCGACAGCGCGGGCGGTTCGGTCGTTTGCGGCGCTGGCGACCGGCCTGGCATGCGCATCGATATCGAAACCGCCGTCGTCGCCAGTCGGCGAACCGGCATTTCCCGGACTTTCTTGCGCCGCAGCGGGAGTCGATGCCGGGCCGAGGTCGAATCCGTCCACAACGCTCGACACAGCCTGATCCTGTTGCTCGCGCTCGACGCAGCCCTGGCAGGCGCGAACCGGATGCGCGCGCGAAATCGTCACCCCGTCGCGATCGACAACGCGATCGATGAAGTACGGCTCGATCAGGAAACCACCGTTGGCGAACACGGTATAACCGCGCGCCATCCACATCGGCGGCACCGACGCGGTGCCCAGCGCCATGGTCAGGTTGTTCGGCAGGCTCTGCTCGGTGAAGCCGAAGCTCTGGATGTACTTGCGCGCGAAGTCCACGCCGATGGCATCGAGCAGGCGCACCGACACCAGGTTGCGCGACAGCGCCAGGGCCTGGCGCAGGCGCATCGGGCCGAGGAACTTGCCGTCGTCGTTCTGCGGCCGCCAGCTCTTGCCGGTGCTGTGGTCGTTGAACACCACCGGCGCGTCGAGTACCAGCGAGGCAGGCGAGAAGCCGCGCTCCATCGCCGCCGCGTAGATGAAGGGCTTGAAGCTCGATCCTGGCTGCCGCAGCGCCTGCGTGGCGCGGTTGAACTTGTTCGCGGCGAAACTGAAACCACCGACCAGCGCGCGCAAGGCACCGTCTTCGGGCTCCAGCGAAACCAGTGCGGACTGCGCCTTCGGGATCTCGTTGAGCTGGTAGGCGACGATCTTGTTCGCATCCACGTCGGTTTCCGAGGGCGCAGGCGGCAGCTTGTCGGCATCGACTTGCCCGTGGATCTTCGAGACCAGATCGATCCGTGCCTGTTTCTCCTTGTCCAGCTTGGTGATCGGCAGGAGCCTGATCACATCGCCGCGCGCGAGCAGGCTGTCTACGCGCGACTTGCCGTTCAACGCCCAGCGCACATCGTCGAGATGGATCGCGACCTCGTTGCCGTTCCCGAGCAGCACGGTTGCGCTGGTCGCGTCGGTTTGCAGCACGACACCCGGCAACAGGCCGCCGAAGATTCCGCGCGCCAGCAACTTCTGGAGCAGCGCGGCGCGATCGGTTTCGACCGACAAGTCGAGCTTGGCTTCCGGGCCACGGAAGCCGTGGCGACGGTCGTACACGAGCAGGTCGTCGCGCACGGCGCGGTTGGCGGCGGCCTGCTTGGTCGCATCGATCGTGGTGTAAACGCGATACCCGCGGTTGAGTGCATCACTGCCGTAGCGATCGAGCATGGCCTGCCGCACCATCTCGGCTACATAAGGCGCTTCGACTTCGACCGGCGGTTCGTGCGGCGCGGCGTGCTGCACCTCGGCTTTTGCGGCGTCGCGTTCGGCATTGGTGATGAATTTCAACTCGGCCATCCGGTCGAGGATGTAGTCGCGGCGCTCCTTCGCGCGGTCGGGGTTCGACAGCGGATTGCCGCTCGACGGGAATTTCGGAATCGCCGCAAGGGATGCGCATTCGGCGAGGCTCAGCTGGTCGAGTTTCTTGCCGTAGTAGTACTCCGCGCCGGCAGCCACGCCGTAGGCACGGTTGCCGAAGAAGCTCTTGTTGAGGTACAGCTCGAAGATCTGGTCCTTGCTCAATTCGCGCTCGATTTTCAGCGCAAGTGCGATCTCGGTAAGTTTGCGCGTGTAGCTGTATTCGCTGCTCAGGAAGAACTGCTTGACGACCTGCTGGGTGATCGTGCTGCCGCCTGGAACGCGGTGCCCGTGGGTGGTGGCGAGCAGCCAAACCGCGCGCGAAATGCCGCGCCAGTCCACCCCGGAGTGCTCGTAGAAACGCGCATCTTCGACCGCAAGAAACGCCTGCTTGAGCTGCGTGGGCACGTCCTGGATGCGAACCGGGTAGCGCCGAACCTCGCCGAACTGCGCAATCAACCGCCCTTCGCGTGAATACACGTTCATCGGCAGCTGCATCTCGACGTGGCGCAGGCCTTCGACGTCGGGCAGGTGCGGCACGACCAGCCAGTAAAGAACACCCAGCGCAGCCACACCAAGGACAATCAGAACAAGGCCGGCGTAGGTCAGACGACGCAGCCAGCGGAGGAGTCGGGACATCCTTGGGCGCTTCCGGAGGTTTACAGGAGGTAGTGCGAAGGAGTATAGAACGTGGGCGGACTGCTCAGGGGGATCGGGTAGTGCGCCTCTTCTCAAGGGGGCAGGCGTAGCCTGCGGAGGGGTTCGGGATGGGGGTCAGCCAAAAATTTTGCGCTGCCTGTTGCTATTTCGTGAGTAAATCGTTATTAATTTAATGTAGCGGTGCATGTAGTGCCGCTAAATGCCCGCAGGAAGGGGAGAAACCGTGGGTCTCTTCGGAAACACTCAAGCGCCGCTCGTCGGTGTTGACATCAGTTCCACCGCGATCAAGCTCCTTCAATTGAGCCAGAGCGGCGGGCGCTATCGCGTCGAGCATTACGCGGTCGAACCCTTGCCGTCGAACGCGGTGGTCGAAAAGTCCATCGTCGAGGTCGAGGCGGTTGGCGACGCGATCAAACGCGCGGGCAGTCGCTCCGGCACGCGCGCCAAGCACGCCGCTGCTGCGGTGGCGGGGTCTGCGGTGATCACCAAGCTGATCACGATGCCGGCCAACCTCGATGAGGATGCGCTGGAAGACCAGATTCACTACGACGCCGCGCAGTACATCCCGTATCCGATCGACGAGGTCAGCATGGACTTCGAGGTGCTGGGCCCGATGCCCGGTAACCCCGATGTACTCCAGGTGCTGCTGGTCGCTTCGCGTTCGGAGAATGTCGACCTGCGGCAGTCGGCCCTGGAAATGGGCGGGTTGGCCGCGCGGGTGATGGACGTCGAAGCCTTCGCGATGGAGAACGCGTTCCGCCTGATCGCCGATCAGCTGTCCGTTCCAAAGGATGGCCTGGTCGCGTTGGTCGATGTCGGCGCAACCGTCACCACCCTCAACGTGCTGCGCGACCAGCGCAGCATCTATACCCGCGAGCAGACCTTCGGCGGCAAGCAGCTCACCGACGAAGTCATGCGGCGCTACGGCCTGAACTACGAGGAAGCCGGCTTGGCCAAGCGCCAGGGCGGATTGCCGGAAAGCTATGAGGTCGAAGTGCTGGAGCCGTTCAAGGAAGCGATGGTCCAGCAGATCAGCCGTCTGCTTCAATTCTTCTATGCCGGCAGCGAGTTCAATCGCGTCGACCAGATCGTCCTGGCCGGTGGGTGCGCATCGATCGTCGGCATGGCCGGGATGATCGAGGAGCAGCTCGGCGTGCCGACCCTGATCGCCAACCCGCTCGCCAACATGTCGCTCGGTCCACGCGTGCAGGCCAATGCGCTTGCACAGGACGCGCCCGCGCTGATGATTGCGTGCGGCCTAGCCTTGAGGAGTTTCGACTGATGGCCAAGGTCAATCTCCTACCGTGGCGCAGCGAGCGCCGCAAAGTCCGCCAGCAGGAGTTCTACTACTTGCTCGGCGGAGCCGCTGTCGTTGCTCTCGTCCTCGGCTTGCTGGCCATGTTCTATTACAGCGGCCAGATCGATGGGCAGAACAAGCGCAACGCCTATCTTACCGACCAGATCACCCAGCTTGATGCCAAGATCGCTGAGATCAAGGCGCTCGACGAGAAAAAAGACAAGCTGCTGCGGCGCAAGGAAGTCATCGAGCAATTGCAAGCCAACCGTTCGCAGATGGTGCATCTGTTCGACGAACTGGTGCGCACGATTCCGGACGGCGTACGGCTGACATCGGTCAAGCAGGAAGGCGACAAGCTCACCCTGGACGGCCAGTCACAATCCAATGCACGGGTCAGCGCTTACATGCGCAACATCGAAGCGTCCGGTTGGATGACCAACCCGGATTTGTCGGTGATCGAAGCCAAGGGCACCGACAAGACGTTGCCGTATGAATTCAACCTGTCGTTGACGTTGACCAAGCCAGGCCAGGTCATAGGGCCGGACGGCAAGCCGGTAATGGGGCCCGACGGCAAGCCCTTGATGAACCCGACGGCGCCGACGGCATCATCTGCATCCCCGTTGCCTACGCAACCCGTAACGACGATGCCGGCGCCGGCAGCGTCCCCCGCAGCAGCGCCCGCGACGACAGCGCCCGCATCGGCCGCCAGCAGCAAGGGAGGGGCGACCCCGTGAGCACCAAGAAAAAAATCGATCTGCGCAATCTGGATTTCACCAATGCCGGTGCCTGGCCGAACTGGTTGAAATTCACCGCCTGCGGAATCGTGGGCTTTCTCATTCTCTTGCTGTTCTACTACTTCTCGATCAGCGGCAGTCGCGACACGTTGACGGGATTGGAGAATACGGAAACATCGCTCAAGGCCACGTTCGAGGAAAAACAGGGGCGTGCCGCCAATCTTGAGCCGTTGAAGATCCAGCTCGCGCAGATGGAAGAGATGCTGCAGCAGATGATGCGGCAGCTGCCGGGCAAGACCGAAATGCCGGATCTCATCGTCGATATTTCGCAGACCGCGCTTGCCACAGGCATCGTCAACGAACTGTTCCAACCCGGCCCCGAAGCTCCGAAGGAGTTTTATGCCGAAAAGCCGATCGCGTTGCGGATGATAGGTACCTATCACCAGTTCGGTTCGTTCATGAGCGGCGTTGCCTCGCTGCCGCGCGTGGTGATCCTGACCATGCACGACATCTCCCTAAAGCCCACGCAGAAGAATGGCAAGATCGGCGCGGATGGCAGCCTCACCCTGGAAGGCACGGTGAAGACGTATCGCTACATGGATGAAGACGAACAGGCTGCCCAACAGCCTGCCGCAGCAGCGGGCAAAGGTGCACCAGCGGCCGCCGCATCGCCGCCGGTTGCATCACCTGCGGGAGGACAATGACATGGTCGCCAAGCGGAAAGTCGCATTGCGGTGGGTCGCTGTCTTCGTCGCGATTACGGCACTCACCGGCTGTGGTCGCGGTACGTCCGACCTCGAACAGTGGGTTGCAGAAGTCAAGGCCAAGCCGGCACCTCCGTTGGAGCCGGTCCCGGTGATGCAGCGGTTCGAGACCTTCCTGTACAACGACCAGGGGCTGCGCGATCCGTTCTCGGCGCCGGTGGACGAACACAACACCGCCAACGGGCCACGTCCCGACAAGGATCGTCCCAAGCAGCCGCTGGAAGCCTATCCACTGGACAGCTTGGTCATGGTCGGGACGCTGGGGACGGGTTCGGGCATCGTCGGGCTGGTGATGTCGCCGGACAAGGTAACGCATCGGGTGACAACGACTACCTACATGGGGCAGAACGAAGGTCACGTGACATCCGTGGGACCGACGAAGATCGAAATCACCGAACTGGTGCCGGATGGGGCGGGTGGCTGGATTGAACGGCCGGCTTCCATTGCACTAGCAAATCAATGATCGGGGGAGTAGCAAGATGAGCGCAATCAATGTCATTCGCCGGATGGACCGGTCGCGCGCCACGGCGCTGGGCTTGGGTGTCTGGCTGCTCTGCAGCGCATTCCCCGCGATCGCGTCGAATGTCCTGCAACAAGTCAGCCACGCGCCGGGCGCGAAGGGCGGGGTGGACATCACCTTGCAGTTCGCCGAGCCGATCGCCGACGCTCAGGTGTTCACGACCGACAATCCACCGCGAATCGCCATCGACCTGCCGGATACCCATGACGGCATGGCCGGGCGCAAGGTTGCGATCGGCAATGGCTCCGCGAGTGCGGTCTCCGCAGCCGAGGCGAACGGTCGCACGCGCGTCGTGGTCGACCTGTTCCGGCCAGCCGCATACGAATCGCGCATCGAAGGAAACCGTCTCATCCTTTCGGTCGCCGGCTCGGCCGCCGCGAGTGCACCGATGGCGGCCGCTCCCATGAAGGCGACCAATGCCAACACCGCAAAGGGCCCGGTGCTCGCCAACAGCGTCGATCCTTCCAGGCGCGTGGCGGGAGCCTTGAGTGTTTCGAACATTGATTTCCGCCGTGGCGCGAATGGTTCCGGCAAGATCGTGATGCGTTTCAGCGGCGAAGGCGCGTCGGCCGACATGCGCAACGAAGGTTCGCATGTCGTCGTCGACGTCAACAACGCAATGATTGCAGCGAACATGTCCAAGCACCTGGACGTCAGCGATTTCGCCACGCCGGTACAGGCGATCGATTCGCGCGAACAGGCCGGCGGCACGCGCTTGACCATCAACACGAATGGCGCATTCGAATCGTCGGCATATCAATCCGGCAATGAATATGTCGTTGAGATCAGCCCGAAGAAAGGCAATGGCGATCACGCTGCCGATGCGGGTCGCGTAGGCGGTACGCTTGGAAAAGTGGTCTACAAGGGCAAGCCGGCCACGTTCAATTTCCAGGATGTGCCGGTTCGCACCGTGCTGCAGTTGATTGCCGAGGAATCCAACCTCAACATCGTCGCCGCCGATACCGTGCAGGGCAATGTCACCTTGCGGCTGATCAACGTGCCGTGGGATCAGGCGCTGGACATCGTGCTGCGGGCCAAGGGGCTCGACAAGCGCCAGGACGGTGGTGTCGTCTGGGTCGCTCCACAGAAAGAGCTGGCCGACTACGAGCAGGCGAAGGAAGACGCACGCATTGCGATTGAGCAGCGCGCCGAAACCGTCACCGAATACATCCCGGTCAATTACGGCAACGCCGAAGATATCGCCAAGTTGTTGACGGATGAGAGCAAGTCCAGCACCAGTGGCGGCAGTGCCGGCGCGTCGTCGCAGCGTGGGTTTTTGTCGCCGCGCGGCAGCGTGAGCTTCGACCGCCGCAGCAATACGTTGCTCATCATCGATCTTCCGAAGAAAGTGGCCGATATCAAGCAACTGGTTTCCATGCTGGATCGCCCGGTCGATCAAGTGTTGATTGAAGCGCGGATCGTGATTGCCGACGAGGAGTTCGCCCGCGATCTGGGCGCGCGCCTTGGCGTGAGCGGGGTTAATGACGGTGCGCATAGTGAGACTGCCTTTAGCGGCAATCTGGAAGCCAATCAGCAGACGCTCAATTCCGCCAGTACTACGGCAGCTGCCAATGCGAGTGCGGAATCCGCGTATCTTGCAGCGGTCGCGACTGCCAGGGCGGCAGGCAAGGATACGAGCACGGTTCCGCAACCGGTTTTCCAGAGTCCAACCATCACGCGCGGATTGAACGTAAACCTGCCCCTCTCGAGTTCTGCGGGTAGCCTTGCTTTCAGCATTCTCAATGGCGGTCATTTGCTCGATCTTGAACTGACCGCGATGCAGACCGAAGGCCGTGGCGACGTGATCTCCAACCCGCGCGTGATCACCAGCAACCAGAAGGAAGCTCTCATCAGCCAAGGCGATGAGATTGGTTATGTGACCATCACGGGTGGTAGTGGGGGTGCCGCAGCTACGCCGAACGTGCAATTCAAGGATGTCCTGCTGCAGCTCAAGGTCACCCCGACGATCACCAATGACAACCGCGTGTACATGGCGTTGGACATCAACAAGGATGAACTCGCGAAGTTCATCACGGTGGCGAACTTCGGCGACGTGCCGCAGATCACCAAGCGGCAGATAACGACCGCAGTCCTGGTTGATTCCGGCCAAACAGTCGTGATTGGCGGCGTCTACGAATTCAAGAGCCGTGAAGATCTGACCAAGGTTCCGTTCCTTGGCGACTTGCCTGGCCTGGGCAATCTGTTCCGCACCAAGTCCAAGAGCAGCAGCAAGGCGGAACTGCTTGTGTTCGTGACCCCGAAGATCCTGCAGGTCCGTCAGCGCGATCAAGTGTCGTATCCTGCTTCTGCTCCTGCCCGCAATGAAGCTCCAGAGTTTCGCAACTGACGTAGACCAATCCAAGCCAGAGTTGTCCAGAAAAGGCCGCAATGCGGCCTTTTCTTTTTCCGGCAAACTGCTGAGGTACCTTTCGTCGTTGAACCAACCAATCACTATCGAATGTCTGAGTGGAAGATGAAATCGCCCCGACAAGCAATCCTGGCCAGTGGATCGCCCGCCCTCCCCATGGCCGCTTCCGCTACAGGACGACTCTGAAATAGCTAAGTGCCAGCTTCCCCTCAACTGCTGCGGAACCTTCCCCGGACAGCCCTGTCGAAACCGCGCAAAGCCGCGCTAAATCGCCGATCGCTTCCTCATGGACACTCCCATCGAAACCTCCAGCCTGCACGCGCGATTCATCGCGCTCCGAAACGATCTTTCGACAGCCGTGATCGGCCAAACCGCGCTGATCGAGCGCCTGCTCGTCGCACTGCTCGCCGACGGCCACTTGCTGGTGGAAGGCGCGCCCGGCCTTGCCAAGACCACTGCGGTCAAGGAACTCGCTGCGCGCATCGAGGCCGATTTCAGTCGCGTGCAATTCACGCCGGATCTGTTGCCAGCCGACCTCACCGGTACCGACATCTGGCGCGCCAGTGACGGACGTTTCGAATTCCAGCCCGGTCCCTTGTTCCACAACCTGCTGCTCGCCGATGAAGTCAATCGCGCACCCCCGAAAGTGCAATCGGCGCTGCTTGAAGCGATGGGCGAACGCCAGATCACCGTCGGCCGCACGACCTATCCGTTGCCGCGGTTGTTCCTGGTGATGGCGACGCAGAATCCGATCGAGCAGGAAGGAACGTACGCGTTGCCCGAGGCGCAGCTCGATCGCTTCCTGATGCATGTGCGCGTCGGCTATCCCGAAGCAGGCGCGGAAACCGAAATCCTGCGGCTCGTGCGCGAACGCGCGCGCGCCGTCTTGCATGATGCATCGCCGCCTGCGCGCATGTTGTCGCAGCAGGAACTGTTCGCGGCGCGCGCCGCCGTTCTTGACCTGCATCTCGCGCCGACGCTCGAGCGTTATCTCGTCGAACTCGTGCTCGCGAGTCGCGACGCCGCGCGCTACGACCCTGCTCTCGCGACGAAAATCGCGTGGGGTGCGAGCCCGCGCGGTTCGATCGCACTCGAACGTTGCGCGCGTGCGCGCGCATGGCTGGCGGGCCGCGACTTCGTCACGCCGGAAGACGTGCAGGCGGTCGCGCCGGACGTCTTGCGCCATCGATTGCTGCCGAGTTACGAAGCGATCGCCGAAGGCTGGGACGGAGATCGCCTCGCGCGTGCGCTGCTCGATCTCGTTCCGCTTCCTTGAGCTCGCCATGCATGCGCCGATGCCTCCGCATACCGACGGATTGCGGCCCAGTCTTTCCGAACTGATCGCATTGCGTGATCGCGTGCGTGGCTGGCCGCCGGCGCAACGCGGCGCGGCAAGCGTCGCCGGGCCTGCGCCATCTCCGTTCCGCGGACGCGGCATGGAATACGCCGAGTCGCGCCCGTACGCGCCCGGCGACGACGCGCGCCACATCGACTGGCGACTTACCGCGCGCAGCGGCAAGCCGCATACCAAACTGTTCCAGGCAGAACGCGAACGGATCAGCCTGATCGTCGCCGACACCGCGCCAGCTTTGTATTTCGGGACGCGCGTGCGCTTCAAGTCGGTGCAGGCGGCGCGCGCTGGAGCAGTCGCGGCGTGGGCCGCGCAACGTCGCGGGGATCGCATCGGCGCGTTGCGCGGCACGTCATCGGAACCACCGATCACGCCGACCGGCGGCAGTCGCGGCGCCTTGCGCACGCTCGATGCGCTGGTGCGCTGGTATGAGCGGCCACCGGCACAGGATCTTGGCCTCGATCATGCGCTTGCGACTGCCGCACGCCTGTTGCATCCGGGTGCGAGCCTGGTCGTGCTCGCCGATGCGGCCTCGTTCGCCTACGTCGCGCAGGGACGGCTGGCTTCGCTCGCAGCGCACCACGACCTGCTCGCGGT
>Ga0105240_10007408_pt1 | contig 15946 bp, 16 predicted proteins | sample KBSC54metaG_FD_80426 | JGI IMG/M metagenome (GOLD analysis project Ga0105240, IMG submission 80426) | Corn rhizosphere microbial communities from Kellogg Biological Station, Michigan, USA - KBS C5-4 metaG | ecosystem: Host-associated > Plants > Roots > Rhizosphere > Soil | place: Michigan, USA... | reverse complement strand
GAGCAGGCATTGATCAATCTGGCGCGCAATGCCGTCGAGGCGCAAGGAGATTCCGCCGGGCACGTTCTCATTGCCGCTCACGGCGATGACGATACGCTGGTCATCACAATCACGGACGAGGGACCGGGCGTTGCGAATCCCGATAACCTGTTCGTGCCGTTCTTTACCACCAAGCCGGGCGGCAGCGGGGTGGGCTTGGTGCTGTCGCGGCAAATTGCTGAAGCCCATGGCGGAACACTATCGCTGGAGAATCGCCCCGAGACACACGGAGCCATTGCAACTGTCGAAATAACCGGTGCCGCGCGCAAGAAGGCGGCCAACAGAACGCATGCGAGAGGAGTTTGATCTCCTGCCGGGCCCGGTTCTGCTCACCACTGCGTTGAGCTCGAATACGATGGTCAGAGTGCTCTCGATTGCGTTGAAAGGCTCGTGCCCGAGGTCAGTCCCGACCGCTTCCGCCAAATTTACAAGCCAGATCAGCAGCTTACGCCGCCGAAAATGATCTAATCATCGCGAGCCGTATAGTTCCTGTCCTCTGTCCGAAAACGACGTACGGCTGTCCTGATCCGTAGGCTCGTCTACGTTGTCCGCAGCAAGGCTCCGTTACAACCTATGGGCCCGGATCTACACTGTCATTCATCTGGAGAAACGACCCATGCGCCCTGCGTTCTCCGCTCCTGAGGCTGGTGAAGAGGAAGCTCATCCAACAATGATGGCTTGGCGTGTGCACGAGTTTGGCCCACCGGAGGTCATGCGGCTCGAGCGTGTTCCACGCCCCGAGCCTCACCCGGATGAGGTCCTGGTCAAGGTTCGAGCCGCCGGCGTTGGCCCCTGGGATGGTTGGATAAGGGCCGGCAAGAGCGCCTTGCCACAACCGCTGCCCCTCACTCTCGGTTCCGATCTGTCGGGTGAAATCGTCGCCACCGGGCCCGGTGTCTCCGCGTTCGCGGTGGGAGATCAGGTTTACGGTGTCACCAACCGCAGGTTTATTGGGGCCTACGCCGAATACGCGTTGGTGTCCGCTGGAATGATCTCGAACAAGCCCTCCTCACTGACCCACGTTGAAGCCGCTTCCGTCCCTGTCGTTTCCGTGACAGCCTGGCAGGCATTGTTTGATCACGCCCAGCTCAAAGCGGGCCAAACTGTAGTCATCCACGGAGCAGCGGGAAACGTCGGCGCGTATGCGGTTCAATTGGCCGTTCACGCTGGTCTGCGAACGACCGTCACGGTGGGCAAGGACGATATTCCATTCGTGCGCGGCCTCGGTGCACAGGCTGTGATTGACTACCAAACCCAGCGCTTCGAAGAGGAAGTATGGGAAGCCGACGCCGTCATCGATCTGGTCGGCGGCGAAACACAAGCCCGCTCGTTCCAGGTACTGCGGCGAGGTGGCAAGTTGATTTCGGCGGTGTCCAATCCAGATCAGCACCTCGCGGAACGCTATGGCGTTGAGGCCACATTTTTTCTGGTCAATGTCACGACCCAGTCTCTGGCCCGGATCGCTCGCCTCATCGAGGCTGGAAAACTGAGAACGAAGGTGGGGGCGATCTTACCTCTCGCGGACGCCCGCGAGGCTCATTTGATGTTGGAACGCGTACGGCCTCAGCCGAAAGGAAAGATCGTACTCACCGTAGGAGCGAGTTGACGAGGTAACGCACGCCGTCAGGTCCCGCACTGTTCTTGAAAGGACGAACCATGACCACGCCAGATCGCGCCGACACTCCCGTCATCCCCGATTCCTTACTCGCAAAAGAAGCGACAGATATCCTGCGCGAGCATGCCACCGATCTGCTCTTCAATCACTCGATGCGCGTTTACCTGTTCGCGGCAGAGCAGGGCTCCCTGAGGAAGCTGCGCTTCGACCCTGAGCTCCTGTATGTGGCGGCCACATTTCACGATATCGGCCTCATCAGGCACTTCTCGAGCCAGGACGAGCGCTTCGAGATCGATGGCGCGAATGCGGCCCGACAGTTTCTCAACACTCACAACATTGCCGAAGATCAGGTGCAGACGGTTTGGGAAGCCATCGCACTGCACACGACACCCGGCATCCCCAAGTACATGCAGCCCGAAGTGGCGCTCCTCAATTCAGGAGTGCTTCTGGATGTGCTGGGAGTAGGGTACGACCAATTCCCTGCGCAGGTGCGCGAGGAGATTGTCACCAGGTACCCGCGTGTGCATTTCAAGGAAGGGTTCATTCAGGAGTATTTTTCCGGTTTTGCCCACAAGCCCGCCACCACGTATGGCACCGTCAACGCCGCCTTCTGCGAGCGCTTCATCCCCGGATTCAAGACTCCCAACGCGTGCGATTTGATCCTTGCATCTGCCTTCCCCGATACCGTCAGTCCAACGCTCAACCCCACGAGGTGAGATCATGTCAATCAGCGGACTCAGCTGTTATATCAGGGCTCTGTCAGATTCTTCAGGTGTGATGCTGAATGCCTCCAGGAGAGCAATGCGAGCGCTCTGCTTCACGCTGTTAGCAGCCATGGTTCCGGTTGCGTTGCCGGCGCCCGCGATTGCGCAAAGCCGGGAGCAAGTCAGAGTCGTCTTCGAGCACCCGCTCCCGAATGCTGCAGGAAAGAAAATGGTTGCCGTGCTGGTGAGTTATCCTCCCGGGGGCAAATCGCTGGCTCATCGCCACGCAGCCTCGGCGTTCATATACGCCTATGTGCTTTCCGGGGCTATCCGCAGTCAGGTCGGCAATGAACCCGCGAAGGTCTATCGCACGGGCGAAGGATTCTATGAGACGCCCGGCTCGCATCATCAGGTGAGCGAAAACGCAAGCGATGAGGAGCCCGCCAGTTTGTTGGCGATTTTCGTCGTCGATTCGAAGGACGCCCCTTTGACGACCCCCGACCAGGCACCGGTCTCTCAATGAGAGTCCTACCAACCCGAGCCGGCCAGCTGCGACTGCAGAGATGTACCGCTGCTCTCCCCGCTCGCGCCAGGGCTTTTGCAGTGTTCGCGACACCCTATAATAGGAGGCCCGAGGTGTTCAGGCGGTAAGAGGCGTGCCGGTACAAGCTGTCGCGATCGTCATCTATGACGGCGTGCAGGCCCTGGACGTAGCGGGGCCGATGGACGTGTTCAGCGAGGCGAACACGTTTGTCGAGCGTGCTGACCGCTATGAAACGGTATTGGTTGCCGCTAACCGCAACCCACTGCGCGCGTCGAATGGCATGCGTCTGATGGCCGACCTGACCTTCGAGGAGGCAACGGGCGGCTTCGACGTCATTCTCGTGGCCGGCGCTCCGATCCCTCCAGCAGGGGACCCCGAACCGCATCTGGTTGAGTGGATTAAGGAGCTACCCTGGCGCTCGAGCATCTATGGATCCATCTGCACCGGGGCTTTTGTTCTGGGCTCTGCCGGTCTCCTGGATGATCGGCGAGTCACCACTCATTGGCAGGATGCGCGGACGCTCGCAGCTCGTTTTCCGAAGGCAAAGGTCGAGCCGGACTTGATCTACGTTCACGATGGGAGGTTGATCACCGGGGCGGGCGTGACCGCAGGGATCGATCTGGCCTTAGCTCTCGTCGGGCAGCGGCACGGCGCGCGGACGGCGCTCAAGGTCGCCAAGCGACTGGTCGTCGTCGCCCAGCGCCAGGGCGGACAATCACAGTTCAGCCCCTATCTCACCGCACCCGCCAATCCCGAATTACCGATCGCCCGGATCCAGTCCCATGTTATGGACAACATCGGTCATCGCCACACGATGGAGTCGCTCGCCGCGGTCGTCGGCATGAGCCCCAGGAATCTTGCCCGACACTTCGTGCAGGCGACCGGAATCACACCGCACGAGTTCATCGAGCGCGCCCGTGTTGACGCGGCCCGCATGATGTTGGAGGGAAGCGACCAGCCCCTGAAGGCCGTCGCCTACGATTGCGGCTTCGGGTCGGCAGACCGGATGAGAATTGTCTTCAACAACCGCCTCGGGGTGAGCCCGGTCCAATATCGCGCCAGTTTCCGGCGAGCGGAATCGGAATAGATCGCGAGCTATTGCGGGACGAAGTCACTGTCGTCCGCCGCCTCGAACCCAACGGCGGCCACGTCTGGCAGAAAAACACGTACGACTGTCCTGATCCGCAGGGTCCTGTTCGTTGCCCCGCACGGGGCTCTACTGCGTAATAGCGACGAGAGCCAATGTGCCAACAACCCAGGAGATTGTTCCATGTCTGAGATCATCGCCGGCGTTCACGTGCCTGACAGTGCTATCGCCCGGGCAGCCACGCAGCTCGTGCGCGATACCGAAGACGACCTGCTCTATAATCATAGCCGTCGCGTTTTCCTCTGGGGTGCGCTGACTGCCGGGCGGCGTGGAGTCAAGTATGATCCGGAGTTGCTTTACCTGGGTGCCATGTTCCACGACATGGGCCTGACCGAGAAGTATTCGAGCCCCAATCTGCGCTTCGAGGTCGACGGGGCCAACGCGGCACGCGACTTCATGAAGAGCTACGGCGTACCGGAGCGTGGAATCGAAGACGTCTGGACTGCAATCGCTCTGCATACGACGCCCGGCATTCCTGAGCATATGCGCCCGACCATCGCACTGGTCACCGCTGGTGTGGAAATGGACGTGCTCGGCATCGGCTTTCACGATTTCACGCGTGAAGAGCGTGATCATGTCTGCATACGTCATCCGCGCGAGACTAACTTCAAGGAGAGCATCATAGAGCACTTCGCCAACGGCATCATCAAAAAACCACTGACGACGTTCGGGAACGTAAAGGGCGATGTCCTCGCGCTGAAGGACATGAACTATATCCGCCCGAACTTCTGCTCGATCATCCTCGGCTCACCTTGGACAAACTGAGTGGTCAAACGACCTCGACAAAATCTCACTCGGTCCGCGGTCGAGCGCCCGCCAGCGCCTCATCCAACATCTTGATGAGGGTCGCACGGTCGAGCGTATAGGCCTGCCCTTCATTCCACTGAACGAGCTCCTTCATCTGCCAGCGGACGAGCCGCTCAGCCAAAGCGTGAGTCGGACCATCAGCCCAATCACCGTTCCACCTGTTCACAGGAGTGGCCCGCTTCCGCCCGCTGAATGCGTCCAGGACGAGCTCGTTGACCAAACTGGGCTCGGGCCGTGGTTCGCGCTCCACATCACCTTCCCCGCCAGAAATGCGGCGCACCGTCGGAACCGTCGGCGCGGGCGCTGCGTTGTACTTCGCGGGAGACTCCAACCGAACGCCGATCCTGGGCCCCGAGCGGTCATAACAACTTTGCGAACGGAGCGAACTTATGGCTTCCAAACTACGGATTTCTTTGGCAGCTTGTCTTCTACCTGTTGTTTTCAGCGCCGCCGGCATGGCGCAAGCGGCTGACGCGTCGCCACAACCAACCTGTAATACCACCGGCCTGAATCCGAACGACGACGAAACGGGTGACGCTTTCGGCGGATCGGTGGCCGTGAATGGCCAGACCGCCCTGGTCGCCATACCGTTATTCAGTACGGCTTTTGTGACGCCCCCCGTACCACCACCGTACGTCAGCGGGCGTGTCGCTGTCTTCACCTGCGATACGAACAGCCAGGCCTGGACCCGTACGGGAAGCATCCAACTCGCCGCGACAGAAGCCAACCAAGGCGTCCTCTTCGCATTCTCTGCTGCATTGCAAGGCGATCTGGCGGTCATCGGTACCCAGCAAGAGGGGGTCTATATCTACAAAGGACAAGGGCAAAACTGGAACCAGATCGCGCAGATCCTCCCGAAAAATTCCCAAACGGGGATTATCGGTACGCCTGCTGAGCAGTGGGGCAGTGTGATCGCATTCGACGGTCACGTGCTCGCGGTAGGGGGCGTCGAAATCATCTCGAGTCCCGGACCCGGGGGTATCGGTTTCGTGACTTCGGGTAGTTATTTTGTCGACGTCTATCAGATCGTTACCCTCGGCGACCGTGGTGCGGCCATTCGAATTGCCCGCCTGAGGCCGCCCACGGGTGACACCGGTGGTTTCGGGGGCTCTCTGGCACTGGATCGGGATACGCTGGTCGTGGGCGATCCACCCGACGTCACGGCCTACATCTACAAAAGACGCGGTTTGACGTTCAGGCTGGAACAAACGATCACGGGGGCGGGGGCGACCTCGGCCAGCGGATTTGGAACCACCGTGGCGATCTCCAAGGATGTGATTCTGGTCGGCGCGCCCAGCGAGGACTTGATCGCCGACAGCTTCGGAGTCGATTCTGAAGGCGCCGTTTATGTCTTCCGTCGCAAGGCCGGTCCGCACAGCCCCTGGGTCCAAACCCAGCGTCTCAGCCCCGCTGAATCAGGCATCAACCGATACGCGGCTTTCGGAGGCTCTCTGGCTGTGAATCGCAATGGACAGGCCGTAATCGGAGCTCCGGGGGCGACCGACTTTCAGGGGACTGATCACGGGCCGACGTTCCTATATACACTGCAGGGAGGCCAGTTCGTGCTGTCAATGACACCCCAATTCAGCGCCCAGATTCCGTCGACCTCTGTGGCCATGACGGACGAATACCTGATCAGCGGAAGCTTCTTTTTCGAACATGGCTTCCTGATCTCCGGCGCGGAAATCACGAACTTGACCCAGTTACCCGCGAACTGACGATTCGCGCGCTACAGGCACTCACCGGCTTGCCCGAAAAGTTGCTCCAGCGTGTTGAGATCGACGGGCTTCAGGAAATGTTGGTCGAAACCAGCTGCGCGTGTCCGCCTGATGTCATGTTCTTGGCCCCATCCCGTAAGCGCAATGAGCGTCATCTGGCCGCTGCCGGGAAGCGCCATTGTGTAGCTCGAGCTGGCGGTGGGCTGAACTGAGAGCCGCGTTATGACAACTCAGGAACCGGCTTCATGGCCCAGCTGGTCCGCCAGGCCTTGCTACAGTAATCTGCGATCCATCTACAGAACACGAACAATTCGACTGCTCCGGCCAGGGCTGCGCTGAGCGTCAAGTCAAAGTAACTATGCGGGATGAGCAACGGGCCGAGTCGCCCCCGATCACGGCAACGCAGTGGCGCCAAATCGTCGACAGCGCGGCAGACACAGCCATCATCAGCCTCGATCGACAGGGACGGATTACCAGCTGGAATGCTGGAGCGACTCGTCTGCTGGGGTGGACCGAACCGGAAATGGTTGGAAAGACAATGGATTGCATCTTTCCAACAGGCTCTGATCAGCTGGAGCGTGAAATCGCCGGTGCCATCGCTCACGGAAGAGGGGGCGGCGAGGAAGGATGGCGACTGCGAAAAGACGGCAGCCGGATTTGGGGAGCCGGTGAAGTCGCTCCCATTCGGGAAGGGGGTGAGATCGTGGGATTCGTCAAGATCCTGCGTGACCGCACCGAACAACGGGAAGCAGAAGAGGCTGTCCGGGAGGAACGCCGCGCATTGGAGGTGTTGAACCGGGCAGGCTCGGCGCTTGCCGCGGAAACTGACTTACAGCGTCTCGTCCAGATTGCGACTGACGCGGGAGTTGAGCTTACGGGCGCCGAATTTGGCGCCTTCTTCTACAACGTGAAGAATGAGAGCGGCGAGAGTTACATGCTCTACACCCTTTCCGGTGCTCCGGCGGAGGCCTTCTCCAGATTTCCGATGCCAAGGAATACGGAGGTGTTTGCACCGACCTTCAATGGGGAAGGCATCGTGCGCTCGGACGACATTACGAAAGATCCGCGCTATGGTCGCAACGCACCTCGCAAGGGGATGCCGGAAGGACACTTACCGGTCCGCAGCTATCTGGCGGTGCCCGTCGTTGCTCGCGATGGGAAAGTCCTTGGTGGCCTCTTCTTCGGTCACTCTTCGATCGGAATCTTCACGGAGCGCTCAGAGCGGGGGTTGACAGGCCTCGCCGCAGAGGCAGCCGTCGCAATGGACAACGTGTACCTGGCCCAAGCGGCGCGAAAGGAAATCGCGCAGCGCAGCCGTGCACAAGAGGCGTTGCGGGATCTCAACGCCAACTTGGAACGCGAGATCGCGGAGCGCACGGCGCAGTTGCGAGCCAACGAGGAAGCGCTTCGACAGGCACAGAAGATGGAGGCTGTGGGACAGCTCACTGGCGGCGTTGCGCACGATTTCAACAACATCCTTCAGGTCATCGTGGGTAACCTCGAAGTCATCCGGCGCCTGGTACCCTCAGATGCGGGTCGAATCCAACGCTCTGCCGAGCAGGCGCTCAATGGTGCACGGCAAGCCAGTTCCCTGACACAGCGCCTCCTCGCGTTCTCTCGTCGTCAGCCGCTCGATCCAAAACCGCTCGATGTCAATTCACTCATGAGTGGAATATCCGAGCTCCTCAATCGCTCTCTGGGTGAAACCATTTCGGTCGAAACCGTACGCGGTGCCGGGCTATGGAAGATAGAGACGGACGCGAATGCGCTCGAATCCGCGATTCTCAATCTAGCCGTCAACGCACGCGATGCCATGCCCCAGGGGGGCCGCCTCACGATAGAGACGATGAACGCCTACGTTGATGAGAAATACGCAGCGGCACATGCTGAAGTTGTTCCCGGTCAATATGTACTGATTTCAGTGTCTGATACTGGCATTGGCATGGACTCCGAGACGATCAGGCGTGCATTTGAGCCTTTTTTTACGACGAAGCCGGTCGGACAAGGTACAGGACTCGGCTTGAGCCAGGTCTACGGGTTCGTGAAGCAGTCTGGCGGGCACGTCAAGATCTACTCTGAGCTCGGTCAAGGCACAACAGTTAAAATCTATCTACCACGGCTGCAACGCACCGTGGATGAGCATGACGCGCATTCCCCGATCCCAGCGCCGGAGGCCAGTGAGCACGAAACAATTTTAGTCGTCGAGGACGATGACAATGTCAGGACCTACTCTGTTGAGGCGCTTCGCGACCTGGGTTATCACGTAATTGAGGTGCCTGACGGACCCTCGGCAATCCGTCTTCTCGAGACAAACACACCTGTGGATCTGTTGTTTACCGATGTTGTATTACCGGGAGGTATGACGGGGGCTCAGGTAGCTGCTCAGGCGCGTGAGTTGCGCGCCGGATTGAAGGTTCTATTCACGACCGGGTATGCGCGCAATGCGATCTTCCACCATGGTCGATTGGACAAGGGTGTCCAGCTGATTACCAAGCCGTTCAGCTTCAGCGATCTGGCGGCGAAGGTGCGCGACGTGCTTGACGGGTTACCCTTACGAGACCGGAAATGAAGGCCTTGAAAGAGCACCACAGCAAGTACCGATGGGTCGCGGTACGGCAAGGAAGCCCGAGCTGGAACACATTGGCCAGCTCAGAGCTTCCGCCGCAGACGGCCCGGTGCCGTCCTACTTCGTGCTGATCGGGATCTTCTTGATTCTCTCGGAAGCCTCCGTTGACTTCGGCAGCGTCACGGTCAGGACGCCCTTCTTGAACGAGGCGCTGATTTTGTCCTCCTGCACCTCAACCGGGAGCGGTATCTGGCGCTCGAAGCGCCCGTAATACCGTTCGCTCACGCGTCGGTTCTTATCCTCTGTCTCGCTTTTCTTCTCGCCCCGCAGGGTGAGTAATCCGTTGTCCAGCAACAGCTCGAGGTCTTTCTCGTCCATGCCGGGCAGCTCGGCTTCCACTTTCAACTCCCGATCGGTCTCGGACACCTCCACACGGGGGAAGCCAAAGGAGCGGATCGGGGCAGAGCCGGCATCGGCGCTATCGAAGTCGTGCCAGAAATCCTCGAACAGCCGATTCATCTCCTGGTGAAAGGCAACTAGCGGATTCGCGCTCTCGCTACGCAGGGCGGGTGTACGCGAGCGCAATCGTGGGATCAGATCTCGAACGGCCATACTGGTTTCCTCCTTTCGCTCGTAGTCTCTGTCACAGCCGACGGACCCCAGCTACAGGCTGGGCTTCGCGTCCTCTATACAGGCCGTAAATAGGAGCACTTGCAGGCGCCTCAAGAGGAAGGTCACAGCCTTCGGCAGCAGGCGGGCATCGCTCGGACTCTCCTGGACAACGAATCGTCAGAGTCGCTCGTTCCACCAGGTGAGGAATTGAGCGAACTCGATCAGTCCATCGCTGTTGGTGTCGATCTCGTCAAAGGCGATCTGCAGGTCGTCCGGGGTCATTTCCGCGTCGGTGGTGCGCATGAAGCGGATGAATTCACCGAGCGTGAGCCGCCCATCGTGATTGACGTCGTTGAAATCGAAGTCCTCCCGCAGTCGCGCGTGCCGGCCATCGCGGGCAGGAGCTGAGCCCGGTGTCGTTGGGTTGCGCATTTTGGTACCTCGCATTGAAACTTGGGTGCCCTGCGACGGTAGCGCCGCCGCCGGACGCCGGGGTCAAGAGACCAGGTGTCCAAGAGCAGCAAGTGGCGTTCGTGACTGTTGCTTGATCTCTGGTGCGCCCTCCGTCCCGGCCCGAGGGGTGGCGCGTGCGCGAGGAATAACACACTAGGAGGTTGGGTAGGCACACACGCTCCCCTCGGGCCCCCTTGTTCGAGATGGGGCCCTTGCGCTAGCGGATAGAGCGCAGGAGCTTTGTGGAAGTTCCCGGAAGGTTGCGGGCCTCCCCGGAGCAGCACCGAGGAGGGGACACCAGTACAGCCACGCCCGAGACGATGGCCGCCGTCTCTTCCCGATTTCCGGCTCGAGCGCGGCGGTTCCGGCGAACACGACGATGGCCGACCCTAACACGGTCGTGGTCCACGTTGCCGCTGGAGCGGTCGGCTCTGCCCGCGCCGCGAAAAGGGGGCGTCAATGGACCCCTTGAACCCTGGCCGATGTGCCCTCATGCGTGTCGCGCTGATCCATTTGCCACATCAGGAGGTACGGATATGTTCAGTGCTTTGAGCTATTCGGAAAGTCCGCTCTTTGCGGAAGTTCGACGCCTGGAACAGGAGTTTGATGAGCTGTTCGGGAGTTGGACACCCTGGGCGGGGGGCATTCGGTCGTTGCCGGCAGGAACGTTTCCAGCCATCAATGTCGGGAGCAATCCGGACAGCGTGGTGGTGTATGTGTTTGCCCCGGGGATTGATCCCAAGAGTCTCGAGGTGTCTCTCCAGGAGAATGTGCTCTCATTGAGCGGGCAACGCGAGATTCCGGAGGAGCAGAACGCAACCTACTACCGTCAGGAGCGCTTCCGTGGCGGATTTCGTCGCGTGATTACACTGCCGGAGGATGTGGATCCGGACAAGGTCGAGGCGAACTATCGCGACGGCATCGTTCAGGTCACCGTGCAGCGTCGTGAATCGGCCAAGCCACGGCAGATTGAGATTCATTGAGTGATGGAGGGAGCACGCATGAACACGCAGACCGAAGTGATGCAACGAGGCGCCGATGGTGCCGAGGTTGCGCAATCCCGCAAGACGGGGGGCGCCACGGAGTCGGTGCTCCGACCGCCGGTGGATATCTACGAGACGGGCGAGGGCATCACTTTGCACGCCGATATGCCGGGGGTTTCGAAGGACCGGCTCAGCTTGCGGGTTGAAGGTAACAATCTCCTGGTAGAAGGATCTATCGGGATTGCGCCCCAGGAGCAGATGACCGCCTTGTACGCGGACGTGCGCGCCACCGTGTACCGCAGGAGTTTCGCCCTCAGCAACGAGCTCGAGACCGATAAGATTGAGGCGAGTCTCAAGGACGGCCAGCTCACGGTACGCATCCCCAAGCGCGCAGAACTGCGAGCCAGGCGGATTGAGGTCCAAAGCTGACGTCTTTTTTACCGTGACATCCGTCCTCCGCGGCGGATGTCACGGATTCCTTCACGCGCAGAACTGTTGGGTTCACCACCCGCGCTACGCCCATTCGGGTCAGTGAGCGTAGGGGCGGACGGTGGAATTTCAAGTGAACGGGAGACGTCCTGGCTGGTGCGCGCCGGCGACCCTTGAAGTGACATTTCGCGGGCCCTATCGTGGCTCCGTTCATCGCCAGTGAGCGTCGGATCTCGAGTGGGTTTGCTCTCGCGATATCCCGAGGTCGCTTGGCGCAAGAGGAGCTGCACATGCCGCTCACGCAACACGAGTTGGAACTGGAGAGGACCGCCCTGGAGCTGATTCGCAGGCAGGCATTGCCGGCGGAAATGCCCCGGTCGGTCTGGGCATTTCCGGGAAGCGGGCAGCCGTGCTCGCTTTGCGCCCGCCGGATCGATGCATTGGAAATGGAATACGAGTTCGAAGCACCCCTCGCTGCCGGGACCCCAACCACCTTTCGCATGCATGTTCGTTGTCACGCGCTGTGGCAACTCGAAGTCGCTCGGTTGCTGGAAAACTAACCCCCGAAGCGTCAATGGCCCTCACGATGTTGGAACAGCGATCCAGCCCTGCCGCACGTTCCGCCGTAGGCGCCGCTTCGCGCGCTGGAGACAAACGGATAAGGTCGAGCTACCGCCACCCACGGCCGAGCCGGACTGTGGACCCCCGCGAGGAACAATGCTGGCGGCGTCTACCGTCGAACCGTTAAGGCCAGAACTTCTTGCTGGCGATCGCAGCTCCCTCAGCCAACGAAGCCAGTTTGGCCCAGACGACGTCCGGGTCGACTCCACCCGAACCGACGTGGATGCTGAACCCGCAGTCGACAGCAGCCATGACGTTGTTGCGCCCGACAAGATTGGCGTAACGCCCGATTCGCTGTGCCACCAGTTCAGGATGCTCGATGTAGTTCGACTGACACTCGATGACGCCGGGAATCAAGACCTTCCCTTCCGGGAGCTTGACCGATTCGAACACTGTCCACTCGTGGGCGTGACGAGGGTTTGCAGCTTCCAACAGGATTGCGTGCGGCTTCGCCTTCCAGATGACGTCGACGATTTCTTTCAGAGGCACATCGCAGTGGTGCGGACCCGGGTAATTTCCCCAGCACAAATGCATTCGCACTTTCTCCGCCGGAATATTGACCAGCGCGCGATTGAGAGCCTCAATGTGCAACTCCATTTTCGCGCGGAATTCCTGGACGTTCAGGTGGGAAAACTGGGTGTGCCGACCCATCGCGAGATCGGGGCAGTCGATCTGCAACATCATTCCCGCCGAAACGATCGCCTCATATTCGTGGCGCAGGGCTTCCGCGACCGCGAAGACGTAATCCTCGTGGCTTGGGTAGTAATCGTTCCGGAAGAAGAACGTGGTTACCCCGGGGGAGGCTGAACTGAGGAACATCCCGGTCGGCTTTTTTCCCTTGAGGGACTCCTTGAGGCGTTGCGCGTCGCGCAAGGGGGCCTGTACGTCCCGCATGCTCACTGGGCCGTTGCAGGCGGGCGTTTTGCGGTGCTTGCGACCCGGATCAGCGAAGACGCGGGCCTTCGTACTGGGATAGTCCTCGATGTCGGCAAATGCAAAGCTGTTGCCAGTGCCCCCGAAGCCGTTTAACCGATCCTTCACGTACGTGGCGTAGCTGGGCTTCGACATCTCGCCGTCGTTGATTACGTCAACGTTCGCGGCGATCTGCTTTCCCACGACGTGCTCGACTGCTTCGACCACTTTCTTTTCGAGAGCGGCTTGGTCGAGCGGAATGCCGTCCTCACGGGCGAACATGATCTGCATCAACTCATCTTGCCGAGGCAAGCTGCCGATATGCGTGGTCAGAAAACGGTTTTCGCTTTGCACGGATAGCTCCTGAAACTGGCGCTCATTCAGCAGTCTGCCGTTACTGGAAGGCTGGGCGCAAGGTCAATGCCACCGGCTTCAACGCAGCGCCTCCACAAACGCTCGGCCCGTCGAATGGACCTTTTCCAGCTGCCGGGCAGCGAAGTAGACTCCGGATCGCACCGACTGGGAGCTCAATTTGAAATACCTCCCGCTCATCTGGTCCGGAATCTGGCGCAAGCCCGGGCGCACAGTTCTGATCCTGCTGCAAGTCGCCGTGGCCTTCGCCCTGTTCGGGGTTTTGCAGGGTATGAAGATGGGTATGGACCACGCCATCGCCGCAACTCGGGCGGATATCCTGTTCGTGGGGCAGTCCGAGTTCGGCGGAGCGCCTCTGCCCCTCGGTTATCTGGAGCGAATCCAGTCGCTTCCTGGCATGAAGGAGGTCTCGTACGCCGACGGCTTCCTCGGGACTTATCAGAAGCCGAACCAGGTGGTATTCGCCTTGGCCATCCCCCCGAGTGATATCTGGGTGAACGCAATACCGACGCTATTCCAGATCCAGCCCAAGGATCTCGAGGCGCTGACCAAAACCCGCAATGGCGCGCTCATCACCCCGGATATCGGCAAGAAGTACGGCTGGCATATCGGGGATCAGATTCCCTTCACTTCGAACACTCTGAAGATGGACGGGTCCGGAACCTGGGCCTTCCAGATCGTGGGCACGTTCACGGACCATGAGCCCGGCGAGTCGGGACTGATCGTGATCAATTACGCCTACCTGGATGAAGCACGAGCGCTCAACAAGGGTACGGTGCGCAACTTCTACGCCATCATCGCGGATCCGAAGCGCGCGGAGGAGATGTCCGATACCATCGACCGGGTGTTCGCCAACTCTTCCAACGAAACCAAGACAGCTTCGTTCAGGGAGAATGCGCAACAGCAGATGAGCTCGATCGGCGATCTGGATTTCCTCATCCGTTCCGTGATCAGCGCAGTGCTCGTGGCACTTCTGTTCTCAGTCACCACGATGATGATGCAGACCATGCGCGAGCGAACCGGGGAGTTCGCCGTGCTGAAGACTGTCGGATTCAACGCTCGCGCGGTGTTTCTGTTGGTCCTGGCCGAGGGGACGCTCGTGTGTGTCATCGCCGCGTTCATCGGGCTCGCTCTGGCGATGGGCGTATTTCCATACGCCGCGAAGTTCATACCAGGACTTGCCATGCCGCTCGCCGTTGTCGGACTCGGATTGCTCGGAGCGGTTCTCGTGGCGCTGATCAGTGCCGCGTTGCCGGCCTCGCGGGCATCCCGGCTTCACGTGGTTGACGCACTTGCCGGCCGGTAATGCCTGATGATGAGATTCGCGAAACAGTTCTGGGCCCTGCTGATGATGAATTTCGCAGGGATCCCCGCACGCCTGGGGTTGGTGTGCACAATCGTCATTGGTGTCACTTGCGCCGTGGGAGTGCTCGTGTCCATGTTGGCTCTGGGCGTCGGAGCCAGAGAGGAGGCCATGGGCGGTGCGAGTCCGAATCGAGCCATTCTGACCAGCATCGATGCTCCGTCGCCCGCGCAGAGCAGCATCGCGAAAGACACGATACCGGCCATTCTCAGTCTGCCCGGCATTCGCCGCAATGCTCGAGGCACGCCGATCGTGGTCTTCCAGGTGACGGTGTTCGTTCAGGCCCGCAGCAAAACCCACCGCGGCCAGCTCGGTTTTCCCTTGATCGGTATGAGCCCCGGTCTGCCCGATTACGAGCCAGAACTGCGTGTGACCGCAGGGCGCCTGTTCAATCCCGGACTGCGTGAGCTGATCGCCAGCGACAAGTGCGTACGGCAGTATGAGGACTTCGGCGTTGGCTCGAAAAGGCATCAGCGCGGCGGCGAGTGGACTGTAGTTGGAAACTTTGACCTCAAGAGCACCGTGTGCGTGGTGTTCGGGGACGGCGCTACGATTCTGTCGGCTTTCGGCCGCAACACCTACAACCAGGCGAATCTCATGCTGGAAACCCCGGCCGCCTTCGCGGAGGTGGCCAGAGCGCTCCAGACGAACCCGTCGCTGCACCTGAAAGTCCAGCACGAAGCGGAAATCTTCGAGCAGAACATGCAGCAGATCAACGGCATCCTGAACTTCGTCAGCTATTTCATCGGTGCGATCATGGCCGTCGCGGCAACGATAGGTGCGGCCAACTCACTGTACGCCATTGTCGACAGCCGCCGCCGGGAGTTGGCCACCTTGCGAGCCGTGGGATTCAACGGTGCACCCATCATTGCTTCCATCGTGGTGGAGTCGGTTTTGCTGGCGGTGCCCGGCGCTTTGATCGGTGCGCTCGTGGCCTGGCTACTCTTCAACGGGCTGCTCGCGAGCCCCTTTGGAGCGAGCTTTCACATGGCGGTGACACCTTCTTTGGGGTTGCTGGGTCTCGGTTGGGCGCTGGCCATTGGCGCCATCGCCGCGCTCCT
>Ga0105240_10007402_pt1 | contig 15960 bp, 9 predicted proteins | sample KBSC54metaG_FD_80426 | JGI IMG/M metagenome (GOLD analysis project Ga0105240, IMG submission 80426) | Corn rhizosphere microbial communities from Kellogg Biological Station, Michigan, USA - KBS C5-4 metaG | ecosystem: Host-associated > Plants > Roots > Rhizosphere > Soil | place: Michigan, USA... | reverse complement strand
TTACATGCTGATGCCGTCGGGCCAGGACCCTCGCAACAACTACATGCTCGAAGCCTCCATGAGTCTGCCGTGGCTCAACCGGCACAAGCATGACGCGGAGATCCACGAAGCGGCGTTGGCCACCGCGCAAAAGGATCTGGAACTCGATGCGATGAAGAAGGTTGCATTCGGTCAGATCGAGGAGGCACGGGTTGAGGCTCGCGCGGCACAACGACTGGCGAATGTTTACCAGCAGCAGTTACGGCCGCAAGCAGAATCAACGCTGCACGCTGCTGTCGTTGCATATGAGAACGATCACACATCCTTCCTTGATCTTGTCGACAGTCAGATGACCGTGGTGGATACGGATTTGGCTTCGATCGATGCCGTAGCGGAGTTCAACCTGAGGATGGCGGATCTGGAACTTGCGGTAGGCGCTCCCATTACGGCGCAGGAGATGGCGAAATGAAAGAACGAAGCCTGAAAATCGGATTCGCCCTTAGCGTTCTGTTGTGCATTGCTATGGCCGCGGTGCTGTCGTACACACTACTGCGCCAATCAGCATCCTCAAAAAAGCTGACGGACTCAAGTCCGGTTGTGGCGCGCGGACCTGAAGCAGGTGTAAAGAGCACCACTCCCGCAAACACTGGAGCAGCGAATTCAGACGAGCCCCTTCTCGGGCCTATACAGCTTTCTCCACAACGGATGCAGGAGATCGGCGTGGCCACGGCAGTCGTTGAGATGAGGGATGTCAGCGATGAATTACAGGTCCCTGGCAACGTCGCGATGAATGAGCGGACCGTCTCGTATGTGCAGACGAGATTCCCGGGATGGATTCGGAGTGTCTTCGCGAATGCAACTTACCAGTATGTAAAGAAAGGCCAGCGGCTCTTTACGATCTACAGCCCCGATGTGGTCAGTACCGAACAGGAATACCTGCTGGCCCGCCAGAATCAGAAGACCGTCTCGGAGCACATGCACGGTACGCCCGCCGAAGAAGGCAACTGGCTGTTGCAGGCTGCAACCGAACGTCTGCGCCGCTACGACATTCCCGACACGGAAATCGCGCAACTCGAAAAGAGCGGGACAGCGAATCACGAGATCGCAGTTGACTCCACAGCCTCCGGCTACATCATTGAACGCAATGCGCTTCCTAATGCGTATGTCCAGCCGGAAACGAAGCTCTATACGATCGCCGATCTTTCAACCGTCTGGGTCTATGCGAATGTCTTTCAAACCGCTGTCGGTCGGCTAAAGCAAGGAGATCGCGCGCAGGTTTCCGTCGACGCATATCCCGGTCGTCACTTCAACGCCCGCATCGACCAGATCCTCCCGGACGTCGACGCTACAACTCGGACCGTCCGCGTGCGGCTGGTTCTTGCCAACCCCGGCATGCTCCTGAAACCGGGAATGTATGTAAACGTGAATATCGCGGCTCCCTTGGGGCGGCAACTCGTAATCCCGGCGTCGGGAGTCCTGCAAACTGGCGGGCGTCTGATTGCCTTCATCGATCACGGTGAGGGAGCGCTCGAACCGCGGCAAATCGAAACTGGGCCGAAGCTGAATGACTCCGTTGTAGTCCTGAAAGGATTAAAGGCTGGCGATCGTATCGTCAGCTCCGCGAATTTCCTCGTCGACTCCGAAGCTCAGTTGCAGGCATCCATGGGCGGGTTTGCTCCCACCAACCCGGAAGGCCCTGCCCTAACAACAAATACCGCAGATCGGATCCAAATCGATTTCAGAACAAACCCGAATCCTCCACAAAAGGGACAGAACATCCTAATCGTGCAACTCACCGGTGCGGATGCAAAGCCCGTTACTGGAGCGCAGGTAAGCGCGACGTTCTTCATGCCTGCGATGCCGGCCATGGGAATGGCCGCCATGCACGCCACTGCAACGCTGATCGATCGTGGCAATGGGGGCTACGAAGCTCCGCTCAAACTTGATACAGGCGGGACCTGGCAGGTCACCATTACCGCAAAGCGCGACGGCAAAGTGATCGGCACAAAGCAAATGAGCGTGAGCGCGGCAGGAGGCATGTGATGATCGCAAAAACCATCGCATGGTGCGCCCGCAATCCGTTCCTCGTCTTCACAGTCTCCATCCTGCTCATCGCTGCCGGCATCTGGTCAATGAAACGGGTTCCGCTCGATGCGCTGCCAGATATCAGCGATGTGCAGGTCATCATCCACACAAGCTGGGCCGGAGAACCGCCGAGCGTAATTGAGGACCAGGTCTCGTATCCCATCGTCTCCGCGCTGCTCTCGGCACCTCGTGTGCGGAACGTACGTGCTCAGACCATGTTTGGTGATTCTTACGTGTTCGTCGTATTTCAGGATGGCACCGATCTCTATTGGGCGCGTTCACGAGTCACCGAGTACCTGCAACAGATCGCCGGGAAGCTCCCCGCTGACGTGCACCCCGCCATTGGACCCGATGCAACCGGTGCGGGATGGGTGTATGAGTACGCGATTGTAGACCGCACGCATACACGAAGCCTCGCCGATCTGCGCGCACTTCAGGACTGGTATTTGCGGTACCAACTTCAGACGGTTCCCGGAGTCGCCGAGGTGGCCAGCATCGGTGGTTTTGTACGCCAATACCAGGTAAACCTCGATCCCAGCAAGCTTTTCTCTTACGGTATCCCGGCATCCATGGTCATCGATCGCGTGCGCCAGAGCTCCAACGAAACAGGCGGCGATGTGCTCGAAATGAACGGGGCTGAGTACATGATCCGTGGTCTCGGCTACTTCAAAACGCTGTCGGATCTCGAAACCGTCCCGGTTGCAACCAAGAACGGTACGCCCGTGCTTGTACGAGATCTTGGCACAGTTTCATTTGGGCCCGACGTACGCCGCGGCGCGGCCGATTGGCAAGGTGAAGGAGAGACTGTTGGCGGCATTGTCGTTATGCGTGACGGGATGAATGCATTAAACGTCATCGAAGGCGTAAAGCAGCGCTTTCGCGAACTTGCTCCTTCTTTACCGGCAGGCGTGGAAGTTGAAACTGGATACGATCGCTCATGGCTTATCAACGAATCCATCCACACGCTCAAGCGCGATCTCATTCTTGAAGCCATCATTGTCAGCTTCGTCAGCATTGCATTCCTTTTTCATTTCCGTTCTGCCCTCGTTCCCATCCTCACTCTGCCGATTGCGGTGGTCGCGGCATTCATTCCCATGTATTACCTCAACGTGAGTTCGAATATCATGTCGCTCGGCGGACTCGCACTTGCCATCGGCGTGTTGATTGATGCGGCGATCGTCATGGTAGAGAATGGGTACCGGCACCTTGCCGAGCGTACGGATTCTCCCACCGGCGAGCAGCGCCACCGCATTCTCGTCGGCGCGGCCCAGCAGGTCGGCCCGGCTCTCATCTACTCGCTCGTCATCATCGTTGTCTCGTTCCTGCCAGTGTTCCTCCTGGAAGCGCAGGAAGGCCGCATGTTCCGTCCGCTAGCCTGGACGAAGACGCTCGCTCTTGTCTTCTCTTCCCTGCTCTCAATCACTCTGGTCCCTGCTCTGATGCCCCTCTTTCTGCGAGGAAGGCTCCGGCCCGAATCTACAAACCCGGCAGCACGCATTACGCAGGCGATGTATCTCCCCATCCTGCGCTGGTCTCTGCATCACTGGAAGCTTGTAGTCGCACTGAACGTGCTCTTCCTTGCCGTCACGATTCCCTTGTATTTCCGGCTCGGCAGCCAGTTCATGCCGGCTCTTTATGAGGGCTCCTCGCTATATATGCCGAGCGCGATGCCGGGAATCTCAGTCACGCAAGCGGTATCACTGATGCAGCAGCAGGACCGGATCATCAAATCGTTTCCAGAGGTGTCAACCGTCTTCGGCACGGTTGGCCGTTCCGACAGCGCAACCGATAACGCGCCTCTCGATATGTACGACACCACCATCATGCTGAAGCCTCGCGAACAATGGCGTGTAGGAATGACATACGAAAAGCTAATCAAGCAGATGGATGAAAAGCTGCAATTTCCTGGGCTCACCAACACGTGGACAATGCCCGTCGAGAACCGCCTTGACATGGAACTGACCGGGATCAAAACAGCGGTAGGCATCAAGATCCAGGGACCCGATCTCGCCCACATCCAGGACATAGGCGCACAGATGCAGCAGGTTCTCTCCGGGATGACAGATACAAGTTCTGTATTCGCCGAGCGAGTCTCGCAAGGCTTCTACCTTAACGTAGAGGTCAACCGCTCTCAAGCCTCTCGATACGGCTTGACGGTAGGCGATGTGCAGCGCGTGATCAATTCGGAAATTGGCGGCGCAAATATCGCAGAGAACGTGGAAGGTCGCCAGCGATTCCCCATTGCCGTGCGCTATCAGCGCGATTTCCGGAGCAGCCCAGAGGAGATCGGCAAAGCCCTCATCAGCACTCCCCTGGGCGAACAGATTCCGATCAGCGAAGTTGCCAAAGTTTCCTTTTCACGCGGACCCGCCATGATTCGAGACGAGGATGGCGCACTCACCGGTTACGTCTACCTCAATCTTAAGACGAATGACTACGGCGGTTACGTCGATCGCGCATCCCGCCTGCTGCAAGACAAGCTACAAATGCCCGCAGGGTACACATGGCACTGGGCCGGCGAATACGAGTTCGAGGTACGCGCCAGGCAACGGCTCATCTCCATTCTTCCGATCGTTTTCTTTGTTATCTTCCTGCTTCTGTATCTTGTCTTCGGGTCGGTCACAGAAGCAGCGGTCCTGATCTTTCCGACCTTCTATGCCATGTCGGGCGGACTTCTGCTTCAGTGGGCTCTCGGCTATAACTTCAGCGTCGCAGTCTGGGTGGGCTATATCGCGCTATTTGGAATCGCCGTAGAGACAGGCGTAGTAATGGTTGTCTATTTGCATGAGGCCCTGGAGAATCGACTGAAAGCCGGTCAGCTGCTAAGTGAAGAAGACCTGGAGAACGCAACAATCGAGGGAGCGGTCCAAAGGCTGCGCCCCAAGCTGATGACGGTCACAGCGGTAATCCTCAGCCTCGCTCCGATTCTCTGGGAGACAGGCATTGGCTCCGATGTTATGAAGCCAATTGCCGCGCCAATCCTGGGCGGAATGATCACATCGACCATCCACGTGCTTGTTCTTGTTCCGGTGTTTTTCTTGCTGATGAAGCGACGCGAGTTGCGAGCCGGTCGTTTACACCAGCACCTCCCGGCTACCGCAAATCTTCCTAATTAGCCGGCGTGATAGGGCTTGCTGTAGTGGGTTGACCAATCGACCAGGTCGGCGTTGAGGAACCGCCAGGAACTGCGATCCTGATCAATTTCGAGCAGCATATAGGCATTGGGATCGTATCGTGTGGCAGCCATGATGTAGTGCTGCGGGCCGTAGGTGTGCGCAAAGTCGATCCACTTGTGCACATGCCCGGAGACAACGAGTTGAATCGTCTCCCGATATTTGCGCAGGAGAGGATGAAGACCGTAGTCGCGAAACTCGACGGCTTCGATCGCCATTAGCGGATAGTGCACAAATACAAACGTTGGCTTGCGTTCCGATAGCTGCGCTTCGAACCAATGCAGCTGCGCTTCCCCCAGAGTTCCAGTATTTGGATTGAAATCGCTTGCCTTGTTATCCTGCGTGGATCCAAGAAAATTGTTCAGGTGAACAAACTTATAACCCTTGTAATCCAGAACCCAATACGGGTCGGTATTGAATTTTGCTTTGAAGAGCTTATGACTCATCTCACGCGAGACGTGCCGGACATCATAGTCGTGATTACCGAATCCAATGTGAACAGGCATGCGAAACCCGTCAGTAATAGATTTTGCATTATCGAGCCGCGTTTTGTTCTTGAAATAGAATTCGTAATCTGGTGACGGATAGTTGTGGAAGTAGTCACCTAGCAGAAAGACCTGTTCGATTGCGGGAGAGAGCGAATTGATCAAATCCCGTGCGGCGGTCAGGCGAGGCGTAGTAACAAGGATGCTCTCGTTATCTTCTACACCATTCTCACTGCCTTTCACGTAGAAGTCGTCTATGATATGAGAATCGGCAATCAAGGCGATGTAGAATCGGCGATCTCCGGCCCGTGGCGCAACCTCACGCGCCCAAAGCGAGCGCGTGAGACTGGCTGTGACCGCAGTTGCGGTAAGAGCACCGAAACTGCGTCGAGTGAGTTGCGTCATTGAGGACCTCTAACGCTAGAAGGTTATCTTCCCGGCGACCTGTAACTGCCGCGGGGGGAAGGAACTCGTAATCGAGCCGAAGCTTCCGGAACTGCGATTCGAGTTCGGCGCCGTGTAGTTGACCTTATTGAGTACGTTGAAGGCTTCACCTCGGAGATCGAAAGAAGAGTGCTCACTCCAGAGGCGGAATGTCTTGTGAAGACCGAGGTCGAACTGGTTGAAGGTCATATCGCGTAGCGAGTTGCGCCCAGCATTGCCATATGCGTGCGAGGGGTCACTCGGCAGCGTGACATTGGTAGTGCTGAGATAGCCGTTGAGGGCTGAACTCGTTTTGACCCAATTCTTACTGGGATTGACCGGGTTGCCTGAGACGTTCGGACGCTGGTTAAGAAGCGGGCTGAGTTGATAGGCTGCGGAGGGGCTATAAGTCAGATTGACAGGCTGGCCGCTCGTATCCGTGTTGATCGCGGTGAGTTGCCATCCGCCGAGCGCCACGTCGAAAGCGCGCGGCATGCGGCTCGCAAAACGACGGCCATGGCCCACCGGCAGATCCCAAACTACGCTCAACGTTTCGTTAATTGGCTGGTTGTAGGCTGATTGGCCCCGCTCGCCTTCGAGATTCGCTAGATTCACGCGCGAATTGTCGCCGTTGGGTGTGTCGAGGTGCCCCGAAGCGTTGTCGATCGCGTGTGACCATGTGAAGGAGTTAAGGAGGTAGAGGCCGCCGGAAAAACGATGCTCGAGTTTTGCCTGCAGTCCGTTATAGCTGAGGAAACCTGCAGGAATCGATTCTTCGATCGTGGTGAACGTCGTAATCGGGCGTCGCGCCTGCACGCTGAGAGCGCCAGTGGGCGCGTTCGGTGCAGCCTGGTTGAGGTCGGCCAGAACCCAGATGTGGACGCCATGCTCTCCAATGTAGGAAGCAGTGAGAACGGTGTTGCGAGCGATTTCGCGCTGCACATCGAGATGCCACGATTGCACGTATCCAGTCGGGATGTCCTTGGGAATATACCGGGTCTGCGCGATCAAGGTGTTGAAGTTGCTCGCGTCGACAAAGTTGGAAGGATATCCTTGCGTTACTGTTCGGAAACATCCGTTGTAGTTATCACCGGTGCAGAGCGATTGCTTGGTACCGGTGAACGCAAAAGGAGCAACCTGGTTAACAGTCGAGTTGATGATGTATGGGCCGTTATAGGCGAGCAAGTTTTCACCGCCCTCGCGGTTGAACTGATCGAAGCTGACGCCGTAGGCCGATCGAACAACGGTCTTGGGATCGAGTTGCCAGGAAATTCCGAAGCGTGGCGCAAAATTGAGCTTGGGAGAATTCACCAGGGCCCGTTTGTATAATGATCCGCTCGAAGCCTGAATCAGCATATTTGTCGATGGGTCGAAGTTTGCCAGATGATTGCCATCAACGAACTGCGGCGTCACCAACTCATAGCGCAGGCCCATGTTGACCGTCAGTGACGGCAGCATCTTCCAGTCGTCCTGGAAATAGAAGTAATTCATATACTGGTGATAGTTGACGATTCGGAAGTTGTTCAGCTGATAACTATCACGTGCTCCAGTTAGGAAATCAGTCAAATAGGCGGCCTCTCCCGCACCGGCGTCGCTTGTGCCGCCGCCATTCTGACTGAAACCCTGGCTGAACGTTTCGCCACCATACACGGGATTGAAGTCATCAACTTCAGTGTTGATGGCGAGGTATTCCCAGCCGATTTTCATGCTGTGGCGTCCCTCGATGAGGGAGTAGTTGATCTTGGGGTTGATCACAAACGGGTTCTGGAATTGCGGATTCGAAGTCTGCGCGCCCCAGGTGCTGAAGTTCTTCACGCTCTCATTGCTGAGTCTGCGAACAACAGCTTTATCAGTCGGAAGACCTGGGATGCCAGCCTGTGTGTTCAGACTCTCCTGACCGGCAAGATACGGATTTTTGCCGCCATGCGTCCAGGTAAAACCGATGCGTGCGTCAAGGGTTGAGCTCGGACCAAACGCATGGGTGATACCGGCTGCAATCTGCCGGTTGTAGGCGTGAATGGTTCCATTGCCGCCGTCGCCGGCATCGCCTGGAATCGTGGTGGCGTCGACGATATCGCCCTTGTGATCGCTATAGCGTCCGAAGATGGTGGTTTTTGTACTCAAGGTGTAATCAATCCTGCCGTCGCCCTTGTTATCTGTGAGGGTGGCGCGCGGGAAGGAAACGTAATTGTTGGAAAAGCCGGAAACGTTTGGCGAAGGCAGAGCATTGATTACCGCGACGGCGAGCGGAGTCCAATCCGACTGAGGAACAATGCCGTTGGCGTAGACGGTGCCCGTCACCGGATTGCGCAGTGGAACGGGAGCGCCGGTTGTGGTCTGGAAAATACCTTGACGTTGTAAATCGTTCGGCACGGTAGCCGCCGCGTATTGAGCCTGTACCTGGCGATTACCTTCGTAGTCGGCGAAGTAGAAGAGACGATCGCGCAGAATTGGTCCTCCTACAGCGCCGCCAAATTGATTGCGAATCAGCTCCGGCTTTTGCGACTTGCCCGTGAGCTTGTTGACTGGCGGAGCGAAAGGGCCGATCGCATTCAGGATGGTATTGCGGTGATACTCCCAAAGCTTCCCATGCACCTGGTTCGTGCCGCTATCGATCGAGACGTTGATCACCGCGCCGGAAGCACGACCGAATTCCGCCGAGTAGTTGTTTGTCTCCACTCGGAACTGATTGATTGCATCGGGTGACGGGGGGATCGCCTGATTCGAAAAGCCCTGGTTCGATGTACCGTATGCGTTGTTGTCGAGTCCATCGAGCAGGAAGTTGTTGAATTCCGAACGCTGGCCATTGACGTTATATGACGCATCGCGGCTCGTAACGGACTGGTTTTCGAGGTTATTGCGTCGTACCCCCGGCGCCAGTGACATCAGATCGCCGTACGCACGGCCGTTCAGTGGCAGGTCGTGAACCTGGGTCTCGGAGATGACCGTTCCGGTCGACGATGTCTCGCTTTCAAGCTGGGTGGCAGCCCCGGAGACAACAACGGTTTCGGCCACGCTCCCGGGTTTGAGCGTGACGTCTACACGCTGGCGGGTGCTTACGTTCACGGCGAAGGGATCGGTGACCGAATCACTGAAGCCGGGCGCAGATGCCGTGACCTTGTAACGGCCGACGTGTACATCGGGAAACTGAAAATGGCCGTCATTATCCGTTGTGGCGGCTGTCGTGACGCTGGTTGCCACATTGACAAGTTTGACCTTACTACCTGCGATTGGCGCTCCGCTCGAATCTCGGACGAATCCAAGAACGGCGGAGGTCTCAAACTGCGCCTGGACAAATGATGCACAAACGAGAAGAACTGCTGCGATAAGAAATTTGCGTCTCACGATCGGCTCCGAAGGATAGTACGAGTGTTGAGTTTGAAGGGCTCTCTTTGCCAGGCATGTTGGTGCAATAAGCCTGAAATGCGCGGCTGGATGCATGTGCATGAGCAGAACCCAATGTTGATAGATGTTGGATGTCGGGGAAAGCCTCTCAAATAACCTACACCGGGTTTCTACTCCTGTCGATTGCTCTTTCGCATTCCCTTCGTCGTTTCGTCACAGAACCAGGACCCTCATGCGCTCAATTCCGGCCATCGCACCGGAGTTCAATCGGGGATTGCACCTTCATCACCACCGTGTGGTATCACATTTGTCAGGACGGTCAGCTACCCCAACATACTTGAGTCAAATGAAAGCTCTGTAAACGGATCCGAAGTAGAGCCTGTTCCTCCGCGAATGCGGCGCCCTTTATCAAAGGAATTCTCGCGAGTGTTCTCTGGAGCGGGGCCGCAGATGATCAGCAATGTCAGTTAGTAGATATTGAGGAAGGTCTCCACTCACTGCCCCATTCGGAGGGTTTCGGACCCATAACGAAGAGCAGCACTCCTCCAGCCTGGATCTGTTCCCACGTGATAACCGGAATGTTCAGCGCCGCGCCGTTCAAAGTCGCGGATTGAATGTACACGTTCTCGGCGGAATTGTTGCTCGCCTCCACGCGGAATGTCTTTCCGTCCGGCAAAGCAAGTGACAGTTGCTTGTACATCGGACTTCCAATCATGTACTCTCCGCTCGCGGGATTCACCGGATAAAAACCCATCGCGGTAAACAGAAGCCATGCCGACATCTGCCCGCAATCATCATCCCCATCCAGACCGCCAGGATTCGCGCCATATTCTTTGGCCGCAATCTCTCGCACCTTTGCCTGCGTCTTCCATGGCTGCCCACCGAAGTCATACAGATAGCCGTAATGATGGCTCGGTTCATTACTGTGCACGTTGTGACCGCCACTGAAGTGCTGATCCAGTTTTTTGTCGTAATTCTCCGCTCCACCCATCAACTTGATCAATCCTGCCTGATCGTGCAGCGGCGACCACGTGTATACCCATGCATCACCTTCGGTCCACCCCGATACAGATCGATTCCGATCTCCATCCCTCTCGCCGCCAATCGGAGCCCACTTGCCATCCGATGTCCTGCCATTCATCAGTCCGAGTGCCGGGTTGTAGAGGTTACGGTCATTCAAGCTTCGCTTCAGAAACATGCGGTGCTCCTCGGGTTTTCCGAGTGCGTCGGCAATCTGCGCTACACACCAGTCATCGTAGCTATCTTCCAGAGTGCGAGATGCCGCCTCATCGGTCTTGTCCGTTGGAACGTACCCAAGCTGCTTGTAATAGGTAAGTCCGCCTCGCCCTTCATACGGCGTGTGCTCTTCGCGGTCACGCCACCGGCGAGTGGTGTCTCCATCGGGCGGTGTCATTGCATCTTTGTAGACGGCCTGCCATGCAAGCTGCCGATCGAAACCCTTAAACCCCTTCCTGAATGCTTCCGCAACGAGAGAATCCGCATGAGTTCCAATCATGATGTTGGTGTAGCTCGGATTCGGCCACTTGGGCATCCATCCACCTTCTTTGAAATTCTGCAGAAGCGCCGTGATCATACCGTCGATGCGCTCCGGAGCAAGCAGCGTCAGCAAGCTGTTCTCTGCGCGGAAGGTATCCCAGATCGAATAGGCTGTGTAACTCTCCCCATTGTGAACAGCATCATCAAATGCGCTGTAGTACCGGCCGTATTCCGAGAACTCACGCGGGTACAGCAGCGCATGATACATGGCCGTGTAGATCAGCGTCTTCTCTTGATCCGTCGCTCCGTCCATCTGAATTCGCGACAGCTTCTCGTTCCATTGTGCGCGAAGCTTGCTCTGGACGGTCTCGAAATCCCACCCAGCAACTTCGCGCTTCAGATTCTCACGTGCCTGCTCGACGCTGAGAAATGACGTGCCTACCCGCACCTCGATTGCCTGACCCGGCTTGAACTCCGCATAGGCTCCGCGGCTCGATGCAGCTTTGGCATCGCCCATACCATAAGTCTTCATGTCCATCGGGGATTGTTCAAACTGGACCACGAAATAGCCCTTGAAGTTCGGCAGTGCGAGAGGACCGAGGTGCGCATCCATCCTGTGCGGGTTGTAGCCCGTAATCTCCCGTGCTTCAGGATTGACTGAGGCCATCCCTTTACTTCCGGTGCGCGAAGCTTCGATGATGACGCGCGCGACCCCGTTCTTCGGAAAGGTAAATCGAAAAAGCGAGCAGCGCTCGGTGGCGGTCATCTCTGCCAGTATCTTTCCATCGGTGCCGGCATCCAGCGAAACACGATAATAATCGGGCCGCGCTGTCTCAGAAGTGTGGCTGTACAGAAGTTTGCGGGCATCCGGCGTTGTCCGCAACGAACCAACCTGCGGAATGACCGTGACATACCCGTAATCGCCCATCCAGATCGCCGGTTGATGCGTGCCGATGAACCCGGAGATGCTCGCGTCGTCGTAGTTGTACGACACCACGCTGATCTTGTTCTGCCTTGTTTGCGGCGTCCAGTCTGTCATGCCGAATGGCGGGGTGACGAAGGGCATAGTGCCGCCGTACCCGATCGTGCTCTTCTGTGTGCCTACCAATGGATTCACATAGGACACGGCATCCTTTTCGGCTGCCACGCCCGATAGCGCATTCATAGCAATTGCAAAAAGAGCCGCTGCAATCTTCATAGCGGGTAATTGTACCTGCCGAGCGATCTCACGCCCTGCCAGCGCAGCGCTTCAAGGTCTCAGCGGCGCGGCCGGACGGTTCCATGGAAATACCCAAAAGGGGCAATAGTTCCAATTCAGCGGGTCTAACCCCTCAGAGAAAGCAGATCGCATCCAACACCTCCCCTCCAAAAGTGCGATGTGACACTCGTCATAGCGTGTGGTAGCGATGCTCCCGCACGCTCTCTGTGTGACTCCGAGCAATCCACATCGGCCGGTGAGAATGAGTAAGAAGATAGTCATTGTTGGTGGAGTAGCAGGCGGAGCGACGTGTGCTACACGTCTCCGGCGATTGGATGAAAGCGCAGACATTGTCGTTCTGGATCGCGGGCCATACGTCTCTTTCGCAAATTGCGGTCTGCCTTATTACGTCGGCGATGTCATTCAGAAAGAATCGAGTCTACTGCTCGCCACGCCGGAACTTTTTCATGATCGCTTCCATATCGGCGTGCGAACGAAGAATGAAGTGCTGGCGATCCATCGTGCCGCCAAGACCGTAGTGGTTGTGAATTTGCAGACAGGAGTCCAATATCAGGAGCGTTACGATGCTCTGGTTTTGGCTCCAGGCGCAGCGCCGATCTGTCCACCATGGCCTGGCGTCAATCTACCGGGAATTTTCACTTTGCGTTCAGTCCCCGACAGCCGGGCAATTCGAGATTGGATTGAATCGAGGAAGCCTCGCAATGCAGTGGTCGTGGGCGGTGGATTTATCGGTCTGGAGATGGCGGAAAATCTTGCCCGTCGAGGAATACATGTCACCATCGTGGAACTCGCCAGTCAGGTCCTGCCTCCGCTCGATGCCGAAATGGCCCAATACGCGAAGGAGCGACTGGAAGCTTACGGCGTGAATCTCAAGCTGGCCGACGCCGTCGCCGGATTCGAACAGAACGACGGCGGCAATCTTGTTGTGGTCACGCAAGGGAAAGCCAGATTCGACGCCGAACTCGTCGTGCTTTCGATCGGAGTTCGTCCTGAATCGAATCTTGCAAAAGACGCGGGACTCAAGATTGGCGAACGCGGTGGCATTCGCGTTGATCGTCAAATGCGCACAAGCGATCCGCATATCTGGGCCGTTGGCGACGCAGTAGAGGTGAGGAATAGTGTCACCAATGCCTGGGAACTGGTTCCTCTCGCTGGGCCGGCGAACCGCCAGGGCCGCATCGCAGCCGACGTAATCTGCGGACGCGAATCTCATTTCGAAGGAGCTCAGGGAACTGCGGTTTGCGGGTTATTTGGGTTAACGGTGGCTCTTACCGGCGCGACTGAGAAATCTTTGCATCGTGCAGGCATCACGGATTTCCAAAGCGTCTACCTTCATCCGAACCAGCACGTCGCCTATTACCCAGGTGCAAAGCCGATCCACATGAAGCTCCTTTTCCGTCCATCAGATGGTCGCGTGCTCGGAGCACAGGCAGTTGGCGAATCCGAGGTTGCGAGACGCATCGATGTTATAGCAACCGCGATCCACATGAACGCGACGGTCAACGACCTTGAGGAACTGGAATTGTGCTACGCGCCTCAATTCGGCGGAGCCAAAGATCCGGTGAACTTCGCAGGCATGATCGCCGGCAATGTCATGTGCGGAAATCTTAAACTCGCGCCTTGGGCGGAATTGGAATCGCGGAAACCATTCGTGCTCGACGTGCGCGAGCCACAAGAATTTCGAGCTGGTACAGTTCGCGGCGCGGTTAACATTCCTCTCGATCAATTGAGGTCTCGATTGCATGAGCTGCCCCAGGACCGGGAGATTTGGGTGACCTGCAAAGTTGGGCAGCGTGCTTACTACGCCTGCAGAATCCTTGCCCAGCATGGCTTCCACCCCAGGAACCTTTCTGGTGGATACATCACCTATGAAGCGATCTACCCGGCGATCCAGCGTATGTGCTCCTGCGTGGCCAGATGAACGCTATGATTCGATACGGTCATCAGTTGACCGTGTTTCGGATGCTGATCTCGTACGCTTTATTTCTTGCAAATCGTCGAATTGACCGCCCTTCGTGGACGGCGGTTTCGGAACCTGCGCTTGCTCAGGTTCATGACGAAAGCGTCAGGACTCATCTGAGTAGATTTCACGACCGAGCTGCGAACATTGCAGCAAAAGCACTTGATTATGCGTTCACCAGTGCTGTGGCTTGGAATGCTCTTGGCCGTTCAGGTCCTGGTTGTGCACGGCGCTGTAATAGTGTCAGGCAAGCGCTCAAGGCTGCGGCCAAGAAAGTTCTCGCTGGTCCACTTGATCAGCGAAGAATCGAAGACGAAGTGTTCGCCGCATAGCAATTCCTAACAGAGGCTGTCCCTAATGTTTGACTACTTCGGTACTGGAAAACCCTTCATGCAGACCACGGTGCGATCTGCCTCCTCGGGCTTAGTGTGGGTGAATCCGAGGTTGGCTGTACACAGAACATCACCCTTCAAAACCAGACTCGTGTTGTTGTCCAGCGGCGCGTTCATCTTGTTGGCGATCAGTATGCGTTGCCAACCGTCGGGCGACAACACCCAGATCTCATTTCGAAGAATCTCTGAGACGTAGATGTTGCCCTTCGCGTCCAGTTCGATTCCATCGAACGGCGAGTATCCAGCTAGGCCGACCGGCTGCGGATCACCCGCCGATCCGTCTTCCTTGATCGGGATCCTGAGCACTCTGGGGTCGCCATCGGTGACTGCGTAGATGTTCTTCTCCAGTTTGTCGAGGACGAGATCGTTGACGCCGACGGGAGCCCCCGAATATGGCTTGGAGGACCAGTTGAGCAAGGCGTGCGCCGACCACAAATCCACTTTCTTGCCGTCCGGCGAGATCTTCCAGATACCCGAGTAAGTCAGGTCGGTTACGTACACATTGCCTTGGGCGTCGATGGCCACATCATCGGGATAACAGAACGGCCAACCGTCCGCTTTAGTTGCAAGTGCCGTAACCATTCGCGTCTTGGCGTCTATCCTATAGACCCCGGTGTGAGTTACGGTCGCATCCCGACAGGACGGATGAAAAGGATCTGCGAGGTCAGTTGCGTCATATTTCGAGTGAGCTTTGTACGCCACATATAGATTGCCGGCCTTGTCGAAATCGAGCCCAATCAGGTCTCCCCTTCCGCTTTCTTCCTTCGACGGCACCCAGGCGACGGATCATAGCTACCGTCCTCTTTGAGCATGATCACTTCATCCGTATGCAGCAGGGTTGCGTAGAGGTTGCCCTTCGAGTCGACTGCCATGCCCTCGGGTGTATCGGGGAGTTTGGCCATGACCCACGCCTTGAACTGAGCCGAGGCGGGCGACACAGCAAAGGCCAGGAACCAAGCCAAGCCGATGAGACAAAACATGAGAGGTTTCTGTTTGCGCAGCGCTGGTTGGGACATCTCTCCTCGTTCCTTTCGTCGATTCGTGAAATCCAAAATGAGTCCCCTGCTCGGCGGATCAAACCGCAATTTGCCTCCATTGAATTGATCAACTAGGTTGGGGAGACAAGAGCAGAATACCTTTAAAGTCGCCATCTCGGGCCGTATCACCGCGTACCGGAAGTTATTCTGAGACAGAACTGCCCGTTGCTTGCCAACAGGCTGCCAACAGCCAAGTCGATAGGTCGAGCCAATACAATGTAAGTTGTTGATTTTCTTTGGCGTCCCCGACGGGATTTGAACCCGTGTTATCGCCGTGAAAGGGCGGTGTCCTAGGCGGGGCTAGACGACGGGGACGCTGATTGAAGGCGGCAGAGGAGAACGGCAGAACAGCCGGAGTGCGCCCT
>Ga0105240_10007401_pt1 | contig 15960 bp, 16 predicted proteins | sample KBSC54metaG_FD_80426 | JGI IMG/M metagenome (GOLD analysis project Ga0105240, IMG submission 80426) | Corn rhizosphere microbial communities from Kellogg Biological Station, Michigan, USA - KBS C5-4 metaG | ecosystem: Host-associated > Plants > Roots > Rhizosphere > Soil | place: Michigan, USA... | reverse complement strand
GCAGCCCAATGGGCTCAGGGGGACACGGCCCCTCCGCCGACAGTCCGCCTGGCGTGTCAGCGTCAGGCGGACGTCCCGGAAGACCCCCACAAGCTAGCAGCCATCGAACATACAAGGGGGACCATCGGCCGGAGAGCCGATGGTGGAGGGGGCAAGCCTCAAGCTCGGCGACCTGACCCGGCTGTCGGAGGACGCTGGAGATGAGGCTCGCCCCCTCCACCACTCGCTCTGCGGCGAGCGGTCCCCCTCCCGCCATGGCTATCGCCATGGGGGAGGTGAGCGTCGCGCTGGTCTAGTGTCCCGATTCCGAAGTCTCTGACATTTCGAGGGTTCGGCGGCAGAAGCGATTGATGCTGGCGAGGATGTCGTCGGCGGACTTGGTCCATCGGAAGGGCTTGGGATCGGGACACTAGGCCGCCAGCGCCTTGCGGGTCTGTTCCCAGTACTGGGCGCCGGTGATCAGGGTGACCAGCGTCGCCAGCCAGAAGAGGCCGTGGGCGGCGTAGGTGAAGGGCCCCAGCACGGCCGGGCTGTAGCCGGCCAGCAGCGGGAAGGCCCCCCAGGCGCCCAGCACCAGCTCCATCGTCAGGGCCACGAGCTGAAGGGTCGTCTTCCACTTGGCGAGCAGGGTGACCGGCAGCTTCACGCCCTTGCCGGCGCCCACTTCGCGCAGCGCGCTGACCGTGAACTCGCGGAACAGGATCAGCCCGCCGGGCAGGAGCACCATGGGCTGGGCCCCGCCCAGCGCCATCAGGCCCAGGATCGCGCCGCACACCAGCACCTTGTCGCCGATCGGGTCGAGGATCGCGCCCCAGACGCTGACCGCCTCCATCTTGCGCGCCAGCCAGCCGTCGAAGAAGTCGGTCACCGCGGCGACCACGAAGGCGTAGATCGCCCAGCGCTGCAGGGCGAACTGGGTCTCCTGGGTCAGGTGGTCCGACAGGCCCGGCACGGCGCCGGCCGCGGCGGCGAGCGCCACGAACATGAAGAGCGCCAGCACCAGGCGCAGGGACGTCAGGATATTGGGGAGGGATTTCATCGCCGAATCCAGCGCGCCCGCGGGCGCTTCGTTCCGTCGAGCTTAGCCTTTGTCGCGCCGGCGGTCTTGCGCCGCGGTCAGGGCGCGACGTCCCCGGTCCGCGCGGCGGTGAGTCGCCGAACCGACGGTGGAACCACGGCGCCCGCCAAGGATTTGGCCGGTCGAACCCTCCTGGAGAACCACCATGGCCACCGCCGACAAACCCGACGCCATCGCCCTGCTCAAGGCCGACCACCGCAAGGTCGAGGAACTGTTCGACAAGTTCGAAGCGGCGACCGGCGACGGCCGCAAACAGGCCCTCGCCGAACAGATCTGCATGGAGCTGACCATCCACACCCGCATCGAGGAGGAGATCTTCTACCCGGCCTGCGAGGGCAAGGTGGACGACGACCTCCTGAAGGAAGCCTACGTCGAGCACGACGGCGCCAAGGTGCTGATCGCCGAGATCGAGGCCGGCGGTCCGGACGACAGGTTCTACGACGCCAAGGTCAAGGTGCTGTCGGAAGAGATCGAGCACCACGTGGAGGAAGAGGAGAAGCGGGTCGAGGGGATGTTCTCCCAGGCGCGCAAGGCCGGCCTCGACATGGACGCGCTGGGCGAGCAGATGGCCGCCGAGAAGGCGCGGCTGATGGCCGCCTACAAGTCCGGCGGCGTGCCCAAGCCCGAGGCGCCTACCCTGCACGGGACGAGCCTGGCCTAGGGCCCGGCGTGGCCCGCGCCCGGGGAAACCCCTGGATCGGCATCGGCTTCGACGCCTGGCGGCTGGGGATGGAGGCCTCGGCCGTCATCGGCCTGCGCACCTGGGCGATCGCCCAGGGCGGGGCCCAGGCCAGCGCCGAGAGCGAACGGATGGTGGCTGAGAAGATCGCCGCGGGGCTCTCCCTGCAGGCGATGGCGCTCTCGGGCGCGCTCGGCGCCAACCCCGCCGCGGCCTCGGCCCGCACGCTCGCCTTCTACCGCCGCAAGGTGAACGCCAACCGCCGCCGGCTGACCCGCCCGTAGAGTGAAAACCCACTCAGGTCGTTGAAGTCATCGGATGACGTCATGGCCCGGCTTGTCCGGGCCACCCATGATCTCCGTATCGAAGGATAGGCGCGGCGCCGCCGCGGATGTCTGCACCGCGGGCGGTCATGGGTCGCCCGGACAAGCCGGGCGATGACGGTCGAGAGAGCGAGAAGACGCTACCCACCCCCTCACGGCTGGCGGGCGGCGGACTCCAGCTCCTCGATGCGCTGGTGGTAGATGTCCTCGACCGCCTGCTTGGAGCGGCGGGCGGCCTGCTCGCGGATCGCGCGCCAGTCGTCCTGGTCCTCGCGCAGCGCCGGCTCCGGCGCGCCGGCGGCGAGCGCGGCGGCGTAGGCCCGCGCCATCCGGCGCTCGGCCGCCATCAGTCCCGGGTCTCGGCAGACCACGTCCTGCGCCGCCGAGCGGATGGCCGCGCAGTCCAGCGGCCGCAGCAGGCGCAGCGCCACGGGCGCGCGGGCCGGGGCGGCCGGGACGTCCGGCTCGGCGGTCCCGGCGAAGCGCCCGGCGCTCTCGGCGGACGCCGCCGTGTCGGGCGGCGCGACGGGCGGCGCGGCCTCGGCGAGGCGGGCTTCAGCGGACACGGCGGCCGGCGCGCGCAGCGGCCCGACCGGCCGCCCGACCTGGGGCGCGCCCAGCGCGGCCATGTGGCGAAGGGTCCGGCGCGCCTGCGCCATCCGTCCGGCGAAGCTGCGCGGCTCGGGCGCGGCCCGGTCCGGCGCCGGCGCCACGGTCTCGGCCGCGATGGGCGCGGCCTGCGCCACCTGCATCGCCGGGGGCGGCGGCCTCACCGCCGGCGTATGCGGCACGAGGCCGGCGCTCCAGGCCACGGCGAGCGCCGCCACGGCCGCGCCCGCGACCAGCAGCGCGCGCCACGGCGGCCCCGACGCAGCCTCGGCCTCGGGCTCGCCAGCGAAGGCCTCGGGGGCTTCCCAGAGCACCGCCTCGGGCTCGTCGAAATCGGGCGCGGGCTCGGGCCCGGCGTCGAGGTCGACCACCTCCGGATCGGCGAACACCGGGTCCTCGGGCGGACGGTCGAACAGGTCGGCGCGCGGGGTGTCGTCGGCATAGGTGCGGAACCCCAGCGCCGGCCGGGGCGGCGGGTCCGCCGAATTCTGTCTGGCTCTGGGCATGCCCACGGCTCCGCCGCCTGATCCCTCGCCTGGAGAAAATCCCGGACGCGGAGTTGGTTGCCGGCCCGCCGCGACCCCGGCGAAAGGATTGCCTCGCGCGGCGCCATGGCCCACAGCGTCAGCCATGCGCGAGGCGGTCATCCTGGTCGGCGCGGGCCTGATGGCGGGCGCGATGAATGCGCTGGCCGGCGGCGGCTCGTTCGTCAGCCTGCCGGCGCTGATCGCGGTCGGGGTCCCCTCCGTCGCGGCCAACGCCTCCAGCACGGTGGCGCTCTTCCCGGGCGGACTGGCGAGCCTTTGGGTTTATCGCCGCACGGCAGAGCCGGTGTGCGGCGTGCCCCTGCCGGTGATGGCCGGGCTGACGCTGGCGGGCGGGCTCATCGGCGCGGCGATCCTGCTCAGCACCCCCGCGGCCCTGTTCGACGCGATCCTGCCCTGGCTGCTGCTCACCGCCACCCTGGCGCTGGCCTTCGCCCAGCCGCTGGGCGAGGCGCTGCGCCGGCGCCTGCGCATCGGGCCGGCGGCCGTGGGCGCGGGCCAGCTGCTGCTCGGGATCTACGGCGGCTACTTCGGCGGCGCGGTCGGGCTGATGATGCTGGCCTTCTGGAGCCTGGCCGCGGCGGGCGCGGAGCTGAAGGCCCTGCAGGCGCCCCGCACCCTGCTGGTCACCGTCGCCAACAGCGCCGCGGTCGTCTGGTTCGCGCTGAGCGGGGTGGTGCGCTGGGAGGCCGTCGCCTGGCTGGCCCCGGCGGGCCTGGCCGGCGGCTACCTGGGCGCCCTGGCCGGGCGGCGGCTCGGCGCGCGCCACGTGCGCTGGGCGACCCTGGCGCTGGCCTGCGCGATCACCGCGGCCTTCTTCTGGCGCGCCTACGGCTGAGGCGCGCGACCACCGTTCGATGACCAAAGCTTCACTTGGCCGGCGGGGCGCGGGGGTGGTTCCCTGCGCCCATGACGAAGCGCCGCAAGCCCTGGACGACGACGCGCCGCGCCGCCGCGGGGCTGGCCGCCTGCGCCCTGGCGCTGGGCTCCGCGGCGGCGGCCGGCCCGCGCCCGCCGGCCGGGCCCGCGGACGCGGTCCCGCGCGCGCCGGACGGCCGGCCCAGCCTGGAGGGCGTCTGGGCCTCCAACGCCCTGCTCGTCATGGAGGCGACGCCCAGGACGCCCCGGCTCGTGGCGCCCGAGGCGGAAGCCAAGGCGCTGGCCGCCGCGGCCGCCGAGCAGATGGCCGACGGCTTCGACCGCGGCCTCGACCCCGAGGCGCCGGCCATGCTCCGCGCCCTCGACGGCTTCCCCGTGGTGCGCGGCGAGCGGCGCACCCGCCTGGTGGTCGAGCCCGCCGACGGCAAGGTGCCCTACACGCCCGACGCCCGCCGCGAGCTGCAGCGCCCGCCCCGGCCGTCCTTCGACAACCCGGAGGACCGCCCCACCCCGGAGCGCTGCCTCTCCGGCGTCGGCACGCCGCCGATGACCACGCTCAACTACGCCACCCGCCTGCGGATCGTGCAGACCCGCGACCACGTGGTCCTGCACATGGAGTACGGCGACGACGTGCGCATCGTCCCCTTCGCCGCCGCCCACGCGCCCCGCGCGATCACCTCGCAGCTGGGCGACTCCATCGCCCGCTGGGAGGGCGACACCCTGGTGATCGAGACCGTCGGCCAGCCGGACGCCAACCGCCGCCATAACTTCCCGACCCTGCTGGTGCCCGCCGAGGCCACGGTGATCGAGCGCCTGACCCGGGTCTCCAGGACCGAGCTCGACTACCAGTTCACCGTCGTCGATCCGAAGACCTACGCCGCGCCCTGGCTGGGCGAATTCTCCTGGTTCAGGACCGGCCAGCCGATGTACGAGCACGCCTGCCACGAGGGGAACTATTCCCTGCCCAACATCCTGGCCGGCGCCCGCCACGACGAGGCCGCCAAGGCCGCGGCGGCCGCCGCGACGCGCTAGCCCCGCCGCGCCTCGATCATCTTCCAGCCGTTGCCGGAGGGGTCGCGGAAGCCCGCGTCGACGGCGCCATAGCGGTCCACCGGCTCTTGGGTGAACTCCACGCCGGCCGCCGCCATCGCCGCATGGGCCGCGCGGCAGTCGTCGACCACCAGCACCAGCGGCGGCATGGCGCCCTTGGCCACCACTTCGCGCAGCGTCTGGGCGGTGGCGGCGTCGACGCTCGGCGGCTGCGGCGCGAAGAGCCCCAGCTGGAACGACGGCTGGTCGGGGTGCTGCACCGTCAGCCAGCGGTAGTCGCCGTTCTTCGCGTCGGTGTGCACGCGGAACCCCAGCTTCCCCACATAGAATTCCAGCGCCTCGTCCTGATCCCGGACATAGACGCCCACCACTCCGACACCCTGGCTCATGGGACCTCCTTCGCGGACCTTCGGGTTTGCTCAGGCCCCGTCCTTAGCGCCCGCCTCGCGCCGCCGCTTCTCCGAAACTGCCATCCTCAGGTCCGGCCGGTGGGCGGCGATCAGGAAGCAGGGCGGCGGGTCGCGGTCGTGCGCCGCGGCCTGCTCGCGGGCGCGCAAGGCCCCCGGGCTCTCGCCGGTGATGTCGCGGAAGGTGCGCCCGAAGGTCCCCAGGCTCTCCCAGCCGGTGGCGAAGGCGACCTCGGTGATCGAAAGGTCCGTGTCGCGCAGCAGGGCGCTCGCCCGCTCGATCCGCCGCGTCAGCAGGTAGCGGTGCGGCGGCACGCCGAACGCCTGGGCGAACGAGCGCGCGAAGTGGGCGTGCGAGACGCCGCTCACGCGGGCCAGCCGCCGCACCGGCCAGGCCTCGTGGCTGGCCGCGTCCATCCGGTCCTTGGCCCGGAGCAGCCGGCGCAGCAGCTCGGGGTCCTGGCGCGCGCGCCCGGCGTCCGGCTGGCTCTCGAGCTCGACGTCCATCCCCCCAATTACCGGCCTGCGCCGGCGGACGTCCAGCCCGCCGGAAGGCCCCGCCGCGCGGCCTTTTCCGCATGACGTGAAAGACCCCGGCCGCCGCGAAAACCCCGGAACGAATGTGGCGAAATCTTGTTTGGCGATCGGGACGCAACAGTAGAGGTGCCTTTACATGAAGAAGCTGATCGCGGGCGCAATCGCCGCCGCGGTATGCGGGGTGGCTTCCGCCGCCTCCGCCGCCATCATTCCCATCACCTTCACGTCGCCGGGCGTGGACGGGTCGTTCTCGGGAACCTTCGGGGATCGGGGGATCACCTCCCCGACCTTCACCGACACCTTCACCTTCACCCTGCCGACCGGCTTCGCCAGCACGGTGCTGACCTCGACCCTGCAAGGCGCCAGCACCGACGTGAACTTCACGTCCGTCACCCTGAACGGCAACGTGTTCGCGGTCGGCGCCGCCGGCCAGAACGAGTTCCGTTTCCTGGACAACCTGCCGGTCACCAGCGGGACCCAGACCCTGACCATCACCGGCACGAGCGCCGGCAACGGCTCCTTCGACGGCACCCTGGCCTTCGCGCCGGTGGTCCGTGGCGTTCCCGAACCGGCCTCCTGGGCCCTGATGATCGTGGGCTTCGGCGCCGCCGGCGCCATGCTCCGCCGCCGCACCGCGGCGACCGCCCAGGCCGCCTAACCGCGCGCGCCGGGTTTAGACCTTCTCGAGGCCCCGGACCCCCCAAGGTCCGGGGCCTTCCTGTTTTCCGCCCCGGCCGCCGCCTCTGCGGGCCCCCTCGGTGCAGGACGAAGTCGACCGCTTCGACGCTCCGCGCCAGCCTGAACCTCGCGCTCGCTGTCGTCGCCCGGCTTGGCCTGTAACCAAACGGCCGCCGCCGTCGAACTCCGCAACGTGATCCTGGGCGTCGCGCCGGCCCATCGCGCGGGCGGCGCGGCTCTGAGGAGTGCAAGAGCAAGTGTGGTTGAATGATCGGGTCTCCGTCGTGGTCTCGACCCGGCCGCGATGGGCGGATCCAGCGCGGGCGTCCGGCCCTCGAACCCTGGCCCTGGCGCTGGCCCTGGCGCTGGCGCCTGTCGGCGCCCGCGGACCGGCCGCGGTCCGGGCTCAGGCCGCGCCGCAGCCGTCCGCCCAGACCCTGGTCACCGGCGTCGCCCCCTCCGAGGTCTCGCCGACCGAAACCCACGTGGTCCTGACCTTCAACCGGGCGACGCCGAAGTTCTCCATCCTCACCAACGACAGCGACGTCAGCATCATCGCCTTCACCGACGCCAGGCTGGCGCCCGGCGGCGCCGCGCCCCCCGGCAGGCACGGCCTCGTCCAGGCCCTGAGCTTCACCCAGAATGACGGCCTGTTGACCCTGAGCCTCACCGGCGCAGGGCCGGTCCACGTGGTCGCCGCCAGCCTGGGCGCTCAGGCCATGATCCTTACCGTCAAGGCCGCGCGGAGCGTCGCGGCCAAGGTCGAGGCTGCGCCCGGCCCGGTGGCCGCCCATGCCGATTCCGGCGTGGCCGACGAGGTGTTCGAGGTGGTGCCGCTGAAATACGCCGACGTCAGCGAGGTCGTCGGGCTGCTCACCGCCGTCCAGGGCGTGAAGCCCAACGACACCTTCAACCCGCAGGAGCCGGCCTTCGGCTCCGCGGGCATCAACAGCGCCGGCGGCGCGGCCGCGCCGAACTTCAACCTTGCGGCCGCCAACGGCGCCGCGGCCGACTCCCTCGGTCAGTTGGCGGACGACACGGTCGGCGTCGACCGGCGGCTCAATGCGATCATCCTCAAGGGGCCCGCCGCGCGGGTGGCCCGGCTGAAGGAGCAGATCGTCAAGCTGGATGTCGCCGTCAGCAGCGTGGTGCTCGAGACGGTGTTCGTCGAATTGACCGAATCCGGCGCGCGCAATCTCGGCTTGAATTTCAACAACGCCAACAACCAGATCGCGACCGTGGCCTATGAACTGGGCAAGGGGTCGTTTCCGTCGGTGACGAATACGGCCCGCAACGGCGCGGTGACGGCCAGCCTGCAGGTCGCGATCGCCGCCCAGATCGCCAACGGGCAAGGGCGCATCATCTCCCGGCCGCGCATCGCCGCCCAAAGCGGCTCCACGGCCAAGATCATCACCGGCGACGCCCTGCCGATCCTGACGTCCATCGCCCTGTCGGGCGTCAACGCGGTCCAGCAGCAGGTGCAGTATGTCAATGTGGGCGTGACGCTGCAGATCGCGCCGCGGGTCAGCTATGACGGCTTCGTCACCTCCCACGTCTTCGCCGAGGTCTCCAGCGTCACGGGCTTCTCGCAGGGCTATCCCACCATCAGCCAGCGCGAGGCCTCGACCCAGGCCACGGTGAAGGACGGCGAGTCCTTCATCATCGGCGGCCTGACGCAGGAAAGCGACCTGCGCGGCTACAACAGGATCCCTGGACTTGGAAGCCTGCCGGGGCTCGGAAAGCTGTTCCGGGCCGAGGCGTCCACCCGGTCCAAGACCGACCTCTACATCATCATCACGCCCCATATCGTGCGGGGACCGGACGAGGCTGCGGCGGCCCTGGCGAGGAACCGATAGCCGTCCATCACGCCGGCGGTCGGCAGGGGCAAACCACGCCGGATCGTCTTTCTCGAGAATATTGAAGCTCGACCTGTAACTTTTCGAGCACCTGGGACGGATGTATATTTGAGCGACGCAAGTCGTTCCAAATCGAAACCAATGCAAGTCTTCAGTGAAACGTCATTTCGATGACGTCTGCAGACTTGTGTCCCTGTAATACTCCAAGGATTACTTATACATGAAAACACTATCAGTCCTGGCCGCCGCGATCTCCCTGGCCGCCGCCGGCGCCGCCACAGCGGAAGGCCCGCCGCCGCCGTCGCCGTCCTCCGTCGTGGTGACCGCCTCGAACACGGCGCTCAACCAGCTGCTGATCTATAGCCCGACCGGCGTCTTCCTGAGGTCCATTCCCACCGGCGGACGAGGCGGGGTCGGCGGCAATTCGGGCGGCATCGCCCAGAACCGTGACCGGATCGCGGTGGTCAACTTTGGCTCGAACACCGTGTCCATCTTCGCCAAGGACGAGCTCACCGGCAAGATCGAGCACGAGCGCACCATCCCCACCGCCGCCGGCCCGGTGAGCGTGGCCCTCGATGCGGGTCACCTCTATGTCCTGACCGGCAAGTCGGTGGAATCCCACGCCCTCGACGGCGCGGGGCATGTCGGCGTCCAGGCGGACGGCGCGGCCGCCCTGCTGGTGGGCGACGGCTCGGCGGCTCAGGTCGGCATCCTTCAGGGACAGCTGATCCTGACCGAGAAGAGCAACGCCATCGAAACCGTGAACCTGGACGCCCGAGGCGCGATCAGCGGCCGGGCCGTGTCCACCGCGAACATCCCGGCCAACGTGAACGCGCCGTTCGGGCTGATCACCCGCGGGCCGGACGCCTATGTGACGATCGCCCACGCCAACGAGATCAGCCTGGTCCAGAACAACAGCGTCGTGACGGTGACCAGCTCGGGCACCCAGTCGGCGCCGTGCTGGCTGGCGCTCGACGGGCCGTTCCTGTTCTCGTCCAATTCGCCGAGCCATAGCGTGTCGCGCTATATCGTCCAGGGTCGGCAGATCGCCCAGGCGACGGCGGTTGCGGCGACCTTCAACGGCAGCCCGACCGATATCGCCTACGCCCACACGGGCAATCACGGCGGCCTGGCGGCCGTCCTGGATAGCGACGGAACGGTCTCGCACCTGTCCCTCTTCCGTGTGGACGCCAGCGGCAATCTCGGCCTGCAGGGCCTGGCCACCATCGCCACCCCGACGACGAACGGCGTCGCCGTCGTGAATTTCGGCGGGCGCCGTCCCGACTAGCATGCCGGGGGGCGAGACGGACCGGGACGCCCTGGCCCGCCTCGCCCCTGGAGCACGATGGGGTCGGGTGGAACTGCCTGACCGCTGAATCGGGCTCTAGAAACAAAGGCGTAGACCCTGATTGTTTGCGCCCCTAGCACCACCCTTCCGGATCGTCCGGCTTTTCCGCGCCCGCGCCCCCCGGCGCGGCGAGCGGCGTCGCGGCGCGACGGGCCCCCCACACCTCCACGCCCGGCCCGGGCCGCTCGCGGGTGTGCTCCCAGTGGCCCTGGGGGGTCCGCACCATCCACATCGGGGCCTTCCACTCGCCCTCGCTGGTGCGCACCGGCTGCAGGGTGTCCGGATCGGGCGTCCAGCCCACCACCCGGTGCTGGCCGGTCTCGGGATGCTCCTCGATCTGGAAGTGGCGGTAGCAGATGGTCTGCACCTCCGGCTCCGCCGGCGGCGCCGTGGGCTTCAGCTTCCCGTACAGGCGCGGCCCCAGCACCGCGGCCATCCAGCGCAGCTGGCCCAGCTGCACGCGCGTCAGGTGCGCGGTCTGCGGCGTCGCCGCCAGCGCCATCTTCCACCCCAGGTCGCCCAGCCGTTCGGCCAGCGCCTCGCGCGCCAGGCGCAGGTCCTCGTCGAACTCCGGATGCTGGCCGCGCCAGCGCCAGATGGTGCGCAGCGACGGCAGGTGCGCGTCGGCGCAGATCGTGGCCAGCATCTCGCCCTCCGACACCCGCGCCACGATCTCGTTGGCCGCCGCCGGACAGAAGGCGCTGCGCGTCCTCACCGCCCCCGCCCCCAGCGCCCGGCACCGCGCATAGGCCCGCGCGAATCCCGCCCACCGCTTCGACCAGCGGTAGATCGTCAGCATGCACGGCATGTGCGGATCGGCGCAGATCGCCGCCTGCGTCTCCCCCGCCGCGGTCCGCCAGCAGATCTCGCGGGCCACCTTCGCCGAGAACCTCACATAGGGCCGCTGATCCGCGCCCGCGCCCGCGCCCTCTCCGGGCGCGGAGCCGTCGTTCATATCCATGGGAAAGGTCCGAAAGCTAGGCCGCCCGCGCGCAGCTCCGCGCCCCAGGCTGGCCAGGTTCAAGCCGATGCGGCGGTGAGGTGCTGCGCCCCAGGCGCAATTCACCAGCCGACCCGGAATATGGCGCGGAACGATGGCCTTGTCAAGAACAAAACACGAACAAAACCCCAGATCCTCCCCCAGGGCGAAGCCCGATCAGGGGGAGGTGTCAGCGAAGCTGACGGAGGGGGTCGCCGCCCCCAGCCTCAGGCCGCACCCGTCACTTCGGCTCGGCAGGCTCCGGCGGATAGACGAAGGGGCGGTCGCGGATCCAGGTCTCGACCAGCCGGTCGGCCGCGTCGAAGCCCTCCAGCAGCGCCGCCTCCTCGCCGGCCTTGGGCGGACAGCGCTTGGCGAAATCGTGGAAGGCGTCGTGGATCTCGTCCTTGATCTGGTCCACCCGCGCCGGGATCGCGCCCTCCAGCGCCAGGCCGGAATTCCACGACAGGCCCTCGCAGCGGGAGAACCGGATCGTCAGGCTCGCGCTGTCCGGGCCCGAGCGGCGCAGCACGAAGTCGACGGTCTCCAGCTTGCGCGCCAGCCGCACCTCGCGCTCGCTGTCGTCGCCGGCCTTGGCGCCGGTGTCGCTCAGCGTCCACCCCCCGACCTCCAGGCTCCGCTCCAGCGCCCCGCCCGGCGGCGCGGACGCCGCCGGCGGCGCCTGGGCCAAGGCCCCGCCCGCCAGGTCGAGGCTCAAGACGCCCACCCCGAAAACCACCACAAGCCTCACGGGTCCGCCCCCTTCGCCGACGCCCCCTCCCATACCACGGACCGCCCCCCAGCACCCCCTCTCCCCCGCGCAGCGAGAGGGAGAGGGCAGGGAGAGGGTCGCTGCGCTCGGGGGAGAGGCGCGCCAGGCGTCAGATCCTCCCCCAGCGCGCAGCGCGACCAGGGGGAGGTGTCAGCGAAGCTGACGGAGGGGGTTGCCGCCCACTCCGCGCGTCGCCGCCAATGACCGAGCCACCTCCCCCTCGATCGGGCTTCGCCCAGGGGGAGGATCTGAAGCTTGGCCGCAGGTGGGGATCTTGTAGGCTCCCCTCATGGACGGCGCCCGCGTCACCAAGGATCGCGCCAAGACGCTCCGCCGAGCCATGAGCCTGCCCGAGGTCCTGCTCTGGAAGGCGATCAAGGGCCGGCAGGTCGACCGCCTGCATTTCCGCAAGCAGCACCCGGTTGGACCCTACGTCCTCGACTTCTACTGCGACGCCGCGAAACTGGCGATCGAGGTCGATGGATCGAGCCACGGTTTCGGGGACCGGCCGCAGCGCGACGAGCGGCGGGGCGCCTGGCTGGCGGCGCAGGGGATCGCGACCCTGCGGCTGTCGGCGGCGCTGATCCTTGCGGATGTGGACGACGCCGTGCGGACGATCCGGGGGTTTCTGGAACACGGCGACTGAACCTGAACCGCTCCAGATCCTCCCCCAGGGCGAAGCCCGATTGAGGGGGAGGTGGCTTGGCGCGCCAGCGCCAAGACGGAGGGGGTTTCACCCCCCGCGCGCCGTCCCGCACGCCACACCCCGCCTTAAAGCCCATGCCGAGCCCACAGCTTCGGCGTCCGGCCGGGTCAAGGATCGGCGAAGCCGCGCGCCGCCGACCGCGCAGCGGCCCGTCCTTGAGGCGGCCGGACGCCGGAGCACGCTGGTGGAGGGGCTGAGCGACGGGGACGGGTGCGCCTATTCCCAATTCCAGATCCTCCCCCAGCGCGGAGCGCGATTGAGGGGGAGGTGTCTCGCGGCGCGGCCGCGAGACGGAGGGGGTTGCAGCCCAGGGCGTCAGCCGCCGCCCCGCCCTCCCGTTGCCCTGGTTTCCGGGCGGCCCACAACGCGGACCCTGTAACGCCATCGAACGGTTGCGGATCCGTGCGAAAAATACAGACTCTAGTTGAGCTTGCGCCATCAACCTGCACAACTGCTCTTCGTCGGGGAACAGGCAAGCGCATGTCGGCGGAACTAGCTGCGTTGAAGGACGCCGTTCGCGAGATCGGAAAACGTCATCCCGATGGGCAAGATCGGGCCCGGCGGCTCTACATCCAAGAACGGGCGTCTGCTCTGGCAATGCAGGGTGACGTTGAATTTAAGCTCAAGACCGAAATTTCAACCTATTTCGGGATCGCATATAGCGATGTCTTCTTTGCTGGTTCTGCCCAGTTGGGCTTCAGCATTCACAAAGATACAATATTCTCACCACAGAAATCCGACCTCGATGTTGCATGTATTAACTCGTTTCTATTCCAACAAGCCTGGATAGACACTATTGACGCTAGCAACGCGTTCAACGACGGAGCGTCGTTCGGGTCGATGACCCACACCGAAATTGCCGCCTTCAAGGAAGCGATATTCAAGCGTGGAATGATAAAAATCAGCAATATGCCGAAGTCAAATTTGGCGACGAGGTGGGGCTATTTCGAGAGTTCAATGACTCGAAAGTATGCGAGCCAGTTCGGCAGCGTAAATTTTGCTATTTATATGAATGAATACGCCTTTTGTCGCAAGCAGAGCGCGTCCATATCCGCCATGTTCCAGAAGTAGGCCCAGAATGGAAAATGACCTTAGGTATCAGGTTCGGTCGCGGGAGATCGTCGACTTGGTTTCAGCGATGCGGACAGAGCGCCTAATGCTCTTGCCGTACTTTCAAAGAAATCTCGTGTGGCGCGACACCCATCGGCGCGATTTCATCGACACGATCTTGAAGGGGTATCCATTCCCTCAGATTTTCTTGGCTCGAGGGCCGATAAATCTAGAAACGATGGACGCTTACCAATGCGTCGTGGACGGGCAGCAGCGTCTCAACACCATTCGAGATTTTGTCGGGGATAAGCTTGACGTCGACGGGAAGCTATTTTCGGAGCTGACCGCCAAGGTTCGAGAGGAATTCCTAAAGTATGAAGTCCCAGTGATTGATTTCGACCTAGACGCAGGTGATCCAAGGCTAAAGGAAATATTCCATAGATTAAATCGGACATTCTATTCCCTAACGACCATAGAAAAAATAGCTTCAGAGTATAGCGCATCGGAATTCCTCCTAGTCGCGAGATTGCTTTGCGGTGAAATAACAAATGAAATAGCAGAAATCGAGGAAGATATATCTGATATTGACGATGAACTGGATGACGATCAAGTTTTTCTTGATGGTCTGGAAGAAGATCAAGCGTCGACTCTGGGGAAAAATCAATTCTCGCGAGACCCTGGGATTGATGATGAGACCTGGGGATGGTTGCTGGAACGAGCGGACGGGCCGTTCACAAAGCTGGTGAAAAGCAAGGATATTTTTTCAAGTTTTGAGTTTGATCGAAAAGTCCCACTTATGTTCACGCTAACGATCATGTGCACTTATTTGGCGGGATATTTCAATAGAAACAACAGGGTGAAGAAATACCTTGAGGACAAGAATAGCGAGTTCCCAGAAAAACAAGAATTGATCGATTCACTCAACAAAGCGGCGGTATTCATCGAAGGGATGAATATCCCACAGCCCTCCATGTGGTGGAATAAGGCGAATTTCTTCACGCTCGTCTGCGAGCTTATGCGTAACGAGCTCCTGATGGCACAGGGCCCTGCTGCAGTCGGTCAACGCCTTGGAGCCTTTGCACAAGCGGTTCCGGCTGACTACGCACTCGCCGCTCGCGAGGCTACTGGCCGGAAGCGTGAACGGGAGCTCCGCGGTGCCGCTGTCCGCGAGGCAATTCTGAAGGAGCCGTAGCGGACTGGTCTGGCGGCTGATCCTGCGGGATGTAGGGGACGCGCTGTCGACGATCCGGGGGGTGGAGGCACGAGGACTGAGTTGATGGCTGAAGGCGGAGTGGGCCGCAACCCCCTCCGTCTCGCCGCTTACGCGCCGAGCCACCTCCCCCTCAATCGCGCTTCGCGCTGGGGGAGGACCTAGTCACCCCTTCCTGAAATACCCATACACCCGCGCCGCCAGCGCCTCGCTCACCCCCTCCACCTTCGCGAGATCGTCGACCGACGCCCGGCTCACCCCCCGCGCCGAGCCGAAGGCGTGCAGCAGGGCGCGCTTGCGCCCCGGCCCAACCCCCTCGATCTCGTCCAGGGGATTGCGCTTCATCTCGATCGAACGCCGCGTGCGGTGGGTTCCGATGGCGAAGCGGTGGGCTTCGTCGCGCAGGCGCTGGAGGTAGTAGAGCACCGGGCTCTTGGGCTCGAGCATGAAGTAGGGCTTGCCGGGGATGAAGAACCGCTCGAGGCCTGCGTCGCGGTCCGGCCCCTTGGCGACGCCGACCACGGGGATGTCGTCGATGCCCAGGTCGGCCAGCACCTCCATCACCGCGCCGATCTGGCCCATGCCGCCGTCGATCAGCACCAGGTCCGGGCGCACCACGTCGGCCGCCCCCTCCTCCTCTTCCTTCACCAGCCGGCCGAACCGGCGGCGCAGCACCTCCTTCATCATGCCGAAGTCGTCGCCCGGCGTGATGTCCGTCCCCTTGATGTTGAACTTGCGGTACTGGCTCTTCTGGAAGCCCTCGGGGCCGGCCACGATCATGCCGCCCACCGCATTGGTCCCCATGATGTGGGAGTTGTCGTAGACCTCGATCCGCTCGGGCGGGGCCTCCAGGCCGAAGGCCTCGCAGACCCCGGCCAGCAGCCTGGTCTGGGCCGAGCTCTCGGCCATCTTGCGCCCCAGCGCCTCGCGCGCGTTGATCACCGCATGCTCGACCAGCTGGCGCTTCTCGCCGCGCTGCGGGCGGGCGATCTCCACCTTGCGGCCGCCCTTGAGCGCGAAGGCCTCCTCCAGGAGCTCGGTCTCGGCCGGCGCCACATTGGCCAGGATCAGCTTGGGGATCGGCTTGTCGTCGTAGAACTGGCCCAGGAAGGCGGCCATGATCTCCGGATCCTCGTCGGACTTGTCCACGCGGGGGAAATAGGCGCGGTTGCCCCAGTTCTGGCCGGCGCGGAAGAAGAACACCTGCACGCAGGCCTGGCCGCCCTCGGCGAAGAGGGCGAAGACGTCGGCCTC